>OGQP01000332.1_pt1 | contig 33867 bp, 28 predicted proteins | sample 1553251 | NCBI WGS metagenome assembly OGQP01 (sample SAMEA2580016, study PRJEB22360) | human gut metagenome | biome: human gut; feature: human-associated habitat; material: faeces | place: Denmark | collected 2008/2010 | reverse complement strand
CCTTGATACGGAAGTCCGCTGACAGATCGACGATCTTTACCTTACTTAATATATCCTCAGTGAGCACGCCTGCCAAAAAGCCCTGTGGGGTCGCAGTGAAAATCACATCAACAGACTCTGCAAGCTCCTCCATATTGTCATCCATGCACTTTGCATCAACTATCTGAAACATATTTCCATAGATATCGGCATAATTCTCATCCACATAGCTTCGTGAGCCATACCATGCAATCTCTACCTCTTTATGATTCATCAAAATTCTCACGAGCTCTGCTCCGGCATATCCGGTGGCTCCAATAATACCAGCCTTTATCATAGTATTTCCTCTTTTCATATTGTATTTCTGCATAACCATATAAAATGGGTCTGACGCATCATACATAATAATATAGTACAGTAATTTCAATCCGTAAAGAGAAAAATTATACAAAATTATGTATATTTATACATTAATAATGTATATTTTTTCACTTGCAATATGTAAAGAACTGGTATATATTTATTCTAAAGTAATTATTCAAGGCTTTTAGACACAAAAGCAGTTAATGGTTACCATCATAAAGAATAAACGAAAAGAGGACACGCACTTATGAAAGACAAAGTTGTATTAGCTTATTCAGGCGGACTTGATACCACTGCTATCATTCCATGGCTTAAAGAGACTTATGACTATGACGTAATCTGCTGCTGCATCAACTGCGGACAGGGAGAGGAGCTTGACGGACTCGATGAGAGAGCTAAATTATCCGGAGCTTCAAAGCTTTACATAGAGGATATCTGTGATGAGTTCAGTGAGGACTACATCGTACCTTGTGTACAGGCCGGCGCAGTTTATGAGCACAAATACCTCCTTGGAACAGCAATGGCAAGACCGGGCATCGCAAAGAAGCTTGTAGAGATTGCAAGAAAAGAAGGCGCTGTAGCCATCTGCCACGGTGCAACAGGAAAAGGAAACGACCAGATCCGTTTCGAGCTCGGTATCAAGGCGCTCGCTCCTGATATCAAGGTAATCGCTCCATGGCGTCAGGACAACTGGAAAATGGATTCACGTGAGGCTGAGATCGAGTACTGTAAGGCACACGGAATCGACCTTCCGTTCGGCACAGATTCAAGCTACAGCCGTGACCGTAACCTCTGGCCCCTCAGCCACGAGGGACTTGAGCTTGAGGATCCTTCACAGGAGCCAAACTATGACCATCTGCTCGTATTAAGTGTCACACCTGAGCATGCTCCTGACGAGGGTGAGTATGTTACAATGACATTTGAGAAGGGTGTTCCTACATCTGTCAACGGCAAAAAGATGAAGGTAGCAGACATCATCAGAGAGCTCAACCGTCTCGGTGGCAAGCACGGCATCGGCATCATCGATATCGTTGAGAACCGTGTAGTAGGTATGAAATCACGTGGTGTATATGAGACTCCTGGTGGAACAATCCTCATGGAGGCACATGACCAGCTCGAGGAGCTCTGCCTTGACCGTGCCACAATGGAGGTCAAAAAAGAAATGGGCAACAAGCTCGCTCAGGTAGTATACGAAGGAAAATGGTTCACACCACTTCGTGAAGCAATCCAGGCTTTCGTAGAGTCAACACAGGAATATGTAACCGGAGAAGTTAAATTCAAATTATATAAAGGCAATATCATCAAGGCCGGCACTACTTCACCATATTCACTCTACAGTGAGTCTCTTGCAAGCTTTACTACAGGAGATTTATATGATCACCATGATGCAGACGGCTTCATCACACTGTTTGGTCTGCCACTCAAGGTGCGTGCAATGAAGCTTCTTGAGCTTGAGAACAAGAAAAATAATTAATTGTTACAACAAATAAAAGAAAAAGAGATGTGAAATAACAGCAATTATTTCACATCTCTTATTTTTTTATAATTTCGTTCTCTTCTGTTTGATTTTAGTTCAAAACTATTTAGCTGTCGGAAGCTTGAATGAGCTCTTTAATGAGACGATTCTGTTAAATACAGGCTGTCCATCCTTTGAGTCCTTGCAATCAGCGCAGAAGAAGCCATTTCTGACAAACTGGAAGCTGTCATAAGCCTTGGCATTCATAAGCTCCGGCTCCACTACACAGTTATCAAGCACTGTGAGTGAATTTGGATTAAGATTTAAGCTTCCGTCCTCATTGTACACTCCAAGTTCCTCATTTACGATATTCTCGTAAAGACGTACAGTTACCTGCTTTCCATACTCGGCTGAAACCCAGTGGATAGTTCCCTTGACCTTTCTGCCATCAGGACTGTTGCCACCCTTTGATGCCGGGTCATATGTACAGTGAATCTCTGTAACATTGCCGTTTTCATCCTTTATGCAGCTATTGCACTTCACAAAATAAGCGTTCATGAAACGCACCTCATTGCCAGGGAACATACGGAAATACTTCTTCGGTGGCTCCTCCATGAAGTCATCTCTCTCCACATAAAGCTCTCTGGTGAAAGGAACCTTTCTCTTTCCAAGCTCAGGATTCTCCACGTTATTGTCCACTTCAAGATACTCAACCTGTCCCTCAGGGTAATTGTCGATAATCACCTTGACCGGATCAAGCACGGCCATCATACGAGGGCGCTTAGCCTTTAAATCCTCTCGGATACAGTACTCAAGCATAGCGTAGTCAACAGAGCTGTTAGCCTTTGATATACCACACAGATCAACAAAATTCTGGATAGACTCCGGTGTGAAGCCCCTGCGTCTGAGTGCTGCTATAGAAACAAGCCTCGGGTCATCCCAGCCATCAACGATGCCGTCCTCCACAAGACGCTTGATATATCTCTTTCCTGTTACAACATTGGTCAGATAGAGCTTTGCAAACTCAATCTGCTTTGGCGACTCCTCAGGAGAATTCTTAAATCCACATTCAATAACCACCCAGTCATACAGCGGTCTGTGGTCTTCAAACTCAAGAGTACATATAGAATGTGTGATACCCTCGATAGCATCCTCTATAGGATGAGCAAAATCATACATAGGATATACACACCATTTATCACCTGTATTGTGATGTGTCATATGAGCCACACGGTAAAGAATCGGATCTCTCATATTGATGTTTGAAGAGCTCATGTCAATTCTCGCACGAAGCACCTTTGTGCCATCCTCGAACTCACCGTTTTTCATGCGCTCAAAAAGGTCTAAGTTTTCCTCAACACTTCTCTTTGAGTATGGATCCTCCTTGCCGACCTCTGTGAGTGTACCTCTATACTCTCTTATCTCATCAGGTGTCAGGTCAGATACATATGCCTTTCCCTTCTTTATCAGTCCTACTGCACACTCATACATCTTGTCGAAATAATTGGATGCAAAAAACTTCCTGTCAGCCCAGTCAGCGCCAAGCCACTTAACATCGGCCTCAATAGACTCTACAAACTCCAGACGCTCCTTGGTAGGGTTTGTATCATCAAACCTGAGATTGAACTGTCCGTCATACTTCTTTGCCAGTCCATAGTTTAAAAGAATAGACTTCGCATGGCCGATATGTAAATAACCGTTTGGCTCCGGTGGGAATCTGGTCTTTACTGTCTTGCAATGCCCCTCTGCCAAGTCCTTCTCAATAATCTGTTCAATAAAATTTTTCGAAACTGTTGCCTCGTTCTCCATAAATGTTCCTCCGAAAATAATACTGTGTCCATTATAAATTCATCAGTTTACTTTGTCAATGAATTAGAAAAAGTAGTACATGTATATTATACGTGCGTATGTGTAAACAGATGATCCTGACAGTATTCCTTGTTGCCGGTGCACTTCGAGCAGTATCTGAATGTTAATTCAGGATTTGACAATTCTGTTCTGCCGCATATATAGCACTTGTGGCGTGAGATGCCACTGCCCGGGCGAGGCTCGGAAAACTGAGCCTTAAACTGAGCCTTTCTCCTCTTCTGGTGCATATTCTGTCTGAATGAGAGTCTGTGCTTGCAGCCATAAATGAATACCAACAGATTTATAAGTGCAAGTACGATTTCTGAGCCGTATGCCAATCCAATCTGCCATCCAAAGCTCATATAGGTATACACATCATATGCAAACATCACGAAGTAAACAAGCACCATCCACTTCATCTTTATAGGAAGCACAAAGTAAAGCCTCACCTCTGCCTCCGGCATCAAAAGACCAAGCATCAGATACATAGCTATGAGTATATAGTACATAGTCAGATTGATGGATACATGTGTCACTGCAAATACAAGCATTCCTACTATATCATACAGCAAAAAGCCCCCGAAAAAGTACACATTCATCCTAAAAGAGCCAAGATATGACTCCATGCTGTCTCCAAGCGTCCACAGACAGAATATAAATAAAAGCTGTAAAAATGATATGCTGCCGCTCGGCACAAAAATCCAGCTTATAAGACGCCATACCTGTCCGTGCAAAATAGCAGAGGCTGAAAACTGCAGATAATAAAGGACAACATCTCCCTTTGTCAAAAGCAGCACACTGCCTATCAGATTCGCAGCGATAAATATTCTAGTGATATTCGGAATCGCTTTACTTCCATATTTTTGTTCTAGTTTGTTAAGCCAGTTCATACATTTTAGCAGACATGGTTTTGATGCAATATAAAACCACGCGTCTGCATCCTCCTGTCATATTATTGCTGCCTTTTACACTATAGTGCAAAGGGCAGCGTTTATTATAAAATTTATTATGATAGTTAAATCATACTTTGTCAACGAGACAGCGAATTATTCACAAATTCTTTATAATTATAGTCATTGTAATTTGTCGATATCTGTCGTATAATAATTTCTGTTTTGATAATAATAGAACAATTATATATTTTAATAAGAAGAAAGATATATAAAAACATATAAGTAATACATTATGGAGGAACCACTATGGAAAATAACAGCTTGCATAAGTTGGGCATTGATATCGGCTCAACAACCGTCAAGATTGCACTTCTTGACGCCGATGACAATATCCTCTTTTCCGATTATGAGCGTCATTTTGCAAATATCCAGGAGACACTTGAGTCCCTTATCAGAAAGGCCTACGACAAGACAGGTGACCTTTCAGTTTGTCCTATGATAACAGGCTCCGGCGGACTCACTCTTGCAAAGCACCTTGAGGTGCCATTCGTACAGGAGGTTATAGCTGTATCTACCGCACTCACACACTATGCTCCACAGACCGATGTGGCAATAGAGCTAGGTGGCGAGGATGCCAAAATCATATACTTCGAGGGCGGCAACGTGGAGCAGCGTATGAACGGCATATGTGCCGGCGGTACAGGCTCATTTATCGACCAGATGGCTTCTCTCATCCAGACAGACGCTACAGGACTAAATGAATACGCAAAAAGCTACAAGGCCATCTACCCTATAGCAGCCCGCTGTGGAGTATTTGCCAAAACAGATATCCAGCCTCTCATCAATGAGGGAGCCACACGCGAGGATTTGTCAGCTTCTATCTTTCAGGCCGTGGTAAACCAGACCATCAGCGGCCTCGCCTGCGGTAAGCCAATCAAGGGACATGTTGCTTTCCTTGGCGGTCCTCTGCACTTTTTGTCAGAACTTAAATCAGCATTTATCAGAACCTTAAATCTCGATGACGAGCACACTATCGTTCCTGAAAACTCTCATCTGTTTGCAGCAATAGGCTCTGCATTAAACTATAAAGACAACTCTGTCACCACACTCTCATCCTTAATCGACCGCCTCTCAAACGGCATAAAGATGGAATTTGAGGTAGCACGTATGGAGCCTCTTTTTAAGGATCAGGCTGATTACGATGAATTTACAACGCGTCACGGCAACAATCACGTAAAGACCGGTGACCTTTCTACATACAAGGGCAACTGCTATCTCGGAATAGATGCAGGCTCAACCACCACTAAAATCGCTCTCGTAAGCGAGGACGGAGACCTTTTATACTCATTCTACAGCAACAACAACGGAAGCCCTCTCGCGACAGCCATCCGTTCTATCCAGGAGATTTACGCAAAGCTTCCTGAGGATGCACACATCGTACACTCCTGCTCTACAGGCTACGGAGAGGCTTTATTAAAGGCAGCTTTAAAATTGGACGACGGCGAAGTAGAGACTGTAGCCCACTACTACGCAGCGGCATTCTTCGACCCAAAGGTAGACTGTATCCTCGATATCGGTGGACAGGATATGAAGTGCATCAAGATAAAGAACCAGACTGTCGACTCAGTACAGCTCAACGAGGCCTGCTCTTCAGGCTGCGGCTCATTTATTGAGACCTTCGCAAAGTCCTTAAACTACTCAGTACAGGATTTTGCAAAGGAAGCCCTTTTTGCAAAGAACCCTATCGACCTCGGAACCAGATGTACGGTTTTCATGAACTCAAAGGTAAAGCAGGCTCAGAAGGAGGGCGCATCTGTCGCAGATATCTCAGCAGGACTTGCCTACTCAGTAATAAAGAATGCACTTTTCAAGGTTATCAAGCTTTCTGATGCAAGCGACCTCGGTGAAAATATCGTAGTCCAGGGCGGTACTTTCTACAATGATGCCGTTCTTAGAAGCTTTGAAAAAATAGCAGGTGTACATGCCACAAGGCCTGACATCGCAGGTATCATGGGCGCCTTTGGTGCCGCACTCATCGCACGCGAGCGCCATGAGGCTGATTACAAGACAACAATGCTCACCATCGACCAGATAAACGAGCTCACCTACACCACAAAGCTCGCACGCTGTCAGGGCTGTACAAACCACTGTCTTTTAACTATAAACAAATTCTCCGACAACAGACAGTACATCACCGGAAACCGCTGTGAAAAGGGTCTGGGCAAGGAGAAGAACAAGGATAACATACCAAATCTTTTTGAATACAAGAACAAGCGTATATTTGACTATGAGCCACTTGACCCAAAGGATGCTCCACACGGTACAGTCGGCATCCCAAGAGCCTTGAATATGTACGAGAACTATCCGTTCTGGGCTACATTTTTCAAGCGTCTCGGCTTTTCTGTAGTACTGTCACCGCAGTCTACCAGAAAGATTTATGAGATGGGTATCGACTCCATCCCAAGTGAGTCAGAGTGCTACCCTGCAAAGCTCACACATGGTCATATAAGCTGGCTCATAAAACAAAATGTAGATTTTATTTTCTACCCGGCAGTGCCATATGAGCGCAAGGAGTTTCCTGATGCAAACAATCACTACAACTGCCCTATTGTCACATCATACTCTGAGAATATCAAAAACAACGTGGACGAGATTACCTCAGGCGAGGTTAAATTCATAAATCCGTTTATGTCATTTGAGAGTGAAGAAACTATCTCACAGCAGCTCGTAGCCACCTTCTCAAAGGGTGATTTCAATCTGCCTGAGTCACAGATTCGTGATGCGGTAGCCGCAGGCTGGAAGGAGCTTGCCATGACAAGACTTGAGATACAGCGAAAGGGCGAGGAAGTGCTCGACTACATGGAAGACACCGGACGTCGCGGAATCGTGCTCGCAGGCCGTCCGTACCATGTGGACCCGGAAATCAACCACGGTATCCCTGAGCTCATCACAAGCTATGGCATCTGTGTGCTGACAGAGGACTCCGTATCCCATCTTGGCGAGCTTGAGAGACCTCTAATCGTCATGGATCAGTGGATGTACCACACCAGACTGTACTCAGCAGCCAACTTTGTAAAGACCCGTGATGACCTTGACTTAATCCAGCTCAACTCTTTTGGCTGCGGTCTCGATGCTGTCACAACCGACTGCGTAAACGATATACTGACAGGCTCCGGCAAGATATACACCTGCCTGAAGATCGACGAGGTAAACAACCTGGGCGCAGCAAGAATCCGTATCCGCTCGCTCCTTGCCGCCATAAGAGTCAAGGAAACCAAGCATGAAAAGCGTGACTTAAAACCGTCTAACTACGAGCGTGTTGTATTCACCGAGCAGATGAAAAAGGACAACTACACCATCATCTGCCCTCAGATGTCACCTATACACTTTGACCTCCTCGTGCCAGCCTTTAAGGCAGCCGGCTACAATATGGTCATACCGGATATCCCTGCAAGGGAATGTGTGGACGTGGGACTTAAATTCGTAAACAACGATGCCTGCTACCCTTCACTCATTGTCGTGGGACAGATTATGGCAGCCGTCAAATCAGGCAACTATGATATGACACACACAGCCATCCTCATCTCACAGACAGGTGGCGGATGCCGTGCAACAAACTACATCGGCTTTATCCGAAGAGCCCTCGAAAAGGCCGGATATCCTGATGTGCCTGTTATCTCAATCAACATGGTTGGTCTCGAGAAAAACCCGGGCTTTAAGTTTACTCCAAGTCTCATCCAGCACGGACTGTATGCACTTGAGTTTGGCGATATCTTTATGCGCTGTCTCTACAGGGTACGTCCTTATGAGAAAGAACCGGGAAGTGCCAATGCACTCCATGAGAAGTGGAAAAAGAGAGTCATCGACTTTGTCGGCAACACAAAGATGCTCTCTCACAAGAAATACAAAAATATGTGCCGCGAAATCATAAGGGATTTCGACAATCTGCCTATGACAGATGAGGTTAAGCCGCGTGTCGGCGTGGTCGGTGAGATTCTCGTCAAATTCCTGCCTGCAGCAAACAACTATGTGGTTGACCTGCTTGAAGCTGAAGGAGCCGAGGCTGTAGTGCCTGATCTGACTGATTTCTTACTCTACTGCTGCTACAACACGAATTTCAAGGCTGACTATCTCGGTGCTTCTAAGAAAGCTAAGTTTATGAACAACCGACTTATCGCCTTCTTCGAGTGGCTCAGAAAGGATGCAAGGGACGAGCTGGCTAAGAGCAAACATTTTGAGCCAACCGCTCACGTGCAGGATCTCGCAGAGTATGCTTCTCCTATCGTTTCGTGCGGTAATCAGACCGGTGAGGGCTGGTTCTTGACAGGTGAGATGCTTGAGCTCATCAATGAGGGTGTCACAAACATCATCTGTGCACAGCCTTTTGCATGCTTACCGAACCATATTGTGGGTAAGGGAGTTATAAAGAAAATCAGACATGATCATCCGGATGCCAATATCGTGGCTATCGATTACGATCCGGGTGCTTCTGAAGTAAACCAGCTGAACCGTATTAAGCTGATGCTTTCTACGGCACAGAAGAAGCTTAAGAAATAAAAAATTCGCCCATGCATATCAAATTCATGCATGGGCGTTATTTGTCTTCGTATACAATTCTACAGACTCTAAGCAGTTTTTAATTAAGCTTGGATTTAATTTCTTCCATCCTTGTATCATCCAGCTTATAAAACCTCTTAAATACAAATATGCCAACAATGAGCAGGATAACAGACGGAATCGTCATCCACATACGAAGAGCATCAAGTGTATCCTGTGTCTGTACCGCAGCCGCGGTATCCAGATGAATCCAGTCAACCACCAGCCCAGCCAGAAATACCGCTACACCGGAAGCGAGCTTTACCGTAAATGTCTGCATTGAGAAAATGACCGACTCCTCTCTCGTGCCATTCATCACCTCACCATAATCAACGGAATCTGAAAGAAATATAGTCATGATAACATTGAGCATACCATAGCCCAGATAAATCAAAATACCCGGCAGGCAGAGTATGTACCAGCTCTGCGGCGTGTAGAGCTTTGCAAATGCCATTATAAGTATCACCGCAAAGCCTGATATCTGAATAATAAATCCTGATATAAAAAGCTGGCTTTTGCTGAATCTCTTGCGAAGCATCGGTATAACCATCATGACAAGCACCTGTGCTGCAAAAGCAACTGCAGCAAATATAGAATATGCGCCCTCGTTTCCCACATCAAACCGGAAGAAATAAAGCACTAGGTTACCACAGATATTGAGTGATGTATACACGAGAATGATTGATACCACAACAGTCATAGCCTGGTCGTTCTTAAATAAGGCTTTAAACATGTCGGATATCTTTCCCGGCTTCTCATCACAGGCAACCGGTCTTTCAGGCACACATGCCACGCATACAAGCTCAGAAATCACAAATACTACCGCTATAATAAGTGCCCACCACTTAAATCCAATCCTGTAGTCAGCCATAGAGCTTCCTGCACCAAGAATAGGCACCACTGTCATCGTGAGCACCGTAGGGATAGCATCTCCAATGCCAGAGCATGTCCTCGCAAGCGATGTAAGCTGCTCCCTGTCGCTGCCCGGCTCAGTGATTGCTGGAATCATAGACCAGAACGGAATATCCATAAGCGTATATGTGATACCCCATGCAAAGTAAAACACTGTAAGCCACACTCTCTGCGCTGAATCACCCATAGACTCAGGAGTGGCATATAAAGCATATATGGTCACGGCATTGAGCACCGTGCCGGCAAAAATCCAAGGCCTGAACCTGCCCCACCTGGTACGCGTCTTTGCTACGATAATGCCCATCACCGGGTCATTGAACGCATCAAAAATCCTCGCCGCCATCATCACCGTGCCGATAAACACACTGCTCATCCCAAGCACTACATTGTAGTAGTAGAGCAAATACGATGAAATAAGCATATACACAATATCTTTTCCGAATGCGCCAAATCCGAATGCGCACTTTTGTCCTGTTTTAAGCTTCATAAAAACACCTCCAAAAAAATCCGCTATACCAGCCTCTGGTATAAAGTAAAAATAATTTACAGCTTCTCACCAACCACCCTGCACCGCTTCCTACAAAAAGCAATGCCATAGGCTAAAATATCACACCGGCCCTCATCCCGCAGAGCCTCATCATAGCGCTTATTCTTAATCTGTGCCATAGCAGCCTCGCATGCTGCGTCAAGCTCCTTCATCTCCTTAGCATACTTCACCTCTATAACGATCCCAGCATCCGGATCCTCCGGCTCAATCAAAATATCACTAAAGCCATCTCCCGACTCACGATTGGACTTAATCAGCCAGTCCGGATTGCTGCCACGCAGCAGACCGAGAAGTAAGCCATGATAGAAATTCTCCTTCATAGCATCAGGCGCCTTGGTATCGAGTATGCTGATCATGCGGCTCATAACGATATTGAGCTGCCTGGTAATCTGTTTCTCATCTTTATCCAGAATTGCCTTTGATAAAAGCTTCATAGTATCATCATCATTTGCAACAACAGCCTTGAACCACTCCTGAATCTGGAGAATAAACACCTCACGCACCTCTTTATTAGGAATCACAAGCTTATAGGCATAGCTCTCACTGTCAGGCACCTTGACCTCTCCGATTTTGGTGAGATAGCCTGTGGTAAAAAGCACACTCCACAGATTGTCAATAGTATTGTCAATCTCATCATATGTCAGATCAAGGCGAAGCTGCTTCTCTACAAATCCGCCTGCCACGAGCTTTTCAATCTCATCCCTCGTGGTCTGGTCAGCCTTGTCCACAAAGCGCTTCACCATATCGTTGCCACTACTGTTAATCCAGAACGCACTCGGTCTGGCTGACGGATCTGAAACAAGCTTCTTGGCAAAATTAATCACATCCCACGGACAATAAATATCCGCATTACCAAAATGATAGCCATCATACCATTCCTTTGCATCCGGGTACCTCTCGCTCCTGTCATAGTCTAAAAGCAGCTTCATAACCTCATCATCAGTGAAGCCAAACTGCTCATCATGGTCGATATCCACAATAGAATTGATTTCAAAATTGTTGAGACCTGTAAAAATACTCTCCTTTGACACACGAAGACAGCCTGTAAGCACAGCAAACTGTAAAAACTCATTGGTCTTGAGCGCCTGCCCGAAAAGCCCTCTGATGAGAGAAACCATCTTCTTGTAGTAGCCATTCTGAAAAGCCTTGTCGAGTGGAACATCGTACTCGTCTATGAGGATAACTGCTTTCTGACCATAGTGCTTATACAACAGCTTTGAAAGCATTCGTATACTATCCTCAATATTGTCATCCTGCCCATGAAGCATCTTTGTAAACAGTGTTCTATCCTCATCAGTCAATACATCACTGGTCTTCAAATAGTAATGTCTGTCAAGCTCATCCTTTAAAATAGCACACAGCATACGTCTTGCCGTAGTAAAGTCTAAACCATCCACACCCTTGAATGAAAGAAAGATGACAGGATACTTCCCCATATGCTCGTCACACAGCTCTTTATTGCCGGAAATGTATAAGCCCTCAAATAAAGTTTTGTCCGTTCCTTTTTCAAAAAAGCTCCTAAGCATGCTCATATTGAGAGTCTTGCCAAAACGGCGAGGGCGAGTAAAAAGAGTCACCTTACCCCAGCCCTGTAAGAGCTGCTCTATAAGCCTTGTCTTGTCAATATAATAGAAACCCAATTTACGAATTTCCTCAAAATTTTCAATTCCAACCGGTAACTTCAAAGTATTTGCCATAAAAGCCTCCAAAAAATAATCCGCTATACTAAATACTAGTATAGCGGATTGCCATGCAAAATACAATTTAAATCATTGCATTGTATGCACAATTTATTTAACGGAATAGCCTACAATATGTCCGACCCAATCTGATGATAGTCTGTGATAAAATCAAGCTGGATGGCAAGCGCTGTAATGGTGCCCCTGATTTCATAATGGAAATCGTATCTCCCGGAAATGCATCAGATGACATTTGATTCCGTAGTCAAAGTAAACATATACGATGATCTGTTCATAGATTTCTCTGAGATATCCAAAATGCTGAATTCGTAAAAAAGGGGATGTGAAAAAACTCGATTGAGTTTTTTCGCATCTCCCTTTTTTGTACCTGTTGTGTATAAATGTTCTACATCATAAAAAATCATTTAGTAAAATCTCTTTGTAACTAAATCATATATTTTTTGTATTTTATTCTCCAACTCTGTATATGATTTGCGATACTTTTCATTTGTCAACTCTGTCTGATCAATACATGCCAAAAAATCTTCTATCTCCTGACAATTTTCCTTGACCTTTTCTCCAAAATCCTTATCAACATAATTAAAGAAATATGATCTCTTTCTGATTACAGAAAGACAATCTACAAGTTCATCTGAGCCTGTCCAAATATCATTTACATACCGTATTCTCATCATAGCCCGAGGAATATCATCCAAGAATACCTCTTTATACGCTTCTTTATATAATACAGTTTTAGCATCATGTTTTTTTCTCATATTCTCTAATATAATCTGAAACAAAACGCTACAAAAAGATACTACTATCGCTACAATAGCTATAATATCCGTACTTTTCAATTACCTCATCTCCTCCACTAAAACAAATTATTCCATACTGACTCTTCGACTTTTTCATCAACTCCATCAATCTTAATATGTTTTTTTAGTTCATCATAACCAAGATGATTGACTATTTCTGTAAAAAATCCTTGTACAAACGATGAAGTAATTCTAATAATTCTGTCCGGAAAATGAATGATATTCATCTGCTCATAATCAATCTTGTCTGCAACCTGATCTGTAAATATCTGTCTGCCATACGGATTATCTGTCAACCTTGTTAATGTCTGTGGAAAATCTAAATAAATATTAATTTCTGTCATTTGCCCGCTCCATAATAAAATGTAAATTGTATGCAGTTCCCGGAAAATAAATATCGCAATAACGAATAATATTAATATTAGGGAGGTCTGTTAAAAAATTATTGGATTCATTAAATCCAATCCAGTCATTGTTATAATGCATATATTTCTGTTCAAAAAATATAACCCTGTGCCCACTTAAAACATAGCACATATTATTATCTGATTTCTGTTCCAATGATTCTATCAGCATAGTCAACCCAGTTCCACCTGTCAATTCTTCCTCTGACCTTCCAGATATCTTATTTTGGAATGGACAAATATTAAAAAAGTCTTCTTCCAAATATAAATCATTAAAAAACTGCTTATGATAATCGTATGCTTTTTTTAGACTTTTATACCTATCGGTTTTAAATTTCTCACTAAGCATTCTGGATTTAATCTGGGTTCCAAGTAGTACATCAGACAAATTCAATACCACAATATTTATTCCATAATAATCACTGTGGCTGTCTACTTTACTATACATATTTGTAACATCTATATCAACAAGACATTCACCCTCGCCATGCTCTGTACTGTTACTAATCAGCTCAGAAATCACCTCACAAACTTCTTCTCTGCTCTCACTGTCAATATCAAACATATTATTAAGAAAATAATTTAAATCATCCAAAATACCAATATTATTTCGATTGACAATCCTACGAAAATGATTCTTATAAATATCCAACTCAAATTTTTCAATAAACTGTAAACGTCTTTCCCTCTTTGAACTCATCAGAAGTAGTAGTGGTGATGACTGAATTCCCTCAATATCTATCCCAATATCTGGATAAAAGCTAAGCGAAATATCATGCTTATATTCTGCCATCAGCTGATACATGATGCACTCCAACGTAACATATGTAAGCTTGTCCATAAATCTCACTTTGCCAAGCATAAATCTTAGCGGAACATTTTTATTCCCATAACGTCTGTGAATATCATTCACTATAGCTATAATTCTTTTGATTGCTGTACTATTAAAAGTAGTTAGCCCAACATTTATAACTACCCAACCATTAATCACTTTATAGTTATGTGAGTAATAATCGTTACTTGACAACAATAGACCTGTGTTCTTCAAATACTCTCTCCTTCTTGTTCCTTGATACTTCCCACGAATTTAAATTATGCAGCCTTTTTCAATTAGTTTTTGTTGTTTTACTGTTAATCCTGTAAGCAAAAGAAATTCCTTATCCTTTTGTAAAAATCGACACACTGGTTCCCTTAACTCGCTTTTTTTCATTACAGATTTAAAATGAAATTCTTCATCTTTAAACCTTCCTCCATCAAAATATCCTATGATAAAGCGCTCATCATTATTACCACTATGCAACAACTCATCAATCACAACACTTCCTCTGTAATGGATATCTGTCAATGCCATCTCCATTTCTCCCAAAAAATCAAAAGGAGCCTCGCTTGTTTTCATAAAAATCAAAATATTTTCTTCTTTCAAAAATGTAATTTCAAAATTATTCATTTGCTACGCTCCTTTCCATCAAAAATATATTATATTACCTTATAATACTCATCAATAACTGCCAAGGTTCGTTTAATTAAATCATGTGCTCTGTGAACATCCAATATTTTCGTGGTATCTGTCCCTGTTGGATTATCCCAATGTGACAAAGGATTTCTGTTCTCGTGATAAAATGTGTAAACATTTCCAATGTACTTAACAAGTTCAGCTTTTGAACTACCATAACGCTCTGTTTTTAATTTGTATTTTGCCCCAGCTTTATCAAACATATCAAATCCATTATCTTTAATATATCTATAATCTGGAATAATGTCGTTTTCCTTCAAAATCATCTTTAAATGTGCCTCTAAAACCCTTAACACTGGCTGTGCTAAAAATGTCCCATCAAACATATCTCCATTCAATTTCAAATTGTACACTGCCTGATGTAAGCTCTTTGAAATTTTAGGTGGTAGCTTATTATATGAATTTGGCAAATAAAACTGAAATTCAGAACGAACTTCATCTTTATCAATCTTCAGGTTATATGTATTATTAAAAATCTGTGGAATCTTTTCGACATCTACTAATTCAGTTACATATCCCACAACTACAGAAAATATTTGTCCGGGTCTCCCTTGCATAACCAATTTATCGTTTTTCGCATAATGGTTAATAACTACCTTGTCTTTTCCCCCCGTTTGCATCAGAGAAACTGATTTTCCATAAGCAATATTTCTCTCTTTTTTTTCAACCTTTTCTACTCCGATTTCCTCTACAGTTAAATCAACAATCGCTATAAAATCATCCTCTGAAATACCGTCTACTGTAAACCAAAAATCACCCTGTTTAATTTTAGGAATTCCTTTTCCCTCTGTCAGTGCAAATTTTGCTAATTTGTCTGCTTCTTCATTATATAAATCACCGGAGTGCGCTTTAACTTTTTTGAAACTAATTTGAATGATTGATTTTTGGTTTTGCATAAAAGCAGCATATTTCTGAGTGAGTACATTTTTAGCTTTCCATTCACCAACAGCCCACTTTTCTATACCCTCATAATCATAATGCAACTCTATGCTGTTATAACCATTTTTTATAGCCCATTTTATAGCATACATTGCACCTAGCATTTCTCCTGCCACATTACGTATTGCCATTGATTCAGGATTATCACCATTTCCATACTCTTTAACAGTATCTCCATTTGGAGTAATAATAATACACCCAAAAGCATATTTTCCAATTGATTCATCAAAACTACCATCCACATATGCATGTAGTTTTTTATCTGTTATCTCTTTAGTATTATAATCTCCAATTGTTTCTTGCTCATCAATTAAATACGCATTAGCTTCAGTTTCTGTAGCAAATCCTTTGTATTCAGCTCCTGGATATCCTGACACCACTGATTCGCATTCATTCCAAGAAAAAAATATCCCACTTTTTTTCCCTTTTCTCACTGCATAAACTTTCTTTTTTGCCATAATTTTTTCTCCAAAGCGCCATATTATATCAGATATTTTCAAATTTGTCAAATCAAGTATATCCTATCTTAAAAAGAGCGTCAAGTGTCAGCTATTTATTATTATTTATTTGAAAATTGCAAAGTATAATTCTACCATCCATTTATACAGTAGAATTCTCTTCTACACAAGTGGAGTTTAATCTTTCATATCATAAATGGTATGCTCATGTTGGTCTTCTGACAGCAGTAGAAGGAGAACTAGCATGGGCAAATATATTCCCGGTAATCAAAAACATCTTACTCTCAAAGATCGCAAATACATTGAAAAATTCCTAAACGCTGGCTGTTCTTTTAAGGACATTGCAAGATATCTTTGTAAAGATCCAACAACAATCTCAAAAGAAATCAGGCTGCACAGGCTCAGCGACTGGTATCACAAAGGCTGTTTTAACAATGCACATAACTTTTGCGTCCACAGATATCATTGAAAAAAAGTCAATGCCTGTGGCAAGATCATTCTCTGCGGTGTCAAATGTACCACCTGTCCAACCTGCAACCAGACATGTCTGGACTTTGTCAAAGAACGATGTAACCGACTCGATAAAGCACCTTATGTGTGTAATGGTTGTCCAAAAGCAATCAATCACTGCACGACTGCCCACAAATCCCGCTATGATGCTATTTTTGCTGACCGCAAATACAAAGAATGTCTTTCACAGTCCAGGGCCGGTATAAACATGACCAGACACGAACTGCATCAGAAAGATATGGTCATCACGCCCCTGATTTTTCAGGGCCAATCTCCATATCAGATTATAACGAATCATCCAGAACTCGATATGTCCGTGAGAACTCTATATTCTTACCTTGATAAAGGAATCCTGTCCGCCAGAAACATTGATCTGAAACGTCAGGTAGAATTCAACCCCCGCAAAGTACACAAGACCCAGATCAAAGACAGATCCGTTTTTATCAGACGTATGTTTTCTGATTTTCAAGCCCTTGAACTTGACCATTTTGCTGAAATGGATACCGTTCACTCATCACAAGACTCAAAGCGTGTCATCCTGACATTCTTCTTAACCCGTGAAAAACTGTTTCTTGCATTCATTATGAACAGATGCACCAAAGATGCCGTAAAACTTGTTTTTAACAAGTTGGAACACCAGCTTGGCACATATGATTTTTTAACCTTATTCAACACGATTCTTACGGATTGCGGATCCGAATTCGGAGATCCGGAGTCTATCGAAAACGGCATTAATGGCATTATGCGGTCAAGCATCTATTACTGTGATCCGATGAGAAGCGGTCAAAAAGGCGGCATCGAACAGACACATACCATGCTTCAAATGATTCTTCCTAAAAAGACTAGCTTTGAATATCTCACCCAATGGGATTTAAGAACTATCGTAGACCACATAAATTCAACCCCAAGAGAAAGCCTTGGTGGTCGAACACCGTATGATGTAGCACTTGAAAACTTATGGTATAGACATCTTAAAAGCACTTCAACTTAGGCCGATTCCACCCGATGAGGTCAATCTGACGCCTAAGCTGATACACTTTAACCACTAACTTAGCATAAAAATCTGCTGTCAGGCTGGAACTTAACAATTCACATTTTTTGAATGCGGCCTGTGGAATTTAGTTTCGCACAAAAAACTATCCAGAGGCTTATTTGTCATGCCTGAAAGTAAGATGTTTTTTGGAAAGTTAATCTAATTATAGCAGTTTTATAAGGATTTAGCCTCCCTCAATTCTAAAAAATCAAAGAATTTTAAAGCGTGGTGGAATTTACCCCTGCACTGGAATTTACTTTTTCAAGTCAGCATCCGCCAACATTTTCTTGAAACATTCCCTTACTGCTGCGACATCTTCATAGTAGGTCATGCCGTACCAGGTGTCGTTGGTTTTCAGAACCTTCACAGACATCTTCCCCTGCTCCAGCAGCTCACCGATGAAGATTGGGATCAGATACTCGGCTTTCAAAGGATTACCCTGTACTTCTTTCTCAAAGAACTCTTTGAAGCCTTCTTCCAGAACGTCCAGAAAATCAGGAGTCAAGCCCCACATATTCATGGATACCAGAGAATTCACATCAACAATTACACCGTCTGCCTCTGCCCCATCTTTAGTCTTTACGATGTTCTTGTTTTCCACAACCTCAGTCAAGTTTCCATTCTCATCCATCTTGAAGATACCGCAAGTCACACCGCCGTTATCAGACAGAGTGTTCTTCAGAACGAAACCAGCCATACAAGACTTTCAGCCATTCACCAGATACTCGTGGACAGCCTTGAAACCTTCCTTACCATAGTAATCATCTGCATTGATCACAATGAACGGAGTCTCAATCACATTTTTCGCAGCAAGCACGGCCTGACCAGTTCCCCACGACTTTGTACGGCCTGCCGGAAGTTCTCCCGAAATATCGTTGATATCCTGAAACGCATAATCCACAGTTACATTATGAAATGAGCAAATAGAAGCTATACTATCACCGATAACCTCTTTGAACTCTTTCTCGATATCCTTACGGATAATAAATACCACATGATTAAAGCCAGCCTCAATTGCATCATGGATTGAGTACCAACGTGTTCATATTTTTCTGTTCACTTTCCATGTACACCATATAAACCATCCCAACAGCGTACCCGTTGTATTTGTCACCACATCATCCTATTGTAAATATCCTATTTGAGTATATGCTACAATATCTCAATGCTACAAGAGCAAATAAATCCAGTCAGCACACATGCCCATCTAACAATTCTAAAACTTCTGAACAATATCGGTAGCAGTACACTAGTCCCCCTTAATGTAGAAATCATTTTTTCAAAAATTTTCTTATCATCTTTTTTGCATATTTTGAGTAATATTATAAATTCCAGCAATACACCAGCATAAAATTATTGCCCATATTTGATTGCAATTTAAGCATACAGTGGCCATGAGAAATAGTCCCATCCCAACCGCTATTTCTTTCATATTATACTTTATCTCTATCACTTTATTAAGGTCAATTGCTCTATAAATAGCAATCACCAAAAAAGAGACTGCAGTTGAAATTGACGCCGCATATAGTCCAATTTTTCCAATTAGAAGTACATTGATTGCCGCGTTAATTATTGCACCTGCAACCGATGAATATCCTACTTGTTTTGTTCTCTTAAGTGCAATATAAATTCCACTATAAAAATTAACAAGACTATTAAAAAATATCCCAAAATACAATATAGGTACTTGAAAAAAAGCTGCGCCATAATCTCCCTTGACAAGCACACTAAAGATAATAGGTGTTACTGCTATCAAAGCTAGCATAACTCCAATTAAAAATTTAAATAATCCAGAAAAGAGCTTTGTATAATATTCTGCCGGATCTCCATCATCTGAAACCTTAGATGCCGTTTCTGTCCACGCTAAATTAAAAATACCATATGCCGTACTGTATAGTGAAGGTATCTTGTTTGCAACTGCATATATTCCATTTGCTGCTGCGCCCATAAAGTGGATAATAATTAGACGATCTGATAAATTTACCACCCACAATGCAATTGAACTCGGAACAATCGGCATTGAAAAATGCAGTAATTCATTCAAAGACACAGACGAAAATTGGTCCAGTTTAAAGTAGCCAATCATTCCAGATGCAATCACCATATATGTATCTGCACCTAAATAACCTATTGTCAGCGAGATAATGACACCCTGCAGTCCCAAATGAAATCCCATTAACAACACAGCTGTTGCCACCAGATTTACCGTAGAATAAACAACAACACTTACAGAATATCGAGCATTATAACCTAACCCACGTACAATTTGTCCCAATAGTGAATAAAGCGCCTCGCTTAAAAATAGGATGCAGATTAACAATGCGGAAAACGAGTCAATCTTTAGTAACCTTAGAACTAAATAAACAACTGGATAGCATACAACAGATGATATACCAATATATACAAGTGAACTCGTTACATAGAAAGTTTTATCCTCTGCACTTTTTGATGCAAGTAAGTATCTAAATACGGCCTGTTGTATTTGCATTGTCACGACAGGAATTAACAAACTTGCGATACTTAAAATTAGGTCGTAATTTCCGTATTCATCCGTTGTAAGATATGATGTTAATAGCGGAAGCAAAAGTATCGCTAAAAATTTAGGAATCAATTGACCAATTCCAAGTATAACCGTGTTTACAGCTAATTCTTTATTTCTATCTATCATCTCGATAAGTATTCCTTTATTATTTTACAACGAATACATCTTCAACATTCTTCCGCAACGATACTGCATAGGAGAACTCTTCCTTATAATATCCAACCGCAACAAACAAGATGATTCGTTCATTTTCAGGTATATTTTTACAAATATCTTTGAATTTTCTATTCTTCTTATAGTATTCTCCATTTTGAAGAACACAGCTACCAATCCCATAATAATGTAAGGCTTCAACAAGTGCCATTGAAAACAGGCCTGCTTCCACATACACTTGATTTCGTTCAAAGGTATCATAAAATGCTGAAACATCCGCAGTAACAACCAGATAATTTTGAACTTCTTGTTGGAATCCAGTGTTGCCGGCAATCAGATCTCCCAGAGCATCATTTGTTTCTTTATCCTTATACAAATAAACTTTACTGGCCTGACGATTACATGCGGTCGGTGCTTTCTGAGCAATTTTAATGGCCTTTTTTATATTCTCAACATTAATAGTTTTATCATCAAATTGACGCATTGAATGCCGACTGTAAAAGAACTCTGGGAACGGCTTGTCCACATTACTCAGCAAATTTTCTCGCGTATCATGTTTAATGCCCGCTGTAAGGCCGTCAATTCGATATTTTTCATAGCCTTTTAGCTTTTCTATCATATCAACATTTTCATAACCAAGCCTTTTTTGCATCTCAACATAAGCATTCAGTACTATGATTGCATCTTGAAAAGGCATACCGTCAGATGGATACCCCCTTTTCAAATACTGATCCATCATTTCAAAGAGTTCTTTAATTTTCTGCTGACCGAACCCCTTTCGTGGAGAAGAGAGTGACATTCCCTTTTCAATCATGTGGGTCTGACGAAGCATTTTTGATTCTTGTGCTGCACGTGTTTTTACCGCCGGATTATTATAATTCCACTTTTTGTAATTTTTATAGTCGTGATAAAATTCAAAGAACATTCCTGCTCGGTTCATAAAAATTTTCAGATTCTTTTTTATTTTTTTCAACATATTTTTTTCTCCAGTATAGCAAGTGCGTCTTCCGTTGTTTTATGAGAATCCTTTTTCATCTGAAGATGTTTTTCTTTAAGTTTTTCTTTATATGAATGATAATTATTGCACATCTCATCGAAAGTATCTTCTAAACATTCCAACGTCAATTTTTCAATTGGAATGCAGTATTCGTCTAGTCCCATTTTCTCCATAAATCCTTTCATTTTCTGCTCATAGGAGATTGAAACGAATGGTGTACCCATCTTTGCCGAAAAAATATTACTATGATAGCGCATTCCAACAACTGCATACAATTTTCCAATAACATATTGTTGAAAGTATGCATCATATTCAGGCTTATTTGCTTCCAGCATAAACGTGTGTTCTTGCCGCATAAATTGATTCATCAATGTCGTATCATCATTTGCGCCATACAGTTGCGGAATATAAACAATTCCATAGCCTTCTGCTATCTTTTCATCTACAAATTTATGAAAAACATCAGGAATTAAAGTCTTTAAGTTTGTTTTCCCATGTGTAGGATGCCATGCCAAATCTGTAACTGTAATTCCAATGCATTTCGCATGCTTTTGAATAAATTCTTTAAGTTCTGTATAATTCTCATAAATATCATCATACTCCTGCAGTTCAACATCATGTTGCAACGCAGAGTCTAAATGCTGTTCTACTTGAAGCTCTGGGAGATATTGGTTAAGGTACTGCTTTGAAATCGGATCCCGTACGATAACTTTCGCTGCTCCTGAGATTACTTTTTTTCTAAGATTATCATTCTTTCCACTGTTAAAAGGCCCCATAGAAGGCGCATAGAACATATAAGGAATTTCCAGTTTTCTCGCAAGATTAAGCCTATATAAGTAGAGTTTTTCAACCTTCGAATAAATATCACCAATCGAAGGGCCGCCCGGTGCATGCAATACCAAATCAGATTTAAGCAATTCTGTCTTAAATTCTTTACACTCTTTCGACATGGCAAATTTTGTTCCGGTAAAATAAAACAAATAAAACTCCAATAATGCCATTTTTGAATGTAACTTAGGCATACGTCCTATCTGTTTGACTTGCTTAGGCATATTGGGATAAAATGTATTTCCATTAATACAAATCGTTATATTAGCATCCGGTTTTGCTTTAAGGATTTCATCCACCATTGCTTTTACCGCAGCTTCATCTCCACGATTTGCTGTGTGTGCATGTAATATAAGTATTTTCATATTTTATCAACCTCCTCTACCTTTATTATTAAATCTTTTTTGTTAAACACAAAACATGTAAGAATTACAATGAGCATGAAGTCAATTGCCATATTCAATGATATTCTGGGAAAAAAGTAATCTGTGAAAAAGTGAAAAGGCATACAGAAAATCTGTGTTGAATAAAAAACAATAATGGCCAAATCTCCTTGTTTCACTATATTTAATCTCTTTATCCTAGCATATGTACTCGAAAAAATCACTGCTAGCATATTTGACAGAATACAAACTCCGAAAATTCCATAATCATTGTAATAATTTCTAAATCCCGTATAAGTGTTTCCAATTGTAGATCCTGTAGCAGCATTTCTAAATTCATGCGATGTAACTATTGGCACATCTTTCAACACTCCAAAATACGACTGTAAATTATCTACAATGCCTGAAAAGCTTTCATTCCCCTTAAATATTCCTCCAGAATCTCTCATATATTGGCTAAACAAATCGAACGATCCGCCCAGATAGGTTGCCACATAATCTAACACTCCTAGACTTTCTTGCTGCCGACCCACCAATTCCTTGATTTTAAAGAAACAAATGCAAATCACCATAGCGCCAACAAGGCCCTTAATCAAGGTGCTTATATTGATTTTATAAATTTTTCTATATTTTATCCATCGGCAAATTCCTATCGAAAATACTACAGAAACCATGAATCCAATAACACCAATTCTTGCACCCAAAATCAACTGCTGTACACAATAAAAAACTCCTGGAAGCAAATATATTATATTCTTCTTTATGCTTTTTAGTTTGAGTTCTTCGTTTTGAGTTATATTATTTGCAAAGACAAGCAAATAAACATAAGCACTTGCTTTTGTAAGCTTTCCAGCCCATTTTCCTAGTCCAGACATAGCATAATTCGCCTTATTTATTTTATAGTTATAAACTATATTTCCCCACGACTTAAAATCGGCGTATGCAATTCTAACCATCTCTTTCCATACAAAATAAGTAAAAAACAGACAAAGCAAACTGACAAATGCTAATTTTATTAGTCCCTGTTTTCCTTCAAGATTCTTCAACTGCATCGAAGAAATATTATTCTTTGTTTTTGAGGGACGAATTCTAATTTTTCTGCCAAATATCTCTCCGATAATAAAGAACACAATACCAAGCGAAACTACAATTAACATATAATCAGAAATATTCGTTTTCCATCTTTCAATGTTATATATTCCAAATATCGCAGCAACCAAATATCCCAACAGCAGCAGTACCCCCGGTGATAATATATCTTTATTGCTTACTTCAAAGGTAATATACAGCAAAAAAACTGTTAAAACAAAAAATACTAGCAACGACATAATTGACTCACCTCCATTGATTTCGATATTGAATACAAACCATTACATCCAATGAAGGAGCGTTTTTCGTCTATCGTACTAATAATTTTCTGTATTATTCTATTCCATGCCATATAAGATATTGCCCCTAGTTTAGCCGCGCACCAAGCTCTTGTCAGTGTGTAGCATATCGCAAGGAACAAAAGTGGAATTACTTCCATCTCTTTTTTTCTTACTTTCACTTATATATTCTCCTATGTCATACAGAGATTAATAATATCTTAAAATTATCGCAGCCCTATACCCTCTATTCAGCCTTTTGTAGGGTGTCCGAATTTCATGATCATACGCTAACTGAATCCTGTCAAATATATTTTTGTCAGCATACGTCGCTATTTTATCCGCAAGAATCACGTGATTACGCGGCATCATACTTTTATATATCCTTAAAATTTCTCTAATTTGCTGACTTCTTACTCTATCTTTACTACGAATCCTGTTATAAATATTTCGGAATTTACTACTTACATTATGTACTCCGCCATCTACATTAGACCCATGTTGCCGATATTTAAGGCTTTTATAATCATCATATATCACTGTTCCACCAACAGCTAAACATACTTTATGAACCCAATCATCGTGCATTACCACCACTTTAGGCGAATCAATTTTTAAAATCTCCAGTAATTTTCTATCAAACACTACTGTACACCCTGTACAACAGCTAGAAACAAGCGCGGCATTAAATGTTACCGTGCTTATATGTCCATTATCTGGTAGGTTTTCTAGCGTAGCGTCAACCAACTGATAGTTACTGCAATATAACTTAGGTTTTGAGTCATCCTTTAGGCATTCAAGTTTGCTTATTGCACGATAAAGTTTATCCGGATTCCACACATCGTCTTGATCACAAAATGCATAATAGTCTGACATTGGTGCGCACGATACTAGGTTCAAAAAACTTTTTGCACTTCTTAAATTATGTCCTGTATACCAATAAAGAATTCCTTTTTCCTGAAATTGGTTAAGCAATTTTTGTGTTCCGTCTGTTGACCCATCATCTCGAACGAATATCTTAACATTTACTCCTTCTTGCTTTACTATGCTGTCAATTTGCTCTTCTAAATATTTTTCTCCATTATATGTTGAAATTAATACTGTAACCGTAGCCATTCTTAAACCTCTCCCTGTTTATGCCGCCAACATCTTTCCGCAAATTTTTTATAGAAAGTTCTACGTTTAGCATTCAATACCTCTTTTTTATAATTTTGAGCAGTTTTAAAATTTCTACACGCTTCTTGAGTTAGTTTTTCTTTTGTTAAACCATCAATAAGATTCACTATTTCATTAACATTTGCCTTATGAAAAATGTAATCACTACTAACCAATTCGCGCATTCCACCAGCAGTTGATCCAGCTGAAGGACACGCCCTACTTATTGCCTCTACCATCGAGCGCGGAAGTCCTTCCTGTTTGCTAGGCTGTATATAAAAGTCTATATCGTCTAGCCAATCAAAAACTTGATCATGCGACAAAACGCCGCAAAATTCCACTTGGTTATCTACTCCATATTTCTTTGCTATATCAAGAAGGTATTGGTTACTTCCGCTTCCAGCTAATTTATATTTAACAATTTTCCCCCTTTTTTTTAGTTCTGCAATTGCATGTATCACATATTCTTGCCCCTTATATCTAACATCAACTTGTGCCAATGTTCCGATGGTCAATTGTTCACCCATTCTTTGGATTTTTTCCAATCTTCTTGAAAGAACCGTCTCATCTACGCTTTGTAGTTCAACATCCGAGCAATCTATCCATTTCCCATCACAAGGATATCTTTTCTCTAAAAATTCCTTCGTGACATAAACAGCGTATGGTGCCCTTTTCACTTCTTTTTTTGTGGAAAGAGTCATTATTGGTGCGACGATTTTCCCTTTTATGCTATGATTCCAATATGCATCCCACGGACAGCCTACAACTTCCACGAGGTATGGAATTTTATATTTCCTTGCATACCTTATTGCATATTCTGCAATCTTGCTATGTAACTTTACTATCAAAGCATCCGCATTTTTTATCTCTTCTTCCATCATTCTCAAAGCACTTTGAGATAATATTAAGGATCCGTTTGATACTGGTTTCACTTTAATTTGGGGATTTTTTAATTCAAAAAGCTGTGTATCATATGGTTGCTTTTCAATTGCTCTACAAAAAATAGTCAAAGAATCAAAGTATTCCATGTAACGATCTGTTATGGAATCTCTAAGTCCTCCTACTGTATAATACTTTCCATCAATCAACCGTAATTTGTGGTCGTGCGCAAACACTAATTTCATAAAGTACCTTTCTCGCCCTTCATTTTTTCCTTTAATTCAACACGTGACTCTACTGCAAATTTTCTATAATTAAGTATTTTTTGTCTTACTTCTTTTTCATTATTTACTAGCATTATAAACTTTCTCTTTAAGTTTTCTGTCGTTACATCGTTAATATCCATGACATAATCATCCAGTTTCATATCATGCATAATTCCCGTTGATTTATTTCCCGTATACGAAATTGCAATTCCCGGAACGTTAGAGCCAAACGAAAAAATCATTGAATGAAATCGCATTCCTACAATATACTGAAAAAAACTATAGACGCATTTTAAATCTTCGCAGTTATATGTTGAATCCGAAATAATTCGATATCTATTTTTATCGAGCATCGCCACAACATCTCGAATACATGCACCATCGTTTTCATGTGCATTTACTGCAAGGGTATGTTCCACTATAACAGGCATATATCCAGTTTCATATATCCAATCTATGAATTCTTCCATTTCGTGCTTAAAATTCAAGTAAGCCTTTTCCGGGTTGGACGAATATGGAAAACGATATGGACGCATTGTTAATGCGACAATTTTTCTATCATTTGGCAAATCAAATTTTCTGTAGAGCGCATTTCTATCAATATTTGATTTAGGTAGTTCAAATGCCAAATCAGCATAATTTCTTACTAATATTCCCAATTGATCTTCAAGTATTTTTTGCGAGAAGGTTTCCCTCGTTGTGACTACCTTGCACTTCCTTAGTGCTAATTTTGCGATTTTCTTTACAAACGGCCCTTCAAATGGTCCAAAAGAATTTGGCATAATATAGACAGGCTTTCCCAGTTTGTGAGCAAGCAACAGTGGATACACCCAAAAATACATACTATATGTCGATGCCAATCCTCCGTATGTTTGTAAAAGTCCACCACCTTTCATAAAAACGGCATCCGCCTGCTCCATGATTTCGATTGCTCTTGTTTTTTCTTCTCTAGAAAACTTTTTTACTATTTTCCTTGTTGGGTTAGCCAGGATCAGAATACTATTCAGCAAATCAAAAAATGCAACAAGCCCCCATTTAATTTTCAATGTTCTTGTATACTTAATATTCTCTTTACTTTTAAATTTTCTAGATGGATGCTCTAGTATAGGATATACTATTTCAAGTCCTTTGGTCTCACTTTGAATTACGGGTTCATTCTGTTCAGATGTAAGATAAAATTTTCCTGTAAAACCACATTCCTCTGCAATTCTCTTTGTTTCCCACACCAATGCTTGATCCCCTCGATTCAAATCTGAGCACCCCGGCACAATTAAATATCTGTTCACACGTTTTTCCCCCATTATTTATTAAGCATTGCATTTCGATAAATACTACTATATTGTTCAGCCATCACCTTTGTGTTATATATCTTTAGAATATCCTGATATGCGTGTTCTGTTAGTTTTTCAACTTCGCCCTGACATTCTTCAATAGCCTTTACGAAGTCTTCCACTTTCGTACACACAAAGCCATTCTCACCATTATGGATAACATCCCGATTACCGATCACATTACTTACCACACATGCTTTCTTCATATACATGGATTCAAGTAGAGAAATCGGAAGTCCTTCCCATCTACTTGGTAAAAGAAAAACATCTGCATTAACTGCATATCTAATTGCAGTGCTTCGGTCAGCCCATCCCGTGATTTCGATATTCTCGCTTGTAAGTTGGTCTCGAAGTTCACCATCACCAATCCAGACAAATTTCACATCTGGAAGTGATTTGGCAATCTCATTAAACAGTGTCGGATTTTTCTGATAGCAGATTCTGCCCAGTGTGTAAACCGTAAATGGATGTTCAACCTTTTCTGTCTTATCAATAATCTCCTGAAGTTCTGCCATGTTAATGCCGTTATTTACATAAGTAGCATGTTTGGTAAGTTTCATGGATTCTTGATGCTCACCCACGCTGCAACTGATGGTCGTACAATTTCGCTTTGCACACACCGATTCAATCACCTTAAACATTCTACGCTTCATCGGCTTATAATTTTCCATCAGAAAACTATAACCGTGCGGGGTATAGAACATTGGGATTTTTCCATTGAACGCAACCCGACCAATTGCACCAGCTTTACTACTATGTAGATGGATTACATCAGGCTTGATTTTTGCCGCTATTTTTTTAACTTCAAAAAATGCGGCGATATCTTTCGCCGGATCAATTACCCGTCCAAAGTTTTTGACTTCAATCAAATGAATTCGCTTGTCAAAGTAATCCTTATAATTTTCCGGCGTTTGCTTTCGCACCGCGTAAGCAATGTACATATCATAGGAATTGACCAGCTCATTTGCCAAATCAACTATGTAAGTAAAAACGCCTCCACCCATAGCTTCGACTATGTATAATATTTTCTTTTTCTCCGCCATAGGTAATATCCTCCATAATTTCCTATACTGCTCCATCATTCTTCATCACACTTATAATAGTTTGAAAAATAATTCTTATATCATTCTTCACACTCCACTCCCCAATATACTGGGTATCCAATCTCACAACTTCTTCAAAGTCCGTGATATTGCTCCTGCCACTCACCTGCCACAGCCCGGTTAATCCCGGTCTGAATGACATTCTGGCTCTGTGGTGTGGTTCATACTTCTCCCACTCATCAAGTGTTGGTGGTCGTGTTCCCACCAGGCTCATATCTCCTTTGAGGATATTCCAAAACTGTGGCAGCTCATCTATTGATGTCTTCCTGATAAACTGTCCTATGCCGGTTTTCTTTGTTCCATCCGGCAGTATCTTATTGCCTATGATTCTCGGGTCGAAGTCCATCTTAAACATCATTCCGTCGCTCACCTTGTTTTGTGCCATGAGCTCCTTCTTTCGCTCCTCGGCATCCATGTACATGCTTCTGAATTTGTACATCTTGAACTTTCTTCCGTTTCTGCCGATTCGCTCCTGTGCGAAGAAAATCGGTCCCGGTGATGCTATATAGATTGCCGGTCCCACAAATATTGTCACTATCAAGGTGATGATGCATCCGACCAGCCCTCCGAGTATGTCCATGCCTCTTTTGGCAAGAAGCTGTGTGGTTCTCGCATAGTTCAAGCTGGCTGTGATGACTGTGTAGTCACCTATTTTTTCTATCTGATTAAAACTGCCTGTCATGACCTTGTTTTTGGTGATGCCTCTGTGAACAGCTATTCCCATCTCCAGGAATATGTCTGCCATTTCGTAGGGATATTCGCTCTCCGCACACGGTGGGATAAGCACCTCGTCCACCCATTCCTCACAAGCGTAGTCCACTATCCCGTCATGGTTTGCAACTATTGGTATTTCACATATTGTTTTGCCATTCAGGTCGGCATCTGTTGCCGCTGCCACTATCTGTGTATATCCAAAGCCATTTTCCTTTAGTCCCTGAAGTGTCTCCCTAAGGAGCTTTTCCGGTGCTATGACAAAGAGTGATTCTTTTGATGAAGCAAAGCCTCTTTTTTTGATTATTTTCTTTAACACCACTCTGCCTAAGTACGACACGAGAATATATATTGGAATCATGATGTAGTAAGACATACGCGAATATATCTCACCCATCTGTGTGGTAAACAGGAAGAAGGTCGTTATTATTTCTACAAGTGCCACATGCTTACATGTAGCAATGAGCTCATCGAGATAGTCGCGCTTCAATACATTTTTGAAGGCATCTGATACTATTTCCACGAAGAAATCTATGAACAGAAATGCTACTGCCAGTATCCTGTAGTCTTCATCTATGTATGGATTGCCAAGTCCAAAGCGCCATATGTATGAGAATATGAATGCTATCTGCATACACAGGACATCTAAGAGCATGAAATCTATATGCTTTGTCCAGCTTCTTCCTTTCTTTCTGTACATTTTTTGTGTCTCCCTGTATTTCTTGATTACCCTATTTCCAGTTCATCCCTATACTATCGAGCCTTGCTATGCGCTCTGTGTCGAGCACCATGCCGCTGGCCTTCGGGTTTTTTCTTTTACATCTGATATTTGATATCCAGCGTCCCAGCTTCACTCCGTCTGTGGAATATGATACCGGCACGTCTAGATTGCCGTTTTTCTCGTAATATGCTTTCGCAAGCTCAAACTTCCTGTTCCACTGTATAGCGGTCTTGCTTTCTGACCTGTAGCCTATGCTCTGCAGGCGCTGTAGCTGCTCGTCTGTCATTGAGCTACTATTGGTCTGGTTGGATAGCCACCGTCCAAGCGGTATGCCGTCTGCTGTGACATACTTTGCAGGTACTTCGAGATTTCCACGCTCCTTGTAGTAGGCCTTGGCTGCGCTGTAGTACTCTTCCCACTTCTGCTTGTTGTGGTCCCATATCATGCCAAGCTCCTCAAGTGCTTTTCTCTGCTCATCGGTGAGTGCCTGCTCTAAGCCGTACTTTTTTACCTTGAAGCGCATGTTGTTGATCCATGAGCCGAGCCTAAAGCCTGTAGGTGATACGTATTTTGCTTTGATGTCCAGATTGCCGTAGGTATTGCGGTAGCTCTTAAGCTCTTCAAGTACCTCCTGCCAGCTTGAGTCCGTGACATCCCATATCATGCCTATGTCGTTTAGCTTTTGTATCTTTTCCCAGGTGAGGTTTCCGGATATATTGCCTGACTTCACACGCCTCTGGGTGTTTATCCATGCTCCCAGTGTGAGACCTGACCCAGTGACATAGCTCTTTGGTATCTTGAGATTTCCATTTTCTTCATACCACTGCTTTGCTGCCTCATAGTATGTATCCCACGCACTTCCCAGATTTTCCTGCAGGCGCATGAATATCTCCCTGCTGTCCTTTGTCTCATCTATGATGCGGAACCTGTCGTCAAAGTGCTCTCTTGGCGAGTGAGTGTCCGGATACAGTAAAAACGCTTCCTGCATCTCATTTTTCAGGCAGTCTATGCAATAGAGACTGTCGAAGTTATTGACCAAGTCAAATATGACCGGCTGGTTTTTGCTTCCTGCTGACAGTGCTCTGCCTATCTGCTGCAGATAGATGATTGGTGACACCGTAGGGCGAAGCAGTATTACTCCGTCCACATCGTCCACATGTATGCCCTCGTTCAGCATGTCTATGCAGTAGATGAGCTTTAAATGGCTTCCTGTGTCCTTTTTGAATTCGGCAAAGGCTTTGCTGGTCGACGCATCGTTGTAGTACGCTGTGTATATGTGTGGTTTTTTGTCCACCTTGCTAAACCAGTCGGCCGCCTGAGCCTTCATCTCATCCATATGCTCTCTGCCTGAGCAGAATACTATGTATTTGCCATCAGGCTTTGTCATCTGTCTGGCAAAGACCTCTGTGAGGCCGTCTGCCTGCTCGAGTGCACGCTTTAGCTGTTCTAGGAGCTTTTCGTTTTCCGATACAAGTCCCGGGTTTGATAAGCCTTCGATTCGCTTTTTCAGTTGTTCAAGCTCTTTCTTGTATGAATACATGGCTATGACATATTTAGGCTCCGGAAGTATTTCCCTCACGATTGCTTCTCCGAGTGTCATCTCTGAGGCTATGTTGCCCTCAAAGAGCTCCTCTGCCATATTGCGCTGGTTGTCCAGATAGCGTATGTTTGTCGCTGAGAGCCCCAGGCGCTTTGCCTTCGGATATGCTTCCAGAAGCTTACTCACACTCTTGCCCCACTCTGCGGCTCCACAGCGGTGAAACTCATCGAGTATGATATAGTCAGGGTGCAGGGTGTCTATGCTGTCCTCATGCTTCATGAGCCTACTGTATGACATGTATTCTATGTTTGAGAACTGTGTGTCTATGTTTTCAAGCTGTGTCTTGTAGATGTACTCACTTGGCGATAGCCATAGAAAGTGCTTGTGCGGATGCTGCTCCACGAGCTTGAAGGCTATCATCGACTTGCCCGTGCCGGTCGGATGGATGACGGCTGCCATCTGCTTTTCCTCCAGCATGGTCTCGACTGCTCTGTATGCATCTTCGTTGTGCTTGTAAAGATGTATGCTCATTTGCTGCCTCCGGGTGAAACACTACATTAAAAGGGAGGTTGGATTTCGCAGATTATTACAATCTGCGAAATCCAACCTCCCTTATGTATAAAATAAACATTTTATATAAATATGACCATTTTTCTGACCATTTATGGGATAACTATAGAATTGATTGCGGAGCGCTTGGTCTCCAGATTTGGATGCACATAGCGATTCAATGTAATATTTACATTGGAATGTCCAAGAATCTCACTTACACTCTTAGCGTCAGCCCCACTGCTGATACAGTTTGTGGCAAAGGTGTGGCGCAATGCATGAAAGTGAGTATTCCCGATACCTGCTTCTCTTATATAGATATGAAATCTATTCTGATAAATGCGGGGATCCATAGGCTGATTTTTCTTTAGAAAATAAGAGTCACCTTTCATTGAAGTGTTATAATAATCTGACAGCTTGTCATATATAAAGTCCGGGATAGGAATCTCACGAAGTGAATTTGAAGTCTTTGGTGAATCTATATATAAAGAAGTCTTTCTCGTGGCTGTGTGGTTATTTTGTAATGAATCGGATGTGTGTACCGTATCTACCGGAAGTCTCTGCACTGTGCGATTGACATGCAGAGTGCGACTAATCATGTCGATATCTTCCCATTTCAAGGCACAAATTTCTCCTAAACGCAACCCCATAAAAAGGCACAATAAAATACCGAGCTTATAGATATCAAGCTCGGTAAGAAGATACTCGGTTAGCTTTTGCTGGTCTGTTGTATTGATTGTATTTATGTTGTTTGAGGATGTGACGGATGAACGTTTTGCTCTGTACGACAGATGAATTTCTCCGGTACCATATGTGGCAGCTCCATATGCAAGGATTGAGTTGAATATACAAAGTATGCTCTTTGTAACGCTCTCACCGGCTGTCTCAGGCAACTCCTTGAGTATTTCATTCTGATTTAACTCATCTATGACGCTTTCTCCCCAGTTCGGTTTGATATATTTATTGTATATAGTAGAATACTTTTGAATGGTAGAGCACTTCCGGCTGGATGCTATACTTTCAAGCCATTTCTCAGCGACTGCTTTTACGGTGATAGCGGACTGCTTTGGGGCTGCTGTTTGATTAAGTGAAGCAGCTTTTGCTGTAAGCAGCCTTTCTGTTACTTCCTTATAGCTGTGGCCGTATACCGATTTGCACTTTTTACTGCCGGCTGTGTCTACTATGTAGTAACGCCCCTCCCAGCGTCCGTCGGTTCTCTTTCTGATGTTGGTTCCTCTTCTTGACATGTCTGTTTCCTCCTTAAAAAATATATATGTATATATTATTAAAAACGAACATATATTTAAAAAAAGTATTGCTATTTTTATAATTTTTTGGTAGAATGTATACAGGAAGAGAAATTTATCCATAATAAAAATGGGTAACACCTAGTG
>OGQP01000321.1_pt1 | contig 34196 bp, 28 predicted proteins | sample 1553251 | NCBI WGS metagenome assembly OGQP01 (sample SAMEA2580016, study PRJEB22360) | human gut metagenome | biome: human gut; feature: human-associated habitat; material: faeces | place: Denmark | collected 2008/2010 | reverse complement strand
CATACCCCTTTATCCTGCTTTAAAATCGACGGCTTGAAATCCGCCTCAAAATCGACCCCAAAGCCATCAATTTTCGTTTCAAAAATCATAAAATTTTCAAATCAAAGCCTTTCATATTCTTTGCCGATAAACCCTAAAGCGCGGTGCGCTAAATCTTGTTGACCGTGTATAGATTGCTCTTTTGCTCGCCGCCGATAAACCGTTTCGAGATCGTTATGTACCCACCGTTTTCCAGCGAACGCAAAACTTTTCTGCAAGTGGAAGCACACATCGAACAGCTTTTTGCAATCATCGGCACCGACCAAAAACTTTGCCCCGCCGAGTCCTTTGCCCGAACGAGAAAAGAATAAACGATAAACTCGTTAGGCGATAACCGTTCATCAAAAATTCTGTTCGGCAAAAGAAAAAACTGACCGCTGCAATTTTTACGCATACGAAAACCTCCTTTAAAATTATTCGAGAGAATATTTTGCTAAGTGAAAACAAAAAAGAAAAAGTGTTTAGAAAAAAACTCCCTCTACTATACTGAGAAAAAATCCCGTTTTGTTCGGGTGTTTTGCAAAAATTTTTACACCTTGTTTACATTTAATTTCACGATAGCAAAAAATACAGCTCTATAATACAGAGAAGAATTCAAGTTTTGTTGATGTGTTTTTAGAAAAAATTTATAAATTTTTTTTACGCAAAAGAAAAATCCTTGCCATGCAGGCAAGGATTATCAATATCATTTTACAATTTAGATATTTAATTTTTTAGTATATCCAACAGTTCGGGAATGTCGTTTTTCAATGTATCAAACACTACATTCAAATCAACATTGCCGTAATCGTGAACAATTCGGTTTCTTAAACCGGATATGGCGTTCCAGGGAATATCCGGATTTGAATTTTTGTAGTCTTCTGTTAAATTTTTTGCGTTTTCGGAAATTTGAATCATACGAAACAGCATTGAATCTAAAAGAATATCGTTTTTCGAAAGCTGTTCTATATCAACAGATTCCATATGATAAATTATAAATTCCAAATCGGAAATGATTTTATTTAAATAATAGCTGTTGTCTTTCACATTATCCATAAATTTTAATGCCGTCCTTTAATATTTCTTTCGCTAAATCGGGATTGTTATTTATTTGATTGATATCCAGTGCGTCAACTTTTTTGCAGAGTGATAACCGTAATTCCTCAACCAATCCAAAAAATTTAATACCCTTGATGTCAACACAAATCAGCAAATCAATATCGCTTTTTTCGGTAGCTTTTCCTTTTGCATATGAACCAAATAAATAACAGTATTCGGCGTTATATTTTTCAAGTATTGGCTTGCATTTGTTTTTGATATATTCAACAGTGACTATGCCGTGTTCCTCATCAATAGGATTTATTTCTTTTAGCTTTTCGATTATATAGTTATACTTGATTGTGCCCGTTTTTGTATCATCATTTTCATAAGTGATATATGAGCGTAAAGAAATTCCGAGCAGTTTTGCCGCTTGTTGTTGAGTTAATTCTTTCTCAATTCTCAAGTTTTTTAGAACATTCATAATTGCACCTCTGATTGAATTATAATGCAGTAATTGCACATTGTCAACCGTAAATGTGCAAATATTGCATTCGTATAGAAATATTATATGCAAAATCCGAGGGAACATTCAAATTAAAATTATATTTTTGTTATCTTATAAAAGTAGGTCCGCCACAAATTGTAGGGCAAACCTCTTTTTATACTTGCAACTTTTATTTTTTCAAGTTAATATGCAACACAATGTAATATAAAAAGATTTCTCGGAATAGACAGTTCTGAGAAATCCTTAATACTATTATTATATTATATTAATGTATCACAGTCAAATAAATTTGAATTTCAGAAAATGACTGTACAATTTTTTGGATTAGGAGTTGCAATATGGATAGCAGTTTTAAAAATGTATCGGCGCTTTGGCTTGAGGACAACAAACTTTTTTGGAAAGAATCGACTTATACAAAGTATCTTTTCATCTCAAAAAATATGGATAAAATAATTTGCGATTGCTCGCTTGAAAAGATCAACAGCAAGTTCATTCAGCAAACAGTCAATCAAATTCTGATTTGTAATGCGATGTCAATTACAACAATTAAAACATATATTTCTGTCATAAACAGTATTCTCTCTTTCGCTTATGACAACGACTATAAATGCGTTGAGCGTATCAAAATCACTTTCCCTAAAAAGCAAAAGAATGAATTGAAAATATTAACTCAAAAAGAGCAAAAACTATTAACAGCTTATCTTACAAAAAATATTGATTTAACCAAACTTGCCATACTTTTTACACTATACACCGGTATAAGATGCGGTGAACTTTGTGCGTTAAAATGGGGTGATATTGACTTGTTTAACGGCATTGTCAGTATCAACAAAACAATGCAAAGAGTGCAATGTGATGACAAAAATTATAAAACAAAAATTATCATCACTCCGCCAAAAACCACAAATTCAAATCGAATGATACCGATACCTAAATTTCTTGTATCTATCTTAAAATCGTTCAATCCCAAAAACGAAAATGCATATTTGCTTACAGGGATTGAAGATAAATTTATTGAACCACGGCAAGCACAAAATATTTTTAACAAATGTCTTGCCGATTGCAAAATTGACAAAATCAACTTCCACGCTCTTCGCCATTCTTTTGCAACTCGATGTATCGAACTTGGTATGGATTATAAAACTTTGAGTGAAATTCTCGGTCACGCTAATGTTTCAACTACGATGAATTTATATGTTCATTCATCGCTCACGCAGAAGAAAAAACAAATGAATAAGTTAAATAATCTTGTTAAGATTTAATCGCACAGCATTTCTTGGAACTGTCTATTCCGAGAAATGCTGCTTTTATTATTTCGTAAATCGAAAAAATTATTCTTATGAATTTGAGGATTATGTAATGCAGGAAAGATACAATGCAGGATTGATTTCCCAATCATTCTGGTTTGTTGAAATGAAGAAAGTTATCAAATTGATTGATGATGGAAAGTCCGAAGAAGAAATTAAAAAAATGTGTATAGAAGAAAATCTTTTTGGTGCGGCAAAAGAATATCGAGCCAAAAGGATATATGGATACATTTGGAATAGAGCAAAAAGACTTGATAAGACACTGATTGACTTGTTTTGTACTTCTGATTTGGCAACCCAAAAGGTAATCAATTTGATTGCCATTCTTAGGTCAGACCGATTGTTCTTTGAATTTATGTTTGAAGTGTATCGAGAAAAAAATATACTTGGTATTCCGATAATCGAAGATGCAGATGTAAATATTTTTTTCAAGAATAAAGAAATTCAAAGTGAAGATATTGCGGCTTGGACAGATGGTACAAAACGCAGGCTTCGCTCGATATATTTTAACTATTTGACAGATGCGAACCTTTTAACGGTTGTTGATAAGAAGAAAACAATAACGCCGCCAATTCTTGATATTGCTTTAGAACGTTATCTTGAAGTGTGTGGAGAGAGTGCAATGATTAAGGCAATTACAGGGGTGGACTAAATGATGTCGCTTGACGAACGATTGGATAAAGCAGAAGAAATGATACAAAAACCCTCGTTTAGAGAGAACAAAGGGTTAGGTAATGAAGTCGGATACTATATCTTTGATTACCCGGCTGAAAAAGAATTGTATATCCGTGAGAGGATCGAATACATCAAGAAAAAAAGTGAAAACTCGGATGATGATTTTAGAGTTGTAGTGTTTGACCTTTATGACATTATGATTGATATTCTTATCAAAAAAGGATATTTAGAAAAGTGTTATCAGTTTGAAAAGACAAAGGGCTTTGAGAGAGTATCAAAATCCATCAGCAATATGTTGAGGATAACATCATCAGACAGTCTGATAGTGAATCATATCAGGGATAATACACCGGAGAAAGCGGTTGTGTTTATTACCGGTATTGGAAAGTGCTATCCGATATTGCGTTCACATACGGTACTGAATAATTTACATCAGGTCATAGATAATGTTCCAGTAGTGCTGTTTTATCCAGGCAATTATGACGGTCAGGAACTGGTGCTGTTTGGAGAGATAAAGGACGATAACTATTACAGAGCATTCAAGCTCGTGGATTAAGAGGAGAGGAAATTATGATTATCAAGAATATGTTTTCAAAGCCTATTGACAGAGATATTAAGGGTGTAATCAAAGTTGGACAGGATGACGATGCAAATATTAAGCAAGAGCTTGAAGAATATGTTGTGACAAGAGAACTTCAGAAGCATTTTTCTGATTTCTTTGCAAGCTATAAGAGAGGAATTACCGGAAATACAGACAAGATGGGTGTGTGGATTTCCGGCTTCTTTGGAAGTGGTAAATCTCACTTCCTGAAGATTTTATCCTATCTCCTTGAAAATAAAGAAGTTGGCGGTAAGAAAGCGATTGATTACTTCGTAGATGATAATAAAATTTCTGACCATATGGTGCTTGCAGATATGAAACTGGCAGGTACGATTCCGACGGATGTTGTCCTTTTCAATATTGACTCTAAAAGCGAAGTGAATGGAAAACAGTCAAAGGTTGCTATTGTTTCCGTATTGCAGAATGTGTTCAATGAAATGCAGGGATTTAGTGGTTCTAATCCGTTCCTTGCAGATTTGGAACGCAACTTGACGGAAGAAGGAAAGTACGATTTATTTAAAGAAAAATTTGAGGAGAGTTTTGGTTCTGCTTGGGAGGAATCACGCAGCGACTTTGATTTCATTCAGGACGATGTAGTAGAAGTTCTTGATGAGATTGGGTTTATGAGTGTAGAAGCCGGTAGAAACTTTTGTGAAAAAGCTACCAGTGAATATACATATAAGGTTGAGGATTTCGCTAGACTTGTTAAGAAATATCTTGATAAAAAAGAAAGCAATCATCATATCGTATTCCTGATTGATGAGATTGGACAGTACATAGGTGATGATTCTAAACTTATGCTGAACCTTCAGACTGTAACAGAAGATTTGGGTACTGCTTGCGGCGGCAAGGCTTGGATTATCGTAACAAGTCAGCAGGATATTGATTCGATTACAAAAACAAAAGGAAATGACTTCTCGAAAATTCAGGGACGTTTTGATACCAGACTTTCTCTCTCATCAGCTAATGTTGATGAGGTTATCAAAAAGAGAATCCTTGAAAAGAACGAAGCGGGAAAACAGACACTTACACTGCTTTATGATGATAAGGCGACAGTCATCAAAAACCTCATTCTGTTCAACGATGGTGTTGAAAAGAAATTATATTCTGACAGAGAAAATTTTGCGGACATCTATCCGTTTATTCCATATCAGTTTAATTTACTTGGAAGTGTTCTGACTTCCATTCGTACTCACGGTGCATCCGGTAAGCATCTGGCAGAAGGCGAGCGTTCTATGCTTGTGTTGTTCAAAGAATCTGCCGTAAAGGTTATGAACGATGAACCGGGAACGATTGTGCCATTTAATATGTTCTATGATGCCCTTGAGCAATTCCTTGACCATTCTCATAAGGGTGTTATTTCCCGTGCCTTAGATAATGAGTATCTGAATCCAAATCACGAAAAAGAATGCTTTGATGTGAATGTACTGAAAACACTCTTTATGATTAAGTATGTTAAAGAAATCAAAGCTAATATTGAAAATATCACAAGTCTTATGGTATCGAATGTAAATGATGACCGTATGGCACTTGCGCAGCAGGTAGAAGATGCACTGAAACGTCTTGTTCGTCAGACTTTGGTTCAGAAGAACGGGGATATTTATGTATTCCTGACAAATGAGGAGCAGGAAATCAACAGAGCGATTGAATCACAGAATATAGATTCCGGAGAAGTCATTGCAAAGGTATCTGAGATGATTTTTGACGGTCTTTACGATGAAAAGAAGTATCGCTATCCTGCTTTCAACGGCAGATATGCGTTTGCTTTCAATCAGGTTGTTGACGATAAACCCTATAAGGCAAATCAGAATAATGACATCACATTGAAAATCCTTACTCCGAACAGCGATGAGCGAGCAGATGAAACGACAATGAGAATTCTGTCCGGTCAATCAAACTGCGTACTTGTAGTATTGCCTGATGACAGAACATTTCTTGATGAAATCCGTTCTGCTTTGCAGATTGAAAAATTCATTCGTTATGATGCTACAAATACAGTTACACAGTTTGAAAGCATAAAAGAAGCTAAGAAAGTGGAAATGCGTGAGAGAAACGCAGCAGCAAAACTATTCCTTTCAGAAAGTTTGAAGAATGCAGAAATCTATGTGAATGGCGATAAAATTCAGAGCGGAGCAAAGGAAATTGCTTCCAAGATAAATGATGCACTCGGCAAGTTGGTTTCAACTGTTTATCATAAGTTGTCTTATATTGATGCGGCAATGAGTGAGTCGGATATACGCACACTGTTTAAAAACAATGGACAGCAGCTTACTCTTGCAGGTACAAATACTGCAAAGAATGAATTGGCTTTGCACGATGTTAATGACTATATAGCTTTGAATACACAGCGACATATGAAAACCTCTATGAAGTCCATTTTGGAACGCTTCTTAAAAGCTCCTTATGGTTTTGTAGAAGCTGATGTACAGTGGCTTGTTGCAAAGCTGTTCAAAGACGGCGAAATTGCAATGTTTGTAAACAACGAAGCAGTTACACTTCTTTCCAGGAGCGAAGAAGAAATAATTCGATACCTAACACGCAAAGAGTTTAATGAAAAACTTATGACTGAAAAGCGTGTGAAAGCAAATGAAAAGCAGAAAAAATCTGTCCGTACAGTAATGAAAGAACTGTTCAATGTTACTTCGGCAAGTGATGATGACGATGCGATTATGAGAAGCTTTCTTGGTTATGCATCAAATTTGAAGAATGACCTTGAGAAATTGGATATTTATTATGCGACACAGAGCGCATATCCCGGTAAAAATATAATTTTAACAGGTAAAAAGCTTATGACAGATACAATGCAGATGAAATATTCTGCTGAGTTTTTCGCATTTGTTGACCAAAAGAAAGATGATTTTCTTGATTTTGCCGAGGATTATGAGCCTGTTAAAAAGTTCTTTGCAGGAGAACAAAAAACCTTGTTTGACAAGGCACTTAAATTGATGAAAACCTACGATGACAGTAAAACATTTATCGTAAACGGTGATATAGAATCGGTTGTTAAAAACGTTAATGATGTTTTGAAAAAGCCGTCACCTTATTTTGAAATATTCAAATTGCCTGAGTTGCTGGATGAATTTATCAACCTTTACGGCTCGTTGCTGAAGGAAACTCAAAAACCTATAGATATAGCAATTTCAGATGCAAGACAGCGTGTGTTTGAAGATTTGAAAGATAAAAAATGTCACGATAAATTGGCGGATAAATATATTCGCTTATTCCAAGAAATCAGTGACAAAGCTAATCATTGTGCCAATATCGCTGATTTGCAAAATATCAAGTTAGAAGCAGATGCACTCAAGGTCCGTTGCCTAAATGAAATAAGCGACGAAGAAGAAAAACTCATTGCTTGCGAACAATCTGCTGAACAATTTGATAATTGCGATTCTGAGACTACGGCACCTGCCGTGAAAGTGAAGAAAAAGAAAACTCTCAGCATTAAATCTATCAATGCTGCTTCCACTTGGCAGATAGAAAATGAAACAGATGTTAAAAAGTATATTGCCGAGCTTGAAAAGGAACTTATGAACACTTTGGAAGAAGATACGATTATCAATATTGAGTTCTGAGGAGAAATACAATGAATAAAACAGCGATAAAAAACTTTGCCGTTTGGGCAAGACAAAAGCTTATATCCGATATTACATATAAGGCAGGTATGCTCGGCATTACGGAGGACGGCATTGCGGACAAATTGCCTCACTCAACCTCCGACTTGGAATTTTATGACATCGGAACAAAGGATTATGCCGAAGTATCGGGTAAAGAGATTAAACAGCGTAATGCACTGGTTAATGCAATCAGAAAAAAAGAAAAAGATAACGGCGACTATAAATCCGCATTTGGGTATGTGGTTGAGGAAGTTGCATATACTTGGTTCAACCGTCTGATTGCGATTCGTTTTATGGAAGTCAATGATTATTTGCCTTCCGGTGTTCGTGTGCTTTCTTCCGAGAATAAGGCAAAAAAAGAGCCCGATTTAGTAACGACACCGTTTGATACCGATTTGGAATTTACATCCTATGAGCAGGACAGAATTATCCAGTTAAAAGACGATAATAAACTGGATGAACTATTCCGTATGCTATTTATTAAGCAGTGTAATAAACTTCACGATGTTTTACCAGAACTGTTTGAAAAGACAGATGATTATTCGGAATTGCTTCTCACCGTTTCGTTTACGGATAGCGATGGCGTTCTTTATCACCTTGTTCACGATATTGAAGAGGATGATTTTAATGTTGAAAAAGAGGGACAGGTCCAAATCATCGGTTGGCTTTATCAATATTACATTTCGGAAAAGCATTCTTCCGTTATTGATATAAAAGGTGGAAAAACAATAAAAAAAGAAGATGTACCTGCTGCAACTCAACTTTTCACTACTCATTGGGTAGTTCAATATATGGTTGATAACTCGCTTGGCAGATATTGGATAGAAAGAAACCCTGAAAGCGACCTTAAAAGCAAGCTGAAATTCTATGTTGAGCCTGAAAACTTTACAACTGTTGACGAAAAAATATCACCTGAAGATTTAACTGTTTTTGACCCGTGTATGGGCTCCGGTCATATTCTTGTTTACGCTTTTGAAGTGCTTATGCAGATTTATCTTGAATGTGGCTATACCGAAAGAGATGCAACTTCGCTCATACTTGAAAATAACCTTTTCGGTCTTGATATTGACGATAGAGCATATCAGCTTGCATATTTTGCCGTTATGATGAAGGCTCGTTCTTACGACAGAAGAATTTTAACTCGTAACATTAAGCCTAATGTTTATTCAATTAAAGAGTCAAACTTTCTTGTTAATTCTTGGCAAAAAATATCGGATGACGAAAAATTCAGAAAAATATTCCAAACAGTTGTTGATACTTTTATTGACGCTAAGGAATACGGCTCAATATTGAATGTCCCTGACGCTGATTACGATTACGCACTTTCCGTCATAGATGATTTTGAGCAGTCTGTTCCTGTCGATTTTGAGACTCAAATTCTTCGTGGCAAAACCGACGATATTCGTGCACTTGTTAATCAAGCAAAGCTTATGGCTAAAAAATATACGGCTGTTGTTACCAATCCACCGTATATGAATAAGTTTGACGCAAAATTAAAGAAGTATATAGCAGATAATTTTGCCGAATATAAAGGTGATTTGTTCAGCGTGTTTATGTATCACAACTTTTCTTTCTGTACGCCTGACGGTTACTCGGCATTTATGACACCGCTTGTATGGATGTTTATAAAAACATATGAACCTTTGAGAAATTACATATTAAATTTTAAACACCTTTCAACTTTAATTCAGTTCGAATATTCTGCTTTTGAAGAGGCTACAGTACCAATCTGTACTTTTGTTTTAAGAAATGATAATGATATAAACAAATCATTATGTTTTAGACTTTCCGACTTTAAAGGCGGTATGGAAGTACAAAAACAAAAAGTTCTTGAGGCTTTGGCTGAGAAATCTTGCGGCTACTACTACGAAACAGACCAAACCAACTTTTCAAAAATTCCCGGCTTTCCAATTGCATATTGGGTAAATGATGGGTTGCTTAGTGCGTTCGCAAACGGAAAATCATTGGGCAATATTGCACTTGCGCGCAATGGAATGAAAACTGGAGAAAATGGACGATTTGTTCGTCTTTGGTGGGAAGTAGAAATCGAAAGATTTAATTCAACTGCAAATGATTGGAAAAAAGCTTCATCATCAGGTGCAAAATGGTTTCCTTATAATAAAGGCGGCGAGTTTAGAAAATGGTACGGAAATAATGACTGTATCGTGAATTGGCAAAATGAAGGTTATGAAATATTTAATCACGCTAAAACTGATAAACGTAATGTGCAGGATTATCCTCTTGAATTGAAATTTAAACCTTCTGTTTCTTGGTCTCTTGTCACTTCTGGACAACCTGCCTTTAGGTACAAAGAAAATAATCTTTCAGATATAGCTGGTATGTCTTTTTACACTCGGAAAGAAGATTTAATTATCCTGCTCGGTTTTTGTAATTCTAAAATAGCACTTGAAATTCTTAAGTTATTAGCCCCAACGATCAATTTTCAAGCTGGTGATATTGGAAGATTGCCAATTGTTGATTATGATATTGAAGCTAATACTATTCGAGAATTAACTTTTTCAAATATTGAAAAGTCGAAGATTGATTGGGATTCGTATGAAACGAGTTGGGATTTCAAACGAAATCCACTAATATGAGGTGAACTATGATTGGAAAATGTGAAGTATTATATCATTATACAACTTTAGATACTTTTGCTAATATTATAAAATCTAAAAAATTTAGGCTTTGTGATATAACAAAAAGTAATGATCCATTAGAAGGCGTATATATGATTCAAGCATTAGAAAATGCTTATCATAAACTTTATCACGATAATAAAATTAACAAAGAAGAACATCTAATGATAAATCGAGCCTTTTTTCGATTTAGCGAAATGATAGCAAGCCAAGGTCGTAATAGGGATTTTTATGGAGCTGCATCATTTTGTATTCAATCACACGAATTACTAATGCTCCGTAGTTATGCAAATAATGGCAAAGGTGTAGCTTTAGGTGTTCCGATATTGACGCTTGAAACTTTAGCAAAAAACGATCCACATCTTGAATTTAAAAAAATCGAGTATTTGTCAGATAAAGAAATTGGTGAAAAAGCATCCGGATTTTGGATGACAAAAGTTTCAACTTGGAAAAAGCAATATTCAAATTTGGATGATGAAATGCTGTCTAAATTTGTTAAAGAAATTGAAGAATTTTATCGTGAAAGTTATTTTATTAAAAATAAAGTTAATGAAGATGAACAGGAGTATCGATTACTTTTCAGGTGTAATGATTTGTTTGAAATTTGTTTACCTAGTGTTGATAGATATGTACCGGAAAACATCGATTTTATTCAAAGCGACAATGATTTAAAAGCGTATTATGAAATTACAGTTGGTGACGGTGATGATGCACCATTTCATTTTTGTAATATAGTTATTGGTCCTAAATGTAATGCAACGGAAGAAGAAATAAATGTTTTTTTGCGTCGGCACGGCATTAAAGATGTTAGCGTATTTAAGAATTCTTGGACACAAATGAGGTAAATAACAATGTCAAAACTAATTTCAGATAAATACGAGCAATGGAAAGAAGAATGCGAGCAAAGGTTCCTCAAACTTAAAGAAAATGAAGAAGAGTTAAACAGAATATTTATTGACATATACGGTTTGAATGACGAGTTGACGCCTGATGTGGCAGATAAGGACATCACCGTTCACAGAGTGTATGACAGCAAAGACGATGTACCCGAAAGTATGAAAGGCAGTAACTATGTTCGTACTCTTCACGACGAAATCGTATCGCTTGTGTCATACGCAGTCGGTTGTATGTTTGGTCGTTATAGCCTTGATGTTGACGGTTTAGCTTACGCCGGCGGAGAGTGGGACGAAAGTAAGTATAAAACCTTTATTCCCGATGCAGATAATTGCATTCCAATTACGGACGAGGAATATTTTGAAGATGATATTGTCGGTCTGTTTTGTGCTTGGCTGAAAAAGGTTTATGGAGAAGATACCCTTGAAGAAAATCTCGATTTTATTGCCAATGCTCTCGGCAATAAAGGAAAGACAAGCCGTGAAGTTATCAGAAATTATTTCCTGACAGATTTCATCAAAGACCATATTAAGACTTATCAGAAACGCCCGATTTATTGGCTTTTTGACAGCGGTAAGCAGAATGGGTTTAAGGCTCTTGTTTATATGCACCGTTGGAACGCAGACACGATTGGCAATGTTCGAGTTGAGTACCTGCATCGTATTCAGCGTGTGTATGAAAAAGAAATTACCCGTATGCAGGAAATTATAGATAACAGCCACGATAATAAGGAAATTTCCAATGCCACAAAGCGTAAGGAAAAACTTCAGAAGCAGATTAAGGAAACAAAAGATTATGATGCTAAAATCGCTCACTTGGCTCTTTCACGTATCGACATCGACCTTGATGACGGTGTAAAGGTCAACTACGAAAAAGTGCAGACCGCCGATGGAAAGAAAATGCAGATTTTAGCGAAGATTTAATCAAGGTATGCTGAGGAATAATATATGGCAGAACTAAACTTAAAACAGATTACAGACAAATTAAATAGTGAGTTTGCAAGCGATGTCCGTAAACTTGTGTTTTGGTATGATGCCAATGCGGAGTTTCAGGAAGATATTGACAGCATAGAACTGGAAAATGCAAAGGTTCTGCATCTTGAGCCGGACAACCAGTTTTACATCAAATATTTTTTGGAACGAGAGGATACGACAACCAATTACCTTGTGTATGCTCCGTTTGCAAAACCAAGTATAAGGGACAACCATCTTGCAGATACAATTCGATATTCCAAAGAATTTTTTGCTGACCGTGCTTCCCTGCTCACGCTTGATTTAGGAATTGATGAACGGTACAAGCCTGTTATTCAGCATTATATTAAATTCTTTGCGAATAAAGACAGGACGCAGAAATTCTATGATTTGGAAATAGAGAATTTCAATAGAAGTACGATTGAAGTTGCTTTGATGAGCGTGCTTTGCAAGGATAAGACCGCTTCTTTTGAGGAAGTATTGCGTTCAATTTTGACGGATGATGGATTGCAGGATAACAAATATCTGGCTGAGTTTGAGAAGTATGATTTGCTTTCTGCATTCTGGCAGCAGGTAGATGTGACATTTGGATATAATGACCCGAAGCCGACACTTGAAAAACTCGTTATCACGATGTTTGTTACTTATGCGGGTAAGAGTATTCACACGGATATGCCGCAGGCTTGGAAACCATTTATTTCTTATAAATCCGGTAATATCATTGCATTTATGGATAACCTGATGAACAGCTATCTGTATGGTACACGTTTTGATGAGATTTCAGAGATTATCTATAATGCAATTAACGGTAAAAATTATCTTGAGAAGATGGAAGTGGAAACACTTGTAGATTGCAATATCTTTGCAGGTGTTGATGAGCTCCTGATTCGTTGGTTTATCGGCAGACTTGAGAATGAGGATATAGGAGCAAAGCTGAATGGAAAGACGATTCCGGAGCTTTGTGTAGAACGTAGGAAAGGGCATTTTGGAAAGAGCTTCCGCAGTGAGTATTTCATTCTTCAAAATGCCTTTGATATGATTTCTGAAGGTAAGTATCAGCCGGTCAGCGGTATCAAAAACTTGGTTAAGGAATATATGGAGTCAACATATAAGATTGACCGTTATTATAGATACTTCTATTTTTACTTTGATAAATTGGAAGATACCACGCAGTTTGAAAAAATCAGGGAACTGGTTGAGAATATCTATACGAATGAGTATCTGAATCGGATAACAGTGAACTGGAATAATGAGCTTGCAGACGCAGACGGAGAAACAGGACTTACGTTGCAAAGAGATTTCTTTGCAAGACATATCAATTACTCAAAGGACAGAGTAGTTGTTATTATATCCGATGCACTCCGCTATGAGGTTGCGCATACGCTGTTTGAAAAAATGCAGGCAGATGAGAAGTGCAATGCTTCTATCGGAGCAATGCAAGGCGTTCTTCCATCTTATACACCGTTAGGTATGGCTTCATTACTTCCGCATAAGACGCTTGAATACAACGATTCTTATGATGTGCTTGTAGACGGAAAAGCGTGCAGTTCCACACAGCAGAAGGAAGCTATTCTGAAAGAGTATAAAATAAACAGTAAGTGTGTTCAGTTCGATGTTTTTAAGAATATGAAGCAAGCCGATTTACGAGCAATATTCACAGGGCAGGATGTTGTGTATATTTATCATAATCAGATAGATGCCCGTGGAGATAAAGCGGCTTCTGAGAATGAAGTCTTTACCGCTTGCGAAGAAGCAATTGAAGAAATTTATACTTTGATAAAGAGAATTGCATCACAAGCAAATACTTATCATTTTATTGTGACGGCAGACCACGGATTTATTTATAAGAGAGATAAAATTCAGGCAACAGATAAGATTGCCGGAGCTGCTTCAAAATCAAACAGCGTTGGACAGCGTTATTCCATATCTTCCGAAGAAATCAAGGCAGACGGCGTTTGCCATACAACGATTGGTAAAGTACTTGGCAATGACGATGAGCGTATTGTATCGTTTCCTCTTGCTTCAGATATTTTCAAGGTTGCAGGAGCTGGACAAAACTATGTTCATGGCGGCTGCTCTGCGCAGGAAATGCTTGTACCAATGATTGATGTGAAAGTTGATAAGGGCAAAAAGGAAACAAGCCTTGCAGAGATTGCTCTTGTAAGCCTGACTTCAAAGATTACAAACCTTATCACGACACTGGATTTTGTTCAGACAGAGCCTGTAAGTGATATTGTGAAAGAAACCAGTTACCGAGTATATTTCATTTCTGATAATAACGAGAAGATTTCTAATGAGAATATTGTTATCGCAGATAAGAAAGATAAAGATACGACGAAGCGTATGTTCAGACTCCGTTTTAACTTTAAGAATAAGAAATACGATAAATCGCAGAAATACTACTTGGTTGCATATGACGATAAGAATGATATAGAAGTTCTTCGTCATGAAATAATCATGGATGTAGCATTTGCCGATGACTTCGGTTTCTTTGAATAATTTGGGAGGTAACAATGGACGAATTGCATAATGATTTGGAACTTAGTTCAAATGAGGACATAAACAGAAAACTTCGCACTTATTTTGATGGAAAAATTGTTCGTAAAGATTTAACAAAGTCTATTAAAGAGGGAGCAAATGTCCCTGTTTATGTTCTTGAATTTTTGCTTGGACAGTATTGTAGCTCGGATGATCCGTCAATTATTGAAGATGGTGTGGCAAATGTAAAAAGAATACTAGCAGATAATTATGTACGACCAGACGAAGCACAGAAAATTCTTTCCCTGCTCCGTCAAAGAGGAAGTCATACTGTCATTGATAAGATTACGGTTAATCTTAATATTAGAAAAGATACCTACGAGGCAGAATTTTCTAATCTTGGAATTAAAGCTATTCCAATATCAGAAGAATATCCAAGTAAGTATGACCGTTTACTCTGTGGTGGCATTTGGTGTATTGTTCAACTTGAATATGAATACATAGAGGAAGATAAAAATGCTTCTCCTATCCATATCCGTAAACTGACACCGATTCAGATGCCACACGTTGACATCAATGAATTGAAACAAGGGAGAAAGGCATTTACAAAAGATGAATGGATAAGTGTAATGCTCCGTTCTATCGGTATGGAACCGGACACACTGACCGAAAGAGAAAAGTGGTTGCTTCTTGCACGTATGTTACCGCTCGTAGAAAATAATTTTAATTTATGTGAGCTCGGTCCGAGGAGTACGGGTAAGTCTCATTTATATAAAGAAATTTCACCAAATAGCATTCTTGTATCCGGTGGTCAAACTACAGTTGCCAATCTGTTTTACAATATGGGAAGAAAAACAGTCGGACTTGTCGGTCTTTGGGATTGTGTAGCTTTTGATGAAGTTGCAGGTATCAATTTCAAAGATAAAGACGGTATCCAAATAATGAAAGACTATATGGCATCCGGCTCTTTTGCTCGTGGAAAAGAAGAAAAATCAGCTTCTGCCTCGATGGTATTTGTCGGAAATATAAATCAAAGTGTTGATGTGTTATTGAAAACATCAAGTTTGTTTGCACCTTTTCCATCAGTAATGGGAAACGATACAGCATTTCTTGATCGTATGCACTGTTATATTCCGGGATGGGAAATTCCTAAGTTCAGGCCTAAACATTTTACAGATGATTACGGCTTTATTAGCGATTATCTTGCGGAGTTTATCAGAGAACTTCGTAAAGAACAGTATGGCGATGCCTTGGATAAATATTTCCGTCTTGGAAAGAACTTAAATCAGCGTGACACAATTGCTGTTAGAAAAATGGTCGGTGGATTTATCAAGCTGCTTTATCCTGACGGAGAATATACTAAAGAAGAACTGGAAGAAATCTTAAGGATTTCTCTTGAGATGCGTCGCAGAGTAAAAGAACAGTTAAAGAAACTTGGTGGTATGGAGTTCTATGATGTTAATTTCTCATACATTGATAATGAAACATTTGAGGAATTCTATGTGTCTGTACCGGAGCAAGGCGGTGGAAAGCTGATTCCGGAAGGAATGTGCAATCCGGGACAAGTTTATACCGTGGCTCAGGGTAAAACGGGTATGCTTGGTGTATTCCGTTTGGAATCTCAGATGATGCCGGGAAATGGAAAATTTGAGCGTTCAGGTCTTGGTTCTGATGGAAAATGCAAAGAAGCAACGAACACAGCATTTAATTTCCTGAAAGCCAATTCTAACCGTATCAGTGGCTCTATTAGTACGACGACAAAGGATTATATCATCAATTACCAAGACTTGCAGGGCATTGGTATGACAGACAAATTGGCATTACCAACACTGATTGCTTTATCTTCGGTGGCATTAGGTAAACCTGTTGCAAGCAGTCTTGCAGTTCTTGGTGAAATTAGCATTGCAGGAACACTCATTAAGGCGGATGAACTTGCTAACAGTTTGCAGGTTTGTCTGGATAGCGGAGCGAAAAAAGTACTTCTTCCTATTACATCTGCTGCGGATCTTTCAACGGTTCCGGCGGAATTGATTGGTTGTTTTAATATGATTTTTTATTCAAGTGCTGAGGATGCGGTTTACAAAGCTCTCGGCGTTGAGTGATTATCGGTGTTAATAATACAAAAAGCGTTGAAGATTTGTTTTCTTCAACGCTTTTCTTATGGGTATGTAGACCTTTTTTCGTTAATTTTATGTTTCAAATCTTAAAATAAAAGCTGAAGGCCCATTGCGATGATCCACATATATGCACAGGTTTTTGGAATCATAAGCAAGCCAACCTTTGGTTTTGTTTTGCTGAACAATGTTACAGGGATGTAGCAACCGAATGAAATGATGATTGCGGCAACCATTCTTGTCATATGAAGGTCATTTGTGTTGCCTGAAATTACGTAAAGGATGATTACACCGATACCCGTTACTGCGAAAACTGCGTTTCTGATAACGGAAAGTTTCATATTGCCTTCGTCTGAACACCAGTTGTTTTGTGGAAGAACGCAGATTACCATTCTGATGATTGCGGAAATCCAAATCATTGCTTCAACTGCAACAGGTGCTGTCAATTCGGGGAATGTAAGCTTCCAGATATACAGCAAAACAATGTAGAATGCTGTCATTGTGATTGAGGAAACCTGCAAGCCGAGTCCGAGCTGCCTTTTGATTTTGTCGTTGCTACCGAGAACTGCTCTGATAATTCTCGGAACAAGGTGGAATGCGTCACCGCCGCAAAGCGTCAATGTCAACACGCCGTACAAGATGAACAAAGGATTGCCCTTTGAAAATACGAAGAACAAAATACCTGCGATTAAGTCGAAAATCAAATATCCTGCGTCAAAAATTGCTTCCATAATATCGGGAATTTGCGGTTTGTATTTTTCGTTTGCCATAATTAGAACTCCTTTTTTACTTCAAATAACTAACATTCACGGTGTTGTTTCTTGTTTAAACAATCTTCTGCGTTATTGCAGATTTTTTCAAAAATATTCTTGAATGTTGCGATTTCCTCATTTGAAAATCCTTTGAGCACATCGTGGGCAAAACGCTTTTGCGTGTCGATACCCTCGTAGATTATGCTTTTTGCACTTTCGGTCACGAAAATTTCTATGTGTTTTTTGTTGCTTTCGCTTTGCTTCTTTTCAATCAAGCCTTTGTTTTCAAGTGATTTGAGCGAGGTTGAAACATGAGATTTTGTTGATTTGCGAATTTTGACAATGTCTGCCGCCGTGTTGAATTCGGGGTTGCCGTGCAAAAACATCAGTATATCGTATTCCATTTGGGTCAAATCGTACTTGTCGCAAATCGAACTTGTGAGCGATTCGTAATATTCGGTAATCGTTTTGTGCCTGTCCCAAAAATGCATAATGTCACCCCTTGTTAATTGTTCTATTTAGAACTATTATAGCGTGCGATATAAAGTTTGTCAATACATATATTTTTGCGATTTGTAAATTTGCATTTTATGATTGTTGCTATAACGAATTAAAAGTTACGGTACAATGCACCTAAGTTTTAACTGAGAAGCCGGTTAAATGTTTCTTATTGAATGAAAATTCGCTGGATTTATAATATTCATTATACTTTTTATTTACGAAAACGAGCCGAGATGTGCGTATCTCGGCTCGTTTTTCTTATGGGTATGTAGACCTTTTTTCGTTAATTTTATGTTTTTAATGTGTTTGACCGCCCACTATACATATTTTTCAAGTCTCGAAAGTGGCTTAAATAGGGCGTTTTGAAAAATTTTAATGCAAAAAAACACCAACCTCTGAAGCAGCTTCCATCTTAAATCTGTTAAGAGCCTCTTTAGCTTCAGGAACTGTATTCTTTGCCATTGTAAAAACACCTCTCTTATCAAAAATTCGCAAAGCGTGCTGATATTTTGAATAAAATTTTCTTCAAAATATTTATCACATAATATCAAATCGCTCTTGCAAGTATAGTTTATGAAAAGTATGCGCTTTTACAATTGAAAAATTTTTACAATTAAGATATGTTTAAATTAAAAACATTTTTTCGCAAATTTCTTTACCGCAGGCAGTTTTAAATATTTTGTCATAAGCGTTTTGCACAGCCGATTTCGGAAGGCTTTCCTCAAACATATTAACAAGAAAGTCTGCTTCAACAAGTATTTGCAAATCTATGCTGTTTATATTGTCGTATGTGTGGTGATGGGCTATTAAGTATTGCACTCTCTGTGATGTTTCAATATTAAATCCTAATTTTGCAAGAAGATTTTCAGCCAATTTCGGACCTTCTTTTTCCTGCAATTTGCCGCTGCAATTGCCGTATTTTTTTTCGCAGGTGTGGATTCCTATGTCGTGAGTGAGGGCGGCGGCTTCGATTATAAATAAAGTTTTGTCGTCAACCTTTTCATTTTCTGCTATCAGCTTTGCGTAGCTGTGAACTTTGCAAAAATGCTGAATCCTTTTTGAATCTCCGCTGTATAAATCTATCATTGCCAAGTGTAGTTTGTTAATCATTTTTGTGCCTCTGTTTTGTTATCCTATTGTGATTTTTAATTTATGAATAATTTAAAGTTTGCGTTTTATTATTTATCTATATAGTACTATATCATAGGCAAATAGTCAACGAAAATGCACTTGTTCTTTATGCAGTGTGCCACTTTTGATTTTATTTTTGCATAAGTGCTTCGACTTTATGAATGAACGGTTAATTTTGCTCGGTATGAATTGTTTTTTTCACTAAAAAAGTTATAATGATTAACAACAAGGTTTGCCGGACTGTGAACGGAAAATATTACGGCGGGGAAATGATGATGTGCCGCTTATAACGAACGTGAAAAAATACAATGTAAAGGAAGTCTTGAAAATTGAAAAATAATAAATATTCAATAATAGTGAGCAGCATGACAGGCAATACAAAAATGCTTGCCGATGCGATTTATGATGTATTACCAAAAGAAAATTGCGACTTTTATGGCGATGTAAAAACACAGATACCTCAATCCGAAATGCTTTATATCGGTTTTTGGACGGACAAGGGAACTGCCGACTGTAATACATTGAAACTTTTGCAAAGTCTGAAAAACAGAAAAGTATTTTTGTTTGGTACAGCAGGATTTGGCGGAAGCGATGAGTATTTCAAAAAAATTTTAAGTCGGGTTAAGCAGTCTTTAGATTTGAGCAATGTTGTTGTGGGGGAATATATGTGCCAAGGCAAAATGCCTCAATCCGTACGAGAACGCTATGTTAAGATGAAAGAGCTAACCAATGCGCCTGCTAATCTTGATATGTTGATTGATAATTTTGACAGCGCATTATCTCACCCTGACGAAAAGGATATAATTAAACTTAAAAATGCTGTTATTTCGCTTTAAACAAGCAGGAGAGGGGAGAACGGTATATGAAATTTGTGCTTGAATTGTCTTGGCTTTGGAAATCAATTGCAATAATTATTTTGGTTATAGCATTCTGTGAAATTTGCGCTTTATTGATTTGCAAGCTGATGAAACGAAAATTTAGTAAAAAAACAGCAATTATTATTGCTGTCGTTGCCACCGTCGCAACCGGTTTGGCAATTGTTTTGCTTTCACAAACGCCGAGTTTGATAAATTCAAATTTGTTGTGCATATAAAAAGCTGTCTCGCAGTTGAAGCGAGACAGCTTTAATTTTAGCCATTTGGTTAAAGTAATAATGTTTTGTTTTATTCAACCATAGGAAATATTATTGATTTAAGGATAAATAATCCGTTTTCTTGCGCTTTTCTGTAATGATTATTAAAACTGCAAAAGCGATAACACCGGCTGTGCTGATATATGCTCCTTCTTTTAAGTAAGGAGTATGATATTGAAACTCTATTGTGTGTTTTCCTTTGTCTAAAGCAAGTGCGCTAAATGCCGTGTCAGCTTGCAAAAGCTCAGCTTTTTTGCCGTCGACCGTAGCGCTCCAACCCTTGCTGTAAGGAATGGAAATGCAGAGCATTTTTGCTTTTTGCAAATCAATTGTGCCGGTTATTTTGTTTTTACCAATTTTGACATTTTGCATCGTGTCTGCTTTTAAGTCTGCAATCTGTTGCGATGCTTGGTCTATAGGCTGTTCAAGAACCTCGATGTCGGATAAGTCGTAAATTCCCGGTTTATCAAAGGTTATTTTAATACTGTTTTTCGCATTTTCGGTATAGCCAAGCCCAACAAGATATGTTTTAGCGCCCGTGTAACGCACGTAAGAAGATGAATAGCAGGTGACAAAATCGGTTTTGTATTTCTTGCCGTCATCGGTTTGAGAGGAAAAACGCATTTTCATTTTAGACGGCAAAGTATGTTTTGATGTGTTTTTACCTATTTGCTTATTGTCTGAATTACTCTTGTCCTCATCAATATTGCTGTAGTTATTAAATGTATAACGCAAATATGTTTCCTGATTTTTTTCACCTGAAAATTTAATGTTTATACTGCTTTTGGCATTGTAAACATACACTTTTTCTCCCTCGACGGCAGTATTTTTATTGCACGTAACGGTATAAGGAACACTTTTGTATGTAAATGTCGGTGTGACCGTGTTCATACCGCTTGGAACATTGTCAAGTACAACGCCTTGAATTAACGCTTGCTGCTTTTCTAATGATGAAAGCTTGTCATAATCAGATTTTTTGATGACGTTATTTGTTGTGTAACCGAACGGTAATACGTTCTTATTTTGATAAACTTTTCCTTTTAACTTTTCAAAACCGTAGGGGATCGAAGTTTTCTTGTTTTTAACATAATATTTAACGTTTGTAACGGCATTCATTGCGACTGAATCGTTAAATCCTCTGAACATATATGCCGCATTGGCAGGCTGTTCTGTTTCGCTGACAAACTCGGCTAAATTTTTGTTTTCCATACTCCAATAAAACGAAGTACCGTTCATACCGACGTAAGTGCTTTCGTTATAATGTATTTTTCCGCCGCTGTAGCGATAGAATGTATCGTCACCTTTTGCCGCCTTTTTTACCTTGCTCGCCGCAGAACGCTTAATTTTATTGTTGACGGCACCATAACTTACATAGCTTGCAATATGGTTATTGCCGTGACTGCTGAAAAAATAAGCCGAATTGCCTGCAAATGAGGCAAATACAAGGATTACTGCTAAAACGGGAGCAATAAGCTTCTTTGCCGATTTATTTAAAATCATACAAACGATTACTATTAACAGCGCTGTTATGAGAGAAAAAATAATGTTGTGATTTATTTCATTCATCATCAATAAGGCGGCTGAGGAATATACTGCGATTGCTATGATTATACCTAAGCCTTTGCGAATATCTATTTTGCAAAGGTCTTGCCATGTTACTGCAACAATATATGCAATAATCATCCCGTAAGCCCAAACCCAGCGGTTAGCCATATATGAAAATCCGTTAAAAGCCCAGCCGAATGCCGGAATAAGAAGCATGGCCGTAGCGCCTAAAAATATTAATCTTAATGGGCGCCAACTTTTGTTTTTAGTAAAGAATAAAACGCAAACGGCAGGAAGCGCAACAGCGTTATATCCAAGATGCGTAAGATATCCCGGTTTTGTTTGAAAGTTAATCATAGAAGCTAAGAAATTGCGATAATAATCCATACTGTATATCCAGGTATGAACATAACTCTCAGACGAACGGCCGTCGCCGATATAGGCTAATATTACAGGTATAAGTATAATCGCACTTAAAATAACACCTAAAATTGCACTGCCTGCGATTTTAAATAAAACTCCAAAAGCCTCTTTTGCACGATGACGATATCTGCAAACAAGCAAAAAAAGTGTATAAATTGCGGTGAATAAAGCTAACATATAGAAAAAGTAAAAGTTACTTATAGCTGCTAAAAATACCGTAACAATAAAAAGATACGGCCTTTTGCCTGCCGTAATTTGCTCTACACCGAGAAGCAGCAACGGCAAAAATATCATAGGAAGAGCAAAAAACGGGTGATGCGACACTATGAACATTCCAAATAAGGTGAACACATAAACAAGCGAGCCTATCGTTATGCTTGAGGCGTGATTTTGCTTTTTAACAAAACAGAATGCACCGAAGCTAAGCCCCGCAAGATATAAACGAAACAGAGATAAAAGACTGTAAAGATATGCCGCATATTTGGCAGGACAGGCAATGCTTAACAAATCAAGAGGGTCGCCGATAGCATAAAAGTGAAGTGTGGTTAATATATCGCTTCCGAGTCCTATTGAAAAATCCCATTGCGGCAACACAAATTTATGAGTTTCAAACAGCGTTTCTAAAATTTCACGTCCGTATTTGCCGAAATATACAAAAGCGGCAAAGTGCTGCCTCCAGCCGTCGCTGTTAATAATTAATGTTTTTTTATTTATTATAAACCAAAAGTAACATAAAGCAGCACAAACTAAAAAAGCTGCACTGTAAAGTAAAAAGAACTTTTTGCCGTTTTTAATCGGCTTTTTTAAAGTTGATGTTTTATCGCTCATAATGTATTCCTTTTTAAGGTAATCTATTGAAATCTTGTTATAATATAATTTTTTTGCATTGTAATTATATCATAATTATATCATATAGTAAATAGCATTACAATAAAAATTATATGCACATTTGTGAAAAAAGTCCTATATAAGCACAAGTGCCGGAGTTATCAATAATCTAATCTTTTTTTGGAGTGATTATGAAAGAAATTTTAATTAATGTTGACTGTTTTTTATTGACATGTAAATATAAATATGCTAATCTTAATAATGACAAAGGGGTCTGCAAGGCAGACCCCTGCTTTGATATATGGAGGTATTCATAATGAAAAACTTAGGCTATTATAACGGTAAGTATGACGAGATTGAAAAAATGCAAATTCCGATGCTTGACAGAGTTTGTTGGTTTGGTGATGGTGTTTATGATGCAACATATGCTCATAATCATATTGTTTTTGATATGGATGCGCACCTTACAAGATTTTACAATTCCGCAAAACTTCTCGGTATGAACATACCGATAGAGCGTGACGAGCTTGACAAATTGCTCAGAGAGCTTGTTAAAAAGGTTGATGACGGCGACCAATTTGTTTATATGCAGGTTACTCGTGGAAATGGGCTTCGTGGTCACATTTATCCTGAAAATATGCAGGGCAATTTGTGGATTACACTTACTCCTTGTCATGTTGCGGATACATATAAGCCGATTGATGTTATTACGTATGAGGACAAAAGATTTTATTATTGCAATTGCAAAACACTTAATCTTATTCCGTCTTGCCTTGCCGCTACCGCTGCTGACAGAGCAGGTTGCCAAGAAGCAATTTTCCACAGAGGAAATATTGTTACGGAGTGTGCACACTCTAATGTTTCTATTTTTAAGGACGGTAAGGTTATTACTCACCAGCTTGACGATATGGTTCTTCCGGGAACAGCAAGGATAAGGCTTCTTGCTTTTGCGAAAAAGCTTGGATACGATGTTGAAGAAAGAGATTACACTCTTGATGAATTAATGTCGGCAGATGAAATTGTTGTTCATTCAACAGGTTCTTTCTGCATTCCGGTTAAAACCGTTGACGGCAAAAAAGTAGGCGGAAAAGCGCCTGAAATGTTGAAAACAATTCAAGACGCTTTAGTTAAAGATTTTGAGGAGCAGTGCAAAGAATAATGAATAAAACCGAGCTTACCAAACTTAATGTCGGATACAATCTTGATTGGCTTATGAACCTTGACCCGAGAGGTTACGGCGTTTGCAGAATTCTCTACGACGGGGCAATCAAATATACAGGAAAGCCCTTGTCGCTCAATGGGGCAGAGGGGCTTGTGAAGAATATTAAAAAAGGTGAAAAGGTGTTTATTTTAACGGGATTTATTCTTCTCCCTTGGAATGAGGCTGAGACTGACGGAATTATCTCGTCTACCGTTTTTGCCAGATTTGTTATAAGGGCATTTGGCGCAAAGCCTGTTATGTTAGTGCCTGAACAATGCGAAAAAGCCATTAAGGCTATGAGCGAGGTTTTAGGTGTCGATATTACATATGACATTGACAATATACCCGATAACACCATTTGCATTGTTTCATTTACTAAGGATAAGAACAAGGAAGAGGAACAAACGCAAGAAATACTTTCTCACGGCTTGCCGTGCGCTGTTATTTCTAATGAAGCACCCGGCAGAAACAAAAACGGATATTATCATAATGCGGTAGGTGTAAACACAACCGATATTGAGGCAAAATATGATGTTCTTTTTAGGGAATGTCAAAGCAGAGGTATTTATAATCTTTCTATCGGTGACCTTGGCAATGAGCTTGGTATGGGCACTATTGAAAAACATATAAGAAAATATATTCCTTACGCTGAAAAGGGCGGTTGCAAGGCAGGAACAGGCTTTGGTATTTTGGCGGATACGGCTGGCGACAACATTATTACAGCAACTGTAAGCGACTGGGGTATGAATGCTCTTATGGCATGCACGGCATTTCTTTTGAATGATTTAGACCTTTTTCATACCGAGAAAGAGGAAGCGGCAGTTATGGATGCTGCGGCAAAAGCGGGCATGCTTGATATGTACGGAGAAGCAAGACCTTACATTGACGGAATTGGCAAAAATATTGTTTTGCCGATTATTTCACTTATGCGTGGGCTTATTGAATATCCTCACACGGTTGAGGACAAAACTGATAAATGGTTTGAAACAACAATTAAAAAAGGATATTTTAAATGATTTATTCATTTTTGCAAAACGGCGACAGCGCTGTTACCGTGCAATTTAAAAATGAAATAAGCGAAGAGGTTAACCGCCGGGTTACCGGTCTTTGCAACAGAATAGAAGCAAAGCATATTGACGGAATTGTTGAGCTTGTGCCGACGTTTGCTTCGTTAACTGTTTTTTACGACTGCACAATCATCAGCTCAAAGAAACTAAAAAAGAAAGTTGAAGCGCTTATAAACGGCAAAGAGTGCGACGTAAAAAGCACGGCTAAGGTTTGGAATATACCTGTGTGTTACGACGACGAGTTTGCTTTGGATATGAAAAATGTGTGCAGCCATACAGCTCTTGAAAGAGAAGAGGTTATCAAGCTTCACACATCAAAGCCTTACTTAATTTATATGTTGGGATTTTTACCCGGATTTGCCTATCTCGGCGGTATGGACGAAAGACTTTTTACTCCGAGATTAAAAACACCGAGGCTTGAAATTTTTGAAGGGGCTGTAGGAATCGGCGGAGAGCAAACAGGGATTTATCCTATTGCGTCACCGGGTGGCTGGCAATTGATTGGAAAAACGCCCGTAAAAGTTTTTGACAAAACAAAAAAGTCGCCTATATTGTATAAAGCCGGTGATTATATCAAATTTTTCAGCATAGATAAGGCAGAGTATCTTGAAATAGAAAAACAAGTTGCAAACGGCACTTACACTCCTTTGGTCAGCGAGGTTGAATTATGATAGAAATTATTTCTGCAGGTATGCTTTCAACCATTCAAGACTTAGGCAGATTTTCAGTAATGAAAGATGGCTTTACTCAAAGCGGTGTAATGGATGCCTATTCAACAAAAATTGCAAATAAACTTTGCAAAAACGATGTTAACGCACCTGTTATTGAAATGACAATGCTCGGAATAACGGCTAAGTTTACGGATGAACATATTTTTGCGATTTCGGGCGGAATTTTTGATATTTCGCTTAATAACAAGCCTATTAAGACAAATAAAGCGTACGTTGCAAAAAAAGGCGATATTTTAAGCATTAAGGGCGTTAAGCAAGGATTAAGGTGCTATCTTGCGGTTGCAGGAGGCTTTGATGTTCCTTTATTTATGGGCAGTGCCTCAACAAATCTTAAAATAAATGTCGGCGGCTTTGAAGGAAGAAAGCTTAAAGCGGGCGATATTCTTAAAATCGGCAAAGCAGGCAAAATTAAAAATATCGAAAAGCGAGAACTTTTGGAAAATACTTATGATAAAATAATAAAAGCAAGGGTAGTATTAGGTCCGCAGGACGATATGTTTTGCGAAAATGATTTAGCACTGTTTTCAAAGCAACAGTACACCGTTACCTCCGACATTGACAGAATGGGTATAAGGTTGTGGGGAATTGCTTTGCGTGGCAAGGAAAAATTAGAAATAATTTCAGATGCAATTACCTTTGGCTCAATACAAATTACTAATTCGGGTATGCCGATTGTGCTTATGGCAGACCACCAAACAACAGGCGGATATGCAAAAATAGCAACAGTAATAAGTGCCGATTTGCCAAAGCTTGCACAGGCAAAACCGGGGGACAAAATCATCTTTGAGATTGTTGACGTTAATACTGCCGAAAAAATAGCAATTAAGCAAAAAAAGTATATTGATAAATTATTTTAGGAGTGCCTATGGATTATTCAAATATGTTGCCGCAGGAAGTAAAAAAACTTATCAGAAACGGCAAAATAAATTGCCAAACATCAGGTATGTGCAACGGCTATGCTCAGGCTAATCTTTGCATTTTGCCAAAGGATTATGCGTTTGACTTTTTACTGTTTTGTGTCCGAAATCCAAAGCCGTGCCCGATTTTGGAGGTCGGCGATGTCGGCTCAAAGCGTTTTAAAACAATGGCGAGTGAGGGCGATGTATGTAAGGATTTTCCAAAATACAGAATTTGGAAAAACGGCGTTCTCGAAAAAGAAGTTACCGATATAACCGATTATTGGCGTGATGATTTTGTGTATTTTCTTATCGGTTGTTCTTTTAGCTTTGAAAGTGAATTATTAGAAGCTGACGTTCCTGTCAGGCATATTGAGGAAAACAAAAATGTGCCTATGTTTAATACGAATATCAAACTTCAACCGTCAGGTAAATTTCACGGGAATATGGTTGTATCAATGCGACCTATTCCAAACGATTTAGTCGTAAAAGCGGTTAATGTTACGGCATCTATGCCAAGAGTTCACGGTGCGCCGATACAAATAGGCAATCCCGAAGCTATAGGCATAAAGGATGTTACGAAGCCTGATTACGGCGACAGCGTAACAATAAACGAAGGGGAAGTGCCGGTGTTTTGGGCTTGCGGCGTTACACCGCAAAACGCAGTGATGCAAACAAAGCCTGAAATTGCCATAACACATTCACCGGGTCATATGTTTATAACCGATATAAAAAATGTCGACTTAAAATATTAGGTGATTATATGTATAAAATCAATTTGAATTGTGATTTAGGTGAGGGCGCTGCCTATGACGAACAAATTATTCCTTTAATTAACAGCGCTAATATTGCTTGCGGTTTTCACGCAGGTAATCACGATATGATGGAAGCTACTGCAAAGCTTTGTATTGATAATAATGTTGATATCGGTGCACATCCCGGTTATCCCGACAAGGAAAATTTCGGCAGAACAAATCTTGATGTAACTCCTAAACAGGTTTATGATTACACATTGGCTCAATTAGAGGCTTTAGGTAACGTCGTTGGAAGCACAGGCAAAATAGTTCATATTAAACCGCACGGTGCAATGTATAATCAAGCAGCAAAAAATAAAGAATTGGCAGACGCAATAGTTGATGCAATTATTGATTACGATAAGGATTTAATTTTAATGGCGCTTTCAGGCTCTCAAATGATTAAGTCGGCGAAAGAAAAGAAAATTAGATATGCAAGCGAGGTTTTTGCTGACAGAGCATACGAGGCGGATGGCTCGCTTAGAGCAAGGTCACTTGAAAACTCGATGATAACAGACGAAAATTTGGCTGTTGAAAGGGTTATTAAAATGGTGCAAACAGGAAAAGTTGTTGCCTACACGGGCGAGGAAATTAATATTGAGGCGCATTCTGTTTGTGTTCACGGCGACAGCGAAAAAGCACTTGTATTTGTCAAAAAGCTAAACGAGGCTTTTAGAAAAAATAATATAGAAACAGTAAGTTTAATCGAGGCGATAAAATAATGGACCATCGTACTTATTTAAAGATTGATTTGAATAAGCTTGAACATAATTATAACAGTGTACGCAATAAACTTCCAAACGGCATTAAGCTGCTCGGCGTAATTAAAGCTAATGCATACGGTAACGGCGCTGTTGAGATAGGCAAATTTCTTGATGATAAGTGTGACTTTTTCGGAGTTGCATGCATTGAAGAAGCTATTGAACTTAAAAAAGCGGGAATCAAAACACCGATATTGATTTTGGGAAGGGTATTTCCGTTTGATGTTGAAAAGGCTGTTAAATATGATATACGAATACCTATTTTTTCGTATGATGACGCAGTTATACTTTCAAACGAAGCAGTAAAGCAAAATAAAAATATGCCTTATCATTTTTGTATTGATACGGGAATGAGCAGAATAGGATTTCAAATCAACGAGGAAAGTGCTGATATTTGCAAGTGCATAACCGAGTTGCCTAACATTTTTGCAGAAGGTATGTTCTCTCATTTTGCAACCAGTGATGAAGCTGATTTGTCAAAAGCTGTTGAACAGCGAAACAAATATAAACGATTTTGCAAGATGCTAAGTGACAGAAAAATTGAAATACCTATTAAGCATCTGAACAACAGTGCCGGTATTATGAATTTTGACGAATATTTTGATATGTGCAGAATGGGTATTGTTACGTACGGTCTTTATCCGTCGGAGGAGGTTGATAAAAGCCTTCTTGATATTGAGCCGATAATGAGCTGGTACACAAAGATTTCTCATATTAAAGAACTTGAACCCAAAAGGGAAATTTCATACGGCGGTACATTTATAACTGAGAAAACAACGAGAGTCGCAACAATTCCTATCGGCTATGCCGATGCTTTCCCTCGCTGTCTTTCTAACAAAGGCAAGGTTATTATTAACGGCAAATATGCAAAAATTCTCGGCAGAGTTTGTATGGACCAATTTATGGTGGATGTCAGCGATATTGATTGTAATATAAACGATGAAGTTGTTATAGTCGGCGCTCAAAACGGCGCTCACATTTCCATAGAAGAATTGTCAGACAGCGCATACTCTTTCAATTACGAACTCCCTTGCAGAATACCTGCTCGTGTTAACAGAGTTTATGTTTATAATGATGAAGTAGTTAAAGATGTAGGGCTTGTATAGCGAAAAATTGTATTGCTCTCATATTATTTACTTTACTTTGCTAAAAAAGCTCCTGTTGGGGCGCACTACATAAAGAAGAATGTGGTTTAAACTTTCTGAGTTTTGCCCATTGCATTATTAAAAAATCCTGCTAATACTTAAGTATTAACAGGATTTTTTCAATCATAGCTATTATTTCCTTTATTTTATATTGGATATTCTTTGTTTATTACTAATAAAAATGCAGACACGAAAAAACCTATGGTAAATGGTTAGCTATCTGTTATTTCTTTGTTGTAACAGTCTTAGTTTTTGACCAGCCTGAATAAATCCTTATGGATTTGCCGTTAATCTTAACTGTCTTATAGGCGCGAACTCTTACATAATACTTTTTCTTTGCCTTAAGCTTTTTAACGGTAGTCTTTGTAGTCTTCTGCTTCTTGATTGTTACGGTTTTCTTGTTCTTCTTGAATTTCTTATTGGTTGCGACTTGAACTTGATAGCCTGTTGTCTGTGTAGCCTGCTTCTTCCACTTTACTGTAAACTTCTTTGAACCTGCTTTAAGTGAGGAAATTCTTGTTGCCTTTGGCTTGATTGTGAAATAAAGCGTCTTTGTTCCGCTGTATTTACCCTTAAAGGTAATCTTTACTGCGTACTTGCCAACATACTTTCTGCCTTTTGCATAAGACACAGTATAGTCAGTATTCTTAACAAGTGTCTTTCCTGTTTCGTCCTTAACAATAACCTTAGGTGTTCTAACCTTTCCGTTATATGTTAATGATGTTGCTTTAAGCTTTATGCTTGATGCATTTGGAATTACTGTCGTTGAAAGAGTTTTCTTACATACCGAACAGTAATTTACTATCTCGCCGTTTGCTGTTGGGGTTGCCTTTGTTACGGTTTGCTTTGTGCTGTGGGCAATCTTAGCAATATTGCCCCAAGATGCAAGGTTGGTTATTTCCTTTGTACCGAGTACATCTTCATAGAACTTGCCACAACCTTCGCACTTGTAGTATGCTTCCTTACCGCCCTCTGTGCAGGTGGCAGCTTTCGCAGCAACCAAAGTCAGATTGTGAGTGTGCGGTACAGTTTTGGCATATCCGCAGGTGTCGCAAACATTGTCAGAACCGTAATCGTGAGCCGCTTTGGTTGTTGTAGCATCGCAGCGAGTACATTTATGCCAGTGACCTGTGCTGTCGCCGGTCCAAGCGGTACTCCAATCGTGACCGAGAGCTGCGATATTGTCAACAGTCTTGGTCTGTGTATTTGCCCAAGCTTCAGTAAAGGCTGCTGTATAGGTTGTTTCGCCCTTTGCTGTGCAGGTCGGAGCCTTTGTCTGTACGCTTGTTACAGTAGCAGTTGCAGTTTCCTTATGACCTGCATCACGCTTACAGGTGCGTGTTGCTGTGCAAACGGTGTTGTCTGCATTCCAAGTGTAAGCAGGTGCGTTCCAATCGTGATTGAGAGGTGCAATCTCTACGCTTGTTTTATCGGTAATTTCTACCGATCCTGTTGCATCTGCGAACCACTTGTCACAGCCATCGCAGGTGTAGTATGCGGAATTGCCCGCAGTAGTGCAGGTGGCAGCTTTCGCAGCAACCAAAGTCAGATTGTGAGTGTGTTCTTCGTTTTTATTTTTGTAATAATATGTAACAACCGTTCCGTCCGAAACAATAGGCTTATTCAAGCCGTCAACCTTTATAAATTCATAATCATAAAGTGTTTTTGCCGGTGTTAAATCAAGCTTTGTGCCGTATGGCACGGTAAATGTTCCGCCGGCAGTGTTTGGAATTTCAGAGCCGTCCTCAAATTTATACTGAATTGAAACGGTTGTGTAGCGCTGTGTTTCCGTATTGTCGTCTGCAAGCACATTTTCGTTTTCATCGAGCACCTGAAATGCCACGGTATCGCCGCTCTTAAGCTGTGCATCAGACGGAATTTGATAAATAAGCGAGCAACTCTTTAAGCCTGAATTAAAGTCGCTTTTGATGTGATCCAAAGCACCGAGCGGCCAGAAATTTGCCTTATCATTCCAAACAGGAATGTCAAAGGTTTGTACTGTTTGAAGCGGATTCCCCGATGAATCGGTCGCAACGCTTCCGTCGGAGTGCTTAATCCACATTTTGAATTTTAATTGTCGTGCATTTTTATCTGAAATGTTTTGAATAACAGTTCTAAGCTCGATTTTTTTACCGTTCATATTAGTATTAAATCTGCTTTTGCTGTTGCCGCTCAAAAGTCGGTCATTGCGATTATATGTGTAATTATAATATGAACTTGTTTCAAGGTCGGTAAAATCAGACGGCTTTGAATAAGCGCCCGTATATTCCTTAACCTCGGGAGTTGCAACATAAAGGTCTACATCCTTAACAAGCTGAGACATTCGCTTGAAGCCCTGCAAACGGCAAACCTCACAGAATTGATAGTTTGTGTCTCTCATTATGCACTCATAACTTGAAACAAGCATTTTTGAGCCGTAAGCATTGCGGCAGGTATATGTGTTTCTAAAACCTAAAAGCTGTCGCCATTTTATCTTTTTCGGGTCTTCAACCGAGGAAAGATTGAGCGATTTAAGCTCCTTATCGTCAAGCAAATATCCGCCGCTGTATTCATCACCGAGACCGAGCAAACCGTGTCCAAACTCGTGTGCAAAAGTTTTTGATGCACGATAGCTGTCTGATGGCGAAATGAAATAATGGAAACCGTATTCACGGTTATTATAAGCACCGCCGAAATCATTTGTTGTATTTACAACCATAGCGAACTGAGCAATATAATCGTGAACATAATAATAAGGCTTATATTCCGAATCGGACGGAATTGTATTCGGGTCAGTTGTTTTTTTAATATGAGCATCGTGAATTTTCTCGATAAATTCAGGACCGATACATCTCTCAAAAATATGATTTTTCCATTGACTTCCGTGGAGATTATTAGAAATAACAGGTGAATTATATTTGTCGATTATAACATCAAAGAAGGTGCTTCCGCCATTGTCAAAACTTGATTCGGAAGCCGTACAAAGAGCGTAAACATTAAATCTGTCGGCATAACTGCGATAAGGCTCATATTTCATAGCATCCTGCCAAAGCCGTTTTACATCGTTGATGAATTTGCCCTGCTGACTTTTTGTGTATCCCTCGCCGCAAACGACAACAACCATATTTTCAAGGTCGCTTCGTGTCTTTTGAATAGTATAAACAGGGATGGTAGGATTAGAATATTTTCTGTCATTTGAATACCATGGGCCGAGGGTGAGCTGAATGCTTTGCTCGGTGCTGACATTCCAATCGGCATTTGCATCTTCGGTAGGTTCCGAAATTGTATAATCATCCTCTTGTTTGTTTGGAGCAGAGCCGACATAAGGGTTGCTTTGTGAGCCGCTGCCGGAAGTTGCAACAAAATATTCGGAATCGAGATAAAATGCAGGTCTTACGCCCAAATCGGAATACCACGGAGCATAACGACCGACCTGACCCGATGAACTGATATAACGCATATCGTGATTGCAATCGGTAACAGGAGTGCGAAGCCAATAAGGCCAAGCCATACCGTCATTATTATACGCAACATAATAACCTTTGAGATTTTTCCACACGGCATTAGCCTGCTTTACATCAAGAAGAAAAACCTTTTCGGTTGTAGTTTCAAAATATGAACTGTCGTAGTTTGCCACCGCTTCCGAAATATCGGTGTAGTATAACAAATCCGAATTTGCGTCTCCATCAACTATGCCCTTGTTGTATTCGGGATGAGAAACGAGAGAACGCTGGGTAACGGTTTTCATTGCCGCAATTTCAGATTTTGAAAAAGCGTTGAGAAAACCCGCTTTTTCGTTGTACGCTCCCACACCGCTTACATATCCGTCTTTCGGAGGGTTGCCGCAAAGCCAATCGACTTTGCCTTCAGCTGCGGTCGAATTTAACCAAGAACGCATATTGCTGTCTTTCCAATAGTTAGAACCGTAATCATCACGCTTATAGCTTCTGCTGTGCGATTTTGAATTACTGTTGTCATTTGTTTTGGCATCATATGCAAGGGTGTCAACAATTTTGTCTGCAAGCATAAGCGGTCCGTTATTGTCAATGCTTACACATCGCCAAAGAATTGAGGCATTGTTATACGCGCCCATTTTAACATAGTCGCCAACTTTAATATCGGGCTTTGATGCCGCCTGAACGGTCATCGGCAAAACGGAAATTGCCATGCACAATGCCAAGAATATTGCTGTTATTTTTTTCGTCATTAAGTCACTTCCTTTATAAGCGATATATTTGCTTTTATTATATTGTAAGAAATAATGTGTGTCAACGAAAATTCTGTTAATTCTTTGTCAATTTTGTAGCCGGTACATTTAATATTATACGAAGAAGAAAATCTTATCAAATATGCAAAAAGGCTTCTGCCCAAATACCGCCGTAAAAAGCAGTATTAGGACATAAAAATAGGCTGAAAGTAAAACTTCCAGCCTTGTGGCAGATTATATCAACCT
>OGQP01000317.1_pt1 | contig 34448 bp, 27 predicted proteins | sample 1553251 | NCBI WGS metagenome assembly OGQP01 (sample SAMEA2580016, study PRJEB22360) | human gut metagenome | biome: human gut; feature: human-associated habitat; material: faeces | place: Denmark | collected 2008/2010 | reverse complement strand
CGGTCGTAGACGGTATCCTGTGACATAAGAACCGTCTTCTGCAGCCATATTCTTCTGCCGGACTCATCTGTTTCCTGATACTCCACGACTACCTGCTTATCTCCGTTTTCAAAGCGCTGCAGCAGTTTCTTCGAGGAATCCACAATGCGGTATGATTCCAATGTCTCCTCCGCGACAAACGCACTGCATTCCCCGCAGTATTTCTCGTAGGAACACGGCAGATCTATATTGAGGTCAAATTTCTTCTGCCCGCTGTGGTAAAAAATCTGCTCCAGCGAATCATTCGTCAGATCAACGGCCAACACGGCCTCGGCCGTCTCGAGAAGTGCCTCGGCGTAGTGGCTGTTTTCAATGATCGACTGTTTCATCTGTTCATAGTATTGGTCGAGCTGTTCTTTTTCATTCCGAGCAGCTTCCTCATCGGAGCGGAACCGCTCAAAGCCCATCAGAAAATGGTGCAGTCCGCCGTCCTCGGCCGCGTCGTAGAACAGAATGGTGACTTTTCCCCGGCAGAGCGCTTCCCCTTCGCTGCCCTCCCGATACTCGCACAGAATTTCTACGCTCTCTTCTCCCTTCTGATAGCACTCCTTCAGATGGGTAAGATCCAGCATTCTACGCATTTCCTTTCTCTTTTCCTCATCCGTGATGCCCTGCACAATATGCTCGGCCGCACCGGTATAGCTGCCGTCCTCGGCAAGGAAAAAGCCCGAAACGGCGCGCAGAATCCGGTACTGGTCCTGTCTTGCATTACAGTAAATACAGTTGGAAAAATGGTATCCCTTTTTCTTTACGACGTCCAGCGCTTCCAGGCTGATCTTCCGCTCTGCGGCGGATTCTTCCATCTTCGCGCGGTTTTTGTCGATATACATGTTCTGGTCCGCATGGCGGAACAGTTCCCGGATATCACAGTCTTCAAATTCCGTGGACAGTGCATAGCCTCCGGCGTAGCTGATCGGCATCTCCGGGTGCTGGCGGGAATATTCTGCCGTCTGCGTGCGGATGTGATTCATGCACGCTTCCACTTCTTCGCGGTTCAGTCCGCGCAGAATGGCAAGAAACTCATCTCCGCCGTTTCTTCCGACGAAATACTCCTCCGGGACTGCTTTTCGAAGCTGAACGGCAAAGGAACGGATATATTCGTCTCCCTTGTCGTGACCCAGACTGTTGTTGATCGTGCGCAGATTGTTGAGGTCAAACACACAGACCGCATACACGCCGGAAATTTCTTCTCCTCCGTCGCTTCCCTCCAGAATCTCTTCGCATTTATTTTTATTTGGCAGGCCCGTCGCCTCATCGAGATAGATTTTCTTCTGCAGAATACGGTTCATCGCCGCATAGCGGACGGCCTTGATCAGCTCCATGCCGATGACAAACACCAGACCGATGATATCTCCTACTACCACCTGCTCCAGCTTCTTCAGCGAAGACGCCATTCTCTGCGAATACGCTTCCGCAAGGCCCGTCGCCTCGTCACAAATTTTGAAAAAGGTCTCACTCTTTTCGATAATCGCGGTATTCTCATATCCTTTTTCACGCACCAGCAGAATCTCTGCATTCAGCTCTTCAAAATATGATGCCAGCTCAGTCATCTTATCCTGAAAATCCCGGTCATCCAGGCGCACCAGATCCAGCTCGCTGCTTCCGTTCTGCAGACCGTCGATATAAGCGTTGATGTCTGCAATCATCGTATCCTGCGGTTCTCCCGCATCCTCCAGCTTGATAATCCGCTGCGTTTTTCCGCGTACCAGACCGGCATAGTTGACAACGCGGGCCGTTCCCTGTATTTTCTCGACCATCGACATAATGCAGAAAAACAGAATAATCAGAATGATCGTCAAAACCGTCATTGCGGTTTTGGAAATAAAGGATGTTTTTTTCTTACTTTTCTTTTTCTTCATCGCTCTCCATCAGATCCTGTGTCATTTTTTGTCATATAGATCATATTATAAGCGCAATCCTCTCTTCGCGCAACCGCAAACCGGGCGCAGAAAAAATTTCAAAATTTTATCTGCTGTCTGACACAAAAAAACGGACACCGGAGAGGATGTGCTTCCTGTCCAGTGCCCGATCTTTTCTTATTTTGCTTTTTCTGCCGTCCAGATTTTACCGTCGCGGATGACAACCTGTTTTTCTTTCATCAAATGGCCGACCGCGCGCTTAAATGCTGCTTTGCTGAGGCCAAATTCTCTCTGAATCACTTCCGGTGATGCTTTGTCATCAAACGGAAGGACACCTGCAAATTCCTCGATCACAGAAAGAACGCTCTCTGCATCGATTGCGATCTGCTCGTACGCTTTTCCGCGTGCGGACAGGGAGAGTTTTCCGTCCTCTTTGACTTCTGTAACGCGGCACTCAAGTTCCTGGCCGACATGATAGTCTGCCTGTGCTTCTCTCTTTGGAATCAGGCCGGAGTAGCGGTCATCAACAGCAACGAAAACGCCGAAGTTTCCGCTGATCTCGTAGATTCTTCCCTTTACGGTATCGCCTACGACGTACGGAGAATTGGTTTTCAGGAAATGGTAAACCTTCATCGTTGCGCAGAGACGGTCGCTCTTGTCGATGTAGAGGGAAACCAGAACCTCATCACCTGGATGGAGGCGGCGGGTCTGCTGTTTAAACGGAAGAAACAGATCTTTTTCCAGACCCCAGTCCAGAAATGCTCCGATCTTTCCGGTAGCAGCTACGTTTAAGACAGCCAGCTCTCCAAGCACCAGCTTCGGCTCTCTGGTTGTCGCAATCAGACGGTCGCTGGAATCGCGGTACAGAAATACTTCCAGCTCATCTCCCTCTTTTGTTCCTTCCGGCACCTGTTTGATCGGCAGAAGAACGCGTTCCTTCTCGCCTGCTTCCCGGGTCTCCCCAAGATAAATACCGAATTCTACTTTCTTTACTACTACCAGCTTTTGCTTTCTTCCTATATTTAACATTTGACTTCCTTTCTTACTGCTCGCCGAGAGCCTTCATGCTCATCTCCTCGAGCAGGTCGCTCTTGATGTGGTACAGCTTGTCGGACAGATCCACGTAAACCTCATGCGGATTGACCAGACGTTTGGACTCCTCCCAGAGGGTATCTTTCTCTCTGGTGCAGATGTCGCGGATCTCCATGACGGATGGAGAAGTGTAGACGCATGCGCCCTTCTGGAAAATCGGAACGAGGAGCTCGCGTAAGGTGTAGGTTCCGCCTTTGATCTTTGTCTTTTTCCAGGTCTCGATCGGGTCGAAGATGATCATATCTTTGCTCTCGTCGAAGGTCTCGTCTGCGAGGCAGATCAGGTCGGCACGGATCTTTCCGGTTTCTTTATCATAAATACGATAAATCGTCTTATTGCCCGGGTTTGTTACTTTCTCGGAGTTCTCGGACAGCTTGATCTTCGGTGTGAATTCTGCGTCATCTTTATCTTTTGCTGCTGCCAGCTTGTAAACGCCGCCGAATGCCGGCCAGTCACCGGATGTGATCAGGTTGGTGCCGACGCCCCAGGAATTGATCTTCGCACCCTGGGTTTTCAGGCTGTCGATCAGGTACTCATCGAGATCACTGGATGCGGAAATGATGGCATCGCCGAAACCTTCTGCCTCGAGCATCTGATATGCTTTTTTCGACAGGTAAGCCAGGTCACCGCTGTCGATGCGGATGCCGTAGCCCTTCATCGGTAAGCCCTCTGCTCTCATCTCTTTGAAGACGCGGATCGCATTCGGAACACCGGATTCGAGAACATCGTAGGTGTCTACGAGAAGAATGCAGGCTTCCGGATACATTTTCGCATACGTTTTGAATGCGGTGTACTCATCCGGGAAGCTCATGATCCAGCTGTGTGCGTGGGTTCCCTTGACTGGAACGTCAAACATCTGTCCGGTCAGGACATTGGAGGTTCCGATGCAGCCGCCGATCATGGCGCCGTAGATACCGGCATCCGGTCCCTGTGCACGGCGGAGTCCAAACTCCATGATGCCGTCGCCCTTTGCCGCGTAAACAACGCGGGATGCTTTCGTCGCGATCAGGCTCTGATGGTTGATCATGTTCAGAATCGCGGTCTCTACAAGCTGTGCCTCCATGATCGGAGCGACAACTTTTAAGAGCGGTTCTCTTGGGAATACGACGGTTCCTTCCGGGATCGCATAGATATCTCCGGTGAAATGGAAGCCTCTTAAATACTCCAGGAAATCATCGTTGAAAATATGGAGGGAACGGAGATAGTCGATGTCATCCGGTGAAAAGTGAAGATCGCGGACATACTCGATTACCTGCTCAAGTCCTGCACATACGGCGTATGCGCCGCCGCATGGATTCTTTCTGTAAAATGCATCAAATACCACGATCTGATCGGACGGGTTCTCGTAGTAGCCCTGCATCATGGTAAGTTCATATAAATCGGTTAACAGTGTAAGGTTCTGCGCTCTCATGGCAAATTCCCCTTTCCTCATTGTGTTTATTACGTTCGTATCGTATCTTATTCTTTCCGATTGTACCACAATCATTGAAATTCCACAACTACGTATGGCTGTCCTTTTTCATCGTTCAGCGAGATAAAACAGCCGTTTTCCGTCTCGGCGCGCAGCGGATGCAGGACATCGCCGAGGTGCGCCTGCTGTTTGTATTCGGCGCGCATCCGGCGCACGGTGAAGTTCTTCGGAAGGCATTCACCGGCAAGGGAAATGAACTGTGCGTTATTGACGTGGTGGTTCGTATCGAGGTTGTGCGGCCGCACCGGGAACGGTTCGCCGATGAAATCTGCTTCCGGCATTTTCACTTTGCGCTCGCCGAAATCCTCGTCGATCGGACCGTCAATGCCGTAGGCGTCTGTCGTCTCTTTCGGTGCGCGGACGGGATGACCCGTTTCCATATTGACGTAAGACCAGATGGAGTTGGCACAGGCGAGCATTTCGCCGTCTTCTGTTTCCATCGTAAAGTTACGCATGCCAAGAAATCCTTTGAAGCCGCTCGCCCATGTAGTGATTTTTACCGCTTCACCGAGGGATGGATAGCGGCGCACATGAATCTGCCACGCGGACAGCACCCAGGCGCAGCCTCGTTTTTTGAGCTCCGCAACGCCCTCGCCGATCGCTTCCGACTGGAAGGTACTGCAGTCCTGAAAGTAATTGATCAGCCCCGGCAGGGTGAGATTTCCGTCCTCACCGATTTCGCTGTAGCGGATTCTGCTCGTAAAGGAATACTTCATCGTTTCGTTCCTCCTGCTGTATTTGTTTTTGAGCATCGAAAAAGGCCTCAGGTACGAGACCTGAGACCTTTCAATGAGCTGGGCTACCTGGATTCGAACCAGGAACTGACGGAGTCAGAGTCCGTTGCCTTACCGTTTGGCGATAGCCCATTGCCTTGCGACAAAATGTATAATACACTATCGCAAGAGAAAAGTCAACACCTTTTTTGAAATTTTTTTATTTTTTTCAAAAAACTGACTTTTGGAACATTTTGGAAGGGATTTGACGGCTCAACCCGGCCGTTGTCACTCTCCCGCCACGTATTTTTTGTCGATGTTGACGACGCATTCATACTTCTCATCCATTTCCTTCATCAGCGCCCCGATCTGCCCGATCACGCGATCACAGTCTTTCTTCTTATAAGAATACGGGATTTCAAGATCAAAAATCAGCTTCTTTTTCTCCGCCCCGTTGATCATACGGAAATCGTGGAAGGAAAGCTCCGGATCGAGAATGGAAATTACGTTTCTTACCTTCTCCTTTGTCGCAAGAACCGTCGCATCGTGGATCTCCACCGGATCCATGTGGATGACCAGCAGAATCCCCAGTTTTTCACCGACCTCATGTTCAATGCGGTCGATAATATCATGCGATACCTCGATATCGACATCTCGCGGCACCTCCGCATGGATCGATGCCATACTTCTGCCAGGCCCGTAGTTGTGGACAATCAGATCATGGGTTCCTACAATTCCTTCATAGGAAGCAACCTCTTTCATGATCCGTGCATACAGATCCGGATCCGCGCCCTGCCCGATCAGCGGTTCCAATGTATCTTTTGCAATGGAAATACCGGACCACATAACGAGTACCGCCACAACAAGTCCTGCGATTGCATCGATATTAACCGAAAGGAAATGGCAGATCAATGTAGAAGCGATCGTTGCGCTCGTCGTGATCACGTCGCCCATGGAATCCGCCGACGTTGCCAGCATCACCTTCGACTGAATGCGGTTTCCCAGTTTTCGGTTGAAAAGCGCCATCCACAGCTTTACACCAACCGAGAGCACCAGAATCAAAAACGGAACCATCTGAAATGTGATCTCTTCCGGATTGCGAATTTTCTCCAGGGAGCTCTTTAAAAACGTAAAGCCGACTTCAATAACCAGAAACGAAACGATCAGCGCTGCAATATACTCGATCCGTCCATGCCCGAACGGGTGCTCTTTATCTGCCGGTTTGTTTGCCATCTTGACACCAACAAAGCTGATGACCGAAGATGCCGCGTCGGAAAGGTTATTGAACGCATCCGCCATGATTGCCAGCGAATGCATCCCAACGCCGATCAGCAGCTTTGCAGCGAACAGCAATACATTGCAGCAGATTCCCACCATACTGGATAAAATGCCATAGCTCGTGCGCACATCCGCATTGTCGGTGTTCTCATACTCTTTTACAAAACATCTTACCAGAAAATCTGTCATGGGTTCCCCTTCTTTCCACAATACATTCAGAAACATTAGCTTAGATAAAAAGGGCCTCACGCATCGCCGCGAAGCCCTTATGTTTTTTCTGTCTTTTTCTATAGTAGGCAGTGTTGAAAAAAAAGTCAAGCCTAACATATTTTCGGAGATTCTATCGACAGAGAGAAAAAGCAACGCAGACTGCTTCTTTTCAGCAATTCTGCGCCGCTTTTTCTCTGTTTTTTCAGATTTTATCTCTTTTCAGGCAGATTTGACAATCGAATGAGAGTTTTTCTTTTTCCTGCCTGAAATAGCGTTACCGCCCACCGGTACCCAGCGAGCCGTAACGGAATAGCTACTATTTTACTTTATAAATTTTCGCCATATCCTGCACATACAGCGGATAGAACCGGTAGCCCGCAAAATCGCTCCGAAGTGCAACCTCACATGCCATATCCTCGATATACAGGTTTGCCGCATCGTCACAGAGCAGTGTTTCCATTTTTTTGTAAAGCTCAACCTGCTCCTCTTCATCCGTACTGGTCTTAACCTGCTGATACAGTTTATCATACTCTTCGTTGCTGTAGTTGATAAAGTTCTTGGATGATGTTGAGGTAAACCGTTCCAGCAACGCGCGTCCGGTCAGATATGCCGCGTCAACGCCGACAACCGTGGACTGGAACTTCCGGTCTGCATATACATCCGACAGCCAGCTGTCCCACTCGACCTGCTGAATTTTGGCAGTAACACCGATCGCTTTAAGCTGCTCTACCAGAACCTGGGCTGTATCGATATGCTGCTGATAATTGTTCGGCACTGTAATCGTAAGCTCAAATCCATCTGGGTATCCGGCTTCTTTTAACAGTTCTTTTGCCTTCTCAATATCCTGATTATATCGCTCTGACAGTTCCGGCACATAATATTTTCCAAATGCCGGGAACATGCTGCTTCCGATGATCGTTCCTTTTCCGTCCGCAATCATATCCAGCACTTCCTGGCGGTTTGCCGCATAGCACAGCGCCTGGCGCACCTTCACATTGTTGAGCGGTTCCACGGCATTGTTCAGATACAGCGCCTGTACCAGGTTCATACCGCCGTCATAAATCGTAAAATCGGAATCTTCGGCAAGCTGCGCTGTCTGTGTGGAACTGAGACGTGCATACATGTCCAGTGTACCGGATTTCAGGTTTGTTACGACTGCATTGCTGTCCTTGACAATTCGAAATGTGACCTTGTCCAGATACGCCTGATTTTCCGTATCCCAGTAATCGCTGAATTTTTCAAGGACAATATTTTCCTGCGGGGACCGTGATACATAGTGGAACGGGCCTGTTCCGACCGGATCTGCTTCCAGATCTTCCACATGCTCAGGTACAATCGCCACCGTCAGATAGGCAAGAAACTCAGTGTCTGCCTCTTTTAAATAGATGTCGATCGTGCTCTCGTCCGGAATTTCAACCTTGTCTACATTGGAAAATGCCTCTACCAGAGGCGTTCCGTCTCCGTTGATACCCGCACAGCGTTCGATTGAATATTTTACATCCTCTGCAGTGACGGTCGTTCCATCGTGGAACTTGACACCATTCCGGAGCTTGAAGGTATAAACCTTTCCATCCTCCGAGATCGAATGGCTCTCTGCCACCGCATCGTTCAGATTTCCTTCTTCATCGGGCTTTACAAGGCCCTCATAAATATTGAATAGGATTTCTTTCGTTCCTGCCGCAACAGATTTGTGTGGGTCAAGACTATCCTCAATGTCCTGAGGAATTCCTACCGTGATGGAACCTCCCATAACAGGTTCCCCTGTCGGGGTTGATTCCGTTGATACCTGAGAACTTGTGGTATCGGAAGAATCTGCTTTCCCATCCTTGCCATCCTGGCATCCGCCAAGTACAACAGTAAGAGCTGCAACTAAAAGCAGCGCAAGTACGCTTCTTCTTTTCTTCATGATTTCTCCTTTTGATACGAGTTCTCTCATTTTGTAATTGTCACGCCTATTGTATCCGACCTGTTCCCAAATAGCAAGTACATTATTGTATACAATCTGGTTTTCTTGTCCTTCTGCCTGGCAGCTATTCCTGCTGTTGATCCGCCGGATTCAGAATCGCCCGCATCTGTTCCGCGCACTCCGGATCAAAGCGGGTTTCTTTTCTTTCTTCCAGCTTCTGGCTGATCTCCTCTGCTGTCTCACCCCATCTTGCATGGCGGTCCGCATAATCTGCCACGCTTAAAATCCGGGCAAGCACCGGAATGTTCTTTCCGGAACGCCCCTCCAGATAACCGCTTCCATCGTAATTTCCCCTGTGATACCGCACCGCCTCCGCGACTTCGTCCGCAATCTGAAGTTCACGGATAATTCTGTATCCGCGGGAAACATACGTCTGATAGATTTCGTACTGCTCCTCTGTCAGGCTTGATTTCTGTATGATCTCGTCCGGGAGGCCCACGGCTCCGACCTCATGCAGAAGCCCCGCATAATAGGCATTCGTACACGCCGTCTCATCGAGTCCCATCCCTTCTGCGATCCTGCGTGAATACGCTGCCGTCTGTTCGCAGTGACGGTCGATCTCCGGAATTTTGGCGCTCAGGGCGCTGTACATCGAGGTGATGACATGCAGCGACATGTCTGCCAGCTTCTTTTTCTCCTCATGGATTCTGTGTTCCAGAACCAGCCGGCTTTTTTCTTTTTCCACCCAGTACCGCTGAATAGAAAACATAATAATATACGCAATTCCGACAATACACAAGTATAAGTAAGGAAAGCGTAACAGCAGATTTTGATGATACAATCCGCGCAGTTCCGCAAGCCCGCTTCCCCTGACCTGCACAAAGATAAAAAACGCACAGACTGCATTGAACAAAGCGCTGGTACGGATGCCCAGAATAAAAACGGCTCCCACGGAATACAGAATGATATAAAACATGCTGAAATATCCGATATCCCCGCCGTGGAACAGATGCAGGTTCGGCGCGATCAGCAGAAGAAAGGTCACCGTATCCAGCCATGTGTAATCTTTTCCGCGGCTTAAGGCACAGTTCACCGAAAGCAGAAGAATCATCAACAGAAACATCGGCAGAACCGTCTTTTTCTGTTCCATCGGATACAAAAGCCCGGCGCAGAAATTCAGCAGCATAATCAGCACCAGAACATTTTTCATCCACATGGCAATTTTCGGATCTTTGTATTTGCTGAATACTATTTCCAGAAACTCTTTCACGCATTTTCTCCTTCCGGAATTTCAATCTTTCCTTCCTCGATCAGGTAAATCACAGTTTCCGCCACCTCCGGGTCGAACTGTGTTCCGCTGCCCTTTTCGAACTCGCTGATGATGTAGTTCCGGCTGCACTGCTTCCGGTAACAGCGGTTGGAATTCATCGCATCAAGCGCATCCGCAGCGCTGATGATTCTTACGATATACGGCAGATCGTCCGTGCGGATCCCCTCCGGATAGCCTTTGCCGTCATATCTCTCATGGTGATAGCTTGCACCGTAGTCCGCCTGTGGCAGAAACGAAAGTCCCGCGAGAATCTTCTTTCCCCAGACAGGATGTGTTTTCATGATCGCATATTCTTCATCGGTCAGGCGCGATGTCTTTTTCAGAATCGCATCCGGGATCGCGATTTTCCCGATGTCGTGCAGAAGCGCACTCCGGTAAATCTGATCCACTTCTTTCTCTGTCGGATGAAAGCTTTTCAGATTTTCCGCTATCAGCCGCGAATAATCCGCAACGCGCTGGGAATGCTGTCTCGTGTAGTTATCCTTTTCATCGATCATCCGTCCGATCGCTGCCACGGAATTGACCATCAGCTTCTGTGCATCTTCAATAGTTGCTTTCACTTCTGCTTCCATCGCTTTTTCTTCTTTTTCCTGTCCAATCCGGTATTTTTTGAACAGCAGGTCCGTGACAAGCATCAACAGAAAAAAGGACCAGTAAAATACCGGGTAATAGAAGCGGTAATCCCAGGCATAAGGGTACGCCATCTTTTCACACGCCGATCGCACAGGCCACAAGACAGAAAATATAGATTCCCGGGTTCTTTTCCATGCTGTTGTTGAACAGATTGATGAGAAACACCATCAGGGCAAACCAGAGCAGCACATTGCTTAAGTATCTGGTCTCAATTTCCGTTTTCTTCTCATAATGATACACTTCCAAGATCAGTTCTCTTACTTTCTGCAATGGCTCACCTCATTTCTTTTTCGTAACGGTTCCGGTCCACATCTTGATTCCATTTCTCTGAACAGTTACATGTTATCCTATATTTTGTATTTCGAAAAGTACAAATTTGCGAAAAGCGGTTTCCGGTAATGGTGTTATCGAAAAAAATCCGCCGCCCGGGAATTTTTACACGCCCGGGCGGCGGATCATTTTGTACTTATTTATTTCAAAACTCTTACTTCATATGGTTTCAATACAACAATACCGCTCACTTTTTCACCGGTATACAGATCTGTCATTTCTTCTTTCACCTGAATCTCGGCTTCTTCCTCTTTGTAGTTCAGAACGAAGCAGTACTCAGTATCGTCTTTCTTTCTTACGGCCAGTTCGCAGGTCTCCGGGATCTCCAGCTTTTCTTTGTATGGATCTTTCACACCCAGTTTCTCCAGGAATACTTCTGCGGTTTTCTCGGAAAATGCTGCGCCGAAGTAGTATACGATTCCTGCTCCGTAAATATTCTTGATCAGTCCGGCTGCTCCTGCATAATAGCAGTTCTCATACATACCAAGAACCTCTGCATGCTCGCCGACTGCCTTCAGCTGATCGTTAAATACAGCAGCTTCCAGTTTGGTACCGTCCCAGTCGATCACGATATCTTTATTCTCCGGGGATACCAGCGTATACTCCGGAATATCGACGCCGCTCATCTCGGCAAATTTACCCGGCAGTTTGTCCATGACGCAGCGGCCGTACATATCTTTGTATCCGCTTCTGCAGCCCAGAACCAGGCAGCCGCCGTTCTTTACATACTCTTCCAGCACTGCTTTTCTCTCATCGGAGATCAGCACCGGATGCGGGTAGAACAGTACGGTATACGGTTTCAGATCTTCTGCGGTTACATCGTCGCGCAGATAGATATAATCCATCGGTGTGTGAGTTCTCTGTGCAGCTTCGAAAATACTAAGCTGGCTCTTCCACTCTACCTTTTCATGCCATACATCAAGCTGGCTGTCCCATACGTTGTCGTAATCTTTCAGGAAACCAACTTTTGCCTCGTATTTGGAACCTGCGATCTCAGACAGTTTCTGGAATTTCTCGTGAATCGATTTTCCTTCTGCCAGTCTGCGATTGTCTCTTCCGGAATAATCCAGGATACCGTGCCAGTAGATTTCTGTTCCATAGGTACACGTTCTCCAACGGAAATAGCTGACATAATCAGCACCGTGTGCAACGCTCTGCATGGTCCACAGTGTCATCTGTCCCGGTTTCGGTGTTGGAGCTGCCATACCGGTATTCCATCCATTGGCACCGGACTGCTGTTCCATGATACCGAAGTTTTTGGATACGGCACGAACCTCAGCTCCACATACGGTCTTTCAGGAAGTTGTCCGGTTTGTATGCATCCAGGCAGTAAGCGAAGTTCGGGTAGGAATCATACATGATGAAATCCAGACTCTCGTTTGTCATTCTCTGGTTGTCCAGGTTGCCGAACAGACCGTTGGTGGTGATAAAATCACCCGGTTTCAGATATTTGCGGATGATATCGCTCTGCAGTTTTGCAAATTTGCATGCACTGTCGGATACAAATCTTGTATAATCCAGTACTTCATGCGGATTGGTATTGTTGCTCAGCGTCGTTCTTGGAACATGTACTTCCTCGAAGCTGTTGTACGTCTGGTTCCAGAAATTGGTTCCCCATGCATCATTCAGTGCATCGATGCTTCCATATTTTTCCATCAGGAATTTACGGAATGCAATGGTATCACTTTCGGAATAGAACTCATTTTTCTCGCAGTTGATCTCGTTGTCGATCTGCCATCCGATGATTGCCGGATGTTTTGCATAATGAGATGCGGATTTTTCCACAATGATTCTGGTCAGCTCCTGATATTTCGGGGAATTGTAATTGTAGTGTCTTCTTCCGCCATGGCGGTACAGAACACCATCCATGGTCGCATTCAGAACTTCCGGATATTTTTCGGTCAGCCATGCCGGCGGTGTCGCTGTCGGAGTACAAAAGATTACTTTCATACCCATTTCCGCTGCTGCATCCAGAAATCTGTCAAAGAAATCATAGTTGAAAACACCTTCGTACCGCTCAATCTTACTCCATGCAAATTCTGCGATTCGAATTACTTCGATGCCGTTTTCCAGCATTCGTCTTAAGTCGTCACGCCAGAGACTTTCGTCCCAGTGTTCCGGGTAATAACACGTTCCCAATACCAGTCTTTCGCCGTTCACAATTTCCATAAGATCACCTCTCTTTGTATTATTCTTTTAACATGATACTTATTCTTTTACCGCACCGGATGTCAGTCCAGACATGAAGAACTTGGATGCACTTAAGAATGCGATCAGCAGCGGCAGTACCGCACAGGTGCTGGCAAACATCAGCGCGCCGTAATCGGTACCACGGTCACCAACCATGGTCTTCAGCATCAGCGGCAGAGTCATTTTGTCTGCTTTACGCAGGATCATCAAAGGCTGCATGAAGTCGTTCCATACGTTTACGAACTGCATGATACCAAGGGATGCATAAGCCGGTTTCAGAATCGGTGCAATAACGCGGAAGAAGATCGTCCACTCACTGCAGCCGTCGAGGCGTGCTGCTTCGATCAGAGATACCGGTACGTTGTTCTGGCAGTACTGACGCATCCAGAAGATACCGAATGCATTCGCACAGCTCGGAATAATCAGTGCCCAGAAGCTGTTTAACCAGCCCAGTTTTGACATCATGATGAACCACGGGATGATACCTGCTGTCCACGGAACCATCATGGTACCAAGAAGAATGGCAAACAGTGCTTTCTTTCCCGGGAAGTTATAGACGGAGAATGCATATCCGCCGATCGAGCAGAAGAACAGTACCAGGATAACATTACCAAACGTTACGATACAGCTGTTCAGGAAGGCCCGCGGGAAGTTTACTGCCTCCACCATGTTGTGGAAGTTGGTTGCCAGGTTGCTTCCAAACCACAGTGCCGGCGGGAAGGAATAGATTTCACTGGTTGTATGGGTTGCCATAACGAACATCATATAGAACGGAATCAGCATAATCAGTGCGATCAGTCCCAGTACAATATATAAGGAGATTTTCTTTCCAATCGGATGAACCTTGGCAATCACGATTAAGATAACGGCTAACGCTGCAAGCAAAATTAATAATGTTTTCATTTACCGTATTTCCTCCTTCCTGTTTCTTTCTCTTCTGAGAACTTGTTAACAAAAACAGAGATCACAACAATCATGATTGTGATAACGTATGCACACGCAGATGCATATCCATAGGAGTTTCCACCCTGCGGAGCTTTGTTTAACAAATACATCATCAGTGTCAGACCACCATTGTTGATACCACCGGTCCAGCTGGAGTTTGTTAAAATAAATGGCTCCGTGAACAGGTTAAACATACCAATACTGGACTGTACAACCGTAAATATAATGATTGGTTTTAACAGCGGGATAACGATACTGAACATAACTCTTGTGTTGGAAGCACCATCGATTCTGGCTGCTTCGTAGATATCATTGCTGATACCCTGCATACCGGCCAGATAGATAACCATGTTCCAGCCTACCCATTTCCATGCGAACATTACGATAACGGCTACTTTGATCAGACTTCCGTCTCCGCCCAGCCAGTTAATGTTTTTGCCGCCGAACAGGCTCAGGAACCAGTTGATGATACCATAGTTATTTCCAAACATGGTCTGGAAGATAATAGAGATCGCAACAGAACTTGTTACCATAGGCATAAAGTAAATAGTTTTAAAGATATTCTCACCTTTTACCAGCTTCGAATTCAGAATATATGCCAGAGCAAGACCGCCCAGCAGAATCGGAATATGTGCAATAATACCGATCAGCAGCGTGTTGGATAATGCTTTCCAAAACAGTGGATCTTTAAATAGATTGATATAGTTGGTTACTCCGTTAAAATGCATCGGTCCGATGCCGTCCCACCGGAAGAGGCTCAGTGCAAATCCGGCTACGATCGGGAACAAACCGAAGATTGCGAATAAGATATAAAATGGTGCGATGTATGCGTATGCCACTTTATTTTGTTTTAACGTATAAACAAATCCGGTTTTCTTTTTTGTTTTCAAAAGTGGTCCTCCTTCCGTCCATCAGTACTCTTTATTCAAAATCGGCCGCCGACCGGACGATTCCGATGCAGCGGCCGATTTTAATTTTTAAATTATTACTGATTTACTTCTTATTTGTCCCAAACGCCTGCGTCTTTCAGTACCTGAATCTGCTGCTCTTTTACTTCTGTAGTTGCTGCTTCGATATCAGATTTTACCTTTTCACGGATACCTTCTGCATCCAGGCCCTGCTCCAGTCCGGCGTTTACAGATGTATAGATACATCCATCTGCTGCAGAATCCATCATGGTTGTATTTACAGGCTGCAGTTCTTTTGCCAGTTCAGCCCACAGTTTTTTCGGCTGCTGTCCGCTGAAGTAATCATCTGTTGCATCATAGATAGAAGCATCTTCGTATGCAGGTGTGTAAGCCGGGAAGTAATCTACTGCCTGGAAGATGTCGTTCTGACCTTCTTTAGTTGCCAGCATGTATTTTACGAATGCCCAGGCTGCTGCTTTGTTTTTGCTCTGCTCCGGGATTACCAGGAAAGATCCGCCCCAGTTGGAAGCTTTTACACCGCCAGGCATCTTAGCAACGCCCCATTTTCCAGAAGCATCCGGTGCATAATCGGTTTTCAGGAATCCACCGAACCATCCGCCGGAGATAACAGATGCAACACTTCCGTCAGCGTAAGCTGCTTTTGCTTCGGTACTCCACATATCAACATTCATATCCAGACCTTCTTCACGCATCTTGATAACTGCGTTCAGACAATCCAGATCGCCGTCTCTTTCAATCTGCAGATTCAGATCTTCATCATAAAAATCTCTGTTGCAGAACAGTTCGTAGTACAGATAAGCTGCATCCGGCAGCAGCCAGCGTTTTCCAGGAATATTTACTTTTCTTGCTACTTCCAGTACACCGTCCCATGTGCTCATCAGTTCAGCAACTTCATCTGGATCGGTCGGAAGTCCGCATTCTTCAAAGATATCAGTACGATAGAAGTAAGTCGTTGGTCCTACATCCCAAGGAATCAGACGCATTGCTTTTCCATCTGCGGACTGGCACTGATCCCATTTGAATGCTACGAAATCATCTTTCAGCTCGCCTGCATTATATGGCTCATCCAACAGGTTTGTTAAGGCTGAGGAATCACGGTACTCAGCAACATGAGCACCCTCTACCATGGCAACATCTGGAGCGCCGTCTCCTGCTGACAGAGATGTCTGCAGTGCCTGATGATGTGCTGTTGTATCGGTAAACTGCCATTCTACTTCGATATTCGGATAAACTTTGTTAAATCCCTCCATAGCTGCTTTGAAACCATCATCACCGGATGGCCAGCCGCCTACGGTAATGGTACCGGAGATGCTTTTCGGATCGGAGAAATCAACATCTTTCGCATCACTGCTGCTGTCTCCGCCGCCGCATGCTGCAAGTCCGACTGTCATGGTTGCCGCCATGGCACAAGCTAAACCTTTCTTCATCATACTGCTTTTTTTCATACTCTACCTCCTGTGATTTCAACCTTAAGTGTGTAGATCTTTAACGCTTTCTCCTGTCTGCAGTTTCGATTTCAGATGTACGATATACCGCTTGTTTTTCTTCTCGATGATATCGATCAGAACATTCGCACATTCCCGGCCCTGCTTCCTGGGAAACATGTTAACCGTGGTAAGAGACGGGGAAAGATATTTTCTGGTTCCGGTTCCGTCAATTCCCATTACAGAAATCTGTTCCGGTACATTGACTCCCATCTCCTGAAATCCTTTTATCATTCCTATCGCGAATTCATCGTTGAAACAGATAATTGCTGTCGCATCCAGCTTTCTTTCCAGGAAGATCTGTGATGCAAGTTTTCCTTTTCCGAAGAAATCTTCTTCTGTATGGATACTTTGTTCCGGTAAATCTTCGGAAAACTTAAGAATTCTGGGATCATCTTTCATTTCATTCTGATTCATAGCCAGCAGATATTTTTCCCATCCGGTGTTTCCAGTAATCTTTTTGATATAATTCTTCCAGGCCATAAATCTGGAATTGTAATTATTTCTGTCATAGGGAAATCCATATGCAATCACTTTATGTCCCATTCTGTTCAGATACTCAAACGCGAGATCCATCGCCCGGTACATATCTGCTTCTACCAGCGGTACTGATTTTGGAAGATCCACAACGTTACAGTAAGAAGCACTTACAACGGGAAGATAATAGTTTTTACCCCCACCCGCATTCATATAGTAACTTGTCAGATCTTCATTCGGCATGATGATTCCGTCAACCATCGTATCTCTGATCCGGTCAAACTCCATCATTCCGCTTATGGTTACCAGATATCCTCTTTCATTTGCTGCTTCACACATGCCCCGGTACATATCGACGTAGTACTCGTTGCTTAAATCTTTACAATAATACAAAAGCTGTTTCGTTCTGCGCTCCTGAAGGCTCATCGCCACAGGCTGCGGAATATAGTTCAGCTTTTCTGCTGTTTCTATGATTTTTCTTCGCTTGCTCTCCTCCACATATCCACTGTTGTTTAATGCTCTTGATACCACGGATACAGAAACACCACATAATTCTGCAATATCTTTTCTAGTCACTGGTTTCTTTTCCATACCACTTTTCAACTCCTTTTTTGTGCACTATAGATAACAAGAGTTGGTTTTTACATCCGTACTAGTACTTTTGATGTATTTATTTTACTTTTTCTCAAGCTTGTTGTCTATACTGCTATATATGGTCGCGCGTTCACATGGCTGTTTGCCGTGTTTTCGCCTGTTTCTTGTGTATTTTCGCCTGTTTCTTGTGCATTTTGCTTTAAGGCAGAGTCGGATTTTATACATTTTAACAACAAACTCTTATTTTGTAAAACCATACAAGTTGGCGAAAAATGGACATAAAAAATCCGCCGCCGGGAATTTTTACACGCCCGGACGGCGGATCGTTTTATTTTTTGTTTGTTTCAGAGGTTATCCCTCAATCGAGATCATCTTTTTCTGCTCAACTGCCGGTTTTGCTTCTTTCTTCGGCACAAACAGTTTCAGCAGGCCGTGTTTGAATTCAGCTTTGATATCCTCTTCTGTGATATCCTCGCCTACATAGAAGCTTCTGCTGCATGCGCCTGCATAACGCTCTCTGCGGATGTAGTGGCCGTTCTCTTTTTCTTTCTCGTCTTTGTCAAGACCTTTCTCTGCACTGATGGTCAGATAACCATTTTCCAGTGTGGCCTGAACTTCATCTTTTGTGAAGCCCGGAAGGTCAACCACTACCTCGTAGCCATTATTCAGCTCGCGAATATCTGTTTTCATCACATGGCTGGCTTTGCGGCCATACAGTTTCTTTTCTGTATTCTTCATCTCTTTGTCATAATCATAGAACGGAAAATCGTTGAAAAAGTCATCAAATAAATTTTCTCCAAAAATACTAGGCATTAACATAAGTCATCGCTCCTTCTTATTCTTCTCATGGAACCTGATCCATGCTTTTTCTCCGGTTTTTCTTTTCACCGGATCTTTTTGTTTACCTGTTTCTTTGGAACGGAAAGGCTTCCGGGTACCGGAGGTTTTCTTCTTTTCCTCTCTTTGTATCCCTCTTCCTTTGTTCTATCCGTACTATAACACTTGTTATTAGCACTGTCAAGAGGTGAGTGCTAATTTTTTTTGTGAAGATTTTGTGAACGCTACAAGCCATGCAAAATGGTCAAAATAAACGCCCTGCAAGTTTACTTGCAAAGGCGTCTATTTTCGCTATTTTATAGGGCGACAGCCCGACAGCGAGGGAATTCTTTCCCGAGCTGTGCATGGCGTAACATTCTCTTTCTCACTCGATTTTCTTGGTTTGACCACATTTTTACGACAAATCTTTGGAAAAATATATTTGTCTGATTTTCTTACCACTCCTCATCTCTTTTATTATTAGATTTCAGGCATACTTGCTAATTTCTTCTATTCAGCCTTCCCCTCTGGGAAAATAATTTTAAACACAAAGAAAAAAATCACCATGGAAACTCCACCTGTAATAATTGTCACAAGCATGTTATAGACTGCCGGAGCCACATATGCAGATGCAACTGGCATCCACAGATTATTAAATCCATTACAAATCAGTGAAATTACTACCCATGCAACAAAATACCAAATTGCCTGATATACAGGATTTCCATGGCTTTTAAAAGTAATATTTCTCTGAAGTGGAAAATTGATACACTGTGCAAGAAATGACCCCAATTCATAACTGATAAAATAGCCGAGTCCACCACCGATCAGTATATTCCCCGTTGCATCACGCAATACATTGTACCCCAGCAAACTCCATGTAAATTTTACTCCAAACAGATTCATGGAAACCTTTGGCCACATAAACTCTGTACCAGCCAGACCAATTCCCAAAATCCCTGGTAAAAATGTAAATACAAGATACTGGAATACTGTCACGCCCATACTGAATATAACAAAATAGAATATCTGATAAAGCCATTTTGCCAAAGCAGAATGTTTCGCTTCAAAATGTTTCCATATATTTTTTATATGATTCATCTGCGCTTTCCTCCGGCTCCTTTTAATAATTTTTCATATTTCTTATTATTTCTTCTGTTTCTGAAATATCCGCCAACTACTTTTTTTACTCCAAGCATAAAGTGGCCATTCACAGCATCGACAATTCCATATACCATTTCCATACTGACTGCCCCGCCGGTCATCTTGGCAATCCCCCGAAACGGCATATTATAAATAAAAAGAATATTCAGATCCGGCTTTCCCTGTGCCTCACTCTTCTTTTTCATTTTTGTGAGACATCTGTATATCAGTCTTGCAAGTCGGCTTTTTGCATAATACATCTGACAAATTGCATCATTGATTTCCAGATTTCCACTCCATCTTCTGTTCGGTATCTCATGGCCAAGAAGTTCACGAAATTCCTCATCTGATATTTTCTGCACGATTCCTGTATAATAGTAAGGCATTTTTGCCGGATTATACGGATACCCTTTACTATTTCCTGTTCTCTCAGTCATACCTGTTAAACGAATATCTGCAACACTGGCTCCTACCATAATCTGATAAGTTCCTGTTTCTATTTCCCACTGTCCCGTTTTTATATTCCAATAACGGAATGTCTTATCATCAAACGGAATCCTGAGCTGTCTGCTTTCTCCTGCCTTTAGATAAACTTTTGCAAAACCTTTCAGTTCTTTTTCCGGTCGGAACACGATTGCATTAGGAAGTCCTACATACATCTGAACAACCTCAGCTCCGTCTCTGTCACCTGTATTGGTAACCGAAACTTTGATTCCATCCTCTTCTATGATAAGATCAGAATATGTAAATTCCGTATAGGAAAGCCCAAAGCCAAATGGATATTGCACCCTGACTTTTGAAGTATCATAATAGCGATATCCTACATAAACACTCTCGCGGTATTCCGATGTTTTCTCATTACTTGGATAATATCGGAATGCCGGTGTCTGTTCATAGGATATGGGATATGTTTCTGCCAGTCTTCCTGATGGATTCTCTTTTCCGGTCAGAATATCCAATGTTGCAGAAGCGCCTGCCTGTCCATTCAGATAGCCATGCAAAATCGCTTTGCAGCAGGTGTGCCATGGCATTTCTATCGCAGATCCTGCACTCAGTATTCCAATAATATTTTCATTCACTTTACTGATATCCTGCAGAAGATCTATCTGATTCTGTGGAATACGCATATGGGTTCTGTCCAGTCCTTCTGACTCACTGATCTCATCAAGGCCAAAGCAGAAAATCACAATATCCGCGTTCATAGACAAATTTAACGCAAACTTTCTATCATTCTCATCTACTTCTCCATTTCTCTGATAGCCTCTTGTCATTCCCAGAATATTCAGATCATATTGCTGCAAAATCGATGATATATCTTCTACTTTTGTTGGATTGACCATAGAAGATCCTGCCCCCTGATATCTGGGTGAAAAAGCAAAATCCCCAATAACAGCGATGGATTTTTTGGTATCCAGCGGAAGAATCTGTTTTTCATTTTTCAGAAGAATCATGCTTTCTGCTGCTGCTTTCCTTGCCAGTTGATGATGTGCATTTCTGTCAAAGTTTTTATCTGAAAGCTTCTTCCCTGATGTCAGTTCCATCACTGCATCCACCAATTCTCCAACTCTTTCATCCAAATCCGCTTCCTTCAGCTTTCCGCTTTGGACAGCAGCAATCACTTCTCTTGCAGAATCGTACCCACAGGACGGCATCTCCAGATTTGAGCCGGCAGCAACACCTTTCACATGGTCATTGCTTCCGCCCCAGTCTGTTACTACAATTCCATCAAATCCCCAGTCTTTGCGCAGGATGTCTGTCAAAAGATGTTTGTCCTCATTAGCATAAATCCCATTAATCTGGTTGTAACTGCTCATGATTGCTTTTGCGTGTCCTTCTTTAACAGCTATCTCAAAACCGGTCAGATAAATTTCTCTTAATGTCCGTTCGTCAACAATTGCGTCCATTGCCATTCTCCGAAGTTCCTGACTGTTAACCGCCAGATGCTTCGGGCAGGCATAAACGCCTTTACTCTGTATTCCACGAATATATGACGCTGCCATCTTCCCGGAAAGATATGGATCTTCTGAAAAATATTCAAAATTTCTTCCGCATAATGGGCTTCTTTTAATATTTAATCCCGGACCAAGCAGGATATTTACATCCATACTTGCTGCTTCCTCTCCAAGAGCCTGTCCAATCTCTTCCCCCAGATCCTGATTCCAGCTGTTTGCTATCGTCGCTGCTGTGGGAAAACAAGTTGCATTCAAGGATGCATTCAGTCCCAGATGGTCTCCTGCTCCTGCCTGTTTTCTGATTCCATGCGGTCCATCTGAAAGAAAGATGGACGGGATGGAAAGCCTGTCAATTTCTCTGGTCTGCCAGACAGTTTTTCCACTGAGTACCGCTGCCTTTTCTTCTATTGTCATCTTTTCAACCAATTTTTGCTGTTTCATAACTGTTTTCCATCCCACTTTCATCCTTATTCAGCACTCTTTCTTTTCTTATATCCTTTGATTACCAGTACTTCCATTCCTGCCATGAAAAGTGCTATTACAATGTCGATACCAATTCCTGCTTTTTTCCAGTTTTCCATACCTGTTTCTTCGTGTTCTCCATCATAAGCCCAGCTGCTTACAACTGTATACATGACATTTTTGCAGGCATTTCTCATCTGAAGTACAGATGTTGGATGTTCCGGATTGGCTACATTGTTCTCTTCTCCGTTGAATGTGGACAACATTGCATCTACCCCATTCGCCAAAGCTGCATCTGCATTCATAAATCCATGACCATTGTTTCGGAAGAAGTCTGTAAGCGCCATTCCCCTGAATCCCCATTCATCTCTGAGAACTGTATTCATAAGGTTACTGCATTCTCCAGTCCATTTATCTCCAAGGAAACTCCAGGAAACCATAACCGCATTTGCGCCACCCTGTTTTACAGAAATTTCAAATGGTTTCAGATAGATTTCACGGATTGCCTGCTCATTTGACCAGACACTTACCATCTTTGCATTTCCTTCATACAGTGCGAAATGCTTAATGTAAGAATAAACTCCATATTTTCTTGCTCCTTCTACTGCTTTTGCTCCCATATTTCCTGCAAGAACTCCATCTTCTGAAAAATATTCATAGTTTCTTGCTCCAAATGCGGTTCTATGAGTATTCATACCTGGTGCATACCAGCCCTCTGCACCCATTTCCTGACTGATCTTGCCCATGCATTCACCCCAGGCCTGTGCAAGTTCCTTATTCCATGTGGAAGCAACCACAACTTCAATTGGAAATCCAATAGAACCAACTCCTGTAAAGTTGTTATTAATTGCTGCTGGTCCATCGAAATCAAGTGTAGCCACTTTTCCCACAGAATCCATGGCTGCAGTCTGATAACCTGCCATTGCAATCATATTTGCCATTTCATCAACAGTAAGCTGATCCAGAAGTTTTTCCCAACGAGGATCATCATAATCAGCATCTCGCATATCAGCTAATGTAAGTCCATTATCTACTCCCGTTGTCGGCATTACATCCTCATCATTGAGGTATGTAGTCTTATCAAAGTTGCTGTTCAGATGATATTCAGAAACATATGGCTCACCCAGCTCTGCAGATGCCGGTGCTGCTGTAGCCTCTTCATAATTTGCAAAATGATCTGCTCGTGATAAATATGTCACATCGCCTTTTGCATCTTCAAATACATTTGTTGCTGCAGTATCATCTGATGCTCTTTTATTTTCTCCCTTATATACTACATCTTTATCTGCAGTATAAGTTTTCTGATCCAGCACAGTATGTGAATCGCTATTAATAGAGATTACATAGTCACCTTTTTCAAGAACATATGCTTTTGCATTATTCTCATCATAAGAGGCCATATCTTCTATACTGAATGTAACTGTAACAGTCTGAGATTCTCCCGGCTGAAGCAGATCTGTTTTTGCAAACTCGATCAGATTTGCAGAAGATTTCTCAATTCCGCCATTTGTATATGGCGGTTTATAATACACTTCTACTACATCTTTTCCGGCAACATCTCCGGTATTGGTTACTTCTACATCTACAGAAATCTGTCCGTCTTTTTCTTTCAGTTCACCCATTTTCTGTTCAAATTCCGTGTAACTTAGACCATATCCAAATGGATACTGTACAGTCTTATCGTAATCAATCGCACCTTCCTGTGCAGCTGTTTCATAGTACTTGTATCCTACATAAATACCTTCCACATAATTGGTAAATGCCGGAGCATACACCTGCGCAGTTCCTGCGTTCATTCCTTCAACGGCCATATCTGCTAGATTTGTATACTCCGTTTTTTCTGCATTATTCCACCACGGAGCAGTCGTCATATCATAAACAAATGTATCCGGTGTTTTTCCGGAAGGATTGACTTCACCTGAAAATACTTTACCAAGTGCATTAAATCCCACATTTCCCGTTCCGGGGCACCATACAACAGATTTAATCTGAGGATATTCATCTGCGAAACCAAGTTCAAACTGATTTGCTCCATTATAAATCACAATCACATTATCAAAGTTTGAGCAAACCATATCCACCATATCTCTCTCAGTTTGTGAAAGCTGTAAATAATGCTCTCCCTCAGGAAAATCATCATATTCATCTGAATTATTATCATATGCTGCTTTTCTTACATCCATAGGAATATCATTATGACCTTCACCTGCTTTTCTGGAAAGAACCACAACTGCCACATCAGAATACTCTTTCGCGCTTTTAATAATCTCATCACTGTAAGTATCTACAGGTGGCTCCGGTAATGTCCAGCTCTGTTTCTGGATAGACATTTCCGGATTATCTGCACCATAATTGTTATAAAAATCAACCAGTTCCTGGTTAATAGAAAATCCGGCATTTTCAAGTCCCTGATTCAGACTGACAATATCATACAGATCATTAATTCCACCGGAACCAGCTCCTCCGTAAGCCGGATTAATAGATTCCCAGCCAAAAATATTCAGTTTTTTTGTTTCATTTAAAGGAAGCAGGCTTTCATTCTTCAGAAGAACAATTCCGTCTTCCATAATTTCTTCTGCTACTTCCGCAGCTTCCTCATTTGTTTCATCGCTTAAAGTTCCATTTCCCGTTGCCAGTCCAATCAACGTAGCCATTGGTCCAAAACAGATCATATTCACGCAGACAACAACTGCAAGAACCATTGCGAGCGCAGCTTCTCCTCTTATCAGAAATCTTTTGCCCCTGGACATCCTGCGGCATGCGATCATAATTACGATTCCAATTACAAGTGCAGCAATAATACCGATAATATACGGTTTGCATAATTGTAATACCGCCAGAACATCTTCCATTTCAACACTGATCATTCTCTTTTTTCCTCCTTTGACTCTCTCGTCTTTTTCAGGTATCATTTCCTGTTGGCATTACTATAACATGGTTATTATTTCGTGCCGTTTTTGGCACAAGATGCAGCAAATATGGCACAAAATACCCAGAGCATTACAATACTCTGGGTAAAAGAATCTTTAATTCAAACCAGTTCTGCTGTACTCCAAATACTACAGAACCATCATATTTTTCTACAGCTTTACGAATACTCTTCAATCCAAAACCATGGTTTTTACTATCCTTTTTTGTTGTTGTAATCAGATCTTCTTCATTTTTGGAAATTTCTGCTTCACAATAATTCTCTATCTTAATGAACACAAATCCTTTTTGAGCGGATACTGTCAGATGAATCAGTCTTTTTTCCGGATCTGGAATCAAAATTACATGTTCAATCGCATTATCCAAAGCATTTCCAAATATAGAACATATATCTGTTACATGCATATGATCCAATAATTTTCCATCTGCCACACAGGTAATCTGTATATGATTTTTTCGACAATGGAAAATCTTAGCTGCCAAAATCGTATCAAGTACCTGATTCCCCGTTCTGCTTATATTTTCAAAAGCAGCGATTTCCTTTTCCATGGAATCAATCCATTTTTTTCGTTTCTCTTCATCTGATTCCGCACGAAGTCCCGTTATCTGGTGTTTCAGATCATGGTATTTCATTTGTATGAGATCTAGGCTGTCCTGATAATTTCGGTATTGATCATACTGGCTTTTCAGCATCACGTTTATTACTGAAAGTTCTTTCTCGGCAACATACTCACTGATCCTGCTCTGATAAGCATGCAGGATTGCAATTCCTCCAAAATCGATCAATGTTCTGATAGAAAAAATATCTGCACGTTCTCTACTCGCAAATGGTACATTTTCATTTAAAAAGCTCAGATTACTAAAAGCAAAGATTGCAACAGCCATGATTGCCGCCGCTGCTACTTCCTTTACTGTCATCTGTTCAAGATAATTCTGCTTCAGAAGATCTTTTTCTAAATAAATATCAATAGTAAAGCAACCTCCAAAAACAACCATCGTGATCAGAATTTCAACCCAGATGCTCTGATTCCCCCATGTCTGTACACTAGATATCATCTGCCACTGCAGCGAAGCTGCAAACTCAGCAAGAACAAATGCACGGGCACAGCAATAAGCCGCTCCCAGAGGCTTCATATTTCCTCCGACCATAAGAAATCCATACATCATACCTGCAGCGATCATCATACAGGGAATCCACAAAATTTCAGTTACGCTGCCTGTCAAAGTCAAAAAGATACTCTGCATTGCCAGCATGAAAAGACTGCCTATAAGAAAATGTACAGATTTCATGTTTTCTTTTTTTAGGATATAAAGATAAACCAAACATGATCCCCACTCTGCTATTGCCGTATAAATTCTTGGAATATCCTGATATAACATAGTATCCTCCATTTCGCATGAAATCATTCCATATTGAGGTTTTGCAAAAGCAGATTCATGAATTCTTTTTTTCTGGTTCTGCTGACAGGTATATGTACATTATGGATCACACAATCAGAACCAACAAATCCCTCTACATGATTCATATTTACCAGATATCCCTTTGCACATCGAAAAAAATTATGTACCGCAAGTTTTTCTTCGAGTTCTCTCATCGTAATTCTTGAACAGTAATCTCCTCTCGAAGTATAATAAATTACATTATGTCTCTGCCCCTCAATATAATAGATATCTGCTATATCTATCTTTACAACTCCTTCCCCAATCGGAATCGTAAGAAATTCTTTAACCTCAGAGCGCATACGTCCAACTGCTTTATCCAGTTTCTGCGAAAAAGAAAAGTATTCAACTGGTTTTACTACATAATCCATTGCATCAACTTCATATCCACGTACTGCATATTGAATCATATTTGTAATAAACATAATAATTACTTTCTGATCCATCTGACGGATTTTTTCTGCTGCTGTCATACCATCCATGAACCGCATCTGAATATCCATCAGAATAATGTCAAAACCGCCACTGTAATTCTCAATGATATCTTCTCCATCACCAAATACCGTAACCTTTATTGATCTTCCCCTTTCCGTTTGATATTTCCGGATATACTCTGTTAATTGTTTTACATAAATTTCTTCATCTTCCACAATTGCAATCTGTATCATCCTATACCCTCCACAAGAATTACATTCTTTGTAACTGTTCAATCACACAATATAGTCCCAGGTTTTTATTGTTATTTTATAAATAACTTTTGGTTCAGTATATCACTGCTTATTTCTTGCGTCAAGTGGATGTAATATTACAAATTATAGCTGTATGATCTGGTGTTCTTTTATCATATATCCACAGTAAATCTCCTCATTCTTTAAATAGAAAGTAGAAATTCTGTTAAGTTTTCAATAGCATCTGGTTTTTCTAATAGTTCTTTCCCCATCAGTCCCTCTCCCATAATACCAGGATCCGCACTAAGAGATACAGCGACTCGACTTGAATTCCATACAGCTTCATACATCATTTCCTGATTCTCTTTTGTTACTTTATTGAGAACGTAATAAAATGGTTTTCGAATACTTTCCGATAATTCCCCGATTTTTTTGGAAAGCTGTAGGGATTCATAGGATGGATCTATGATTATCAATATCAGATCTACACCGTTATCAATTCCACGTCCAAAGTGTTCAATACCAGCCTCCATATCCATTAGTGCAAATTGGTCTTCTGTAAGCCTGAGATTTTGGATGAATTGAGTCATAACAGTTCCCATAGCACAAGAACACCCTTCATTTGCTTGATGAATTTTTCCACTGGTCATCAGTTTTACACCGTCCTTCAGGCTATAATAATCTTCCGGTATATCATCTATAGTCCAGGTTTCCTCAAAAAACTGATGAGTAAATTTTGATAACATCATATCATTTAAAACATTTTGCTTACCACCGAAATAGTCTGTAAAATCTCTGGGAAGCTTCATACCTAGCTGTCGGTGCAGACCATAATTAGATTCATCGGAATCAATTACCAAAATTTCTTTTCCTCGTCTGGCTAAAGCCTTAGCCAAAAGACTGGTTACTGTACTTTTTCCACATCCGCCTTTTCCACAAACTGCTATTTTCATCTCTATATTTACTCCTTTTCTTTTTTCTAAATAATAAGCATTACATATGACCATACTTCAAACTGTTTTCGAAAAATAATTAAATTAATATAATGTCTATTTTGCCATTACATCAAATATCTCCTTAATTTTTCGAATTTCATCCGTAGCTGTCTTGCTGCATCCATAAGGGGATCTTCCTTCTCTGTCTGCTTCTATAACTTCTGCATTATAATGAACACATCCCAAAAAATCTTGCTTCGGGATTCTAGACCTTACAAACTTTTCATCTTCATCATTTCTGATTTTATTTGCTATGACCTTTACTTCCTTTACACCCAATTCTTCTGCCAAACGTTTTACATTTTTATAAGTCTGAACACTTCTGGCCCCCGGCTCTATCACGACGATAAATTGATCCATCCCTTCCGTTGTTCCCCGTCCTAAATGCTCAAGTCCTGCTTCCATGTCCAGGATTACTATATCATCTCTATGTAAAACCAGATTATTAATAATTCGTTTCAACATTACATTTTCAGGGCATACACATCCGCCTCCCGCAGTTTCCACAGTTCCCAGAACCAGAAGTCGAACACCATTATTTTCTTTTCCGTAAGTTTCAGGAATATCATCCACTTTTGGATTGACTTTATAAAAAGTATTACTTTTATCTGCACCTGTTCTCTCCTCGATCAACCTTCTCATTTTACTGATAGGCGTAATACTCTCCAGTTCTTCCTCTGAAAAACCTAGTGCAAGTCCAAGATTTGCATCTGGATCCACATCTACAGCAAATACTTTTTTCCCTTCTTCTGCATACAGCCGTGCTAATACTGCAGATATTGTAGTTTTCCCTACTCCGCCTTTTCCAGTTACAGCAATTTTCATTTGTTCTCTCCTTAAATGCTTCTTACTCCACTTCCTCCAGTTCTGTTCCTTCTGGAAGAATATATCCGCAGTTATCACATACTCCATCCTCTGCAAGTATCCCGTCTTTCACAAAGGCTTCAATGCCTCCCGGTTCATGACAGCGTGGACAATCTAATTCCCGTATCTTTTTCTGATTTCTTACATCCTGGCAATTGGCAAATCCAATTTTACCCATAGTGATTCCTCCATTTTCATTCCATATCAATTTGTCTTCGCAAAAAAGTTCCTACCATACGGGAAAAATTGCTGATATTACGAATATAGGCAAAGTCTTTTCCATAGATTCTCTTTTCCACGGAGAGTTCTTCTTCATTCCCTACAAAAATACCAATTATGAAAATTCCCTGATTTCTGGCCCGACGCACCTCATATGCAGTATCTTTCACAGCTCCTTCTCCGTCATAGATCTTGGGCTGGCGGGTTCCTGGTCGTTGTATGCTCATATCACAGGGTTTTCCATCACTTAATACGATTAAAATCTTATTTTTTTCCGGTCGCTCCATGAGAGAGGAACAGACTGTTTTCAGTGCAAGCCCATCTCTGTTATTGGCATATGCCCGAAATTGAAAGATTCTTTCATTTGTTTCCCTTGGATCTTCATAATCCCGAAATCTCTGAAGTACTGTATATCCCCAGAAAGCACAGTATCCTGTCACCCGATGAGGAATTCCTGCCTGGCTTAATGCTTCACTGATAATATATCCCTGTGCCGCTACCTGAGCCTGTCTGCCAGCTTGGGAACCACTGGAATCAATCAGGACATCTATTACAAACTCAGAATCTTCTGATCTCTTTTTTCTATTAAATAACTTGTCATCGTCTGTTCTTCCAATTTTCCATAACCTTTCAGGAACAAGCTGCCCTGCATCAGATCTGCTAACAAAATCATCCTTTCGGATTATAAATGCCCGTTTCAGTGACTCTGCCAACACAGAAATATTTCTTTTGATGATCCAGTGATTATTTCCATAATAGGCTTTATTTTTTTCAAACTGCAGCTGAGAAAAACGGTATTGATTATTTTTTATCACAGGGTTCTGTAAAATTCCATCTGTAAGATACAGGATACAGTTTTTGTGGATTCCTGTACAAAATTTACGGTTGACTCTGGCCTGCTCCGATTCACTTAGATACGATTTCCCGTAATTCAGTTCCACATATTCCCGTATCCGTCGCACTGCCTGTGGATTTATATTCTCCGAGCTTTCCGGAACTTCTTCATTTTCTGGAGAGAAATAAAATCTTTTTTTCTTTTTGTTTCTGATATCCAGACTCATCATCTTTTTTTTGAGATTAGAAAGATATTTTTGAATGATGTCTTCCATCTGTTCATCCGTCATGCATTCCTGCCACGCGTCATTGGCCAATGCCATATCCGGTAAATTCAGAATCTTCTCCAGATTTCCATTCCTTTTTTCAAAAGAGGGATCCAGAACATGATTATAAATCTCATCTATCACGTTTATGACCTCTTCCGTATTTTCCGCATCCTTCAGAGAAAGAATCTTGTACAATGCAATCTCTGCCTGTGGATCCATTCCCTCATCGTCTGTGTTCTCCAGAACATGCCTTATATACAGAAGCCTAATCCTGTGAATCAGGTCTGTTCCAGCTTTGTCTGATACCTGCTCTTCCTCAGCCTTTTCCAATTCTCTGAACGCCCGTTCTCTGATTTCCTTTGTTCCCAAACGTTCTCGCATGATAAAACGATTCACTGCAGCATCCATGCATAATCCGGCAAGAGGCAAAAGCATATCTTCTCCAGCAGAAAAATGTAATTTTTTCATCAAATACATGCCAAGTTTCTTCTGATCAAAATATCGTGCAAAGGCACCCTGCTTCACTGCCTCATACAGAACCGTTTGTTTTGAATAAACATATTTTTCTGTATCCGGTTCAAATTCCATATCATAATCACCACTGACTGTCCAAAAAAGATTTCTGATACGATTGCTGATCTCCAGACGATGTTCTTCCAGTTGTTCCGCCGGCCATCTGACATCCTCCATACAAGTTTACCCCCATATGTCTTTTCCGGTCCAGGAAGATGGGATTCTGGTAGAAACCACATCTTCTACGATCTCTTTTTCAAATACATCAAAACTTTTATTTATGATCCCCATCTGGATTGCATCAATTGGAGAAAGTCCGCTTCTTGTTGCTTTTACAGCAGAAACCAATCCTCTCAGGTCAAGAGATTTTGTTGAGATTTCTCCATGATAAGCTTTGATCTGCAAATCCAGAAACAGTCCTGCAAAGGCTTTCAGTGCACTTTTTTTCCCATCTGGAAAATGTTGTCTTAATACAAAAAGGACACTATCCTCATCCATTTCAGGCATATCAATTACCATAAACCTTGAAACCAATGCTTCATTTAGCTCTCTGGTACCTGCGTAACCATAATTCATCGTGCCGATAAATCGTGTTGCCGGATGAAGTAAAATCCTGTTATATCCTGGAATATCGATTCTGCGCCGATGATCCAGTGTGGCATGCAATACAGAAACCGCATCATTTTTTGCCATATTGATTTCGTCCAGGATTCCAAATCCTCCAAATTCCGCGCATTGGTAGATGGGGCCTTTCCGAAGGCGAACCTCATTATTTATAAAGGTATCCGTTCCGATTAGATCGGCACTGTCTGTATTTACATGAAAAGAAATGTCGTATTCCGGTCTTCCGAATATCCATGCCAGTGTCTCACATAGTACATTTTTTCCTGTAGCTTTCGCACCGGAAAGTAACAGGTTATCTCCCTGAAGAAGCGCTGCTATTGACATTTCCAGAATCTTTTTCCCATAAAATAGGATATCCGGTTTTTCTACCCGTTCCTTTACCTGATCCTTTACCTCATAACGCATGTGAAAATCTCTCAGTTCTCCAATCAGTTCCTGCGCTATCTTCTGGTCTTCTAAATATTTTTCTATTTCTGTCCAATGATTTCTCATGAGGATTTTCCTTTCTTTGCAATTGGTTATACCAAATCAGATAATATTTCTGTTTACTCAATCTTCAAACTTTCAATCCTCCAGCTCACAATCCTAACTTCTTTACAATTTCTCCCAGTGCACTTCTTACAGGAGAATCTTTCGGAAGCTGTATGATCGGCTTTCCATCACAGTCATACTGATATACCTGGTCATCATGTGGTACAACCCCTAACAGTTCCAGTCCCTGATTTCGGATTTCTTCCAGAGTTCCGGCATCCAGTTTTCCATCCGGAACACGATTCACGATTAATCCAGTTTTCTGTGGTTTAAAGTTTAATTCATTCATCAGCTTTGCAATACGTCCGGCTGCCTGAACACCTCTTCTGGAACAGTCACTCACAAGAATCGCAACTTCCATCATTGGCAGGATTCCTCTGCTGATATGTTCCATACCTGCTTCGTTATCAACCACAATATATGGATAATGACTTTGCAGTTTCTGAACCTGGGTCTGCACAAGGCCATTTACAAAACAATAGCAGCCCTGTCCCTGGGTTCGTCCCATTACCATCAAATCATAATCGTCTTCTTCTGCAATCGCATCAGAAAGACGCATTTCCAGATATGCCTGTTTTGTCATACCGGAGGGAATCTGATATCGTGGATCTATGCCTGCCCGCTCAATTTCTTCTCTCAGCTCCCCAAGTGTGACCTCCGGCTCAACACCGAGCACTTCGTTCAAATTTGCATTTGCATCTGCATCCACCGCTAGGACCGGACGTTTTCCGCTTTCACATAAATACTGGATCAACAATCCACAAAGAGTTGTTTTTCCTACGCCGCCTTTTCCTGATACTGCAATTACATGTCCCATGTTTTTCCTCCTAAAATTCTGAACAATCTGTTGACTTTTTCTTTTAATCTCATTATAGTTGTTACTATATAAATTACAATAATCAGTCTGTGAGATTTGTATGGTTACTCAACACATCAGAAAAATTGTTGAGAAATCATATGATCCCAAATAATACAGGAGTATATAATGTCAGAAAAAACGAGAAAACAAGATCGCCGTACCCGCTATACCAGACAAACCATAAAAGATACGTTCTTAGAATTGTTAAAGCAGAAAAGTTTTACGAAAATTACAGTTACAGAGATCTGCAAAAATGCTGAAATCAACCGTGGCACTTTTTATCTTCATTACTACGATATCCATGATGTATTATCAGATATTTTTAATGATATGACTCAGGATATGTTAACAACTGTAGATCATTTATTCTGTCTAAATCAAAAAAGCTGTTCCTATCCGTTCTGTCAGAAAATACAGATGGAATCACAATACAGGGCACTGTTTCTGGATGATGCAATTGCCCCTATTCTTCTGGAAAAAATAGCAGAAAATACAAAAGAAGGCTATGTGACCTGGCTTATGTCACACAGCCTCCTGACCTTTGAACAGGCAGAATCGGTTTTTTATTTTCAAATGAATGGCTGCCTTTCCATCAACAGACTGATGCTCCGCAATCACTGTAATGACTGGAAACAGATTCAGACAGTAATCGACAAATTTATCAAATCCGGGCTGGAAAGTTTTCTGATTCATGATCAGAGAGAAGAAAATGCTTCCGATAATTTTTGCAGCAAAATTTCTCCAACTGTTACCGCATCTTCTACACTCAGATAATGATCGGCATGATCTTGAAGAAATAGTTTGCCAGATACAGGAAATTCTTCATCTGCAAACCATATCTTTAAAGTTACCGGATATCTTGGCAGAACTGGAAAAACAGCACACAGATCCGCCTTTGTCTCTGTGAATTCTGCACCCAGGTTTTTACATGCTTTCTGAATTTTCTCAGGATCTTTATCCTGCAAAAGCTTTTCCAGTTTCTGCTCTGCAGTCCGGTCAAACTTGGTTCCTCGAATCAATCCATCTTTCAGGTTACCAAAAGTGATGAGCTTCTGTGAACCATCTGTTCCATCGGCCATATCCAGATAATGCAGCAATGTCAGATAATGCCATTCGTCCATGTTTGAGTTAATACGAAACTCAGGGAGTTGAATTTCAATCGTTTCATAAAAACTCAGTACTTCAAGCACATTTCGACTGCTATGAAAAACAGCCCCACTTTTTGCAGCAATCTCCTCTCCAGAACGATTTTGTAACCGTTTTACTGCTGCCAGCAGCATTTCCTGAAATGCACGATTTTCTGTTTGATTTTTGTATTCCATAAGCTCTCCTTTGCCGTAAGTTTCATTACTGTGTTGACTTTTCCTTTAAATTTCATTATAGTTGTAATTATATTATTTACAATCATCAAAATAATAAATATGCACAGTTTCTCAACACATAAAAAAGAACTGTTGAGAACTTGAAATGTTTTAGACAAACCAGAAATATTTTTGTCTCAAAAATGTGAAAGCAAAATCATTATATCATACTACAAGGAGTTTCTTATCATGAAATATTCAACGAAATTAAGTGATACTGTTCATGTGATGGTTCTGATTGCTATCAACCAGGAAAAATCTCTCTCCAGTGCCTCAATTGCAGAAAGTGTCCATACAAATCCCGGCTTTGTACGCCAGCTTATGTTAAAACTAAAAAAAGCCGGACTTATGACCAGTGTAGCCGGACATGCCCGTCCTTCTCTTTCAAAACCAGCAGACCAGATTACGTTGCTGGATATTTATAAAGCAGTGGAGGGCGAGAAACCGCTACTTCATTTAGATACTCATACCAAAACTGATTGTGGCGTTG
>OGQP01000311.1_pt1 | contig 34971 bp, 29 predicted proteins | sample 1553251 | NCBI WGS metagenome assembly OGQP01 (sample SAMEA2580016, study PRJEB22360) | human gut metagenome | biome: human gut; feature: human-associated habitat; material: faeces | place: Denmark | collected 2008/2010 | reverse complement strand
ATAGACACCATTAATGTCGAATATATTAACTAGTCACCAATGTATCTGTTAAGCCAATTTAAAAATGTTGTTCGAAAATTAGAAGTTTTGAAAAAATAAAAGAAAACCGCATAAACAAGGCATTTATAGAGCTATTCTTATCTGAAAATTATTTGGATACCCCCAATTATTTGTATGTGAAAATACGAGCACATGAAAAATCGGGTATATGAATAGGGAAGGACAAGATCAAAGGAGGCAACACATGAAAGAAAAAAGCGACATTAACAAACTGCTAGAGGGACGCTGTAGAGGACAGGGCGTTGAATATGTAGCATTCAAAAAAGCAAATGAGTCTCACAGCATTGGTACTGCAACAGCTATTTATGACCCGATTGCTGGCAGAACTGTAGATGTACTCAGTATGAATGAGTTTCGATTTTTTATGATTACTAGATTTGATCCGAAAGTGGTCGAGATTAAGGAACAGATGCTGATGATTCCGGGGCTTGTAGCTAAAGCAGCTGCCAAGAACGGATTCCGAATTCCAACTAACATTCTCACAACAGATTTCGTTGTTTTCTATGAAGATGGCACAATCAAAGCTTTTTCGGTTAAGTCTAGTAAAAAGATCTTTGATAAGGAGCGTTATAAGGACAAGGGAAAATGGAGAGCACTTGTAAGACGCCAGAAATTAGAGCGTGATTATTGGGAGTTGCTTGGAGTTGAGTGGTCTATTATATACGGAGATGAACTCAATGTTATGGAGGCGGCAAATATCCGAGCCTGCTTGAAATGCTATAACAAACAGAATGTCAGCACAATCGACCATATGTATAGATATCTCATCGCACACCATCATGTGGCGGTGGATCTCACCCAAAAAATCCATTTTACGAAAGTCGCAAAAGAAAATGAAGAAGAAATCAGAAGACTTTATAAGGAGGTAACGGATAATGGCACAAAAACTTGTATTGGAACCCGGGAAAACAATCTGCTTCGAGGGAACCACTTATAGAATTCTTTCAATCAACGGTGGTTTGGTCGATTTGGTTGAAGTGGAAGGGAGTAAATTAAATGCTATTTCGGCAGCAATGGAGTTGTTTGCAGATATTGATCCTAAAAGAGTTTTCGAAATTGCAGATACCTTTGGCCCAAAGGAAGTATCTGTAACAGAAGAACAATGGGAAACAATGCAAAATAAAAGAAGATGTATTGAAGAAATGCTGGATAGTATCAATCATGACTATACTTTGATCCAGACAAAGAGGAGTGGATTGGATATTGGAAAGTACTGTTCTGAATTTAACTGTTCAAGATCAACGGCATTCAAAGCCCTGCGCCAATATATCCAGTCTGGCCGTAACATTTATAGCTTAGTGGATGGAAGAAGACGCGAAAACCTCAGCAGAGGCAATAGAAGAGAAAACAGATACCTGTGCGATGAAGAAGAGATGGATAATGATACACGTAATATGCTTTACGCATACAAGCAGCTTAAAAAAGGTTTGTTTACATCTGTAAGGGAAGCTTATGACGATATGCTTACATACCGCTATGGACGAGTTCAAAGAGATGAAGATGGTCGTGCAGAATTTGTTGAAGTTTCAAAAGAAGCACCTTCATTGAGGGTTTTCCGTGGGTTCATCGAAACTAAGATTGCACCAATGAGTGTAGAAGCTTTCTTTAAGGGGACAAGGGAGCTCAGAAACTCTGACCGTATCAGATTCGGTCGTGCCCAGGATGGATGTACACATCCGGGTAGCATTATTGAAATCGATGCATGTGAGCTGATCGTGGTTGTAAATTCAGAAAAAGACAGAAGAAAATCAGTAGGAAAGCCGGTGGTGTATTTCGCTATTGATGTGTATTCCTGTTGCATTGTTGGTTATTATGTTGGCTTCGAAAACAATAGCTTTTTAGGGGCAACATCGTTGTTTGCAAACATTTTTTTCAAACAACATCAGTTAACAAATAAAAATGGTGATGTTTTAACGCCTGGAGGATTTATTCCAGACTCTATCAGAGTCGATCAGGGATCTGAATGGGTTTCAAAAGGAATCCGTCGTATGACAAATGAAACAGAGATTGATGAAACAATTGCTCCTCCAGCAATGGGATCAATGAAAGGTCTCGTAGAAAACAGTTTTCTGGTTTACCAGAAGAAATTGCAGAATCTGGGACGCGGATATGGTGTTATTTATCATGAATACCAGTCCAAGCATTACGAAGAAGCCTGCATGATGTTGGAAGATATCAAAAGAGACATCGAGGATTTTATCATTGAATTCAATCAAAAGGAAAGAGAAGCGCTGGTAACTACCAAAGAGATGGTGCGAGAGGAAATCATTGCTTTGCCGTATAAACTTTGGCAGTTTGGCATTGGTTTCGATGGAAATCCAATCTGGGTAACAGATGCACAAAAACAGAGGCTGTTGTGGTCCCTTCTTCAGACTTGTACAGATGGGATGCATGCATCGGTTAATCTTCGAGGCATCACGATTAAAAGGTTACGCTATATTTCGAAAGAACGTGCGTTTACCAACATGTTAACTTACAACCACTTTCATAAACAAGATAAAATTCCATACGAGGTTCGTTATGACCCAAGAAGTGTAGATTGTGTGTGGATCAAGATTAATGGTGAAATCTATCAGATTCCTATGGCTGAAGACGAGGGCGTAAAGTCATTTCGTAATATGACCTGGTTCGAATATAATATGTGGTTCGAAGATAAGAAAGCACTAAGTGATAAAAATAAAGAAAATGCATTAGGTGAGCATCTTGCTTCACATGCCAGAAGAAAAGAACTCATGGGACAGGCTAAAAAGGAACAGGAACAACTTGGAAAAAACAAGACTAAAACGGCAGAAAAGATCCGCAAGAATCGATTGGCTGAGCAGCAGGAAAAACGTAAACAGGAAAGACTGTCGACGTTAAATATCACCGAAGAAGAGCAGCGCATGGAAAGAGAAGAATATATCGATATCGATTTGGATGAAAAGGATCTTATCGAAACGGTAGATGAAAACGATGATGAGATGGAAGATATCGATCTCGCAGCGCTTTTGTAAAGGAGAAGATGGAATGGACTACTTAAAAGAGTTCGGCATTGAATATACTGATCCAGAACTTCAATATATGAATGCTGATTTTGAAGCACATGATATTGTCCCGGCAGAATACATCAAGGTGAGCGGTTGCCCTGATAATCCCAATATTGCGGCGCTCCCACTTCCTCTTACGGGAAGAGATGCATATAACAGAGGGATTTTCATTCCTGCATCGCTTGAAGATCCGGATACTAATCCGGGATTAAAGGCATTTGGACTTAGGAATCTCCGTATTCCACTGTCTAAACAGAGTGTAATTAACGAAACAATTTATCAGGGCATTGTGACTTGTTACACAAATAGAAAATATGCAGTTTCCGAACATGGACGAGGACCGGATAATACCAAGGTCTTTGCATCTGGATATGATAATTCGACTACACTTGGATGTTCGATTATTGGAGTTCCAGGAACCGGGAAATCGACAGCTATTAATATCACATTAGACCGATATCCTAAGGCAATCAGGCATGTATTCGGTGAATATGAGTACACACAAATTCCTGTTATGCGCACAACTGCATTTGCAGATTCAAACATTACAGCTATGTTCCTGGAATTCGGCAAAAGATTAGACCATATTATGGATTCGGGAGGATTATTTTTTAGTGAGTTAAAAGCCATAAAATCAAACATTGGGCAAATGACGCAGAAAATCTGTGAGTATATTGAATTGTTCCATATTGGCTGCTGGATCATTGAGGAAGCAGAGTTTTTTGTTTTTTCAAAGACGTCTAAAAAAAGCTTTCAGAACATCATCAATATCGTTCAGGAAACGGGGATCTTTCTTTTTTGCACTTCGAATGACGATATTAAGGAAGCCATTGCAAGTAACTTCCGTGTTGAACGAAGACTTCTTGGCGACACAATTGACATGAACGAAATCACCAGAGATGAGCTTGTTGTCAAAGGTGCAATCCAGAAGATGTGGAAGTACATGCTCCCTCAGTTTCAGAAAAAACTTACGAAGAAGTATCTTGACCTGATCTATGCGGAAACATTGGGAAGTATTGATATGGTATCAATTTTGCTCATTTCTTTACAGAGAGAGTGCGTATTTTCGGAAAGAAAAAAAGAAAAGTTTGTGCTGAACGAAAGCTTGATTAAAAAGATTTCGAAGGCAAAGCTGACAAGAATGAAAGAACTGTTTACGGTAACATCTATTGAAGCAGCTAAAGGATACCATGAGGAGCAGGAAGCATTTGAAGATTCAATCAGAAAAGACCAGAGAGTCATCGAAGAATCGATTACTAGAGCATTGATCGAATCAGATATTGAGAGGGGATATGACCATACGGATAAGCTCTACATGGTCAAAACGTCAATTCAGGAGATGTTCGGTGACCAATATACTGTAAAACAGATTGAAAGTGCTTTTACGTATTGCGAGAAGCATAAGGATGGTTTTAAAGACATGAGTAATACCAAAATGAAGCAAGCGGTCAGAGAACGCTTAGAGGCTGTTGCGTCAAAAAGAAAAGTTGAAACGAAGAAACAGGTGGAACAGGACTATGATGAAATCTGCCTGTCATTATTGGGAGGAAAAAAAGATGATTCCAGTTTTTAGAGCGCCATATCCAGATGAGCATGTGCTTGGGTGGATGATTGAACTTGCAAATCTCAACAGAATGAGTATTGAGAAATTCTTGAAATGGTTTATGCCTTCGTTTAAATGGGAGCATTCTGCAGATACGGTTGCGAATATGTTTAATATCAAGTATGTGAATCCATTAAAGATTATGAGACAGAATACACTGTATTTTGCGTTGTTCCCTTTTTTGACAGAGGGAACGCAGGCAAAGATAGTTCATCGTTTTTTGTACGGCGGAGATATACATTGGTTTCATACCACCACAGGGCTTAAGTATTGTCCGGATTGTGTGAAAGATGATATGAACGACGGCAGATTGCCATACTACAGAGTTTGGCATCAGCTGGATGAAGTACATACGTGCTGCAGACACGGATGCAAGCTTAGAGTTATTCCAGGATTAAAACTTGGGATGTTAGATGCTGATGAAACAATAGATGCTTCTGAGGAGGTATCTGCAGAAGGGGATGATTATAGCGAACTTATCTATAAAATGTACAAAAATCCTATATATACCAGCATTGAAAAATGGGGGAATAAAAGTATTATAAATTTCCAGGCATCCCGCATTTCAAAAAAGCAGGGACTTGAAGCGGCCATGAAACAACTTCCAGTATCGGAAGAAGGCTATAAATATCTTACAGAAGGAAATTGTCAGATGTGTGGTAAAAGTTTCGTAGCACATCCATTTGTTCATGAAACATTCGGAGTGTGTCCGGAATGTGAGAAGACTCTTACAAAGCAACAGATTATCAACATTAGATCGAAGACGCAGGATGAGTATGAGATGGATGGCAGATTTGTTAAGCATAAAAAATGTGGAAGAAGATTATCAGGAGGATACCATAAGTTCAGATGGAGTAGAATCAGTTGCATGTGCGAATCGCTTCCAACATTACAAGACTATCAAGAGGAATTTGATGATGATGAATTTAAGGTAACAGGTTTTAAAACTGAAAAAGGGAAAACAACTCTTTCTATAAAACATAAAAACTGTCAAAAGGAATTTAATATCTGTAGAACTGATTTTATGACGAGAAGATATTGCAGAGTCTGTGAATCCTATGAAAATAAGTTTACTCAGCAGTTCAATAGTATGGTAAGAGACGAATACACCTTATTAAGCCGGCCTGTTTCTTCAGTAGATTATTTTGAAGCCCGCCACGAAATATGTGGCTTTAAATTTAGAATGCGGGCACGGAATTTCACAGAAGGTCAGAGATGCCCGTTCTGTCAAAAGAATATCGGCTTTGAAAAGGTAATGGGATTGTTAGAGGAGAATTGCAATCTGACAGGATACGAGATTGACGATGCATCTCCGGATATAATCGTAACGCTTCCATCTGGTGAAAAGAAAACCATGCGGTGTGCATGGGCGCTACAGGAGCTGACAAGATATGATGAACCGGAATTCTTTTTAAGAAAGAATAGGATCAAACCAATAATTAGTGAAAAAGCAAAGGTGTTTATATACATCAGGGCTCATTGTGATGAAAACGGATATTTTCTTTCAAATAAGGACTATTTAAAGATAGGGGTAACGCATGACAATTTCTTTACGAGTGTCAGGTATCTGAAAAAGTCTGGACATTTGGAAGTGGTAGAGAAAGGAAAATACAGAGTATTGAAAAGGAGTGATGATTCATGATTAAATTACCGATTTATTTTCCACCATATGAAGACGAATTACTGTATGGTTGGTTTTTCCGATTAAGGAAAGCAATGCACGTAAGCGTTAGGCGCTTTAGACAGTATTTCTTTATGGATCCGAATGGAACTCCTGAGTTGATCCAATCTTTCAATATTTCAGGAATGTTCTGGGTGAGCGGAGAATGGGAACGTTTTCCTGAAATACTAGATATTTTATTTAGACATAGTACAGTGACTTTAAATTATGATAAAACATTGCCATTGTATGTTGGGAAAAAAGTACTTTCAATTCTATATAACCGTGGGGTCCCGCTTTACGATACGCCCAGCAGGTCGGCGCATTTCCCCAAATTATGCCCAGAATGCATGAGAGAAGACCGGGCAGCTGGAAGAGAACCTTATATCCGAACATGGCACTGCGGACGGGATGTGACGGTATGCAAAAAACATAAATGTAACCTGCATCGTGCAGAGTTTTATAATGGATATTATTCACTTGGGACGAAGCTGGATTCAGACGAAGGATCATATGCTGAAGCGGAGCATTTTTATAAAAAGTGGGCTTGTGCTGTAGAAAGTTCTGAACACCCAATTAGATTAGAGAATGAGCATATTGATGAATGCACGTTACTGATGGAATTTGGTCCAGTTGTCCTGGCAAAGTGTAACCGGTGTGGGCTGGAATTTTTTACTACACGATATATGCTTGAGCTTGGGCGTTCCTGCCCTGAATGTGAGCTTAAAGAGAATGTTCCACAAAATATTATTTCGAAAATAAACGGATACGTCTTTGTTAAAAATATTGAAGACATCAATGAAAAAGATTGCATCCGGCATGACAAATGTGGGGCGGTTCTTCCTTACAGCGCAAATGAAATCTTATACGGGGGAAGTCGATGTAAATGCGAAAGAGAGAGAAGCGATGAAGAATTGAAAAAAGATTGGGGAATCGGAGACGATTATACAATTCTAGGTAGAAAACATGATGAGTCTGGAAGAATACTTGTAACGGTAAAACATAATCCATGTGGAGAAATTTCAGATAAGGGTAAGTATTTTTTCGATAAAGGTTGCCAGTGCAGGTGCGAGCGCCTGAAACTCACACAAGAAATGATTGACGAAAGGTATTCAATCGACGACCCGGATTGGAAGATCGTGTCGGGGTACAGGGATGCAAGGAAAAGGATTCATCTTATTTTGAAACATATTCCATGCGGCCGAGAATATGATAAGGTGTTTTGGTCTACTAATTATCATTATAAACTTGGTTGTGTGTGTGACAAAAAAATGAAAAAGACTAAGAGTGGAGTGGTAATAAAAAAGAAAACGTATACGAAAAAATATTTGATTGAACATTATCAAATCAGCGATGAATTTGATGTTTTATCGTGGATGAAAACGAAAGGTGGAGATATTCGAATAACGGTCAAACATAAAACATGTGGTTGCATTTTAGAACGCAATGCACTTGCTTTCAAAAAAGGAATAAAGCACAAGTGCCGCGCTGGATATACAGAAGAAACACTTAGAAAAAAGTACGGAATTGGAGAAGACTATCTGATAAGAGGGTGGAATATAGACGAAAAAGGGGGGATTACCATTAAGCTGACACATCTCCCATGTGGAAAGGAATACAGTGTACAAGAGCATCGTATTCGTCATGGGTGGCGTTGTCAGTGCACTCAATCGTTAACAGAAGAAGAATTGAGAGAAAAGTTCCAGATTCCAGACAGTTATGAAATCTATTCATGGTATAGAAAGGAAATTACGGGCATAACCATTGTAAAAGGAAAGCACAAGCCATGTGGCTGCGAGTTTGAAAAGATGGCCAGCGTACTGAAAAAAGAAGAGTGTGCTGAATGCGATAGTCGTAGAAGACGAGCTGAAGAAAAAGCGAATTTCGAAAAGAAGGTTTCGGAATTAGTGGGAGATGAGTACGTTCTTGCTGGGGAATATCATGGGATTAGAGAAAAGGTACCACTGTATCACTCAAAATGTGGAAGGGTGGTCAACATTATTGCAGATAAGTTTTTAGATGGAGCTAGGTGTAGTTGTGAAAAGCGTATTGAGAAAGTAGATATTGACAGGTATCTTGATTCGTTTGAACCAAACTTTACGATTGAGAAAGTAAAATCGGGATACAAAGTTACATTTAAAGACAGCGGAAATGAAGTAACAATGCAGGCCAGAAGAATAAGACAGGAGGCAACCTGTCTATGTGAACCGACCTACTTCACAAGAAAGAAAAAGAGTTGAAAAGGTACGTCCATAAAAGTGGGCGTATTTTTTCTGTCATAAACTGTCGAAGAAAATTATATTTTATTATTATAGAAAAAAAGTATTATAACCGTAAATTATAATAATGATTGTGGTGTTTCTACATATTATATAGTACTTATGTAATATTGTTCAGTATTTAAGATGAGATGTAACATAAAAGACGAATTCTAAACTTAATATTTAAAATGGGAAGTAACAGGAATTGGGAGATGAATTTCAATATCCAATACGGAAGGTGATTACAAAGTGAATCTAGCATATCGTATTAAGGATGAGAGCGGAGAAAAAGTGAAAATCAGAAATCCAGTATTTAAGATGGGAATCCAAACCGGTATTTAAGATGGAATGGGGATCTATCACTATTGTGTACCAACTGCTTTTCAAGATGAAAAACATCAAGGGTGTAATTATCTTATTAGTAATGGTGCCAATATTTTGGTGGATATTAAAGATGTTGATGATATCTAGGATTGACAAAATGAAATTTTTAATGTTTTATATAGCGTGAATATGGGGTAATAAAATGAAAAAACATTTAGTTATAGTGGAATCGCCTTCAAAATCGAAGACGATTGAGAAATATTTAGGAAAAGATTACAGAGTCGTTTCCAGCAAAGGCCATGTGTGTGATTTGGCGACAAGTGGAAAAGAAGGCTTAGGAATTGATGTAGAAAATGATTTTGAACCTAAATATAAAATTAGTAAAGAAAAAAAAGAAGTCGTAAAAGAATTAAAAGAATATGCTTCTAAGGCAAAAGATATCTATCTAGCGAGTGACCCGGACCGTGAAGGAGAAGCAATTGCCTGGCATTTAGCTCGTGTTTTGAATTTAAATATTGAAGACAACAATCGTATTGTATTCCATGAAATCACAAAACCAGCTATTCTTGAAGCGATGAAAGAACCAAGACAAATTGATATGGACCTTGTGAAATCACAAGAAACACGTCGTATGTTAGATCGAATTATTGGATTTAAATTAAGTAAACTATTACAGAATAAGATTCAGTCTAAATCAGCAGGTCGTGTGCAATCCGTGGCATTGAAGTTGATTGTGGATCGTGAAAATGAAATCAAAGCATTTAAACAAGAAGAATATTGGACAATTCATGCACAATGTAAAAAGCAGAATAAAGCTTTTGAAGCTGATTTAGTTAAAGTAGAAGGTAAAAAGCCAAAAATCAAAAATGAAGAAGAGGCTAAGGCATTATTAGAAAGATGTAATGGGGAGTATGTTGTTTCATCGATTTCTAAAAAACAAAAGAAAAAACAACCCAAACTTCCATTTACAACATCTACTATGCAACAGGAAGCTAGTACAAAATTAGGTTTTGGGGCAAAGAAAACAATGAGCGTTGCTCAAAAAATGTATGAAGGTATTGATCTTGGCGGAAATATGGAAGGTTTGATTACATATATGCGTTCAGATTCAACGCGTTTATCCGATATTTTTGTTTCAGACGCCAAAGAATTTATCACAAATACATATGGTAAAGAATATGTTGGTCATGTTCATCAAAAAAATGGTAAGAATACGCAAGATGCACACGAAGCAATTCGTCCAACGAATATCCATCGTACGCCAGAATCAATCAAAGACCATTTAACGAATGATCAATATCGTTTGTATTCATTGATTTATGCTCGTACTCTGGCATCTTTAATGAAAGATGCAGTTTATGATGTAACAAGTATCAAAATCACAAACAATGATTTGGAATTTAGTGCAAGTGGACAAACAATGACTTTTGATGGTTATTATAAAGTCTATTCAAAATACGAAAAACAAAGTGATGCATTACTTCCAGCTTTAGAAGAAAATGAAGTATTAAAAAATGTAACACCAATTTCGAAACAGCACTTTACTGAACCACCTGCACGATATACAGAAGCAAAATTGATTAAGGATCTAGAAGAAAAATCCATTGGTAGACCAAGTACATATGCGACGATTATTGATACTTTACAAAAACGTGGCTATGCATCTTTGGATAAGGCGAGTGAAACTTCAAAGACAAAAGTATTTTTCCCTAGTGAACAAGGTATTTTGACAAATGAAAAACTACAACAATATTTTTCAAGTGTAATCAATGTTGAATATACAGCTGATATGGAGAAAACATTAGATGAAATCGCAGAAGGCAACGAAGATTCTATATCTTATATGCATAAGTTCTATGATAAATTTGCACCACTAGTCGAAGATGCTTATGAAAAAATGCCGAAAAAAGAATTGGAACGTGTAGGACGTACATGTCCTGAATGTGGTGGCGAACTTGTGTATCGTAATGGACGTTTTGGTAAGTTTATTTCATGCATCAACTTCCCAACATGTCGCTACACAGAAAATAATGAAGATCAACTTCCAGAAGAGGCAAAAGAAGAAAAGATTTGTCCAAACTGCGGAGCTAAAATGGTTATTAAAAAAGGTCGCTATGGTCAATTCTGGGCATGTTCGAATTATCCGGAATGTAAGACAATTGAATCTTTAAAAAAGAAAGCTAAACCTGAACCAACCGGTGAGATGTGTCCAGAATGTGGGCATGAGCTTGTAAGAAGAAAATCGCGTTTTGGCACAACTTTTATTGGTTGTTCAAATTATCCAAAATGCCATTATATAAAAAAGGAACCTAAGAAAAAAGAGGAAGAAAAATAATGGAAAGAGTTACAGTTATAGGAGCAGGACTTGCCGGATGTGAGGCAACTTGGCAGCTTATAAAAAGAAACATTCCCGTTCGATTAGTTGAAATGCGTCCTAAAAAGGAAAGTCCAGCCTTTCATACGGATCGTTTTGCAGAACTTGTATGTTCAAATTCACTTCGTTCAAATGCGATGAATAATGCAGTAGGTATATTAAAAGAAGAACTTCGTCAGATGGATTCTTTAATTATGAAATCTGCCGATATGCATGCGGTACCTGCAGGAAGTGCATTAGCGGTTGATCGAGAAACGTTTTCTCAATATATAACAGACACAATTAAAAATCATCCATTAGTGGAAGTTGTAAATGAAGAAATGACAAGTTTACCTGAAGGACCATGCATTATCGCTACTGGACCTTTGACAAGTGATTCTTTAGCAAAAGCTATTCATGATTTTACAGCAGAAGATACTTTTCATTTTTATGATGCAGCTGCACCAATCATTGAAAAGGACTCTATTGATTTTAGTAAAGCTTATTATAAATCTCGTTATGATAAGGGAGAAGCAAGTTATATTAACTGTCCAATGAATGCGGATGAATTTGAAACATTCTATGATGCACTTATTCATGCAGAATGTGTGAATTTGCATGATTTTGAAAAAGAAACTTATTTTGAAGGATGTATGCCAATTGAAGAAATGGCTCGACGTGGAAAAAAGACGATGTTGTTTGGTCCGTTAAAACCAGTTGGACTTGAAAAAGATAAGGATTCTCATCCTGTAGCTGTTGTTCAATTGCGCCAAGATAATGTGGCTGCCAGTATGTATAATATTGTTGGTTTTCAAACACATTTAACTTGGCCTGAACAAAGAAGAGTGTTTGCCTTGATTCCTGGATTAGAAAATTTAAAGATTACTCGTTATGGTGTTATGCATCGAAATTCATACTTATCAAGTCCAGTTGTTTTAAAAGAAACATATCAATCTAAAAAACGCGATGATCTTTTCTTTGCAGGACAATTGACAGGGGTTGAAGGGTATGTTGAATCTTGCGCATCTGGATTGATTGCCGGAATTAATATGGCATTATATATGCAAGGTAAAGAGCCTATTTGTTTTGGGAATACATGCGTTATGGGCTCACAAGCCTATTACATTACGCATTGTGATGCAAAACATTTTCAGCCGATGAATGCAAACTTTGGTATTATGCACTTAAATGAAAAATGCAAGAAGCATGAGCGTAAAGAAAAATTTGCTTCTCAAGCATTAGCTCGTATTGCACAAATCAAGGATGAAGTCGATGGATGAATTGATTGAGCGGTTTTTAAAATATATTTATCGTAAAAATACCCAATCTGAAAAAACGATCGAATCATACAAAAATGATTTAAACCAATTTAAAGAATATTTAACAAGTCAATCTATTGATTCATTTGAATCTTGCGATAGATTGACTTTTATGAATTTTCTAGCTACGTTAGATCATCTAAAAGCAAGCTCGATTGCTCGCAAAATGAGTGTGTATCGTTCGTTTTATACATATTTGGCTGAATATATGGGGATTATTGAAAATCCATTGATAGGGATTCAAACACCAAAAAAATCCAAACAAATACCCGATTTTTTGTTTGTGGAAGAAATTCAGGAATATTTGAATTCTTACAACGACGCAAAGGATGATGAATATCGAGATCGTGTATTATTTACGATCATGTATGCATGTGGATTACGTGTAAGTGAATGTGTGAATTTAGAGTGGAAACAAGTAGATCTAAATAATCGCATTGTACATATTCGTGGTAAAGGGGATAAAGATCGTATTGTGCCTTTTTATCAAGGTTTTGAAAAAGAATTATTGGAGTATAAAAGTAAGTTTTGGTCAAAATACGCAATCGATGATCATGTGTTTGTGAATTTAAAAGGTAAGCAACTCACATCTCGTGGCATTCAATATTTAATGGATAAGCATGCCAAAAAGATAGGGATGCACATGAAATTACATCCTCATATGCTTAGACATAGTTTTGCGACACATTTATTGGATAATGGAGCGGACATACGTGTTGTTCAAGAATTACTAGGCCATTCATCTTTATCGACAACGCAAATTTATACACATGTCACGACTGCACAGTTAGTGAAGGCTTATAAAAAAGCGCATCCTTTTGAGAAATAACATCTTGCAAGTTAAAAAGGATATTGCTATAATGTAAAAGCGCGTGATTGCGCTTATTACACACATCATGGATTCGTGTGCCCGTGCACGAAGGTGTTGCATGCGTCTGAAATGATGGAGGAGAAACGGAAAGGTAGGACTATTATGTCAATCGTATCAATGAAGAAAATGTTAGAGAACGGTGTTCACTTTGGTCACCAGACTCGCCGTTGGAACCCAAAGATGAAACCATTCATCTACACAAGTCGCAACGGGGTTTATATCGTAGATTTAAACCAAACTCAAGCACAAATCGAAGCTGCTTACAATGAATTAAAAGCTATTAGCGAACGTGGTGGAAAAGTATTGTTCGTAGGAACAAAGAAACAAGCTGCTGAAGTTGTTGAAGAACAAGCTTTACGTTCAGGATCTTTCTATGTTAACAAACGTTGGTTAGGTGGTTTATTAACAAACTTCCGTACAATCCAAAAACGTATCAAACGTTTAGTTGAAATCGAAGAAATGGAAGCTAGCGGAAAAATCGAAGTTTACACTAAGAAAGAACAAGCTAACTTACGTAAAGAAAAAGCTAAATTGGAAGGTTCTTTAGGTGGAATCAAAGAAATGAAGAAACTTCCAGATGCATTAGTTGTTATCGATCCAAAAGAAGAACACAATGCTATCGCTGAAGCTAAAAAATTAGGAATCCCTGTATTCGCTATGTTAGATACAAACTGTGATCCAGAAGATGCTGATTTTGCAATCGCTTCTAATGATGATGCAGTTCGCTCAATCAAATTAGTTACAACAATCTTAGCTGACGCTATCGTTGATGCTAAGGGTGGTCTATTAGAAATGGCTTACTTAGATGAAACTGAAGATGATGTAACTATGGAAGACGTAATCAAAAATGTTGAAGCACAAATCGCTGAAAACGAACGTCGTCGTCGTCAAAGAAATGAAGAACGTAGAAAACGTAACTTCGAACGTAAAAATCGTCGTCCTTTCAACAAAAAAGGTGAAGACGTAAAACCAGCTGCTAAAGCTGAAGAAGCAAAAGCTGCTGAATAATTAAAAAATATAGGAGGATGCTAAAATGGCTATCACTGCTGCTCAAGTAAAAGAATTACGTGAAAAAACAGGTGCTGGTATGATGGATTGCAAAAAAGCCTTAACTGAATGTGAAGGTGACATTGCAAAAGCTGTTGACTGGTTACGTGAAAAAGGAATCGCAAAATCTGCTAAAAAAGAAGGACGTATTGCTGCTGAAGGTTTAACTCGTGTTGCTGTTAGTGGAAACACTGCTGTATTATTCGAAGTTAACTCAGAAACAGACTTCGTAAGTAAGAATGAACAATTCTTAGGTTTGATGAACACTTTACAAGAAGCAATTCTTGCAAACAAACCTGCTTCAACTGAAGAAGCTTTAAACATCCAAACTGCTGAAGGAACTATCAATGATTTGATTATCAACGCTACAGCTACTATCGGAGAAAAAATTTCTTTCCGTCGTGTTGCTGTTGTTGAAAAAGCAGATGATGAAATTTTCGGTTCATACATGCACATGGGTGGATCCATTTCTGCTGTTGTAGTTGTTAAAGGAACTGAAGATGCTACTGTAGCTAAAAACTTAGCAATGCAAGTTGCTAGTATGGCTCCAAAATATGTATCTCAAGCTGAAGTACCAAGTGAAGAAGTTGAACACGAACGTGAACTTCAATTACAAATGATGAAGGCTGATCCTAACATGGCTAGCAAGCCAGAAAAAGTATTGGTAGGAATCTTAAAAGGAAAAGTTGACAAACACTTTAAAGACCAATGCTTATTAGATCAAGAATATTTCTTAGAACCAAAAACTAAGGTTTCTCAATTCTTGAAAGACAACAAAGCTGAAGTAGTAACTTTCGTACGTTTCCAAACTGGTGAAGGTATCGAAAAACGCGAAGAAAACTTTGCTGAAGAAGTTGCTGCTCAAATGGCTAAGTAATTTAACTTTTACTTCTAACCCTTGGAAATTCCAAGGGTTTTTCTTTTTCTTTAATGAAAGATAGTGTATAATTGTTATGATAATTCAATAAGGAGCAATATTATGTATAAACGTGTTTTATTAAAATTAAGTGGTGAAGCATTATCTAGTCCTGAAGCTGCTTTTGATCCAGAAATCTTAAAGAGATTAGCAAAAGAATTAAAAGAAGTTCAAAAATTGGGAGTAGAACTTGCAATCGTTGTCGGTGGTGGCAACTTCATTCGTGGCAAAATGATGGCTGAAATGGGAATGAATCGCGCTCAAGCTGATTATATGGGTATGTTAGGTACAGTAATCAATGCATTAGCAGTTCAAAATGCTTTAGAACAAGAAGGTGTGCAAACACGTGTTCAAACAGCTGTTGAAATGCAAAAAGTTGCTGAACCATTCATTTTAAGACGTGCATTGCGTCACTTAGAAAAAGGAAGAATCGTTATTTTTGGAGCTGGAACAGGTTCTCCATACTTCTCAACAGATACAACCGCTGCATTACGTGCTTCTGAAATTAATGCAGATGTTATCTTAATGGCAAAAAATGGTGTTGATGGTGTATATGATTCGGATCCTAAAAAGAATCCAAACGCGAAAAAATATGATACACTAAATTATATGGACGTACTAAATGAAGGTTTACAAGTCATGGATTCAACAGCTATTAGTATGTGTATGGATAATGATATTGATTTAGTTGTATTCAATATGAATGAACCAGGAAATATTGTTAAAGCTGTTCGCCGTGAAGTAAATGGTACTACAATCACTAAAAAGAAATAAGGAGAAATAACATGAGTGATATTTTATTAAATGCAGAAGAAAAAATGATGGGGGCAATTGATAACTTAGAATCAAACCTACGTCAAATCCGTACAGGACGTGCTAGTGGACAAATGCTAGAACGTGTACAAGTTGAATATTATGGAGCTATGACTCCAATTAATCAGATTGCACAAATCTCAGTTGTAGAAGGAACACAATTGGTTGTTAAACCTTACGATCGTTCAATCGTTAAAGGTATTGCACACGCGATTCAAGCAGCTAACTTAGGATTAAATCCACAGGCTGAAGCAGACGTTATTCGTATTCAAGTTCCTCAATTAACAGAAGATCGTCGTAAAGAATTAGCTAAAGATGCTCAAAAATATGGTGAAGAAGCTAAAGTTGCTATTCGTAACGTACGTCGAGATGCAAATGATGCAATCAAGAAAGATAAAGAACTTCCTGAAGATGAAAAGAAACAAACATTGGAAGAATCACAAAAATTAACAGATAAATATATCAAAGATGTTGATTCAATTACTGAAACAAAGAAAAAAGAAATACTAAATGTCTAAGTCCAAACTTGATTTGGACTTTTTTAAAAAGGAGGTTTTTATGGCACCAAAAACAGTAGCTATAATTATGGATGGTAATGGTCGTTGGGCAAAAAAAAGAGGCTTACCAAGAACAGCAGGACACAAAAAGGGTGCAGATACAATTCGTACTGTGGCTTTAGCTGCTCAAGATATGGGAATTCAAAAACTAATTTTATATGCTTTTTCAACAGAAAACTGGAAAAGACCCGAAGATGAGGTTTCTTATTTATGCAAGTTACCTGGCTTATTCTTTAACAAATTTATCAATGAATTAATAGAAAAGAATATTCAAGTTACATTTGCGGGAGAATTAGAAAAATTTCCAAAAGCAACACAAGATGTCATCAATAAAGCTGTAAATATGACTTCAAAGAATACTGGCTTAGAATTATGTTTAGCTATCAATTATGGTTCTCGTCGAGAAATGCTTTTGTCAATAAAAAAAATATGCAGACGAAGTAGCTTCAGGTAAAAGAGAAAACGATTTAACCGAAGAAGAATTCTCTAAGTATTTATTTGTTCCAGAAGATATCGATTTGATGATTCGTACAAGTGGCGAACTACGTATTTCCAATTACTTATTATGGCAACTAGCATATGCTGAATTGATTTTTACACCTGTCGCATGGCCAGATTTTGATGAAAAAACATTAAAAGATTGCTTAGATGAATTTGCCTCAAGAGATCGCAGATTTGGAGGCTTAACATCATGAAACAAAGAATTATTACCGCAATAGGTATCATTCTTGTTGTTGCTTTACCTGTAGCACTTGGTGGGCTTTGGCTAGAAGCTTTGGCTTTATTTATTGTATGTGCAGGCGCTTATGAATGGATGCACATTCAACCTGATTTTAAAAAATGGCCTAAATATGTCATGCCATTGAGTGCTTTGGCAGTCATATTCACAAGAATCTTACCCGATAAATACTTTTTAGTAGTCGTAACACTGATTGTGCTATTTTTGTGGAGTTTAGTTGTATTTGTTGAGAATTTCTCAATTATGGATTCCTTTGTGTGCATTTCATATGTAACAATTTTCTCACTAGTATATCATGCGGTTGGACAAATCTCAGGTGTACACCAATATTTATGGACCATTGTATTTGCTACATACGGAAGTGATACAGGTGCTTATTTTGTAGGGCGCACTATTGGAAAACATAAAATGAATCCAAGAATCTCACCTAAAAAGAGTTTCGAAGGTTTTATAGGAGGCATTGTATTTGGATTTATATTGAGCTTAGCCGTAAGTTTTAGTTATGTTTCAAATTTAAATCCTGTATTAAATACACTCTTATGTTTATTATGTCCTATTACTGCAGAACTTGGAGATTTGTGTTTTAGTGCTATAAAACGTCATTTTGCCGTAAAAGATTTTTCAAACCTATTACCAGGACATGGTGGGGTTTTGGATCGTGTAGACTCACTATTATTGAATATTATGTTATTTAGTGTGTTATATACAATCATTCTCTAAGGAGGATTTAGATGGATTTTGTTATTGGATTGATCGCATTTATTATCATGTTAAGTGTGATTGTCATTTTACATGAATTAGGACATTTTTTAGTCGCAAAACATTTTGGCGTTTATTGTAAAGAATTTTCGATTGGTATGGGGCCATGCCTTTATCAAAAACAAGGAAAAGAAACAGCTTTTTCAATTCGTGCCATTCCTTTTGGTGGCTATGTTATGATGGCTGGAGAAGAAGATGGATCCCAAAGTGAAGAAGATAGTTGGTTAAAAGATATACCAGAAAATAGACGATTAAATGGTATAGAAAAATGGAAACAAGTTTGTATCATGATTGCAGGAATTGTGATGAATATTCTTTTGGCATGGATTATTTATATGGGAGTTGCTTTAGCACAAGGCTATGTGGTTGAAGAAGCTAAACCTGTTGTCTATGTAGTTGAAGAAAACTCAGTCGCTCAAAAGGCAGGACTTGAAAAGGATGATCATATCGTCAAAGTTTTAAGTGAAGATGGAAATAGTATTCAACCTAAAACACAATATGAAATTTTAGAGTTTATTCAATATCATCATGATACACTGACATTAACTGTGAAAAGAGATAAAACAACATTTAAAACGACATTAACTCCATCTTATGATAAAGATATGGAAGGCTATACACTTGGCTATAAGGCGATTGCGTATGCCAAAAAAATCCCATGGTATCAATCATTATGGGTGGGTTGTCAAAATACTTGGGATAGTGCAACAACTATATTTAAATCTTTGAATATGATTATTCGTGGACAAGGACTTGAAAATTTATCCGGACCTGTGGGTATATTAAATGTCACTAGTAAATCTGTACAGTATGGATTAGATATGTATTTTAGTTTATTTGCGATGATCTCATTAAATATTGGCATCTTTAATGCACTTCCAATTCCTGCATTAGATGGCGGAAGAATTTTGATTTTACTAATTGAGAAATTGATTGGACGAAAAGTTTCTACTAAAATTGTTGAAAATATTATTTTGGCAAGTTTTGTATTAATGATGATACTCTTTATTTATGCTACATATAATGATATTGCTCGAATGTTTTAAAAAAAAGGACCTATATTTTACAATATAGGTTTTTCTTTTTAGATAAAATACAGAATGGCTAACAAGTGGCAAATACTTGCTAGAATAATGAAAATGTGCCATACAAAATGGAAGTATCTTTTTTGTGGTTTTGAATAAAAGAAAGTTCCAATTGTATACATGATACCACCAAGGGCAATCAAAATAATAAAGATGGGCTGTGTTTTTTTAATCAATGTTGGCAAAATAAAGATGGCTAACCATCCCATCACCATATAAATTGTCATTGATAATTTTGGATAAGTTTTTGTAGCAATCGATTTTAATAAGATACCCATAATCACCATAACCCATTCAATAGCTAATATAGTATATCCTTTCCAATTATTCATAAGCTTTAAACAAATAGGCGTGTAGGTACCTGCAATAGCTAGTAAGATCATAATATGATCTAGCTTTCTAAATACATACTTGTGTGTTGTTTCATGTGGCATGCTATGGTAAAGACAAGATCCGCCAAACATAAAGAGAAGACAAATCATAAATACTGCTGTTCCGAGTGTTTCAATAGCACCGCCCCTTAAATAGGCACGAACACTATAGTAAGGAAGTGAGAATAGAATCAAAATTGCCATAACTCCATGTGTAATACAATTTCCTACTTCTTCACCAAAACAAAGAGGATAAACATACCGCATACTATCTTTCTTGTTCATATACATACTATAACATAATAATCAATAATACACAATCTAGAAATAGATACTAGATATATTTTGCGTGTATTTTTTGGTATAATAATGCAGTTAGAGTGGAGGGTCTTGATGTTTTTAAAACGTATTGAATTACAAGGCTTTAAAAGCTTTGCGGACAAAACAGTGATTCAATTTGATCAAGATATTACAGGTATAGTTGGACCAAACGGATGCGGTAAAAGTAATGTGAATGACGCTATTCGTTGGGTGTTAGGTGAACAGAGTGTAAAATCACTTCGTTCCGGAACGAATATGTCAGATATTATCTTCTCGGGAAGTGAGTATAGAAAACCTGTAAATATGGCACGCGTTACATTGGTGTTTGACAATTCAACACGTGTTTTTGATTCGGATTTTGATGAAATCGAAATTACACGACAAATACTTCGCGCAAATAATGAAGCAAGTTATTTTATAAATAAAACCCCATGTCGACTAAAAGATATTAATGATTTGGTTATGGATACAGGTTTAGGAAAAGATTCCTTAAGTATTATTACACAGGGAAACATCTCTTCTTTTGCGGATGCTAAACCAGAAGACAGGCGTTCTTTGTTTGAAGAGGCTGCGGGTGTCGCAAAATATAAAAAGAGAAAAAAGGTCTCATTGTCAAAATTAGAGCAAACAAAAGAAAATCTAGATCGTTTGCAGGACATTCTAGATGAGCTTGAAAGACAAATTGGTCCTTTGGAAAAACAAGCAAAAAAAGCAGAAAAATATATTTCCTTAAGAGAAAAATTATCAAAAATTGAAATTAGTGTACTTGTAGAAGATATTGATCAATATAATGAGAAAATCAATCAAATTAATAAAGAATTATTTGATATTCAAGCTATGCATACATCTGAAAATGCAGAATTATTAAAGCAAGAAACTCGTTTAGAAAGTATTCGTAAAGAAATGTATGCTCTTGATAAACAAATCAATGAGCTACAGGGAAAATATACAAAGGCGATGGAAGAAAACTATCAGCTTGAAAGACGTAAGATCGAACAAGATGAAAAGCGTAAATATATGTTGAAGGTGGCTGATAAAAAGGCTCGTCAAAAAGAAATTCAGGCAATGTTAGAGGAAGCTCGTTTTGAGTATCAAGATCGTCATCAGCGTTTAATGCAGACGCAACAAGATTTAAATAATCGTCGTAATATTGTGAATGATCTAAAAACGAAGATATCTAAAGCACGTTATGAATCGGATCAGGCAAACAATATTTTGACACAACTTCAAAATCGTCGACAAGTATTAGAAAATATGATGAAACAGCCTTTTGCACACCAACAAGGTGTACGCTCTGTTATGCAGGCTAAAAACTCTTTATCTGGCGTTTATGGAGTTGTCAGTGAATTATTGATTGCGCATACAGATAAAGCATTGGCGGTCAATGCTGCTTTAGGTGGAAGTATCTATCAAATTATCACTAAAAATGAGGCGGATGCAAGAAATGCCATTTCTTTCTTAAAAAGAAACCGTAGCGGACGTGCTACTTTCTTACCATTAAGTGTATGTCATCCTAGAAAAATGAATGAACAAGTCATTACGATTGCTTCAACAAGTCCAGGCTTTTTAGGCTTTGCGAGCGAATGTGTGGATTGTAAAGAAATCTTTGATCCTGTTAAAGAAAGATTGTTAGGCAATGTCATTGTTGTAGACACACTACAAAATGCCAATGAAACCGCAAAACGACTACGCTATGCATATAAGATTGTTACTTTAGATGGAGACATCGTTCATACTGGTGGTAGTATGACAGGTGGTGTTACGAAAAACCAAAGCACCCCTGTCACAATGCGTCAAGAATTAGATACAATTAATTCTAAAATTGAAGGGCAAAAAATCAAAGCCAATAGCTGTCTGAATGAAACAGATATACTTACACAAAAACTTCAAAAAGAAAATGATGCGATTGTAACTTTACAGATTGAATTGGCTAAATTAGAGAATATTTATGCAACAAAAAAGGCAAAATATGATTCAATTCTTGCAGAATACCAAGAACTAGGTGTCGATATTGAAGAGAATGCAGAATTAGCACAAGATGATTTAGTTGTGCAGATGTCCAAAATGCATGCGGTATTAGATTCATTGTCTTTAGAAATACAAAGTTTGCGTCAGTCACGCTTTGATAAGGGAAATGATGCGGAACAGCTTGAAAATCAAATTCGTTTAGTTCGAAGAGAAATGAATTCTAAACAATCGCAAATCCATAATTATGAGATGGAAATTGTGAAGGTCAAAACACAATTGGAAAATGCATTGAACCGCTTAAGTACAGATTATGAAATGACTTATGAATATGCATTAACGAAAAAGGAAGATGTAGAAATTGAAAGTGCTAAAGAAGAAGTTATTCAACTTCGTCAAGCCATTTCTCGTTTGGGAAATGTAAACTTGGATGCTCCAAATGAATATAAAGATGTCAAAGAACGCTTTGATTTTATGACAAGTCAAAAAGAAGATTTAGAAAAGGCAAGTCAACAAATTTTGGCAGCTATCGATGAAATGGATCAGACTATGATTAGTCAATTCACAGAGATGTTTAATAAAATTAACGCGGAATTAGATGGCGTATTTAAAGCCATGTTTGGTGGAGGTCGTGCAAGTCTATCTATGGTAGATCCAGATGACGTGTTAAATACGGGAATTGATATTGATGTTCAGCCTCCTGGAAAGATGGTTAAAAATATTCAAACATTCTCTGGTGGAGAAAAAGCATTGATTGCGATCAGTGTATTGTTTGCGATATTAAAAGCTAGAACAATGCCATTATGTATCTTCGATGAGGTTGAAGCGGCATTAGACCAGGCTAATGTAGAACGTTTTGCACGTTATCTATCGCATTATCGTGGTCAATCTCAATTTATTGCGGTAACACATAGACCAGGAACTATGGAACAGTGTGATACTTTATATGGTGTTACGATGCAAAAAGATGGTGTTAGTAAAGTATTAAAGGTGCAGTTAAAAGATGCAGTACATATAGCTAAGGAGGAAAAGTGATGTCGGTCTTTTCAAAAATCAAAGAAGCTTTCGTGAAAAGTGAAGATAAAGATAAATATTTATCAGGTCTTGATCGTTCAAAAAAAAGTTTTGGAGATCGTATGCGTGCTTTATCCAATAACTTTCATGGAATTGATGATGATTTATTAGAACAAATCATGGTTATTCTACTTGAGAGTGATGTGGGTATTCATACAGCACAAAAAATTGTGGATGCGTTTGAATCCAATGGGAAACATATTAAAGATTATAATTCTATGTTAGATTACTTAATATCTATTCTTTATGATTTTTATGATGAGTCAAGCGATGAACCAATTAAAATGAATGAAGAAGGTCCAACTGTCATTTTGATGGTTGGTGTAAATGGTAGTGGTAAAACGACTACAAGCGCTAAATTAATTCAATATTACAAAGAGCAAGGAAAGAAGGCGGCTGTTGCAGCAGCCGATACATTCCGTGCAGGAGCCATTGACCAAATTGATACTTGGGCAAATCGTTTAGGTGTTCCTTGTATTAAAGGTAAAATGAATCAAGATCCAAGTTCCGTACTTGTAGATGCTTGTCGTTATGCCAAAGAAAATGATGTAGATATTTTGATTTGTGATACAGCAGGTCGTCTACAAAACAAGACAAATTTGATGAATGAATTAAGTAAAATGCATCGTGTTGTACAAAGAGAAATTGAGGGTGCACCACAAGAAGTCTGGTTAGTTCTAGATGCGACTACAGGACAAAATGGTATTTCTCAGGCAAAAGTATTCTTAGAAGCTACAGATGTAACAGGTATTGTTTTAACGAAGATGGATGGAACTGCCAAAGGTGGCGTTGTGCTTGCGATTCGAGACTTGTTACATTTACCAGTTCGATTCTTAGGTTTAGGAGAAAAACCAGCGGATTTAAGACCTTTTGATATTAATGCATTCTTGATGGGCATCACAAAAGGTATAGAAGAATAATGATTTCAAAATTAGATGCGAATGATTTATTTGATGTATACGGAGACTTGTTGACTAAACGTCAAAGAGAGATTTTATCTCTTTACTATGAAGAAGATTTCTCTTATACTGAAATAAGTGAGGAACTAGAGATTTCTCGTGCAGCGGCGATGGATTCGGTTCATCGAGCTACGAAATTACTGGAAAAATATGAAGCAGCGATTGGATATGTCGCTAAGAAAAAATTATTAGATGCATGGATTTTACAACATGAGGATGTTGAACAAATCGAAATATTAAAAGAAATATTTTAGGAGGATCAAAAAATGTCGATTGTTATGAGTGTTAATGCAGGAAGTTCATCATTGAAATTCCAAGTTTTTAAGATGCCAGAAGAAGAAGTTCTAGCACAAGGAAATGTTGAACGTATTGGTTTGAATGATTCTATTTTTGGAATGAAAGCCAATGGAGAAAAAATTGAGGAAATCTTAGATATCAAAGATCACGCAGTAGCTGTTAAGAAGTTAATGGAAGCTTTGATCGAACACAAAGTTGTAAATAGCTTAGAAGATATCAAAGCGATTGGACACCGTGTTGTTCATGGAGGAGAATATTTCTCTCATTCTGTTCCTGTAGATGCAGATGTAGAAGCTAAAGTAGAAGAATTATGTGCATTAGCTCCTTTACACAACCCAGCTGCATTAGTCGGATACCGTTCATTTAGAGATGCTTTACCAGAATGTAAACATACATTTGTATTTGATACAGCATTCCACCAAAGTATGCCAGAAGAAAACTATATCTTCCCACTTCCTTATGAATATTATACAAATGATAAAGTACGTCGCTATGGAGCTCACGGAACAAGTCATGAATATTTGACAAAACGTTTGGCTGAACTTCAAGGAAAAAAACAAGAAGAAATGAATATCATCACTTGTCACTTGGGAAATGGTGCAAGTATTACAGCTGTAAAAAATGGTAAATCCTATAAGACATCAATGGGATTTACACCTCTTGGAGGAATCATGATGGGAACACGTTGCGGAGATATTGACCCTGCAATCGTTCCATTCTTAGAAAATAAATATGGTTATACACCAGATGAAATGGATACAATCATGAACAAAAAATCTGGTATGTTAGGTGTAAGTGGAATCTCTAGTGATGGCCGTGACATTGAAGCAGCCATCAAAGAAGGAAATCCACGTGCAATCTTAACTCAAAATGTTTACGTTAACCGTATTGTTGAAGTTGTATCAGGATACTATGGATTAATGGGTGGTGCTGATGCGATCGTCTTTGCGGGTGGTATCGGTGAAAATGACTGTGCAATGCGTCAAAGAATTTGTGATGGATTATCCGCATTTGGTGTTGTTGTAAAACCAGAAGACAATGATGGAGTTCGTGGAGTTGAAAAATTATTAAGTGCTCCTGAATCAAAAATGCAAGTATGGTTATTACCTACAAATGAAGAATTAGTTATCGCACGTGATGCCTACAAGGATTTGACGGCTAATGCCTAATGCTATTTTAGAAAGTGTAAAAGATTTTAATACAATCACAATCTTTCGACATGTTTTTGCCGACATGGATGCGATTGGATCTCAATTTGGATTGAAGTACTATTTAGAAAGTGCTTATCCAGATAAAAAAATCTATTGCTTAGGAAGTAATTGTCCTGTATCACAAAGAAACAATGTAACGATGGATGAAGTAGATGATGACGTAGTCGCTTCCAGTTTAGCTATTGTTTTAGATACTTCAAATGCAGCACGTATTGATGATGAACGTTACAAGTTCGCAAAAAAATCGATACGTATCGATCATCACGTACAAGTAGAAACCATTTGTGATGAAGAATGGATTGACGATAAGGCAAGTGCTACTTGTGAGTTATTAGCTTTATATCTTCAAGATAATAAAGTAAATATTCCTGTAGAAAGTGCATTAATGTTATATTTAGGATTGACGGCAGACAACATTCGTTTTACAACAAATAATGTTCGCCCAGCTACATTTGATGCCGCAAAATACTTATTTGAACAAGGTGTAGATGTTACTAAAGTAGAACAACTTAACTTTTCCAAATCGATTGAAGATTACAGATATGAAACGGTTGTACGAAATCATACAATACTTAATAATAAATTTCTTTATTCGATTCTAGAATGTGAAGATTATGAAGAGTATGGTTTAAACTTTACAGATGCCAAAGATAAAGTGTATTGTTTAGCCGGTATTGATTGTGTTGAAATGTGGGCTTTATTTACACGTATGGAAGATCGAATTCACTATAGTGCATCTTTAAGATCAAGAAATATTCCAATTCGTGATGTAGCTATGGAATTTGGTGGTGGCGGCCACGAATGTGCAAGTGGAATCAAAAACTTAACGCGTGATCAAGTCGATCAAATTATTGAAATTTTATCAAATCGAGAGGTAGCTTAAGAAGCTATCTCTTTTTCTTATGCTATAATATCTACAATGGAAAGGTGGTATTCTATGGTTCACTTACATATGCGAAGTTCATATTCTTTATTGGAATCGCCAATTCGTTTAGAAAGTATGATTCTTCATCAAAAACAACTCGGATATAATCATGTTTGTTTAACCGATCATAATGTGATGTATGGAACGATGGAGTTCTATCAACTTTGTAAAAAACATAATGTCCATGCGATTATTGGTTTAGAAGTTGATTCCATCTATAATGAAGAGCCCTTTCATTTTATTCTTCTAGCGAAGAATGATATGGGTCTACAGAATTTATATAAATTAAGTTCGATCATAAAAGAAAATGTATCTTTTGATGAAGTTATAAAGTATGCCAAAGATTGTGTTGTCCTTACTTCAAGTGATGGAAAAGATACATTTAGTGCATATATTGAACATCAGGATTTAGAAAAGTTAAGTGCGTTTGTAGAACTATGTAAAAATTCTTTTTCGGATTTTTATGTTTCCATATCTATGAATGATTCAGGAAAAAAAAGAGTCGACAATAAGATTTTGAAACAACTTGATTGTAAGTGTGTAGCACTATCGCGTATTCTTTATGAGAAGAGTGAAGATGTAAAGTCATTACAAGCATTAAGAGCTATTGCCAAACAAACAAGTATAGAAAACCAAGGTTTAGATGTTCAATTTCAAAGATATTTAAGAAGTCCACAAGAAATGGAAGTGTTGTATGATGAACGTGATTTGTTGGCTACAGAGCAAATCGCAAGAATGTGCAATGTTCAAATGGCGTTTCAAAAATCAAAGCTTCCAGTGTTTGAAAATAAGCTGCATATTGATTCTAGTGATTATTTGGTGAAACTTTGTAAAAAGGGATTAGAAAAACGATTAAACGGTAATCTAGATGCAGTTTACATGAATCGTCTAGAATATGAATTGAGTGTCATTATCAATATGGGATTTACTGATTATTTTTTGATTGTCTGGGACTTTATTCGATATGCTAGAAGTAAAGATATATTTGTGGGTCCAGGACGTGGTAGTGCAGCAGGTTCTTTAGTTGCATATTGTCTTGGTATTACGCACATTGATCCAATTCAGAATAATTTGTTGTTTGAAAGATTTTTAAATCCATCACGTATCTCTATGCCTGATATCGATACGGATTTTCCAGATGACAGAAGAGATGAAGTCATTCGATATGTTCGCAAACTCTATGGACAGGATCATGTGAGTCATATTGTAACATTCAATACATTACAAGCAAGACAAGCAATTCGTGATGTAGGACGTGTGATGAATATTCCGGCAAGAATTGTGGATGAGCTTTCTAAAATGTTAAAGAATACGCCTAAAATTACGTTAATGCAGGCTTATAACGAAAATGCTTTATTTCGAAAAAGGATTCAATCAGATCAAAAATTGATTGAATTATTTCAGATGTGTGTAAGTATTGAAGGATTACCAAGACATACATCTTTGCACGCAGCAGGAATTGTCCTTTCAGATCAGCCTATTGTGAATGTTTGTCCTCTTGTAAGTGTGGATGGAGATATACAAGCTACACAATTTACGGCAGAATATCTTGAAGATTTAGGTTTGATCAAAATGGATTTTTTAGGAATTCGTAATCTAACAACGATTCATGAAATTGTCACAAATCTAAAAGAACAGAAACATATTTCTTTAGACATGATGAAAATCAATTTAAAGGATGCGAAAACATATCAACTATTATCCCTTGGAAATACACTTGGTGTATTTCAATTGGAGTCTAGTGGAATTACATCTTTACTCCAAAAGATACAACCCAATAAATTTGAGGATATTAGTGTAGTCCTTGCTTTATATCGTCCTGGAGCAATGCAACATATTAATACATATATTGAAAGAAAAAAGGATCCTTCAAAAGTTGTATATCCACATCCTTTATTAGAGCCTATTTTAAAAGAAACCTATGGTATCATGATCTACCAAGAACAAGTTATGCAAACAGCCCAAGTCATTGGTGGATTTAGTTTGGCGCAAGCCGATACACTTCGTAAGGCAATGTCGAAAAAGAAATTGGATGTTATGCAGAATTTAAAGGAACAATTTATTTTAGGTGCACGAAAGAATCGTATCAAAGATTCCGTTTCCAATGAGATATTTTCTATCATGGAACAATTTGCGGGTTATGGATTTAATAAATCACATAGTTATGCCTATAGTTTAGTTGCCTATCAAATGGCTTATTTAAAGGCAAATTACCCTTTGTATTTCTATCAGAGCCTATTAAATAGTGTCATTGGTTCAGGTATAAAAACATCGCAATATATTTATGAATGTAAAAGAAGAAACATCGTTGTGAATGGTTGTGATATTAATCATTCAAAGGCTTTCTATACGATTGAACAAAATTCAATTCGTATGCCGTTACAAGTCTTAAAAGGTGTAGGAAAAACAATTTATCCAACAATTATCGAACATGTGCCGTATACAGATTTATTTGACTTTTTAGCCAAGGCAAGTATGTATAAAATCAGTGAATCCACGATACGTATTTTAATTGATGGAGGCGCGTTGGATTGTTTTGGATATAATCGTGCAACTTTAAATGAGAATTTAAGAAAACTGATGGATTATGTAAATATTGTACGAATCGAAGATCCTAATGATTTACGTTTTGATTTTAGTATTGTGTCTCGTCCGGGTATTCAAAGAATTAAAGAGAATCCAATTCAAAAAGCGCAAAAAGAACAATATGTATATGGCTTTTATGTAAGTGAGCATCCTGTACAATCTTTACGTATGCATAAATATCCCAATTGCATTCCATTATTGAATGCGGTAAATAGAGATGGATATATGAATATTTTAGTGCGTGTGGCATCTTTTAGAACGCATAAGACAAAAAAAGGCGACTGGATGTGCTTTATGAGCGTCGAGGATGAAGCTGGTAAAATGGATGCAGTTATCATGCCTCGTTTGTATGAACAACAAAAAGAAAACATCCAAAAAGATCGAATTTGTTTGATTCAAGGCAAGAAAGATCGTCCAACATCAATTGTAGTAAATAGAATAGAATGGATCGAGGTGTAAAGAATGATCACAAAACGAAATGATTTATTATCTAAAAAAGTGATTCAAAGCTTAAAAAATAGACACATGAATGGGTATTATGTGCATTCGAAACAAGAAGCTTTGGATTTAGCATTTGAAATTATGAAACCAGGTACAACTGTAGGTTGGGGAGGTTCAGATACTTTAAATAAAATAGGAATCAAGGAAGAGCTATATAAAAGAAATTTTAAAGTTATCGATCGTGATAAAGCAAGGGATGCTGAAGAAAAGTATAAATTAGAAAGAGACTGTTTTTATGCAGACTATTATTTAATGAGTACGAATGCCATGACAGAAGATGGAATTTTAGTCAATATGGATGGGCATTGTAATCGTGTGTCATGTTTATGTTTTGGGCCTAAACATGTCATAATGATTGTAGGTATGAATAAGGTCACAAAAGATATAGAGAGTGCAATTTCTCGCGTAAGAAATGTGGCTGCACCAATTAACAGTCAACGATTTGCTGGAAATAGGCCGTGTCAAGTTACGGGTAGTTGTGCAAATTGTTTAGCCCAAGGCTGTATTTGCGACCAATTGGTTATCACAAGAAACAGTATGGAACCTGATCGTATTCATGTCATTTTAGTGGATGAAGTATTAGGATATTAGAAAGAAATGGCTATACAATTTAGCCATTTTTTGATATGTGTATAATTATAATGATGAATTTCTTGCATTATTTGTAGTTTCATGTTTTAATCTTTATGCGTAAAAAAATTATCCAGAGTTGAAGTAGAGAGTTAGCTCGTTGACTTCACGCCAACCTGGCAATATGTTAAGGTGGTCCTGCTAACAGCGATAAGAAGTATAGAGATTTGTAACATACTTCTTAAAGTATGTTTTTTTTATGGATAAGCAAGAGAAGAGGAGACAAAATGAAAGACTATATTTTTACAAGTGAAAGTGTTACTGAAGGTCATCCAGATAAAATTTGTGACCAAATTGCCGATGCGATCGTAGATGCTGCATTAGCTCAAGATCCATATTCAAATATGGCTGTTGAATGTACAATTAAAGATGATTTTGTATTGATTTATGGTGAATGTAATACAAAGGCTGAATTGGATTATGAAACAATCGCATTAAATGAAATCAAACGTATTGGATATACTGAAGAATATCATGTACATACTGTTGTAAACCAACAAAGTCCTGAAATTCACAATGCCGTAAATCGTGATGAAGTTTGTGCAGGTGACCAAGGTATTATGTTTGGTTATGCATGTGATGAAAATGATGAGTATATGCCATTAACGATTTATTATGCACACCTTTTAGCTCGTCAATTGACAAAAGTTAGAAGACAACACCCAGATTTGTTAAAGCCAGATGGAAAAACACAGGTATCTGTTGAATATGAAAATGATGAAATTAAACGTATTGATACAATCGTAGTTTCTACACAACATTCAAAAGACATTACGCAAGAAGAAATCAAAGAATTGATTATGAATGAAGTTATCAAACCTTGTATTGATGAAAAATATTTAGATGAAAATACAAAATATTTCATCAACCCATCTGGAAGCTTCGTTGTAGGCGGATCATGGGGAGATTCAGGAACTACAGGACGTAAAATCGTATGTGATACATATGGTGGACGTGGACGCATTGGAGGAGGATGCTTCTCTAGTAAAGACCCTACAAAAGTAGACCGTAGTGCGGCTTACTACTCTCGTTATGTAGCTAAAAACATTGTTGCCAATGGTTTAGCTCGTCGTTGTGAAGTTGAAGTTGCGTACGCAATTGGTAAAGCACAACCTGTATCATTATGTGTAGATACTTTTGGAACAGGTAAATTTGATGATGAAAAACTATTAGAAATCGTTAAGAAAAACTTCAATTTTGAAGTAGGAAACATCATTTCAGAATTGGATTTAAGAAAGCCAGTTTACCACAAAACATCATGCTATGGACACTTTGGTGATCCTCAATTTACTTGGGAAAAGGTTAAAAAACTAGAATATTAATCGTTAAGAACTATTAGGTTTGGTACGATAAATTTGAATGGGTTAGGTGAATTTGCTCTCCAATATATTAAAATTGTGGCATATACCACCCAAAAAGTTGAATGCTGAAATTGGGCTCGGACAATATTTATTTGTCTGGGTCCTTTTTTTTCAGGCATTTTACTGCTTAAGTTATCCTTGTTGAATAAAAAAACGAAGACTGTGGTAATCTTCGTTATAAATTTCAGGCTGACATCCAATCGGATACCCAAGTGTTTTTACATGCATTATATAGCCTTCTGTATACATAACCGTTTTCTAATTTATATTTCCATCGGTAAGTAGTTTGTTTTGAATTCTTGATGACTGTATTTTGTGTATTTGTGATTGATTGAATGTTTCGGGTTTTTCCAAGATCCTTGTATGTTGGTAGTTTTTGTTCGTCTTGTATTTCTTTTAAGTTGGTATATCCACCTAAGATATATTGATTATCTAAATAAAATAATAAGGATGGGGGATTGTTTTTGTTTTCGAATATATACGCATTTGCATTTGTAATCTCAAAAGTATTTTCTGTTAACTCAGTATTTGTATAATATCCAGAAATGTTTATAAAGGTAGATAAGAAACAGATCAATATAGTTGAAACCAAAATAAAAGCATTTGTTTTCTTTTTGTGTAGACCTTTCATCATGTAATGGATTCTATAATTAAGAATAAATCCATTTGAAGAAATATAGGACGTGAATGATTTCTGAGAGGATTGCTTCTGAATTTGAATCAGAGTCTGCATATAGGCAAAGCTCTCTTTTTCATCAAGATTTTGGATTATAGAATCATCAGTTTTCATTTCTAAATATAGGAAAATATATTTTTTGAAGAAATATATGGGGATAAACCACCAGTATATGCAGCAAATAATATTTAATATGCCTTTGATAAGATTATGATTCTTCTTGATGTGGTAACTTTCATGTGCGAGGATTGAATTTAAATCCGATTCTGAAAAGTCAATTTCAGGAAGTAAAATAGTTTTGTGTAATCCAATCACACAAGGTCCATAGATCAAATTTGATTTGTATACAGGATAAGATTGTCTATATCCAACAATTTGACTTTGCTTCATTATTTTTTTATAGATATATTCTGTATGAATATAATCTTTTACAAAGCAGATCAAAAAGATTGCACTTCCCATAAGCCATAATAAGATCAAAAGCTTTACTATATATGTTTGATTGAAGAAATCCAAAAGTGGATTCATTACTTTTTGGATTGGAATATAGATCATATGTTTATGTTCAAACGGAAACAGTAAGCGAATAAAAATCAGACATATGATTAATAAGAGTGCATCTGTACGAAAGTATTTATATGCCTTTTTATGTCGTAGTATAAATCCAAAACACATTATGAATAAAGTAACACTGCATAATCCGGAGAAGAATGAAGTCAAGGAAAATGTCATTTTAATGCTCTTAATTTTTTCTCGATGAGTTTTTGAAGTTTTTCTAATTCTTTTAAATCATCCGTATTATTGACAAAGTTACTGGCTAATTGAAGTCTTGTATCATTGTTGATAAAAGAATCTACATATTCAGCTTGTGATACGAGTGGCTTATATTTACGTGTTAGAGATTTATTGTTGAAGGCAATGTCGTATACTTCAATAAAATGTACTTCTAATAAATGGCGCAAAGCTTGTTGGATCGTGTAAATACTTAATTCTTCATTAGAGGTTTCTCTAATTTCACTTGCTGACATTTCAATATGACTGTCCCATAGAATGTCCATAACACTTCTTTCTTTTTTTGTTAGTTGTATCATAATTATCACCCAATATAATTTTAACATTGTTTCAAAAATATGCAATATAATTTAAAATACAAAACGCTTGCAAAAATACACAATCGGAATATAATGAAGATAGGAAAACGTTTTCGCAAAAAAAAGAAGGAGAAAAAGACTTATGAAAAAGATTCGATTATTAATTCCTTTGTTTATTGGTTTAGTTGCTGTTACAGCTTATCCAGCTTTTGCAAGATCGAGTGAAGAACCAGTCAATGTTGAAGAAGTGAATGAAGCAAATGAGGATGTAGGTTATTTTCCTGGATGTGACGATGATGAAAAAGTGATTCCATTAGGAGATGGCTTTCTAGGTGGAGAAGCTTACTTACAAAATGGGGATGAAGAAATCTACTTGAATAGTGAAACAGATTCGAGTGCAATCACTGTTAAAGAAGCAAAGGAAATCTTAAAAAGCAGACAGGCAGAATCTGACAATCAATAATTTATATTAGCATTATAAATTTTGGTGGAGTTAGGTGGATTTTATCTACAATAATTTAAAGTGCGGTATAAGTTTCAAAACGTATTGTAGCTCGTATTGGACTTGGACAACATTAACTTGTTCGGGTCCTTTTTGTAGTTCTTTTTTCTACTAAAAAGTGCAAAAAAATGGGACAGACTTGTTAATAATGGCAAATTAAAACAAATTAATATGTTAAATTGTGGGAAATACGGGTATTCTTTTGACACTTTGGACTAAATAGTGTAGCCTCTTTAATTGTGTGAGCAAGGAGGAGGCCCATAACTATGAAAAAATTAGTCCAAGCATTCGTAAGTTTGATTATTGCTACATCTACATTTGGAGGCGTTACAAATGTTTCAGCAAAGGAAAACACACCAGCTTATAAAGTCGAATATCAAGATGCAGATTCCATGAAATCTGTATTTAAAATGTGAGTACCCATCTGATGACCCCATTCAATAAGTAGACATAATTAATGTCAATATAAGTAATAGTATAGCATTATCAAAGGATGGTGCTATTTATGAATTACAGAAGAAATAATAAAAGATTTTCAGTTGCTGGTCGTGGTGAATATCTTTCTACCTCTGATTTTATTGTTAAGTATTATACAAACTTAGATGCTTGTCGTAAATTTTTCTTTGACATGAAATGGCCAACTGGATATTACTGTGAAAAATGCGGATGTACTCACTATTACTTCATGAAATCAAAGAATTGCTATCGTTGTGCTCATTGCAAACACGATGAAAGACTATTTACAAATACAATCTTTCAGGATAACAAGTTGCCTTTGAATGTACTTTTATATGGATTGTTTTTAATTTTCACATCCAAAAAGGGTATATCTAGCCTAGAACTTTCAGAAGAATTGAAAGTTAACTACAAAACAGCATGTCTTCTACAAACAAAAGCAAGAATATTAATGAAGAACTCGAATTCAAAGAAGTCTCTGGATTCGAGTTTTTATGAATCAGATGTGGCTTATACTGGTGCGCCATCTCATAATGGAAAAAGAGGATTAGGTACAGATAAGCAACCATTTTTAGTTGTATTATCAACAGAACAAGAAAATAAATATCCACTTTATATCAAACTACATGAAGTATCTTCTGATTCAGGAAAT
>OGQP01000304.1_pt1 | contig 35429 bp, 33 predicted proteins | sample 1553251 | NCBI WGS metagenome assembly OGQP01 (sample SAMEA2580016, study PRJEB22360) | human gut metagenome | biome: human gut; feature: human-associated habitat; material: faeces | place: Denmark | collected 2008/2010 | reverse complement strand
CGTAGGGTATCGGAGCGGGGGCGATAAGGGGGGGGAGCCGGGGGCCTATGACGATTCTCTGAATCTGCTGCGGCAGGAACTGGAAGAGCGTCAGCAGGACGAGCGCTTCGCGGTGGCCTACATCGGCGATATCGACGGCAAGCTGAGTGATCTGGCGATCCCGCTGCGGGACTGGATGAACGATACGGCGCCGGGACTGTGCGCCCAGTATACCTTTATTCGGAATATCCCGCAGGAGCGGGTGGTGGGCGACAGCGGAAGCCTGTTCTGCGTGGTGCCCCACGACCCCAACGCCACCGTGGCGGTGAACCGCGTCCGGTGGAACGAGGCGAAGGGCGATTACGATACCGTTGAGGTGCTCTACCGCAGTGAGAGCGGCGACCCGATCCTGCTGTTTGTCTCCAACGATCTGGGGTCTGTCCCCACCGATACCACGGAGCTGCTTTTGACCGACAGTCATCCCGATACCCTGAGCTGGTATCCCATCCCCGGAATCGTGGCGCTGCCCTATGACTATGAGAACGACCGGAAGCTGGCCTACGATTTCACCTTTTACTCGCAGGAGGGGAACGACGGCTTCGGCAGCGACATCGGCTGGACGTGTCCCTCCGGCTCCCAGCTGACGCAGGAGATATGGGCGTGGGATGGCCATACGGATAAGCCCGCTCTGGCCACTCTGGAGCTGCACGCCAACAGCAGTCAGGAGGACGATTGGGGCTCGGCCACCTTCACCTGGTGGTACGAAAGCGACTTCGTCACACCGGAGGAGGTCTATACAGGCGACTGGGGGCTGACCGGCAACGGGGAATACTCCGGTGTGATCATGCTGGATCTGACCCGCACCGGCGGCAAGAGATACACGCCCGGCGAGACGGAACGGATCATCCACGATAGCTTCATCGTGCAGGTTCCCATGGCCTTTGAGGACTACACCTATCTGTCCATCGACAAGGGACAGCACGGCTCCTATCTGCCCATTCAGATAGAGCCGGACACGGTACTTTATTTCTATCCCCAGTGGGAGTGATGCGCGTGTGTGAACACGGGAAGGAGACGACGCCATGCGTAAATGCTGGAAAGGGCTGGCGGTGATCCTTGGGATCGCGCTGGTGGCCTTGGCTTTGTTCACTTGGCGCTGTGCGCGCCGGAAAAATAACGACGAATAATGGAGGTAAAACACATGAAAAGAAGCAGAAAAACCTTATTCGCCTTGCTGTTGGCCCTGGTCATGACACTGGGTCTGGCCGCCACCGCATGGGCAACGGAGGTAGTACCCACCGACACCAACCCGTTCGAAAAGGAACTTTCCATTACGAAAGTGGTGGAGAAAACGGGCAATGTAGCGCCTCCCGCGGAAACCTTCACATTTGTGCTGGAGGATGTGGTGAACGAGGGGGAAACAAAGCGTGACCTTGCCTACTATGGCATCGAATTGCTGGATGACCTGACGATATCCACCGCTGCTGGTACTGACACTTTTGTGAAAACCATTAAATTTAAGCTCCCGGCATCTGACTTTGCCGAGCACCACTGGAATCCCAGCAGTAATGCGGGCAGTAATGATATTGTCAGGTATAGAAAGGTCTTCCTTCTGACAGAGCAGAACGGCGGCAAGGCGGGATGGGAGTATTCTCCTAAAAGCTATGAATTGGTCTTCACATATGACTTACGACATGGGGATATGGATCTTACAGTCTATCAGCCTGGGAATGATGGAATAGAGCGGGCTATATTCACGAACACCTATACCGAGAATCTTACTACCGTTGCGATTCCCTTCACCAAGACGGTGAAACTGAACGGCAACACCGCTCCTGGAGAGACGAACTTTACACTGGAGATTTTTGACGTTGGAAACGGCAATACCTCGGAATATAAGGATGTGACGTACACGGCTGTCGTGACCACCAAAGGTGTGGGTAACTATGACGGCAAGCTGATCATCAGTGGCCCGACGAAGCAAGTTAAGCAGTTTGTCTGCGAGGGCTTCTCTGTCCGTGAGGTGAATGATAACCTTCCGAGATGGACATATTCCGACGCGGTGTGGTATGTACTGCCCGGTGAAGCAGAGGATGAGAATGGTATTCCCAAGATGAATATCTATTCCACTAGAAATGGTGAAGGCGCTGCTGAGGATCAGATGACCTTTGTAAACACTTATAAGCGCAATAGTACGAACAAAACAACCACACCGGAGAAGCCGATCTCCTCTCCCAAGACCTTTGACGCCGGTGTGGCGCTGTACGGCGTAAGCGCCCTGCTGTCGCTGACCGGAGCCGCGCTGGTCATCAAGCGCAAGAACGGCTGATTGACCGATACGCATTTCCTTTGAGATCAAGCTGCAAACACCTCATCTAAAATAGCCATAAGGCGGCGGACATCACCTGTCCGCCGCCTTATGGCGCGTATCCCTCCTTGCGGGGAAACCTCCGTTTGTCAGCCCATATCGGCGGAGAGCGCCTTGTCGATTTGGGCTTGCAGTGCCTCCGCCTGATTCTTTTCCGTAATAGCACCCACGATGGGGTCGCCCACGATGTTGCCGTTCCTGTCAACCACATAGGTGGTGGGATAGGCAAAGATATTGGTGGTGAACTTGCCTGCCTCACCGTCGGAAGCGAAATACACATTCTGATAGGTGGCGCTCTTCTTGGCCAGTACATTCTTTGCCTCAGAGATTGCCGCTTCGTCGCCGTCCAGCGTGAAGGTGTTGACGCCGATGAGTGCGCCGCCCTTCTCCGCAAGCTTCTTGTTCAGCGCGTCCAGCTCAGAAAGCTCACCCACGCAGGGATTGCAGGTGGTGAACCAGAAATTCACCACGGTGACGGCATTTTTAGAGAACAGCTCACTGCTCTTCACCGTGTTGCCATCCAGATCCTTGCCCTCAAAGGCGGGAAACTTCTGCATACTGCCATCGTCGGGCGGCGTGGTCATACGTAGGACTTTCTCTTGACATTTCCTTTAAGTGTTGATACGATGCTGTTAGATGTCCTGTGGCTCTTGTAAGCCACAGGAAGTTAAAATCGCGCGGAGGCTGCAAGCATCCGTAGTTGTGTGAAAGAAGGCGACAACGAAGAGAATAGGAGGTCCATTATGAATTACAGTGCCATGATACAAAATCGCAAGTCTGTCAGATCCTTCCGGAGCAAAGGGGTTTCAAGCGAATCTATTAGTGAGATCAGAACCTACTTTGACAAAGAGTGTATGCGGCTATTCCCTGAAATCGAGACGCAGTTGGTGATCGTGAGCGGTGAGGCGCAAAAAGCGCTGGAGGGGTCTGCCGGTTACGAGAAGTATCTTATCGGCGCACCGCATTATTTGGTGCTGCTGTCGGCCCCTCATGAAAACGCGGGGAAAAACGCTGGTTATCTGATGGAAGATATGATCCTGAAGTTGACCGAGATGGAGATTGACAGCTGCTGGCTGACCTTTACGAACAGTGAGCGGGTAAAGTTTGCGCTGTCACTGTCTTCACCATTGGAGGTGGCGGCCATTGTGGCTTTCGGTTACGGAGAGCGGACACGGAAGGCGCTGCGGCTTAATATTCAGAATGTATCGAAGGTGGACATCTCTATCCTGAGACAGTATTACGCACCCAAGAAGAGTATCAACGAGCTGGTTTCTGCGGGGAAATGGGGTTGCAAGGATGGTTTGGATGAATTGATGCTGTCGTATGGCGACATGTTATGGCGCTCCTTCTATGCAGCCTCTCTCTCCCCCAGTTATCTGAACCGGCAGCCCTACGGCTTCCTGCTGCGGGAGCATGAACTGTTTTTGATCCAGACGGAGGATGCCCCTACAGACCCACACGATGGTGAACTGGATCTTGGAATCGTATTGCTGCACTTTTCTGCCGTGGCCGCCCAGTGGATGGGTGTACCAAAATGGACATTTGACCGGATGCCCGACGATATCCCTCTGCCAGAAGGGTGTCGTATTGTGGCGGTTTGTCATATCTGATGCTTGAAAAAAGTTCTGTATGCTTAATCATCATTAAGCCAAAATAAGAAAAGCTGATGGTTTTCCTTCTTTGAAAATCCATCAGCTTTTCCTGTTAATCAGTGCGGGTGTGCTCATGCACGGTAAAAGTGCTTTTGTGATAGTCCAGCAGCCCGTCATGCCGCATACGAGACAGCTCCCCGCACAAAGAGGTTCTGTCCACCCCCAAATAGTCTGCCAGTTGCTGGCGATTAAAGGAAACGGTAAAGGTGTGATTGCCGCCTCTCCTTACACATTCTGTGAGGAACAACATGACCCGCTTACGGATGGTCTTGGGATTTGTATACAGTATTCTCCGTGAGAATTGCATTATTTTTCGCGCAGAGATCGTCAGTAAGTTGCGCATCAGTCGGATGTTTAGACTGTCCGGGGACAGCGACGCTTCCAATACCGGACGCATATTCAAAAAGAGTATCTCGCTGTCCTCCGCAGCGACCACATGGATCATCAGCGGCTCATCAGGAAGGCAGACATACGCCTCTGCGAAGGTGCCGCCGGGGCGCACACTGCCCACCACACTGTTATTGCCCCATATATCGCCAAGCTGGAGCATTGCTAGGCCGGAGAGCACCACGCCTATACAGTCTGTTGTCTCACCTTCGGACAGGATGATCTCACCCTTTTTGTAGCTTTTTCTTTGTGCCGTCAGAAAAACAAGAAGACTTTTGATCTCGCTTATTTCGACGCCGTGAAAAATGGGGAGATTGTGCAGAAACTGTTCCATAATTTCCCTCCAATTGTTGTCATGGCAACCGAAGTTTTCTTTCAATCATATTATAGTTAAATTGTATCTGTCAAGATATTTCCGAACATTCAGGGATACAGTTTTTCTTAATATCTATATCAGCGAAAGGATTCGCAACGCATGAGTTATAAGCTTTGGAAAGACCAGCGGGACACATTTGAACTACTTGATCTGCGAGGTCGAATTGATAACGTGCTGACGGAACTCACGGAAATGGCAGCCGAAACAAGAAAAGGTCAGGGAATTCACGTGATTCAGTCATTTCGGCCAATCATGTATTACGGCCCTATGAGTAAACTGGGCTTTGAATATCATACTGAGCAGAAGGGTAACGAGGAGTTCCACATTTACTTCTGCCGGGTTAGAAAAGGCGAGTGACAATGTTCCCCGTCCCCTTTCCAAATGCTGGCGATGCATCCGCGGTGTAGTGACGTTGACCGATTGACCCTTGTCGGTGCGGCGGTTCTGGCCGCAAAGCGCGAATTTAAGAGCTAGCCCATACTACTTTCTCCCGGTTTGCATCTAACGATGCGGAGAGAGTGCGCGGCGCGGAAATGATGTTCTTTTCGCGCCGCCTCTTCTCTCTCCCTACATGGGAGAATCTTTCAATAAAACTCTTTTCTACCTCATCCTCAGCATGGCAAGAGTGTCCGGCGGCAAAAACTGCTTCTCCGGGCGCTCTTGCCAGTATCAGATGAATATATTCTTGTGTGCATCAAGAAAGGAGTGTTTCTTAATGGCGTCATATCTGTTTACTTCCGAATCGGTTACCGAGGGGCATCCCGATAAGATCTGCGATCAGATCAGCGACGCTGTTCTGGATGCTGTTTTTGCGGTGGATACCAGTGGCCGCGTGGCCTGTGAGACGGCTATCTCCACAGGACTGATTCTCGTTATGGGGCAGATCACCACCTCTGGCTGTGTGGATATTCCCAAGATTGCCCGGCAAGTGGTTCTTGATGCAGGCTATGATGACGCCGCCTGTGGATTCGACGGCAATACCTGCGCTATCCTTGCCAATATTGATGAGCAATCCGGTGATATTGCCTTGGGTGTCGATCAATCTTTGGAAGCAAAGGAATCCGGTCAAAATGAATTGGATAATGGTGCCGGCGATCAGGGAATGATGTTTGGCTACGCCTGTGATGAGACTCCCGAACTGATGCCGCTTTCTATCTCTTTGGCGCATAAGCTGGCTAAGCGTCTTACCGATATACGAAAACAGGGCCTTGTGGATTATTTAAAGCCGGATGGCAAGACGCAGGTCACTGTGGAGTACGGCGATAATGGTAAGCCCTTTCGTGTGGACACGCTAGTAGTTTCTGCCCAACATGCCGCTGAAATCCCGCTGACACAGATTCGCAAGGATATTATCGAGTTGGTTATCAAGCCTACCGTTCCTGCGGCACTGATGGATGAGAATACCAAGATCTATGTAAACCCGACCGGCCGGTTCGTTATTGGCGGTCCTCAAGGGGATAGCGGGCTGACTGGGCGGAAGATCGTGGTGGACAGCTATGGCGGCAGAGCACCCCATGGCGGCGGGGCCTTTTCTGGTAAAGACCCCACAAAAGTGGATCGCTCCGCTGCCTATGCCGCTCGCTGGGTGGCTAAGAATGTGGTAGCTGCCGGTCTTGCCAGCAGATGCCAAATCCAGTTGGCCTATGCCATCGGTGTGGCTCAGCCCCTGTCTGTAATGGTGGATACATTCGGTACCGGCACAGTGGCGGATGACCGACTGGCGGCTGCTGTGAAACAGGTATTTGACCTGCGACCGACCGCCATTATCCGTGATCTCGACCTGCGTAAGCCAATTTATCGTCAGTTGGCCGCCTATGGACACATGGGCCGGGAGGAGCTGAATGTAGCTTGGGAGAAGACTGACCGGATCGATGCGCTGAAGACTGTTCTGCAACAGGTTTAACTCCCCTGTTGTCAAAAGCCCTGGGACTTCCCAGGGCTTTTGATTTATACCTGATATACTGGATCAACCTGTCAGCTCCGTAAATTATACCAGTCTCACCACCGGTTTGATCAGGTCGGCAGGCTTGTCCTTCATCAGCTGCAGCGCTTCGGGAATATGCTCCCAGCCGTCAAATACATGGGAGACCAGCAGACTGACATCCAGTCTGCCCGACATGGCCAAGGCACCTAGCTTCTCCATGCGAAGGCGGCCGCCGGGCATCAGACCGCCCTGAATCTGCTTGTGACCCATGCCAACGCCCCATGCCACACGGGGGATCGTGACATAGTCGCCGTCCCCCAGATAGTTCACAGAGCCGATCTTCCCTCCGGGCTTCAGGCAGTTCACTACCGGCTCAAAGGTTTCAACGCCACCACCGGCGATAATGGCCTTGTCTACTCCTTTGCCACCGGTCATGGTCAGCACCTGCTGGTCAATGGGGCCGTTTTTATAGCTGATAAAATCATCCGCTCCATATTTTCTGGCCACCTCAATGCAATTGGGCCGGGTGCCCACCGCAATAATGCGGGACGCTCCCCGCAGGACCGCGCCTGCCACCGACATCAGGCCAACAGGGCCGATGCCCACCACCAGCACGGTGTCGCCAAATTGCACGTCCGCCAGTTCCACGCCATGAAAACCGGTAGGAACCATGTCCGAAAGCATACAGGCATCCACAATGTCCATGCCCTCCGGCAGCAGTGCCAGATTGCCGTCAGCGTCATTGACGTGGAAATACTCCGAAAAGACGCCGTCCTTGATGTTGGAGAATTTCCATCCTGCCAGCATTCCGTCAGAGTGCATGGCATAGCCGGCCTGCGCCTCCAGGGAACTCCAGTTGGGGGTAATGGCCGGGATCAGGACCCGATCACCGGGCTTGAAATCCCGCACCTCGGAGCCTACCTCCACCACCTGAGCACAGCATTCGTGGCCCAGGATCATGTTGTGCCGCTCACCAACAGCACCCTCCCAGACGGTGTGTACGTCTGAGGTGCAAAGGGCAACGGCTAACGGCTTGCAGATGGCATCCAGCGGCCCGCATTGTGGACGATCCTTTTCGATCCAACCGACCTCGCCGATCTTCAGCATGGCAAAACCCTTCATAATCATGTCCTCCTATCTTTTTTGATTATCTAAGCCTGGCTGTCAGGCAATGAAAGCTGCTGCCTGCTCATTGACAAAAGACCCATCGTCACCTGTCACCATAGCTTGCGCATCCCCGCCGACCTTATCCCTGCCCCATGGAACGCTGCGAGAGATAATTTCATTATACGGATTGTTAATTTCTTGTCAATATCTTGAGAATACTTTCCGCTTGAGGATAGTGTAGAAGTTTTTTCTACACCGCTCCGTTGCTCTGACAACGGCTTTTCTCCGTGCACTATGCTATCTTACTAAGATAAACTACTCTTAAAATGTAAAATGTTTACAGGAGGGAGGACTCAAAATGGATCGTATGGTATTTGATAAACTCAATTACGGTCTCTATGTTGTAGGAGTTTTTGAGGGCGGACGTAACTATGGGTGTCTGATCAGTTCTTTCTTTCAGATCACCAGCGGCAGCCCTCAAAAGTGCGCTATCGTACTCAACAGGGATAACCGTACCTGCGAAGCGCTGCTGAAAGCCGGCACACTGACGGTGTCCATGGCTGCGCAGGATGCCAGCCATGAGCTACTGAGCGTTTTCGGCTATCGCTCCAGCCGTGTGGTGGACAAGTTTGCGGGACTGCCTGTGCAGCGGGACGCCTTTGGCAATCCCTATCTTACAGACAGAATTGCCGCATGGGCCAGCTTGAAGGTGACGGAAACAATCCCTGTCAAGAATTACTATCTGTTTATCTGCGACGCTGTAGACGGACAAACACTCAGCAACGCGCGGCTGATGACAATGGATGAGTTTTTGCGAAAGGGGGCCTTTGCCCCACCGCCTACCGCCACGGTTTACCGTACGATGCGGGAAGATGCGGGATGGATCTGTCCTGTCTGCGGCTATCACTATTCCGGCGAGACCATTCCGGAAGGATATCTCTGCCCGCTTTGCCGCTGCCCGGGCGGGAAATTTGAGAAAAAAACGGGCTGATGGTGTTCTGCTACGGCACAGAATCGGAAGGGAGGCCTCTTATGTCCAACATGCCGGGGGATTGCGGTAGCACACATCCTGATGGGAAAGATACCCACCATCACATGCACCCGCATGTGGGAATGCGGAAAGTCAAGAGTATTCTGGCTATTTTTTGCGGCTTCTGCCTTTGGCAGCTGATTCGCCTTTTTGTGCCGGGGCTGGAGGTGCATCCGATTTTCATCTACATCTATGGTATGATGGAAATTCGTGAAACCTCTGAAAAAACAAAGGAAAACGGAAAGATGCGTATTTTGGCTACGTTGACCGCCGTTGGTGTGGGACTCCCTATCATGTTTTTGACCGACTGGCTCTGGGGGCAGTTGCCGGCGCAAGCCTACCGGCATTGGGTGGAGGCGTCTATTCTGCTGGCGGGAAGCCTGCTTGTCCTATGCGCGGCAGAATTACTGGGATGCCATGCGTTTTGCGGGCTGGCAACTGCAATCTATATCGTTTTGATCGTCAGCCATTTTGAAAGCAGTATGTACCTGTACTCCTTCATGAGAGCGATTCAGACGATTCTTGCCGTTCTTATTGCATGGTTTATCAATGTAAAGCTTCTTCCTTATCCGCCTGTTCCCAGAAGCGTCAGTGGATGGATCATGAGGCGTAAAGATACTTCTGAAAGCGAGCCGCAATAACGAAGAAAAATGATTGCTGCGATCGGCACGGCGATTCACTTGAAATAAAACGTTAACAAACCCCATACTAATGCCAGCAGATACGACCAATCGCCGCACCTGCTGGCATCAGAGGGAAGGGATAGCTTTCTCGTATGGAGAAAGATACTGAGGGGGATAATGTCATTATACTTTATGGATAACCTATCTTCTGTTGGTAAAGCAACATTTTGGGGAAATTTTGAAGGGCTACTTGCGCCCTGTGTGTTTTGCCACCTTGCTTCTGCGGTGCATATCCTGCAACTGCAACCGTTTTGTTGATGTTTTGTAATTGCAACTCCTAATCTATGCTGGTATAATGATATCAACAGGCGGGAGGAGACCACATTCGCGGGACAGTGTGCAGCAATGGTTGATACAGGCAGAGAAGACCGATTGTTTTTGATACTGACCGGCCATGTCCTAAATAGAGACAGCAAATTGAATACATATTGTATATGTTGTGCCGTTCAGATTTCTCGGTGTTTCTGCGTGAGAGCAGTACCCGGAAAATTTGCGCGGCCTTTTTTATTCTCGATGTAAACCCGTTCATTGAAAGGAGGTAGACTATCATGAGGACGACTCTGGGAAGCGTTGCGCTGGGAATGATCGTCAGAGACTTCGTCTCAGCGGAACCGATTCTGGCATTTCTGGATAATGCGGAAAAGTTTGGCCACGGGATCAGCCACGTAATCGTTGCTTATTCACATCGATTCGATTGGACGGCGGTGCAGATACTGGAGGGACGCGCTAGGCTCTCGTTGGTAAAACTGCACGACTATGAAAAAGCCAAATGGGAATTGGGATATCTCAATCTGCGGCAAAACTCGATATCCGATCTGCTTTACTGCCCGTTGTTGGATGGACGAGGGCTGATTCCCTACGGATTTAACCGCAATCACGTTCTGCTGGAAGCACTCTTTGAGAAAATAGATGTACTTATCTTTGTGGATTCTGACGTACAGCCGGCGGTGCTGCGCCGGAGGGAGAACGGAACGGTTTGTTTGGAGGAGATCGACTTTGTGGGAGCGCATCTGCGGGGAATGGAAATGGGCGCGGATATTACCAGCAGCGACTATTCCGGTTACAGTATCCTGCCACCGGCGGACTTTGACGGAATGTCTGCGTTGCTGTACGGACTTCATAAAGAGGAAATGTGTCTTTTCTGGCACGACAGCAAGCTGCATCGCGGACTTGTCCTTCAAGGTGCGGATATGCCGGAGCCGGTGTCCACCACTAAAGTGCTGGGTGGGAATCTTGGGATCAGGATGGGGGCATTTCCCACCCTGCCGCCTTTTTTCTCACCATATTATTTCTATAATGGGGTTCCCTTCCTTGCGAGGGGAGAAGATACCTTCCTCGGCCTTGCCGCCGCGAAGAATAGAATCAACTGCCTCGATATCGGGGCTCATATCTTCCATGATACCTATGGCGACTATTCCGCGGTTCCGGAGCTGCGGACAGATAGCCGTATCCGTGATCGGCTCTACTATGCTTGTACCGGATGGATCGGACGGAACGTATTTCTCCGATGGCAAACCGGATATGATGCGTCCCACTTTGACTGGCGCGCGGAGCAATTAGAGGTGGGGGCAAGAGCCTTGTTCCGATATACACAGGATTCTCGGTTCCTCAACCTTCCAAACATTCAGCAGGCGGCGGAGGCATGCCTGCCGGATATGGTCGTGCAATATACAAGAGCAAAGCGGGCCTGGGACGATTTTATGGAAAGGTGGTTTGAACGATGAAAGTTTTGATGGTGAACCATTTCCCGCTGGAGGGCTCTGGCAGCGGCACATATACAAAAAATATCGCGGCGCATCTGACAAAACAGGGGCATGAAGTATGCGCGGTATTCCCAGAAAATTCTCCGTCGGCAGATATTCCCGGAGTGAGGCTTATTCCGGTTATGTTTTCCGCGAAGGGTGCAAAAAGGCGAACGAAAAAGGAGCATTTACCCTTTAATTTTCCGTGCTTCACCACCCATCCCCGAAGCACGACCACCTTTGCTGACCTGAGCAGCGAAGAGTTCGCGCAATATCTGGCGGCGTTTGACGCGGCGATCCAAAAGGCTGTTATGGAATTTCAGCCGGATATTATTCATGCACAGCATATTTGGTGCCTCTCCTGGCTGGCGGTAAAGCACCATATCCCCACTGTGGTAACCACCCATGGGACAGACCTTATGGGCTGTGTCAAATGGCCGGGATTCCGAGGCTTTGCGGAGGAAACCGTTAAGCACTGCACAAAAATCATTGCTATCTCCAGCAGCAACAGAGATGCGGTGCTGGAGAACTTCCCGGAAGCCTGCGCGAAGATTTCACTGTTGCCAAACGGGTATAATGAGGATGTATTCTATCCTGAGGATGTGGATCGCACATCGCTTCTCACCCAGATGAACATCCCCTATAACGGAGAGAAGATCGTACTCTTTGCAGGGAAACTCACCACCTTCAAGGGCGTAGAAAATCTTCTGTCCGCAGCGCGCTATTACGAGGAGCAGGAATCTCCAAGGATTCTTACCTTGATTGCAGGCGATGGGCAGGAGCGAGAGGAGCTGATGGATCTCTCGCAGATGCTGGGTTTGAAGTCGACCTACTTCCTGGGCCACAAAACACAGGAGGAGCTGCGCAGACTCTACTGTGCCGCAGATGTGTTTGTCATTCCTTCCCGCAAGGAGCCTTTTGGCCTTGTCGCCCTGGAAGCCATGGCTTGCGGTACACCGGTGGTAGCGACGAACGCGGGCGGCTTGCCGGAATTTGTTAACAACCGGGTGGGCACGCTCGTGGCGATCGACGACGAGGAGGAGCTTTACGCCGCTATTTTAGATGAGCTTATGCGTAATGAACAGGAGCCAGAGCGTAGAAAAACCATTGCGGATTATGCGCGAAACGGCTACACCCAGGCAACATACCTGCAAAATCTGCTTCGGCTTTATGGTTCCTTGCAGTTTTACCGCAATGCGTGGTAGGGGGAAAGCGGCCATGAGAAAAACGATGATCATACCCACCTACTGGTGCAGGAGCTCCGGCAAGTGTTGGCAGGAGGGGGATGCCGTCTACGATCACCCCACTCCGGTTGATCAGGAGGGTACTCTGGAGCGAACCCTTGTCAGTATGCAGCAGTTTCAGGAAAAAGACTTCAAGCTGGTGATCCTAATTTGCCCTACAACACCTGATGTGGAGGATGCCGCCTATGAGCAGGTTTACCGTATCGTCAAGCGCGTGAAGCTACGGGCGGAGACGTATCTCTTTACGGCAGGCGATCTTGCCGCCATTTCCCGCATCCTGAAGGGTGCGGGTCTTGGTGACAGGGGGGCGGCACTGCTGTCCATGTTCGGATATTCCAATGTGCGGAATATGTGTCTGCTGGCGGCCACCATTCTGACGGCTGACGCCGCGCTGCTGATCGATGACGACGAGGTTTTTGAGCTTCCGGATTTTGTGCCCCGTTCTCTGGAATTCCTTGGGCGCAGAGTGTATGGTGATGTGGTACACGGCGTGGCGGGCTACTATCTTAACGGAAAGGGCCGGTACTATGATGATGTGACGCCGGAGCCGTGGATGACTTATTGGGATCGTTTTGGAAGCAAGGCGCAGGCGTTTGACCAGATCATTGGGAGCGGTCCACGCTTGAAACGGACCCCCTTTGCCTTTGGCGGCGCCATGATCTTGCACAGAGAGATGTTTGAATGTGTCCCCTTTGACCCGTTGGTCAAAAGAGGCGAAGATATCGACTATCTGATCAACAGCAGAATGTTCGGCTTCAGCTTCTTTCTGGACAACACCCTATCCATCAGGCACCTGCCGCAGCCTAAAACCCATCCCCAGTGGATGCGTATGCGGGAGGATATTTACCGCTTCGTCTACCAGCGGACCAAGATGACCTCACAGTATAAGACAAGCAATCTGGTCAGGGTCGACCCCGAGGACTTGGATCCCTATCCTGGCGCGTTTCTGAAAGAGGATCTGGAGGAGAAAATCTACCGGAGCAGCATGATGCTGGCCACCCAGTATCTGGCGGAAAACGACCCGGCGGCGGCAATGGAAGCCATGCAGAACATATACCTTGCCAAACATGACGCCCAGCCTGTCTTTAATGCATTCCGTGCCTATCTGGACGTGCAGACGGAATGGGAAAGGCTGATTGCCCTTGTCAGAAAAGAGCGGTACGCCGTTCGGGCCATTCTGGAGCGGCACAATATTTCCGCACCGGAGATCCATTTGGACAAGGAGCACCGCAGGAGGCTCAGCGAGGCGGATGTGCTGCTGATCCTGACAAAGCTGCCGGTGCTGTCAGACCTTACTGAGAAGGATCGCGCTATTCTACGAGACTATTGCCATGTAAAAACCTATTATGAAAATGAAACGGTATTCGCCAGCGGGGATCATAATGATGAGGTCTGCCTTGTGCTGAAGGGAAATATCCGGTTGGTGGCCAATCGGGAGAACAACAGCGGAGCCGCTCCGCTGGAGATGGCCACGCTGGGCGTCGGCAGCTTTATTGGAGAGAACTGCCTGACACGCAATGTATTTCGGCTCAGCGGCGTTGCCACGGAGTTTACGGAGCTGCTGTGCATTGGCAAAACCCGGCTAAATGACCTGCTGGAGCGGCATCCCGCCGTTGGCGTGAAGCTGCTGCGGAAATTCTTGGAGAGCATGTCTGATAAGATCACCCATACAAACGAGCAGCTTCGGCGTACCGCAGATTATGATTATGACGTGGTAGATAGACTGCCGGAATACCGGGATTAGACTGGCGAGACGCTTGCGTCGTTTTCCACAGAGGTGCACCCCTATGATATTGGGTGCACCCTAGGCAATCGTAATATATAATAACACAAGAAAGGCGGCCGCAAGCCTTTGCCCTGCGGTCGAAGGGTTCCTCTCTATGCTGAGTGGCTGCCAGGGTAAGCCGCGTACCCCCACGATCATCGAAAAGATCTGCCCGAATTGCGGGAGCATCATTGAGCTGTTCTCTATAGACACGCAGATGGCATGCGAGACCTGCGGGTTCATTGCGTATAATGACACGTTGAGCTGTGTGCAATGGTGTCAGTACGCGAGAAAGTGTGTTGGGGATGAGATGTACGACCACATGATGGCAATTGCGGCTTCACAAAAAGAAAGAGCGGCTCATTTGCGGTCTGCTCCGAAAAAAGATTCTGCTCAATAACAGCGGAAGGGTCTCTTTAGGAGACCCTTCCGCTGTTATTGAGCAATGATGGCGAGATTTCAACGGAGGGCGTTTTCCGCCATGGCATACCACCTGCACAGGAAACCTCACAACACTTTAATTTTATATCAAATGGTGACTTTATGTCAATTCAAAAAGTGGATTATATAACATTTCGGAACACTATCCAAATTTAGTCGTACTATTTTTGCTGTTTTGCGAATTGTTTTCTGAAAATAATTTGCTATAATAAAGATACCGATAAAGTATAGGAAGAGGTGAATCCAATGACCTGATGAGTTCCCCTTTACTGCCAAAGTAACGGGAAGATGGCATCACCTGAATGTTCAGCACTCTCAAAAGCCCATCGGCCTTTACGGTGTTCCACCGCACAGCGGTGTTTTCAGATAGAGCGGGAGTGAAACTAGAGACGGCGGCAGATGCCATAATCTGTAGAAACGTGAGGAACCCAATGATGACTGAGCCCAAGATGGATCAATAGCCCTTGACTGCGAGACACGGATGCGGTCAAGGGCTATTGCGTTGCAACGGAACATATAGGGGAGATGGCAACGGGTATCCGTTGCTTTTTTGCTGCGCCACAGAACATCAAGTGTGCTATGCTTGGCACCCCCAGTCTCCCAGTCTGGCCGAAGAAGCCTTTGCAGGTAGCATAAATGGGGACTGCGAATATCTCCAAATGCAAGGGCATTTCAGGCGCATCTCAGCACCCTGTATGCTGAAGATTCGCCACTACGGGTTTCTGAGCAATCCGCAAAAGAAGATACGGCTGAAGCTGGCACGGCGGTTGACGCGGACAAAAGCACCCATGCCCTCCGACAGCAAGCTGTCCGCACGGGAACTCATGCTGAGAGTTAGCGGTATTGACATTTGCCGCTGCCGTCAATGCGGCGGAAACCTGACCTCTTATAATATCCGCGCTTCCCCGGAGGGCTACAATCCAATCCATCTCTCGCTCTGCCCCGCAAAATGACCAGTTCTTTTCGGTGGGGAGGGGGATTTTGCGCACATCTGGATCGCTCACGACAGACAGAGAGTCGACACAGCACCATTTTCGCAAAAAACTATTCACTTTACGAAAAAACAAACTATTGCTCATGCAGCCGTAGCACAGATGCCTGCGGCTTTTTGATTTTGCAGGCAAAGCGCAATTCGGCTTGCTGCGTCGTGACAGGGGCTAATCATCCTGTTATCAAAACTGTCTGGGATAGAACTACTCGCCGACCCACTTCGCGGTCAGTTCTTTCGGATGCAAGACCAGCGTGGGCGTATGGTTCTCCGCGGCATACGCAAAGGCTTTGTTTTCCCCACTGTCCGTTGCTGACATGTCCGCATCATGAACACACAGCCACCACATCGACAAGGCCAATGATTTTCTTATGGGCTTGCAGCTGTGCATCCGGTGCGCCGACCTCGCACACAGCGGAAATATGGGTGCTTTTTTCCAGCATAGTAAAGTAGCGTTCCCGCAGATACGGTGGCCTTCATTCAAAGCAGTCACACCTTCACGAAAACTATTGTCGCAATAAATAATACGATAACAATTATTAAAATGTAACGATTTTTCAAAGTATAATAAACGAAAAATCCAAGGTGGTGAAGTTGTGACAGATATTCTGGAAATCATCAAACGAAGGTGTTGCATTGTTTGCACAGGACGACATTTGTGTGGCTCTGACTCCCGCGCAGCGTGAGATGTTGGATAAATGGAATTGTCTGACATCAGTGCAGCAAGCAGCTTTGGCCGCACTCATGGATACGATGATATGAATGGATAAGCCGGTTCTCGCGGCGAAGAAGTGTTTTCCACCTGTACGCCTCGGCAGCTTTCCGCTACAATGGCCTTGTACTTAAGGTCATTAGGCATTGAGGACGGAGCAGAGCAGGCACGGGCGAGAAAGGAGGTCAACCCCCTTCTTCGTTCTGACTAAGACTTGAAGTATGTAAAAAACTGGACATCAAGAAGAACGTAATTGCCTTTCGAGGCGGTTGCGTTCTTTTTTATTGTCCCAAAACACGAAAGGAGCCGTTACCATGAGTGACAGCAACAGCATGTGGCCGTTTCAGGAGATCAGCGCGGAGGAAGGTCTTGACATCAACGAGATCTTCGGCACCGGCACATCCAGCGGCACAGCAGCACCCGAAGCCAACCCATTCCAAGAACCCCAGCAGGCCGTCCCCGCACCGGAGACAACAACGCCCCACGTGGAGCAGCCGCCTACGTCCCCCGCAGTGCCCCAAGTGGAGCAGACCCCTGCGCCGCAGCCGGCGGCAGTGACCATTCCTCCCGCAACGATCCCGGCCGCAGAACCTGTACCCAGCAATCCGCTGGAAGCAGCTTTCGAGGCAAAGACCGTGGAGAACGCCAAAGCCAGTCTCTTTGAAAAGAAGCCTGTCTTTTGCCATAAGAGCGCAAAGGAGGTCATTGAAGATCCTACCATGACATTCGAGGAGCTTCGCATCCGTAAGTCAGAGGATTTTCTTGACTTGGAGGAGGGCAAAAATGTGTCATGGTCGGTGGAGTATGGCACTATCCGCAAGGACGTCAAAGACCCCAAGGGAACAACGATCATCTCCATGAAGGAATCTATCGAGCGTTCCCGTGAGTTCCTGGACGCACTCAAAAAAGCCAAGGACAAGAATCCGGACTGCATCGTGCGTCCCAAGGTGACCATGAAGAATAAAGGCACTGCCGCCTACAAGGGAACATTTCCCACCGTGGAGGCCGCCCGCAATTCGGATAAGGTCATCTGCCTGATCCCCGGCAATGACGGTCACATCTACGAGATGCACAAGACCGAGCAGGGTGAATTTATCGCCCCAAAACACAAGATCATTGATTTTCAGGCGGTTGCGGCCGGGTTTACCCCGGCCCTGCCCCTGATCCCGCTGTCACTGATGCGCCAGATCATCGCGTTCTTCCGCTCCTTCATGGCAGAGCATGGACAGGAGTATGAGGCGCTGGCGCTGATCTATTGGGACAAGTGGAAGGAGGAATACCTCGCCTACGTCCCCAAACAGGACGTCAGCAAAGCGGGCATCCACGCCAGTTTGCAGGAAAATCCCTACGATGATGAAAGCCGCTATATCCACTATGCCGACATTCATTCCCACAATAGCATGGAAGCGTTTTTCTCCTCTATTGATGACGCGGATGAACGCGGGACCGGCATCTACATGGTGCTGGGCCATCTGGATCATTTCTATCCGGAGATTGCGGCACGTATCTGCTGCGGCGGGTCTTTCGTGGACATCGACCCCGGTACGGTGGTAGAGGGGCTTGAGGAACCCTTTCCGCCTGAATGGTGTACTGAAGTAAGCCACGAAAAGGTGCCGATCTCAAAAGTCTCGCCCCGTAAAGCGGAGAAAACGGGTATCTGGGGCTGGAAGGCGCTGGAGCTTCTGTTGGGGGATCAGAAATGAAACTGCCTACAAATACACCGGTGAAAATCGTCATGCTGGGCGCAGGCGGAACAGGCGGACATATCGCGCCGCATATCTCGACTGTACTACCCCGCATTTCTATCGGCTCCTGTACGCGCTGGATCGGCCCAGCCGCTTTATCATCTGTGACGGCGACAAGGTGGAACTCAAAAACCTCGTGCGTCAGAACTTTTCTCCCGCTGATCTGGGTGAAAACAAGGCAAAGATCCTGGCAGAGCGATACGCCTCCGCGTTCGGTATGGAAGCGGAATACCTGCCCGCCTTCGTAGAGGATCGGGATACACTCACCACACTCATTCACGCAGATGGCTGGGCAGGCGAGTACAGTCGCTACCCCACGGTACGCGAACAGGTCATACTTATCGGCGCCGTAGATAACGACAAGTCCCGTCAGCTTTGCCACAAGGCATTCCTGAAAGCGGAAAACCTTATCTATATCGACAGCGGCAACGGTGAGTTTTCCGGTCAGGTGGTATGCGGTGTCCGCAGGAATGGCCGTACCGTCCGAAAGCCGGTGGGCGGCGTATTCCCAGAGCTACTGAAGGCGCAGGATCGGTTCCCTTCGGAGCTTTCCTGTGCAGAAGCATCTCTGGCAGACCCGCAGAGCATGGCCGCCAATATCACCGCCGCTATGATCGTGGTGGATATGGTCTACAATATCCTCGTCAACGGAGAATGCAGCGCACGGCAAACGGATTTTTCCACCAAGACCGTCCGCATGAGTACCACATTAGAGAAGAATAGGAGTGCAGCATGAAAGCTACTGTAGATGCCGGCGCATTTTTCAAGGCGCTGAACCGCGTAATTCCACTCTTGAAGGTCAGTGCGATCCCCGCACTGAGCGAAGCGAGTATTCAATTTCGTGACGGTGTATGTACCATCACCGCCACAGATCTGGAGCTATGGGTACAGACGGAGATTCCGGCAGAGGGGGACGACTTTGGCGTTGTCCTCTCCGGCACAAGATCCATTGCGAAGGCAGGGAAGTTCTTCCGTGGCCCGCTGACATTTTCCTGCGCGGACGCGGCAGTTTCATCCCCGCAGATCACCATGGCCTGTGCCGACAAAAGTGCGGAGTTTACCGGATACCCGCTGAAGGATTATCCGGAGCTGCCGCGGTTTACCTGTGAACGGGCGTATACTGCCAACGCGGCACAGCTACTCACCTGCATTGACCGCATCAAGTATGCAGCCCAGCGGCGGAGCGACAGCCGTCCCGTGATGAGCGGTGTACGCTTCTACCGGCAGCAGCTCTACTGTGTGGATGGCCAGCGTCTGGCCGTCTGTGCAAACGATGCCATGACCGTGGATAAGACCTTCGTTGTTCCCGCGGATGCCATGTGGATCTTGAAAGCCTTTGGCGATCAAAACGTGTCCGTTCAGGTGGGCGTCCGGTATGTCCGTTTCGCGGCGGAGGGGCTTTGCGCCTATGTCCGCCGTTTGGAAACCTGCGACACACTGACGCCGGAGGCCGCCATCCCCCGCAGCGAACGGGAGAGTTATGTGGTTGACCGCAAGGAATTTCTGCAAAGGCTGACCTATCTGAAGGAATGTGTTTCCCCTGCGAAAACCACACCTGTGGTCTATTTTGAAAACGGGTGTCTGTCGCTGCAAACACCATCCGCGCGGTATCGGGCGGCAATCGAGCTGCCCGTCCGCAGCGAGGTCGCGTTTGCCTTTAACCTCTCCTATATGTGGGACGCCTTACAGCAGTTTTCTGGTCATGTGAAGGTACGCCTTCATGTGCTCAGTCCTGTTTCGCCTGTCACCATCACAGCAGAGGGCACAGATGATGTGGCACTGGTACTGCCCGTCAGATACCGTGCCGCCGCATGAACAAATAATGAAAGGAATCGACGAATATGAAAACCATTTATATCCCCAAGGGTGAAACTGTCCACTATGAAAGCCTGTCCACGGATCATCTCATCGTAGAGGGTACGTTGGAAGTGACCTATGGCGTAGTCGCAAAGCAGATCGACGGCGATGGCGTGATCCACGCCGGAACCGTGGAGGCGGACATCATCCGTATCCGCTGCATTGAGACAGCCCGCACCGTATGCCGCCGACTTATCGCCAAGGTGGTGGAGTCCTCCGAGGTGTTCGCCTCCGAGAGCGCGGTGGTGAGCTGCTTCTGCTCCGCGGCGTATGTGGAAACCGGCCGCCTGACCGTTACCATCAGTGAGATCGACGAAGTGAAGGCCAAGCAGATCATCAACCTGCCCACCCGGCAGCGCACCCTCCTGGGAACACTGCTGGCGTCCATGTGGCGTGCTTTCTGGCTGTCCCTGTTCGCGTATCCTGTCCCCACCAACGCGGCGGACGCATCGTATCGCCCTGATACGACGGATACCGAAGATGCACCTCCCGTAAAGGAGAGCAAGACCGCGGAAGCTGCCAAGGAGCCCTTCGATGAAGAACTCTCCCGCTTTGTCAATATGTTCAAGCTGGCGCGGGAGAGCGGCTACACGCTGAAGCTCGTCCCCGGTACGCCGGAGGAAAACGCGCCCGTATTTGACTTTGCCGCAGAAGCCTTTGCGTCTCAAAAGGCCGCATGAACCACTACCCATACACCGTCACAAACATAGCGACGGGAGAGAGGCAAGGAACGCATCTGTTCCTTGCCTTTCCTGCAAATTATGCAGATGGTGAGGTGATGTACCGTGAGTGAAGATTTACAGTGCCAGCGCTACTATGTGCTGGAACGGATCGGCGAGCTGAGTGAACAGATCCCGCAAGCGATGCAGGCCATGGTGGTATTCCGCGCCCGTATTGAAAAATACCGGCAAACGGATCTGTCCGCCGCCCGTGATACCTATGACGCACTCCGCCGCGTCCGCGATGATCTGACACAGGCATTGGCCGACGCGCAGCCTCTGCTGATGGAGCTGGAGAGCTATGCTTTGGCAACCATGGCGGGACAGCTGCTGCGGGGCTTTAAGGGCTTCGACCTGATGAGCACCGGCTACCGCCCGGTATATGATGCGGTCTGCCGGTTCGCACAGCAGCTCCCGGAGAAAAACACTGTCAATGCGGCCACCATCGGGCGGCTTATGAACAACGTGAAGCTGGGGTACTATCCCACTGCTCCGGATAACATTGCGCTGATGCTGCAAGGCATCTCTTTTCCGGAGGGTGTGACCACAAATGTCTTTGACCCCTGCTGCGGCTGCGGAAAGGCGCTGCGGCAGATCGCCCAAGGCAACAACTGCTATGCCTATGGGGTGGAGCTGGATGAAAGCCGTGCGGAGGAGGCGCAGACCCGCCTGCACCGTGTAGGCTTCGGCAGCTTCTTCCATAGCGACATCAGCCGTGAGGCGTTCCACCTGCTGTTCCTGAACCCGCCGTACCTCTCCGTTCTCAACGAGAGCGGCAGCAAGGCGCGGCACGAAAAGCGGTTCCTCATTGAGAGCATCCCCCATCTGCTGTACGGCGGTCTGCTGCTGTATGTGATCCCTTACTACCGTCTGACGTCGGATATTTGCCGTATCCTCAGTGATAATTTTGAGAACATTACCGTCTGGCGTTTTACAGACGGAGAGTTCAAAAAATTCAAGCAGGTTGTGGTCATGGGCACGCGGAAGCGCTGTGAGACTGCGCCGCAGGGCACCGAATGGCTGGAGCAATATGCCGCTTATCCTGACCGGATACCGGTGCTGACCGAGTTGAGCAGCCCACGCTATGCGCTGCCTGCCAACGAAACCGAGGTCAGGGTATTCAAGGGCGAACGGTTCAACCAGAAGGAACTGGAGCAGCAGCTGCGCCGGTGTGACAGCTTTCATCAGCTCATGGCCCGCAGCCAACTGGACAGCGGCGTCAAGCACCCGCTGCTGCCGTTGTCCATCAGCCAGATCGGACTGATCGGCGGTTCCGGCATGATAAACGGCCTGATCCAATGTGACTCGCCCCATATCATCAAGGGCCGCATCGTCAAGGTGGTCCGCAGAGAAACCGACGAGAGATTCGCTGCCAACGGCAAGCATATCGGCAGCGAGGTCAAAGAAACCATTACCAACAAAATGATCTTCAACGTCCTGACGCCCCACGGCTTCAAGGCGCTGACATGAGGAGGACTGATTATGAGCAGATCAACAACATTAGCCATCGTTCATCCTGTGGATAAATTACAGGGGAGTGATGACGCGGTACGCACACAGGTCTGGGCGGAAACGACACATCTGCTTACCCCTATGCTGGGGAAGCTGTACGCCCGCTTTGAGCCGGCGCAAAAGGCATGGCGTCAAGCCACCTACACGCCGCTTGGCGTAGTGCTGGGACGCACAGACCCGGCACTGTTCCTGTACTTCTTCTCCTATGGAAAAACTGTGCAGAAGGAATCCATGGAGTTCCATCTATCCGGCCTTATGAACAGTCTGGATGTGGAGCAAAAAATGGGCAACGGCAGCATACACGGTTTTGTGATGAGCCCCAAGGAAAACAGCGAGGCGGCTGTGGCCGCACACACCGCGTGGCATGTGGGCATGGCATGTGGAGATATTCTTCCTGACTCCGGCATTTACTTTGCCGCGGTCAAGCAGGCCACCATCTCGGACAAGCTGGCCGAGGACATTGCAAAAAACATGGAGCAATACGCCATTTCCCTGGTGCGTCTCTATGCGGAGGGGGCTGAGGACAAATGACCGATTCTTCGATCCGGTTTGTTCCGGAGTTGTTCTTCCAAAGAGCCATCGCCGCCCCGGAAATTTATCCCACCTTTGAGGAGCAGGAGTTCAGTCCTTATCTGAAAGAGCATGTGTTTGACAAGCTTTCCGAGAACGGGACTTTCAATCTGGAGCAGTTGGATCTTACCTCTTTCGAGATGAAGCACGTCCTTCCGGCCAATATGCCAAAGGCAGCGAAGCGGGTACACGCCAACTGGGTGGAAGGTTTCAACGCCAAGGTCAAAAAAATCGCCGCAGCGTCAAAATGTGTACGCACGTTTTTCTGAGGTGGCCTATGTATGATCATGAATATGAATGGCAGATCTTGGGATTTCTGCGGATACTGAAATATATTTGGCAGAGAAATAAAAGTATTCTCGCCGACCTCGTGCGTGATTATCGTTGTGGCGAGATCGACACCGAGGACATATTTGAGTTATCCGTGATGCTTCTTGTGGAGTACATTTGCGTGGACTATCTGCCTGAAGACGATCCAAACGATTTCTACGGGGAGGAATATACCTGTTACCTTCTAATGGAGTCGGAGCTGGATGATTTTTTGACACTTATCGCGCAGATAGAGGCCCTTCGCTTCAGAACAACCGAATGTACCGGGAGGAATAAGCTTCGTGACGCGGTGGAGATGTTTATGGGGAATGTGCTGTACGATTTCAAAATCGTGCCGTGCGAGGCCGGGTGTGTGATCTATCTTTGGCCGCCGCCTGACTACTATGACCCCATTGAGTTCGCCAATTCCATCATTGACCTGATGACCTACATTGGCGCGGAGATCGACCGCATGAAAGCAGAGCTGGCAGAGTTGACCGCTGCGGAGCAGGAAATGGAGGTGGCTGCGTAAGTATGGAAACAGCCGTAAACCGGGATTACAGCGGCGAGATCCTTTTGCGCGTCTCGCCCGAAAGCGGCAGATTTATCGTAGAGGAGCACAAGAAAAACGGTGTGGTCAGCTATAAGGAAATATCGCCGCTGGATTTTTACAACACCATCTATGGCAGCTTTGACCAGGAACACTTCCTACGGAGTGGATTGCTGCCGCCAAATTGCCTTCAGGTCAGCTTCTGCGGCGAGGACAAATACTTTGTACTCTGGAATCCGGAGCTTCGAGCCGACATCTTCTATGGCGATACCGAGTATCTGGATTTTCCTATCCCGCGCATGGTGTTCGGCATACGAACCTTACGGGATGGCCGTGCGGTAGATTGCTCTATGGGCGTTGTGGCGGATGAACCGCCAACGGGAGATACGAAAATGTATCACTATCCCTTCTCCAATGTTTATGACGATCTGCGTGTCTGCGTGGGCAACAATGTGCTGCCGCATTTCAAGAGTCAGACACAGTTGTCGAAGTTCCCACGCTTTCTGCTGGGCATTCCCAACAACGACGATTTTTTCAAGGAAAGCCATAACAGGCTGCATATGTCTCACAGGGAACTGCTGGAGCACCTGAAGGACAAGGAACCCGCCTACTATTACACAGATGTGTTGGTAGAAAGCGGCAAAACACTTTCTGATTTCATCAATGGGAGGTAGCAGATGAACGATCCCAGAGAATTGTTGTCACGGCTGGCCGCGCCCTTTGCGGCGGAGGATCTGGAATGGCGGCTGCAAATCGCCTATGAGGACCGGATGCAGGGCATCGCTGTACCCTATGTGACCAACCGTGCGATCCAGAACCGTCTGGACGACGTTATGGGGCCTGACCGCTGGCATAACGAGTTCAAGCCGTGGCACAGTACAGGCAAACGGGAGTCGCAGCTTTGCGGCATTTCCCTCTATTTCGAGGAGCGCGGCTGGATCACCAAATGGGACGGCGCCGAGGACTCGGATATCGAACCCATCAAGGGCGGATTATCCGATTCCATGAAGCGTGCCGCCAACCAGTGGGGCATCGGTCGTGTTCTCTATAGTATGGACACCGTTTGGGTCAATGTAGAGAAGAAGGGTAAGAGCTTCATCATCAAGCCCACAGAGCGCGGCAAGCTGGACGCCCGGTATCTGGATACATTGAGAAGTCTTGGTCTGACACCGGCGAAAGCCTGCGGTATCCAATCCTTGCTGATCCCCGCCCTGCGCACGGAGGAACAGGCCCCTGCCCCCGCAGCAAAGTCCACGGCGCGAAAAGAGCCGTCCAAGCCACAGGAGGACACGACCGCTGTTCCGTTTCCTGCCTGCGAGTACACCGTACTGGAGGTCAAGGCCGCGGGAACGACCGCGCAGCTTATTCTGGAAACCCCGGAGGGCAAACGCTGCTACGCATACGCCATGGGGAATCACCCTGAGCTGCAAAAGGGTGCGAAGCTATACCATGTGGAAAAACGCATGGTAAAAAAAGACAATGTGGTTTTCTATCTGCTGGATAGCTTTGAGGTCATTCAGCAGAAGGACGCCGCATGAGAAAGGAGAGCTTTTGATGGAAAAACTCAAATCTTTTCGGATCACGGCACTGCACATGGAGGGCTTCAAGTCCTACAGTCAGCCCACCGACCTGTCCTTCGGCGATCCCACCGTCATTACGGGCGGCAACGGACGCGGCAAGAGCAGCATCGCGGACGCCATCGCCTTCGCTGTTACCGGTCTGCCCTTTTTCGGAGAGCACCGCATTGACCGGCTCCACAATGAGGATAATCCGGATCTGTTTATCCGCATGCGGTTTGTGGACGAAAACGGAACGCTCCATGAGCTGTCCCGCGCCCGTAAGAGCAACCGTATGACCATCACCTATGATGGCTGCGAGGTACGGCAGGTGGATCTCACCGACCTTTTCGGAGAGCGGGACGTGTTCCTGTCCATCTTTAATCCGCTGTACTTTATTGAGGAGCTGGGCAACGATGGCAAGAACCTTCTCCAACGGTATCTGCCTGCGCTCACCAAGGAGGACATTCTGGCGCAGATGGCAGGCCCCGCCGTGGAAGCCCTGCGGGATGAGCCGCTGCTCTCGCCGGAGGTGGAGAGCCGGAAGCTGCGGGAGACCATTCGGGAGCTGGAGAACAACGTCCTGTACCTCACCGGGCAGCAGGATATGACCACCGCCCAGCAGCAGAACAGCAAAACCGCCCTGCGGGAACTGCAAGAAAAGGAGGATGCCCTCCGGAACGAGGAACAGACACTGAAAAGTAAGCAGTTTGCCGGTGTGGATATTGCCGCGCTGAACGATGAACTGGCAGACCTCAGTGCCCGTTATAGTGATTTGGCGAATCAACGGCAAATACCTGCAGCTTCGGATGAATGCATCCTTGCATTGACGCAGGAGTTGACCGCTCGAAAAGCAGCGGTCTACACGCCTAAGTATGCGGAGGCCACTGCGCAGGTCAACGCCAGGATACGTCAGTTGGGCAGCCAATATCAGCAGGAAAAGGAGCAGTGCAGCCAGCTCAAGCCCGGCTATCAATGCCCCACCTGCCGCCGCGCCGTAACGGCGGACGAACTGCCCGCGATGCAGAATGCTTTTCGGACATCTATCAAGCAGATCGTAGAGGCAGGTCAGGCAGAGCGTGCCAAGCTGGAGGAGTTGCAAGCCCTTGAGAAAAAAGCACGGGATACGTTTCTGCAATTTCAGAAGGACGATATTGCCAAATTGGAAGAAACCTTGCAGGAGGCAAAGGAAGCCGCTGAACCGGATGCAACCCGTCCCGAGGCACGGCAGCTTCAGGAGCGAATGCAGGTGCTGGCGGCAGAACTGGAGTTCGGTGCGCTCTCTCAGGAGGAATATGACCGTATGTTTGCCTGCCGTGAGGAATTGCAGCAGGTTCGTGCGGACATCGCCGCCATTGAGAAAGCCACACCCGCAGCCGGTGATCTGGACAGCCAATTGAAAGCGGCCCGTGCGGAGATCGACCAGTGTAAACTGAAGCTGCAATATCTGGCGCAGTACATCAGCAAGCGAGCGGAAATGACCTTCTCCGCCTTGAAGATGAACCGTGTGGAGATCTCACTCTACGACGTGGTGAAATCCACCGGCGAGGTCAAGGACGCCTTCAAGTTCACCTATAACGGGCGGCGCTATGACTGGCTTTCCCTCTCGGAGAAGATTCGTGCGGGTATGGAGGTGTCTGAGCTGATGAAGCGGCTCACCGGCAGGAATTATCCGCAGTTCGTGGATAACATGGAGTCGGTGGACGATCTCGCCAATGTGCGCCCCACGGGACAGGTCATCATGGCAAAATGTGTCAGCAAAGCGGAACTGTCCGTCAGACCGGTGAAGCCGATCCTGACCACGATGCCTGCCGCAGCATAAGCGGCACGGGAAGGAGGTGTGCCCTCTGGCTCGTGCCTATGAAAAGATCCCCATCGTAGACACAGCCAGACGGTGCGGGCTTGTTCTTGACCCCTCGACGCTTCGGCGTCAGGAGGTCGAGGCAAGCTGCCCCTTCTGCGGTGACCACGGTAAGGGGAAATATCATCTGAGCCTCAATGTGGATACAGACCAATACCGCTGCAACCTGTGCGGCGCGTCCGGCAACAGCGTTTCGCTGTATTCCCGGCTGCACGGTCTGACCAACAAAGAGGCATATATGGAGCTGAGCCGGGGCGGCAACGTGTACCCCATGCCCCAACAGCCCAGCTCCCAAAATACAGAGCCGCAGCCAAAACCATTGGCACAGCGGCATGAGGTATATACGGATATGCTCTCGCTTCTGACACTTTCGGCAGGGCATCGGGAAAACCTGCGTGAACGCGGCCTTTCCGACGACCGCATCGACCAAAACCAATATCGCAGTATGCCGCAGACACCGGAAGGCCGAAAGCTGCTGGCCTCACTGCTGCGGGGTACCGGGCATGACCTGCAAGGCATTCCTGGCTTCCGTACCAGCTATGGGGAATGGACGCTGTCCGGACCAAACGGTTTTCTGATCCCTGTCCGTGATAAGGACGGTCTGATACAGGGTATGAAGATACGGCTCGACGAAGGTGAACCCGATGCCCAGGGGAACCGGGTCGGAAATATCGCTGGCTATCCAGCCGCAATGCCCCCAACGGGACACGCAGCTATTCATGGACGCACGTCACCGGCAACACCGCCAGCAAACGCGCCTATATTACGGAGGGGCCGCTGAAAGGCGACGTGGCCAGCTATCTGGACAACGACGCCCTGTTCGTCTGCATCGGTGGTGTCTTTGCCCTCCACGGGCTAAAAGATACGCTGATAAGCCTTGGCGTGACCGAGGTGGTGGAGGCAATGGACATGGATCAGATGACCAATCCGCAGGTGCGGCGTGCCATACAGGCCATCCGTCGGGAAGTGCAGAGCATCCGTGGCATACGCTACTCCAAATACGTCTGGAATCCGGCGTATAAGGGGATCGACGACTACTATCTCAGCCGCATCGCGGCACAATGAGGAGGACATGCTATATGACAGAACTTAAATTTGAGGACATGACTGCCGCCGCATCCGGCGATAGTCAGAATATGCTGGGAAAGCTGCTGTATTTCTCTCTGCCCAGTGTTTTAGTGGACAAGGATGATCTGCGCCAGCTCTGCGCAGATATGAACATCCCCTACGCAGGCGGCAACCGCCTGTCGGTGTCCGACGCTTTCCGCAGCGCCACCGGCGATGTGCGGGACAGGATCATCAGTGAGGAATACGGCGAGCGCCGCATCTATCAGATCTATTGCCGGGACAACCGGCGTATCTCCGACAGCGTTATTTCCCGCGAACTGGTAAAGGAGACCATGCACCAGGAAACCAACCAATATGAGAAGCTGGCCAACATCAGCTACGATAAGGACAGCCAGATTTTCAGCTACGACAATCTAGCCTATGACAGTCAGATCGACGCCATGGCCTACTGCCGTAGGGCGGAGGAGCTGTTTGAGCTGTACCAGCGCTGCGCCAACCGAAGGCAGGTGGAGACCATTTGTTCACAATACAATTCGTCAAGAGAGGCCGCAAGTGTCATTGTGATGAACTCGTAATTTTCATCATCTGGTGAAATGCTTGCCAGCACCTCTGCCTGTGCGTCTAACAGCCCGGAAATATCTCCATTATCCGGGGCAAGCGATTGGTTGAAATCGGCTACACTCTGTTGCTCATAATTACCCGCTTCTCGCCGTTTGTTTTCTTCGGGCCAACCTGTCCCGAAGCCCCCTTACTCATTCTGGGCCTCCTTTTCCTCCGGGCGGGTGGTCATAATGGAATAGAGCTTGGTATTCTTCGGGAAACGGTCAACAAATTCATTACCGCTGCCGCAATCCTCCAAAGCCACTTTTCTCAATTCTAAAATAACAATTCAACCTATGGAGGATATTATGAGCAACTTATCAACGAATTACGTTCTAACCCTTTTGCAGAGCTACCGCGCCACCAAGCGCAGGATTGAGCAGCTCCGCTACGAGCTGGAGCATCCGACCAGAGTGACGCCGGATGAAATAATCGAGGCCATGAACTTCGCCAAGGGTGATGGCGAGGGCCGGCCTTCCGGCTGTGTGTCCAACAAGACGCTTTACATCGCCATGAACTTCCAGAGTGCGGCGGATGAGGCAAATGCCTCTTTGACACACGATCTGGTCAGCCGCCTTGTGCCGCTGGAGCAGGAGATCAGCCGCCTGGAGCACTATGTGGCACTTCTGGAACCGCGGCAGGCCGAGGTCATTCGACTCGCCTACTTCGAGGGCCACACATGGCAGCAGATCAGCACTAAAACCCAAATTACAACGAGAACCCTGTATAAGATCCGCAATCAGGCGGTCGAAGAACTGGCGGAAATGTATGCGTTGACTGCCGATTTGCAGCGATAGAGGTCCGGTGTTCCCATCTTTTTCTGAAAAGCTTCACCTATTGTTCACCAAGGCTTACCTTGAAAGGGCATTTTGAAGCTGGTATTCTTTAGCATACAGAATCATAGACAACGCTTCCCGGCATCACGCTGGGAGGCGTTGCTCTTTTATCAGCATTTTCATAAAACACCGAGATCTGGCAATACTACCGACAACGCCATTAGAAAAGAGGAATCTTCATGGAAGCAAACCGTCCGAGCGCCAGCCACACCACCCATACAGCGCCAAAGAACATCGCCTGCGTGAGTATCGACACCTCTGCCTCCTGCGCCGAACGCATCAAGCAGTATGTAGAGCAGGTAGGCGACCCGTACTGCTATACGGACAGCGGCATTGTGGTGAAGCTTGCGTATTCCAACACAGATATAAGCCTGCAAGACCGCCTGCGGGCCTATGCGTGCAGCCTGTCCTAATCCTCCAACGTTTCCCAGTTGACAAAAGCAAAGCGGGAAAGCATAATAGACCCGTCAGTGAAAATAATGTTGCCGCCCGGCAATGACAGCCAGAAACCGCTTTCCTGAATTTTAGGAGGTACGTTTTATGGCTGCATTTTTTTGCCCACAAACCGAAGAACTCTCCAGACAGCATTGGTATGGCATCTCCTATCTCCGCCTGTCAAAGCTGGGCAAACGCTATGAGAGTGAGAGTATCGACAACCAGCGGAAGCTGATCCGCGAGTTTGTGCAACGACACCCAGAGATCACGTTGGTGGGGGAGCGGGTAGACGACGGTTATACTGGCACCAACTATGACCGCCCCGGCTTTCAGGGCGTTATGGATGCCATCCGTGAAAAGAAGGCGAACTGCGTCATTGTAAAAGACCTGTCCCGCCTTGGCCGTGAATATATCGAGACCGGCAAGTATTTGGAAACCGTTTTCCCGGATATGGGCATCCGGTTTATCTCCGTCAATGATGATCTGGACAGTGAACACACGCCGCTGTGCGATGATATTTCCATCCCTATCAAGAACATCATGAACGAGGCGTACTGCCGCAGCCTTTCCCAGAAGCTGCGGGCGCAGTTCCGTGTCCAGCGCAAGGCGGGAGAATTTCTCGGCGCCTTTGCCTGTTATGGCTATCTGAAAGACCCTGCCGACAAGCATAAGCTTATCATCGATGAATACGCCGCTATGGTGGTCCGCACCATCTTTCAACTGAAAATGGAGGGCTACAGCCAGCAGGCCATCGCCAACTATCTCTCCTCGGAGGGCGTTCTGCCGCCGGCGGCATATAAACAGCAACAGGGGCTGAAATATCAGTCCGGATTTCAGGCAGTCGGTGATAATATCGCGTGGTCGCCTGTCGCGGTGCGGGCTATTCTGGAAAATCCCATCTATATCGGGACGCTGGTGCAGGGCAAGCGCGGAACACCCAACTATAAGATCAAACAGATGAAACTGCGCAGCAAAGAGGATTGGTGTGTTGTGGAGAAGAACCACGTACCCATTATCAGCGAGGAGCTTTTCACTTCGGTGCAGCACCTGCTGTCACTGGATACCCGCACTTCTCCTTCCGAGGAAGTGGTGCAGCCCTTGGCCGGAATGCTGTACTGCGCCGATTGCGGCCGCGCCATGTGCAGGCGCAGCGTAAAGCGCGGCAATCGCATGTTTTACTATTATGTCTGCTCCACCCACAAGCGCTCCAAGCTATGCAGCAGCCACTCAATTTCACAGACTGCTTTAGAGGACGTGGTGCTGCGAGCCATCCAGAAGCAAATTGAGATGGTAGTCGATATTGACCAGTTGATCCACGAGATCGGTCAAAAGAGCATCCAAGCCGCCAAGCACCGGCAGTTGGATATGACCATTGAGGAAAAGGAGAAGCGGATCGCCGAGCAGAAGGAATACCGTATGCGTTTGTTGGAGGCTTTCCACGACGACCTGATCTCCCGTGCGGAATATGACATGATGCGGCAGCGCTATACGCAGCGGATCGACGCATTGCAGGCAGCCCTTGTCAGCCTGCGCGAACGGCGGCAAGCCTTGGAGGAAGGTGCGGCAGACACTCGGAACTGGGTCGCCGAATATACCAAATTCAGGAAAATTGACAGGCTTACCCGTGAAATGGTGGCCGGATTGATCCGCAGGATCACGGTATCCGAGGGCAAGCAAATTACGATACAGTTTAACTACGCCGATGAGCTGGCGTCTTATCAGCAGATGATCGCAGCAGCGGCGAAGGAGGTGGGGTAAGTATGGCACGGAAAAGCAAATATCTGTCGGCCCAACCTGTGTCTGATACGTCAGTTCACTATCTGGCCGGACAATATGGTCGGTTATCCGTGGAGGACGGCGACGACACCGAGAGTAATTCCATCGGCAATCAGGCGAAAATCGCCGACGCTTTCCTTGCGGAGTACCCCGACATCCAAATTGTCGAGCGGTACGCTGACAACGGTTATACCGGTATGAACTACAACCGTCCGGCCTTTCATCAGATGATGACGGATGTACGCAACGGCAAGATCAACTGCATTATCATCAAGGACATCTCACGCTTGGGACGTCATTTCGTCGAGACCAGTGAGTTGGTGGAGCAGATTTTCCCCGCCATGAATGTGCGCCTTATCAGCGTCAATGACAACTATGACAGTCTCGTGCAGGATGCCGGCGCTGCCGCGTCCCTCACCATGCCGCTGAAAATGGTCATGAACGAGAACTACGCCAAGGACATTTCCCGCAAGATCTGCAGCAGCATCCACGCACAAATGCGCAGCGGCACCTATCTGCCTTCATCCAGCAGCGTCCCTTACGGTTATCTCCGGAACGCTGCTGCCGCGTCCTATGATATTGATGAGGAAGCCGCTCCGGTCGTCCGGCGTATCTTTGCCCTGCGTTCCGAGGGTGTCAGTTTCAACGCTATCGCAAAGCAGCTGAATCAGGAACATATCCCGTCCCCCGCTCAGCTGCGTTATCTGCGTGGAATGAACAGCTCCGCTGCGTATCGGGACGCACTGTGGAGCAGGGCGACTGTCCGCAAGATCGTCGGCAGCGATGTCTATATCGGCAACCGCACCTATGGGAAAGTATCCAGAAACCATTTGAACGAGAAAAAGAAGCGTCAGCCCACTGAGCAATGGACGGTCATCCCAAACGCACATCCGCCGATCATCAGCAAAGAACTGTTTGACGCGGTGCAGCAGGTCAACCAAGAGGTTCTTGCGTCCCGCACCGCCTATCGCGCATGTGCTGATATCGGCGATGTGCAGGCCGATCTTTTCCGTGGTAAACTGTTCTGCGCGGAGTGCGGCAGTCCCATGGGGGCCGGTAAGGGCTGCGCCCGGCACGGTGCACACTCGCCCAGTCGGCTGTTCTATGACTGCAACCGCTACCGCTACTCCGCGCACAGCGTCTGCGCCAGTCACTACATCCGCCACGAACGGCTGCTTGCTGCTGTCACCGATGCCATAGACCAGCAGTTGACATTGGCGGTTGATGTAGAGCGGCTAATCCATGAAATCGACTATTCAGATGAACTGACACAGGCAAAGCAGGAAAAGCAAAATACCGCCCCAAGCCTGCGGCTCCAGCGGCAGGGCCTTGACCGGAAGCTGGATATGCTGATTCACGACCTGTCTACCGGCTTGATTGGCCGCGAGGAATTTCTCTACGCAAAAGAGAAATACCGGGCGGAGCTCAATCGTATTCTCACAGTGGAAGCCGCACAAAAGGAGCGGATCGAGCAGATGCAGAAGGGCTTATCCACCGCACAGGCATGGGTACGCGCTATGCAGGAATACCAACGGCTCCCGGCCATAACAAAGGAGCTTCTTGATACGCTTGTCGAGCGCATCTCTATTCACGAGGATCGCAGCATCACGATCCAACTCAACTATGCTGACCCCTTTGCCACACTACGCCCCTATCACACACTGACAAAGGAGGCTGTTTGCTGTGGATAAGACGACTTCCGATCTTATGATCTGCTACTACCGCCTTTCCACGGAGGATGGTGACGTCGCGCGTGGAAATGCCGCAGAGAGCTTCAGTATCGCCGCACAGCGTCTCTGCGTGCAGAATTTCCTCGCGTCCCGCCCTGATCTTGAGGGAACCGTTGAGGAGATCGTAGACGATGGCTACTCCGGTACCAATATGAACCGTCCCGGTATGCAGCGGCTGCTATCGCTGGTAAAATCTGGAAATATTACGGCTGTCATTGTGCGTGACCTCTCCCGTTTTTCCAGAAACTTTCTGGAGGGCGGCCACTATCTGGAGTTTGTATTTCCTGCGTATGGTGTCCGCTTTATCTCCATCAATGACCACTTTGACAGCGCCGACTATGGCGAATCCACCGGTGGTCTGGAGCTGGGCATTACCAATCTGCTGAACCAGTTATACAGCCGCGATCTGTCCCGCAAGATCAAGAGCGTAACAGACCGCAAAAAGCTGAATGGTGAATATGCCTTTGGCGCTGTACCTTACGGCTATCAGAAGGGTGAGCAGAAGAACACTATCGTAATTGATCCGCCTGCCGCCGACGTCGTCAGGCAGATATTTCAGTGGGCCTCGCGGGGCATCAGCATCACACAGATCGCGCAGCGGCTGAATGTGTCCGGTACCGAGACGCCTTCCGCCTATCTGGCAAAAGTACGGGGTCGCTACAAGGTGCGGAAGTTCTGGACATATGAATCCATCCGGAATATTCTTCAGAACCGTATCTACACCGGCGATACGGAAGCATTCAAATCCCATGTGATCAAGGTCGGCAGCAAACGCACGAAGCTTCTCCCCGAAGCGGAGCGCCCCATCATCCCCCATACGCACGAGCCTATCGTTTCACGGGAGTTATATTTTCTCGCCCGCAGCACCGTGCAAAAAACGGCACCGAAAACACCGACAGGAAACACGCCAAGCCTGCTGCAACCCTATCTCGTCTGCGGCTGCTGCGGAAACCATCTGGTGAAGGGCAAATCCTCCAACAAGAACTGGCGCTGTGCGTCGGCACGCTATGTACCGGAAAGCGGCTGTGCCGAAGTCTGTATCTCCGATGCCGACCTGCAAGCTATTCTCATCCGCGCGATCAACATGCAGTGCCGGCTGCGGGATGCCCGCCTTGAGACCTATCATCGTCAATTTGAGAGCCACGCCTCCAAGCGCCGCGTCATCAATACAAGGATGCAGAGAGTGCAGGCCGATATCCGCCGCAAGAAGGAAGAGCTTATGTCTCTTTACGAAGCGCATGTCGGCGGCCGGCTGTCAAAAGAGTCCTTTACAGAAAAACGGGAAAGCATTCTCCGTGTGCAGAACGAAAAGAAGCGGCAGCTTGCCCAGTTGGAAAGCGATTGGGAACTGCTCTGCGCGGAGGAGGAGACCGCCAAAAAGGAAGAACGGCAAACCTCCGTCCTCTCTTCGTACCATGAAATAAGCGCTTTAGACCCCGCTCTTATGCGGGAATTAGTTTGTGGAATTTCAGTTTTCCACAGGGAAAAAATTCAAATAGAGTGGAAATTTTCTGATTTTACAAGTGAATTTGTCGAACAAAGTTCTTGAAAAATTATTTGTTGTCCCATATTGACATCAACCGTGAGCGGCAGTCCCATTCTGCAAAACGGCAAATTCGTGGGGGCTGTGACCCATGTGCTCATTGACGATCCGGCGCGGGGCTACGGTATTTTTATGGAAAATATGCTGAAAATGGCAGGGTGACAGGAGGAATGTGACATGCGGTCTTTGCTGATCCGCGACACCACCCGTCAGGAGCGGGAGGAGATCGTTCGCCGTGCGCTGAGCGCCTGCGGCGGAAGCTGCGATGGCTGCAATGGCTGCGGCAACTCCGGCGGCGGCCGGATAGAGACCATCTATCAGCCCTATATCGACGGTGAGAAGGAGCTCTCCCAGATCAACGAGG
>OGQP01000300.1_pt1 | contig 35624 bp, 29 predicted proteins | sample 1553251 | NCBI WGS metagenome assembly OGQP01 (sample SAMEA2580016, study PRJEB22360) | human gut metagenome | biome: human gut; feature: human-associated habitat; material: faeces | place: Denmark | collected 2008/2010 | reverse complement strand
CATGTTAACGATGGGCTAAATGCCGTTTTTGACCCCGAAACTGTTAACGGATGGGTTAATTTTCGAGGGCGCTCATGCGGTCATCCGGAGCTGGTCGCCTCTGCATAAAAAATGAATGCTGTGCCCCGCCTTTTCGGAAATAATGGCTTTGGCACGGTTTGAAACGGTTTGACCAAGCCGAATGAACTTTATCGTTTTTCTCCTTTCAAACGCTATTTGCAGAATGGATGAACTCATCGCAGTTTGCTATACTGATGCCACAAGGAGGGCTGACACATGAAACGAAAATACTGCACGCTCTATCTCAGCGAGGACGAATACAGCTTAACCCTGGATGCGCTCATCCGTCTCAAGAACAAGCTCATCCGCCAAGGGCGTTATGCCGACATCGTGGACGAGGTGATTTTGCTTCTGGTGGATGCGAAGACCAAACGGGTCCATGTCTGAAAACTACATAGGAGAGGCCACACAGTTTTTACGTTCAAAACTGTGCGGCTTTTTTTCATGCCCAAACGCATTACATAGCCGTCCGATTTTCCGGGCGGCTAAATTTACGAAAAGGAGGAACCCCAAATGGCAAATTGCAAAGTGATCGCCGTTGCCAACCAAAAGGGCGGCGTCGGCAAAAGCACCAGCGTCTATTGCATCGGTGCAGGACTGGCTATGGACGGCAGGAAGGTCCTGCTGGTGGATGTGGACCCGCAGGGAGATCTCACGAAGATGCTGGGTCAGCGCAGGCCCCACGACCTGCCCCACACCCTGTCCGAGCAGATGAACGCCGTCGTGCAAAACCAGAGCGGCCCGGAGCATCAGGAAATCCTGCACCACCCAGAGGGCTTTGACTTCGTTCCCGCCAACCGCAGATTATCGGCGGTGGAGGTGGGACTGGTCAATGTTATGAGCCGGGAAACCGTGCTCAAGCGCTATCTGGAGGGCATCAAGGGAAATTACGACTATGTGCTGCTGGACTGCCGCCCGTCGCTGGGGATGCTGGTCATCAACGCTCTGTCGGCTTCGGACTATGTGCTTATCCCCGTGCAGGCGGACTATCTGGCCGCAGAGGACATGACGGAGCTTGTGGGCACGGTACAGAGCATCCGCCAGCAGATCAATCCCAAGCTGAAAATCGGCGGCGTATTCCTGACGATGGCCAATGACACGAACTTCCGCAGAGATATTGTGGCCGGGGTCAAGGAGAATTTCGGCAAATACCTGCCCGTGCTGGAAGCCGTCATCCCGTCCACTGTGCGTCTGGCGGAGATCAGCACGGCGGACAAGAGCATTTTCCGGCACGAGCCGAACGGACGTGCCGCCAGAGCCTACGGCACGCTGGTGAAGGAGGTGGAACACATTGGCGAAAAGCAACGCATCCGGCCTGCTGACATCGCTCGATAGCCTGTTCACCACGCAGGAACAGCGGGACGCAGCCAAGTGGGATGTGGTGCTGGACCTTCCGCTGGACCAGATCGGCGACTTCCCGAACCACCCCTTTAAGGTGCGGCAGGATGAAGCCATGATGGAAATGATGGAGAGCGTGCAGCTGCACGGCGTTCTGGTACCGGGGCTTGTGCGGCAGCTGGCGGACGGCAGCTATCAAATGGTGTCGGGACACCGGCGCAAGCTGGCCAGCAGACTGGCCGGATTGGATACCCTCCCCTGCATTGTGCGGGACCTGACGGATGATGAAGCGATCATCGTCATGGTGGACAGCAATCTCCAGCGGGAAAAAGTCCTGCCGTCAGAAAAGGCGTTTGCGTACAAAATGAAGCTGGAAGCCATGCGGAGGCAGGCTGGGAGACCAAGCAAAGAAAATGGTGTCCCAGTGGGACACCATTTTCAGCAAGGTAAATCAAGGGAACTTTTGGCGGCAAATTCGCCGGATAGCAACACGCAAATCCAACGCTACATCCGTCTCACCTACCTGCTTCCGGAGATTCTGGCGATGGTGGACGACAGCAAAATCGCCTTCCGGCCCGCCGTGGAGCTGTCTTACCTTGCCGAAAAGGAACAGCGCATCCTCTATGATGCGATGGGCCACGCAGACTGCACCCCATCGCTGGCGCAGGCCATTAAGATGAAGTCCTTCAGCCGGGAGGGAAAGCTGTCGGAGGCAGTGATCCGGTCCATCATGGCGGAGGAAAAGCCCAATCAGAAGGAACAATTTCGCATACCCAAGGAGCGTATCAGCAAGTATTTCAAGCCGGGGACGCCCGCACGGACTATGGAGGATACGATCATCAAGGCACTGGACTATTACAGAAAGCGGCAAAGAGAGATCGAACGCTGAATCTTCCGCCCAGGGGAAAGTCTGCCCATTGGACAGGCCGTGTGCCGGAGCCGATTTTGCCGCTTCCCCCTCTCCACACCTCACCCCCTTCCTACCGGCTGTACCGGCTGAAAAAAGATGATCTCACAAGTCAACACCGTACAGAAAGCAGCATCCTTTTTCGGATGGTGCTTTTTATTTTTACTCTCAGGAGGTCAAACAAATGAAAAAACTCTATCGCAGAAGCATTTCCGGGCTGTTGGCCCTGCTGATCTGCTTCACCGCCATCCTCGGCAGCGGCGTGACGGCCTTTGCCGCAGCATCCACCGGAGAAACGGCAGATTCGCACTCGGTGGCGTTCCCCAGAGACGGCGACGCCAATCTGGATTACAGCGGCACTTGGGGCCACGACGAGCTGCACTACATGAACGGCTGGACATCCGGCGAGGCAACATGGATGACCACGCTGCACACCATCGGCTCCTTCGACGGCCCGGCCTGCTACTGCATCGAACCAGGTGTTCCCCGCAACCTGTACCGTTCCTACGAAAGCTACGGAGAGGACTATTGGGATTCTTTCCCCGCCGAGTATAACCGCACCATTGATGGCCGAACCATGAAAACGCTCCTCGGCCGCATCATGCAGTACGGCTATCAGGGGAATCTCTCCCTCGACTGGCGCTCTCAGAATGATGCCGACGCCGACAAGCTGGCCCACATGATGGCCACGCAGGTGCTGGTGTGGGAAACGGTTGTCGGAGAACGGGATAAAGATTTCAACCACGTTGACCCCGGCAGCGCCGATGCCGTGAAGTCCGTCTACCGCACCTCCCATCCGCTGTATGGCCGCTTCTCCGCCTACTATGACAGCATCGAGGCCAGCGTGAAACAGCACACCGTCGTCCCCAGCTTCATGGACCGCAGCGAGGAAGCTGCACAGACGGTTGAACTGGTCTGGGACGGCAGTCGCTACACGGCCACCCTGACGGACACCCACGGCGTTCTGAGCGAATATGTCTTCTCTTCGGCCCAGTCGGATATGACCTTTGCGGTCGATGGAAACGACCTGACCATCTCCGCTGGGACGGCCCCCGCAGACGGCGTGACGATCACCGCCGTCAGAAACAATACCCGACAGGGCGTGGTGGTCTGGAGCGACGGCCACTATGGCCCCGACGGAACCATGCAGGATGTCGTCACCTTCCGGGATACCGTCAGCGACCCCATGTACGCCTATCTGCACCTGAAGGTCGGCTATGGCAGTGTCAAGATCGTCAAAACCAGTGAGGACGGCGAGGTATCCGGCATCTCCTTCACCGTTTCCGGCAACGGCACGGAGCAGACCGTGACGACCAAAGCAGCCGGCGAAATGCAGCTCGATGACCTCCGTCCCGGCATTTACACCGTGACGGAGCAGAACAGCGACCGGTACGAACCCCAAGAGGTACGCCAAGTGACCGTGATCTCCGGTCAGGTCGCCACCGTGACCTTCCATAACACGCTGAAACGGGGCAGTCTGGAGGTGGTCAAAACCGCCGAGGATGGTCTGAACGAGGGCGTGAAGTTTCATCTGACCGGCACTTCCCTTGCCGGGCTTCCGGTAGACGAATACGCCGTGACTGATAGCAGCGGCAAAGCAGTGTTCTCCGATGTGCTCATTGGTACGGGCTATATCCTCTCCGAGGTAGATACGGACATCCGCTATGTTGTCCCGGAGGACCAGACAACGGCAGTGGAGTGGAACACGGTCACGCAGGCGGAGGTCCGCAATGTTCTGAAAAAGTGGAGCGCCACTGTCACCAAGCGGGACGCCGAAACGGGTTTGCCGCAGGGAGACGCTACGCTTTCCGGTGCCGTTTACGGCGTTTATAGGGGTGAGGAACTGGTAGACACCTACACCACCAACGAAAGCGGCCAGTTCACCACCACGGATTATGTCTGCGGAGACGATTGGACCATTCGGGAGCTCTCCCCCAGCGAGGGTTATCTGCTGGATGATACCGTGTACCCCGTCGGCGCAGAGCCACAGCACTATACGGAAGAATATAATCCCATTGCGCTGGACGTGACCGAGCAGGTCATCCAGGGCGGCGTGGCCCTCACGAAAGTGGACAAGGACTACCCGGAAAATAAGCTGGAGGGAGCCGTGTTCGAGGTCTACCGTGACAGTAACCGCAATCAGGAGTTGGATGCCGAGGACGAACTGCTGGGCACGATGGAAGAACTGGGCGGCGGCGAGTACACCCTGACCGGTCTCTGCTACGGTGGCTATTTTGCAAAAGAAGCCAAGGCCCCGGAGGGCTTTTATCTGGACGAGAGCGCCTACTATTTTGCCATTACCACGGACGGCGAAACCGTGACCGTGGAAAATGAAGCCGGAAAGGGCTTTGTCAATGCGGCGCAGGTGGGTTCTCTCCGGATCGCCAAGACCTCCTCGGACGGAAAGCTGGAAGGATTTTCCTTCCGAGTTACCGGGGCCAACGGCTATGACCGGGTGTTCCAGACCGATGCGGAGGGTGTCATTCTCATCGAGGGCCTGCGTATCGGGGACTACACCGTGTCTGAGGTACAGGACGGCAGTTCGGACGGGTATCTCCTCCCGGCTGACAAGACGGCATCCGTTTTTGAGGGAGCCGTAACGGAGGTGGAGATGCACAACGAAAAGAAGCCCACGCCGGAGGTGCCGCAGACCGGAGATAGCAGCCATGCGGCGCTGTGGATGGACCTGCTGGGCCTTTCCTGCATCGGCGCTGTGACTGTACTGCTGATGCGCAAGCGCAAAAAATAAGCGTCAAGGGGGCGGTCGGATTGGCCGCCCCCTTTGGACTGAAAAGCACTTTTTAATGCGAACCGATAACAGCAGACGGGTATTCATTAACATGCTGTCGGGATACTGCTTATTTGAATGTTTCACTACCACATGACAAGTTTCATTTTGCGCCGAAACAATAGAGGAAAAGTTGAAACAAAAGGTAGTGCTGGAAACGCTGCCCCCCATGCTGGACATTCAGTGTGGGGGCAGTTTCATGGAGTGGAACAAATCGTCGCAGTGTCGGTCTTGTGTTTGCACTCCTGCATTTTCAAAAAACGAATCCCAAGGGGGCGGCCGCATTGGCCGCCCCCTTTTTACATACCGAAGCGAAAGGAGACGGAATGGGTATGAGCAATCAAACGGAAGAAAAGGAACTGTTCCATGCGGTATCCCTGTCCGGTGGCAAAGACAGCACCGCTATGCTGCTGCTCATGATTGAGCGAGGACTGCCGATTGATGCGGTCCTGACAGCAGATACGGGCATGGAATTCCCGGAAATGTATGAGCATTTACAAAAGCTGGACGACTATCTGTTTGCAGAGCGAGGGTTGCATCTGACGTGGCTGCGCCATCCAAAGGGCTTTGAGTGGCTAATGTTTGAGGAAAAGAAGCAGCGACCGGCCAGCATTGAAAACCGGCAGCGGCTGGGTGTTTCTCTATACGGAAACGGCTGGCCCGGTCCCCGTGTGCGCTGGTGTACGGGGCAACTGAAAACACATCTCATCCACAAGGAGATCAACCGGCTGAAAGGACAATATAAGGCCGTGAGTTATGTGGGGATCGCCGCAGATGAGCCGAAGCGGATCAAAAATGAGCGCTATCCGCTGATGGATTGGGGAATCACGGAGAAAGAAGCCCTGCGAATCTGCTATGACCGTGGCTACGATTTTGGCGGACTGTATCAGATCTACCGCCGCTGTTCCTGCTGGTGCTGCCCGTTGCAGGGCATCGGTGAACTGCGAAAACTCCGGCAGCATCACCCGGAGTTATGGGAGCGGCTACGGGAAATGGACAAGCGGGCGTTGGCACAGTTCGACCCCGGCCCGCTGGGGCAATTCAAGAAGGATTGGAGTGTGGAACGGTTGGAACAGCGATTTGCGGCAGAAACGCAGCAGCTTTCTATTTCATCCTCGCAGAAGGAGCGTGAACGATGATGTATCGAGAACCGAGTGATTCCCCTTGGGGCCTTGTTGTGCGCTGCGACACCCTTTGTCCCGGTGTGTATAGCGTGTCCACGGCAGGCCACGGAGGGATCATGGCCCAAATCGACGCAGCTCGGCAGCTGCTGTCCCCGGAGGCCCAGGCAGTCGGCTTTCAGGCAGGCGGGTATCTGAATTTTGAGGAGGACTGCGATGCGCCGGTGGTCCTGCGGGAACTGATGGACAGCGGTATCATCGCACCCCGGACGGATAACTACTTCCGCCCCGGCGAATATGAAGCCTGCATTGACCGGAGCCTGCAGCACTGGAACCCGGCCTATTGGCAAGCACGGCAGGAACGGCTCTCTGTACGGGAGGCAAAAGCGGCAAAGGAGCGTGAACGGTAATGGACTATGTAATCAAGATCATGGCCCCGGCGGAGCGCAATTACTGTTATACCGACAGCCAGCAGCTCGACAAACAGACCGGCTGCATCGGCCATCTGCGGGGCGATATGGACAAAAGCGGCAACGGCTTTTTCACCTCATGGTGGGATCATTGCCCGGAGCTGAAAACACAGGCGTTCAAGGACGAATTTGACGATTTTATCAATGCCCTGCGTTTTGATGATCGCTATGGCGGCATTTTCAAAAACCGCAGCAGCCTATCCAGATACTGTTATGAACATAAAGAAAGTGTGTTTGCCGAGGATTTCATTCCGCAGTATGGATTCCGGGTGGATACACCGGAGCACGCTTATCTCCTGCGGCTGAACCCTATGCAGGGGGATTATAACCTGTATGTCTACTGCTATCGCCGGGAAGCACTGGACCGGCATTTGAAAAACGCCGAGCGTGGCATCTGCTTTGTGGACCCGCAGGGAAAGACCCTGTTCCGCATCCCGGATGGGGACAGCATCCGTGTGCTCAGGCCGGATGGCACGCAGCATGACCACATCTGCCGGTATATCGACGACCACCGGGCCGAAATCGGCAGCGGGCATCTGTATGGCATGGTGCAGTTTGCCCAGCAGATGGAGCAGACGGGCAGCACCTTCGTTCCGCTTCGCTCCTCCCTGCCGAAGCAGTGCTACTCACTCCTGCTGGACACCGGAAATGTGGTGATCCTGAAACGGGGCGAAACCGGCTATTACAAGACGGACATTCCCCACGCCTCAAAGGAGGAAGCCCATGCCATCGTGGAGGAATACAACCGCAAGCTGGGCGTGACCCGTGCGCAGGAGGAGGCCATGAAGGGCGGCTCCATGTTCGGTTTTGATAAGCCCATTGCCGACCCCGCCAACTACGATGCACAGGGACAGCCGTTGAAGCGCAGGGAGAAAGATCGAGGTGACGCAAGATGAACGAACAGAAGCACATTATCTGGAGCAGCGATGTGGACTACGAGGACTGGCGGGAGGACTTGGAGGAGCAGTACCCCGACCTCTCCGAGCAGGAGCGGATGGAGTTGATGGTCGAGCAGAACAACGACTATCTCGATGACGAGCGGTGTAATCTGAACATTCAGCTTTCCCGTCCCATTCTGCTGATCGCAGACATCGGCCGCTGGGACGGGCGCTATCCCGGTTATGCCGAGATCAAAAGCGGCAACATCCGGGACTGCCTGTACTCCGAGATGGACGATTCCACATGGTATGTGGACCGGCTGGGCGACCTGCGCTGCGACGCCGTACACCACGACGGCACGAACCACTATCTCTACCGGGCCTATAAGGAGAATGCCAGCGAAGCACAGATCGACCGGCTGAAAGAAAAGCTATACAGCGGCACCGCCACCCGCAGCGACGTGACCCGTGTGACCAAGCGCCTGGGCGACGAGATCGGGCGGGTCTACGGCTGGCGGTTTCCGGCCAGCCGGGAAGCGGTGCGGGAACGTTAAAAGGAGGAGAACGCTATGACCATTGACGCAAGAAAAGAACGCTTTGAATTGGTGGAAGTGTTGGGCCACCCCATGCTCTTTACCGGCCTGCGGGTAGACCGCAGCACCGTACCAAAGGGGCTGTACCTCTATGAGGTGCGAAACGATGATGACCAGTGCGGCCTTCCCGTGGAGATCGGCCGCTGGGTCATGGTCAACCATTGGGGCACGCTGCTGTCCGCAACGCCCATCGAGCTGGAGCCGAACAAGTACAATAACAACGCCTACCAGAGCATCGACCCGGAGAAGGATTGGAACTACACCGGCGAGCCCTGTACGATGCAGACGTATATGGACAAATACCTGCCGAAAAAGGAGCGGGAGAAGCCGAGAGAACGATAGGAGGGCCCATGGCACGCAGATTTCAGGAAATCACAGAGGTTTACCGGCAGGCGCTGTCCGAACTGGCCCGTGGGGACAGATGGACGGCGTTCCTGCGCTCCGCCTGCCGGAACTATAAGCTGCACTTCGAGGAGCAGGTATTGGTACACGCCCAGCGCCCGGATGCCACGGCCGTTCTGGAAATGGCGCACTGGAACCGCAGATTCGACCGCTGGGTCGATCCGGGTTCCACAGGCATCGCCGTGTTTGACCGGGATACCCCCGGCCGGGCACGGCTGAAATACTATTTTGACATTTCCGACACCCATGAGGGCCGCTTTCACCGCCCTGTACCCCTGTGGCAGGTGTCCGCCGAACAGGAACCGGAGATCGTGGAGGCGCTGGAGCATCGGTTCGGTGCTTTGGCCCAGAAGGAGACGCTGGGGGACGCCATCGTATCCGCTATGGGAAATGCCGTCACGGATAACATGGCGGATTATCTTACAGACCTGCAGCAGAGCCGGGGCGGCAGCTTTCTGGAGGAACTGGACGAGCTGAATGTGAAGGTGCTCTACCGCCGCCTGTTGGAAAACAGCACAGCCTATATGCTGCTATGCCGCTGCGGTCTGGAACCGGATGCGTATTTTGAACCGGAGGATTTCTCCGAGGTGTTCAACTTCAACACACCAGAGACCATGAACGCCTTGGGCGTGGCCACACGGGATATTGCCGAAAGCGGTCTGCGTGCCATTGCCCGGACGGTCCGAAGCCGCCAAAAGCAAATTCGCACAGTTGCGCCGCCTGCGGAAACTGCGTATCCTATACACGAGCAAACAAACCTACAGGCTGAAAGGAGAGGAAAACATGGACGTGACCTACACGATGAAGGACGGCTGCCGGCTGCCGGATCTGCTGCCGCCGCAGGAGCCGGAGACAACCCTTGGGAAATACGGCCTGCTGCGCAGGAAGTATCTGAAAGCGCACCGGAAGGTGCTGTTCACGAATCTGCTGACATCGGGCAAGCTGAACGAGCATCTATCGGAGATCGACCGGACGGCAAAGGAGCGCATGGAACAGTTGGTGACGGAGATGGCCCGGACCGAGGGTGTGACAGAGGAACTGAAAGCCGCCGACCCGATGAAATGGTTGGGGCTGATGAACAGCCTGAGAAACGCCGCCGAGGAGACGGTGCTGGCGGAGCTGATCTACAACTGAACACCGAACCCGAAGAAGCGGACAGTGCGGAGGAAACATCCTCTGAACTGCCCGCTTTTTTGGATGAGAAGAAAATTTTCGCCATCATCGAAAACCGCAATGATGACCTGATCTACAAGAAGGCGCAGATCGAGTTATTTTTTGACACCCACCCGGATGAAGATGATCGTGCGAAGTATATTCGCTCTGCTTATCAGAACCGCTGGACAGAGATCCTTGCAGACGGCTTGCGGCTTGGCTATCACCCGCAGGAGGACGGCCTGCTCATGTGGGAAGGGTCCTTCCCGTCCCGCACCAGCGAGAGCGTATTTTCGTGGAAGCTGGTGGCGGGCTTCACGGCGCAGCTCATTGACAAGCGGGAATATTTCATCAATACCAGCATCAAGCCGTTTGTTCCGAAGGACCCGCAGCAGCTCACCTTCTTTGACCTGCCTGCCCAGCCTGCGGACGCTCCGCTATTCTCCCATCCGAAGTTGCCCCAACAGATCATTGACGAAGCCCTTTGTGTTGGGGCCAATGACGAGCACAGTCGGCTCATCATCTGCGCCTACTTTATGAAGGATAAGCCGGACAACGCCGCATTTCTGCAAAGGCACTACGGAGAAAACGGCGCAGGCTTCTATTTTGACGGAGAAAGAATTTCGCTTTGGTATGACGCCGAAGGGATGCGTATTGCCCGTGGCACAACGGCGCAGCGCAGCAGCGCCACACTGCTTTCATGGGAGGAAGCAGCGGGGCGCATCCGGGAGCTGTTGGATTTGGGGCGGTATATGCCGCAGAGCGAACTGGATGAAGTCGAGCATTACGAACGGATGCAGTTGGCGGACAGCATCGCCTATACCAGCCGGGACATAACGAAGGAAGCACGGGAGACGGGCTTTCTGCCGCTGACCATGCTGACCCATTCCGTCAAGGGCGGCTATCCGGAAGTTCAGAAGCAGATCTATGGCCTTCTCTGCGAGGCGGATACGCTGCAAAAATGCGTGGATGAGTGGGGAGCGTTCAACGATGCACTGGACGCTGGACAAAACCTGCTGCGCTTCCGAGGCCACCGTCCGAAAGAGATATTGCAGCGGCTCCGTGATCTGCAGCGGGAGCCGCTGCATTTTACCGTTGCCGACGGGTTTACTCCCGACCGGCAGTTTTTTATTTCTGCCGATGAGATCGATGAGGTACTGCGTGAGGGCAGCGGAAACACCGACTATCGACTCGGTGTGTATGCCTTTTACGCCACCCACAAGGATAAGGCCGAGCGTGAAAAATACCTCAAGGATTATCACGGGGAGTACAGCGGTCACTGCGGCGGGAATGACAATATCACCCGCATCCGTGGCAAGGGCATCGAGTTCAGCCACGGCAGTATCACGGCCCCCTATGCCAAGGTCACGCTGAAATGGCCGGAGGCAGCCAAGCGCATCGGAGAACTGATCTCCCAGAACAAATTCCTCTCCGATGCCGACCGGGCGGCTATGCCGAAGTATGAGCGGGAACAGTTGGCCCGGAAAATCGTCAATTTCTTCATGGATACGCCGGAGGATGTGGTGCGGCCGTTCTCCCAAAACGCCATTACAGACTATTGGGAGTGCGTAAAAACCGTGGCCGCACAGCTTTCGGACGCTGACCGGGTGCAGGAAATTTATCAGAATATGCTCCCCGCATGGGAATCCACGAAAGAGGACGACCGGCACTATAACCTGCGGAAGCAAGGACTGGAGGCCATGCGGGCCTATCTGGACGGCACCTATTCTGTATTTGGCCTTGAAAAACCGCTGCAAATGCCAACGGTACAAGCAAGCCCGGTTTGGCAGCAATATACCACACTGAGCGCACAATATCCGAATGCGCTGGTACTGGTACAGGTTGGAGATTTCTACGAGGCGTTTGAAAAGGATGCCCAGGCACTGCATGACCAATTCGGATATGCCACAACGAAACGTCGAGTCAGCGGCGGAAGCGGCTCCTATCTGATGGCCGGATTCCCTATCTCTTCGCTGGAATCTGTGCAGGGCAAGTTGGAATCGCTCGGTATTTCTGTCGTTGTCTCCGGCGAAAGTGGGACGGATTATTTTCCTGCCGAACTGCCGTCAGAGGAACCAGAAATGGGGCAGGAACCACTCACAGCAGAAACACCGACTTCGGAGACAGCCCTGGAATCACCCGCCGAAGAAGAAACCGTTCTCCCCGCACCGAAGCCCATACAGGAGCGTGTGCGCTTTGCACCGCTCCACCCGGAGATACCGGCCCAGCGGCGGCATGACTTCCGCATCACCGACCGGACGCTGGGCGTGGGCAGCAAGGCGGAAAAGTATGCGGCCAATGTGGCCGCCATCCGCACCCTGCAGAGGGTCGAGCAAGAAAACCGGCTGGCGACGCCGGAAGAACAGGAAACTCTTTCCCGCTATGTGGGCTGGGGCGGCCTTGCCGACTGCTTCGATGAAAAGCACAGCCGGTACGCCGAACTGAAAGCGCTGCTCACCGAGGAGGAATATGCCGCCGCCCGTGCCAGCAGCCTGACCGCTTTTTATACCCCGCCCGTTCTCATCGACGCCATCTACAAGGCGCTGGCGCAGATGGGCTTGGAAAGCGGCAACCTGTTGGAACCTGCCTGCGGCGTCGGCAACTTTATCGGGATGCTGCCGGACAGCATGGGGGATTGTAAGGTCTACGGCGTGGAACTGGACAGTATTTCCGGCCGCATCGCCCGACAGCTTTATCAGAACAGCCGAATCGCCGTCACCGGCTATGAAAAGGCGGAGATACCGGACAGCTTCTTTGACGCAGCAGTGGGCAATGTGCCGTTTGGAAATATCAAGGTCGTTGACCGGCGCTACGACAAGCATCACTGGCTCATCCACGACTATTTTCTCGGAAAGACGCTGGACAAGATACGTCCGGGCGGCGTGATCGCCTTCATCACCTCAAAAGGTACGATGGACAAGGAAAGCCCCGCCGTGCGGAAATATCTGGCCCAGCGGGCTGACCTCATCGGGGCGATCCGCTTGCCGAATACAGCCTTCAAGGCCAGCGCCGGGACGGATGTCACCAGCGACATTCTCTTCCTCCAGAAACGTGACCGCATTGTGGACATCGAGCCGGACTGGGTGCATCTGGACACGGATGAAAACGGCATCCGCATGAACAGCTATTTCGTCCGGCACCCGGAAATGGTGCTGGGCGAGATGGTCATGGAGAGCACCCAATACGGCATGGACAGCGTGTGCAGGCCCCGTGAAGGGGACGACCTTGCCGCCCTGCTGGATAAGGCCGTGTCCGGGCTTCACGCCCAGATCCCTGCCTATGAGCAGGATGGGCCGGAGGAGGAAGATCTGTCCATTCCCGCCGACCCGGATGTGCGGAATTACAGCTTTACCTCTGTGGACGGCAAGCTGTATTTCCGTATCGACAGCCGCATGGAGCCGGCCGTTTTGCCGCTCACCACCGAGAACCGGGTCCGGGGCATGATGGCGCTGCGGGACTGCGCCCGGCAACTCATTGCCTATCAGATGGAAAATCATCCGGACGAGATCATTCGACGGGAACAGGAAAAACTTGACAGTCTGTATGACGCCTATGTGAAGAAATACGGGCGGCTCTGCACCCGTGGCAACCATCTGGCCTTTTCGGACGACAGCAGCTATCCTCTGCTGTGCTCGCTGGAGGTGCTGGACAACGAGGGCAATTTTGCACGCAAGGCGGATATGTTCACCAAACGGACCATCCGGCCCAATGCGCCGGTGGCGCAGGTGGATACGGCTTCGGAGGCGCTGGCGGTATCTCTCTCCGAAAAAGCGCAGGTCGATCTCAGCTTTATGTCGGAACGCTCCGGGAAAAGCGAGGACGAGCTGGTGCAGGAGCTTTCCGGGGTCATCTACCGGAACATCCGCTGCGGCCTTACGCCGGAGGAAATTTCCCCGGCGCAGCTTGACCTTTCGGCCTACCCCTATGTCACCGCCGAGGAATTTCTGTCCGGCAATGTGCGCAAAAAGCTGCAAATGGTGCAGGCCCTGCAAGCGGCGTTACCAGCTGAAAAGAAGCAGGAATTGGCCGACTATGCCGCCGCATTGGAGGCCGTGCAGCCGCCAGACCTGACCGCTGCGGAGATCGGCGTGCGGATCGGCGCATCATGGGTGCCCGCCGAGATCTATCAGCAGTTTATGTTTGAGCTGTTCGGCACCAGCGTATATGCCCGGCAGAAAATGCGGGTCGTCCGCTCCGAATACAGCGGCGAGTGGAACATCAGCAACAAGAGCATGGACGGGGGCAACATCAAAGCCGTCACCACCTACGGCACCAAGCGCATTACGGCGTATCACATTCTGGAGCAGACGCTGAATCAGCGGGTAGTCAAGGTGTTCGACACCGTTGTGGAGGACGGCAAGGAGCGGCCGGTGCTGAATGTGAAGGAAACGGCCATTGCGCAGGACCGGCAGGAGCTGATCAAGTCCAAATTTGCCGATTGGCTTTGGCAGGACATTGACCGGCGGGAGCGGCTGTGCCGCATCTATAACGACACCTTCAATTCCATCCGTCCGAGAGAGTACGACGGCAGCCATCTCCGATTCGTGGGGATGAACCCGGAGATCACCCTGCGGAGGCATCAGGTGAACGCCATCGCCCATGTGATCTACGGTGGCAACACGCTGCTGGCCCACGAAGTAGGGGCAGGGAAAACTTACGAAATTGTTGCCGCCGCTATGGAGATGAAGCGGCTTGGGCTATGCACCAAGTCGCTGGTCGTGGTGCCGAATCATATCACGGAGCAGTGGGCGGCAGAATGGCTCCAGCTCTACCCGGCTGCCAACATTCTGGTGGCCACCGAGCGGGACTTTGAAAAGCACAACCGCCGCAGGCTGTGCGCCCGAATCGCCACCGGCGATTATGACGCCGTTATCATCGGACACAGTCAGCTGATGAAGATCCCCCTGTCCCGTGAGCGGCAGCGGGAGATCCTGCAGCGGCAGATCAACGAGGTGCTGCTGGCCATCAGCGACGCCAAGCGGCAGAGAGCGGAGAACTTCACGATCAAGCAGATGGAGCGCACCCGCAAGTCGCTGGAGACCCGGCTGGAAAAGCTCAACGACCAGAGCACCAAAGACGACACGGTGACTTTTGAAGAATTAGGCATCGACCGACTGTTCATCGACGAGAGCCACAATTTCAAGAACCTCTTCCTGATGACCAAAATGCGGAACGTCGGCGGCATCGCACAGACGGAGGCGCAGAAGTCCTCGGACCTCTTTGCCAAGTGTCAGTATCTGGACGAGCTGACCAATAGCCACGGCGTTATCTTCGCCACCGGCACCCCCATTTCCAACAGCATGGTGGAATTATATACAATTCAGCGGTACTTGCAGTATGGGACACTGCAAGAGATGGGCCTTGTCCACTTCGACGATTGGGCCAGCGACTTTGGAGAGACGGTGACGGCCATCGAACTGGCCCCCGAAGGCAGCGGCTACCGCCCGAAAACCCGCTTTGCGAAATTCTTCAATCTGCCGGAACTGATGGCGACCTTCAAAATGGTGGCCGATGTGCAGACGGCGGATATGCTGAACCTGCCGGTCCCAAAAGCCAATTTTCACACCGAGGTCATCCAGCCGAATGAATTGCAGCGGACGGTGGTAGCGGAACTGGCAGAACGAGCCGAGCGTGTCCGTGCCCGTGCGGTCGATCCCAGCACAGACAATATGCTCCGCATCACCAACGATGGACGCAAGCTGGCGCTGGATATGCGCCTTATCAACCCGCTGGCCGCCGATGACCCCAACGGCAAGGTCGCAACCTGCGCCCGCAATGTCGCCCGTATCTGGGCGCAGACCAAAGATCGGCGCAGCACCCAGCTGGTTTTCTGCGACCTGTCTACGCCGAACAAGAATACGCCGATTGAAATGCAGAAAAATGCAGAAGGGGTCTATGAAATGATACCGGATCAGTTTACGGATGTTTACAACGACCTGAAAAAGAAACTCATGGCAGAGGGTATTCCGGAGGAGGAAATTGCCTTTATCCATGATGCCAAAACCGAGCAAAAGAAAAAGGAGCTGTTTGCCAAAGTGCGTGGAGGTGAGGTGCGCATCCTCATGGGCAGCACGGCCAAAATGGGCGCAGGCACCAATGTGCAGGACCGGCTTATCGCCCTGCACGATCTCGAATGTCCCTGGCGGCCCAGCGATCTCCAGCAGCGCCTTGGTCGCATCGTGCGGCAGGGCAACCAGAATCCGGAGGTAGAAATTTTCCGCTATGTCACCGAGGGTACATTCGACGCCTATCTCTATCAGCTGGTGGAATCCAAGCAGCGGTTCATTGCCCAAATCATGACCTCCAAACTACCGGCCCGTGCGGCGGAGGATGTGGACGAAACGGCGCTTTCCTATGCCGAGATCAAGGCGTTGGCTACCGGAAACCCGCAGATCATTGAAAAGTGCAATCTGGATATGGAGGTCAGCAAGCTGAATATGCTCCGTGCCAGCCATCTGAGCCAGCGGTATGCGCTGGAGGAGTTGGTGCTGCGGAAGTATCCGGCAGAGATCAAGGAGTTGAACGAACGTATCGCCGGATATGAGCAGGACAGCGCACGGCTGGCGGAACATCCGAAGCCCGCCGAGGGCATTGCACCGATGGCCTTAAATGGCGTCACCTACGCCGAGCGTGAGAACGCCGGAAAGGCCATCATCCATGCCTGCACCCACATGAACGGAGCGGAGACTATCCCCGTTGGCAGCTACCGTGGATTTGATATGGCGCTCACCTATGACAGCAAAACCAACGAATTTCACATGACGCTGAAAGGCAGTCTTTCCCACACGGCTGTGCTGGGGGCAGACGCAGGCGGCAATGTGACCCGCATCGACAATGCGTTGGAGAAAATCGATGAGCGTCTGGAAAGCGCACGGTCACAGCTTGCTCATGCCACTGAGCAGCTTGAAAACGCCCGCACAGAGATGGTCGCTCCTTTTCCGAAGGAGGCAGAACTGGCCGAAAAGACACGGCGGCTGAATGAACTGAATGTGCTGCTGAATCTCAATGAGTCGGATCGTGTCGTTATGTCGGAGGAGCCGGACGAGGGCGTTAAAACCTGGCCGAGAACAGCAGACCGGGAACGGTGATCTGCATCCTTCCGCTTTTACCGGTCGAGGATGAGAACAAGGCAGCAGGCTGTTTCGGCCTGCTGCCTTGTTCTCTCCGACACTCCAAAAAGTTGCACATTTTCGTAAGTTTTCACTTTGCGGTTGTGGGCACTGCTTTAAGATTGCTGGCTGTTCAGATACTCAACCAGCTCGCAAACCGTTGTGACCGGGTTACTATCTCGGCTGAGAATCACTACATTGTCCTTGTAAAGACTATCCAAGCGTTCCCTGGCACGCCGCATTGCCTCTGATTGATGAGGTAATAGGTCGGCAAAAACATCCAGATTCTTTTCGTATTTTTCAAGCCGCCCTTTGCTTTGCAGTTGGTGCAGCACTTCTTCGGCTCCGTTTAAGTAGCTGTTCTGCTTTACAAAATGAAGTAGATACCAGTATTCAAAGCAAGGATTGGAATAGGCGATTTTATACCCATGCTTCTCAGCGTAGTCGGCGGCATTTTTCAATTCGGAGTTCTTGTTGTCATCGCAATCGAAAACGCACCACAGTTGGTCTCCGTCCTTTGGAAAATAATCCGATTGAGAAAGCAGCCCTTTTGCGTGCTTCACCAAATGCTCTGCAGCCTTGTGCTTGGAAGAAATCGGCACAATATCTACCAGGCAGTTGCGGGAACGGAAATGCTTGAAATATTTGATCTCCGTTTCTTTTCCCTCACAGATTATATAAATGATGGGCCTACGTTTGCGACGGCCTGCTTTATTTGGGTCGTATTCTTTCCTCATTCCTGCCATAAGCCGTCACCTCCGATAAACGGGATCGCACCGAAGCGCCCTTGCAAATACCCCTTGCGGATGTTCTCTCCCTTTCTCGGAGAGAAGGACGCCAGCGAATATAACTCAGTTGCACAGGACCGCTCATCCTTTTCTGCAAACCAGATCTGATCTCTGCGGAAGAAGGTAAGATCAAGCAGCATCGCATCATGCGTCGTAAACAGAAGCTGCGCTCCCTCTGTGTTGATCGTATTATCCTGAACCATCTCTATCAGTCGCTTTGTCAGGAGCGGATGCAGACTGTCCTCGATCTCGTCAACGACAAGCAGTGCGCCGTCCTCCAATGCTTGCAGCCAGCCGCCGATACGGGAGAAGAACCGTTGCGTTCCGGAGGACTCCTGATCCATAAGAAGCTGGAAGTGTTCCACGCTGCCATCCGCACCGATGACACGGTGGGTGGTCGTAATGACCGGGGCCTTGCCGGAAACGTTCTTGATGGTCACATCAGAAATGCCGAGGTCGGCAAGCAGCAATTCCTTCAGGATACGAGCCTTCTTCTCATCCCCGCTGACGATCTGTGCGACCGTTTCCGAGGCAGCCGGTGCTTCCTCCATCAAGAATGTCAGCTTTTCCAAGAACCACTTGTAGGCATTTTCCGTTTGTGGCAGATTCCAGTCGTTTGAGGAAACAAGATACAGCTTATTATCCGGTGTGCGGTTGCTGAGTGTGATTTGCTCATTGATATTCTCTCGGAATTCATATACGCCGTTTTCTCTTGAGAAAATCAGCGCCTCACGCCCATTGGGCCAGTGGTACAAATACTCCGTATAGATCTTCTTAGCATCGAAAGAATAGCCGTAAGCGTAACGAATGCCATGATAGATGAATACGATTTCAAAAGATGTAGGCGTTGTGGTGTCTCCAAACGGCTCCCACGGCAATTTTTGTCCCTTGGATATTTTGGCTGCTTCTCCGACAACCATATCCTTCATCGTCATCAGTGCGTGCAGCACATTACTTTTACCGGCAGCGTTCGCTCCGTAAATAGCAATAGCAGGTAAAAGCGCCCTTTTTTCATCTGGGTGCAGCAGATAAGACTCCAGGGACTTATCCTTTGATGCTGCAAAGCTGATGACTGCACTATCTTTGATTGAGCGATGGTTTTCAATCGAAAATTGAATAAGCATAAGCGGATACCTCCATTCGCAGTATAGTCTCTCCATTCTTCTCCCATATTATAGCAGTTAAAATCGCCCGCGTCAATATTTATCACTTGATTTTGCGGAAATAATGCAAATTCAAGTGATAAAATCATTTCATGCGGCAAAGGATATAATTAGCCGCAGGAAAATTGATAGGGAAAGTATCCGATAATGGCTCGACTGCTCTGCGTCCCCGCTTATAATATAAACGAGATTATCATAAATTAATTTATCATAATGAGGACATCTGAAAAGCATATCCAAACTACACCGTGATTTTTGGTGTGTTCAGCAAAAGCGGCTTTACACAACGCCTATTGGATGCCGCCAACGCCAATCCCGACCTGCTTCTTTTTGACGGGGACCACATTCTTCAATGATTTTTCCCACACACCAAAACAGGTCTGCATAGAAGTATTTAATATGCGCCCTCTTATAGCCGGACGGCTTTCATTCATGTGAAAACCGACCGGCTTATTTTTATATCAAGGAGATGATGAAACGATGGGCTATGTGACAAGAGAGATGATTGACCGGGCGAAGGAAATGGACCTGCTGACCTATCTCCAGACCTATGAGCCGCAGGAGCTGGTGCATTTCGGCGGTAGCACCTACTGCACCCGTGAGCACGACAGTCTGAAAATTTCCAACGGCAAGTGGTGCTGGTTTTCCCGTGGGATTGGCGGCAGGACGGCGCTGGATTATCTGATCAAAGTGAAAGAGGTTCCTTTTACCGAGGCGGTAGAGCGGATCGTGGGACGGGCGGCTGAAAGGCCGCCCATTTCTAATCCCCGTCAGCAGCCGGAGCGGACAAAGACACTGCTTTTGCCGCAGGCCAGCCGCTGTGCCGCCCACGCCATCGAGTATCTGCACCGCCGAGGAATCGACTATGAACTGATTGATTTCTGCATCCGGACCGGTCGGCTCTATGAGAGCTATCCCCACCATAATGTCGTATTTGTCGGCAAGGATAAAGACGATCAGCCCCGTTATGCCTGTCTGCGGGGAATCGGGACAGACTTCAAAGGAGAAGCAACGGGCAGCGATAAGCGATTTTCCTTTTCCATTCCCGCTGAGGAGCCGTCGCCAGTGTTGTATCTGTTTGAATCGGCCATCGACCTGCTTTCCTTTGCGACGATGGCACAGGCCGACAACCTTCCGTGGAGGTCGCAGCACCTGTTGTCTCTGGCCGGTGTGTACCAGCCCAAGAAGAACTTGACGGAGCGGCATCTGCCGCTGGCCCTGTCTCGGTATCTTCGGGACCACCGGGAAATCCAAACCATTTACCTGTGTCTCGACAATGACCTTGCGGGCCGCAGCGCCGCCGATGCGATCCGGCAGCAGCTGGCAGGCAGGTATGTTGTGCGGGACGGCTTTCCTCGCCAGGGCAAGGATTATAACGATTGGCTCTGCCTGCGGAAAGGACTACCGATCACCAAAACCGTACCGAAAACGGAGAGGAGTATGGCACGATGAGCGAATATAAGGTTCTTATTACGGAGACATGGAAGCGGGCAGTTACGGTAGATGCCGAGAGTCGGGAGGAGGCGGAAGAAACCGTGCGCTGCCAGTATAAAAACGGCGAATACGCTCTTGCATCGGCGGATTCTGATGGCGTCTCTTTTTCAGCACAGTATCCGGAGCAGCAAGTCGAGTTGTCCTACGGAAAGCTGCGGGAGCTGTTTCGCAAAGCGGAGCGAGGCGGCATCCATGTGAGCGGGTATATCACCTTCCGTGCAGACAGCTTTTCCACAGCATACAGCGAGCGCTCCCGCACCTATGCGGTATCCAGCGATAACAAGGCATTTCAGCCCAACATGGGCGGTTATTCCATTTACGCCCGCTGTCTGGACGGGACGGACCCCTGCGTCCGACTGGAGCAGTATATGGCTTGCGGAATACGGCGGAGAACGTGGGTGGAGCGTAGAGCGCTGCTATATGCTCCGGGAGGACTACGACCGGGTGATGACCCTTCCGGAGCGAGGCAGGGAGCGAGGACGATAAAGTAACACTCAAAATTATACCCGAAATTATAATACTTCACGGTATAACCTTAAATGAAAAACAGAGGGGGCTTGCGGTATATTGTGTGCCGGGATTTACAATTGATTTTCCATAACGGATGTTCTTATCAGCAGGTACCCCCGGACGCACGCCCGCAGGGCGTGCAGGAATGTACTATACCAGCAAGCAACGCCTTTTGGGGACAAAAGGCAGCTTGACAGGGGTGTCCCCCTGTAACCCCTCGCCGCCAAGTGCGGCAATTTTGACCTTTGGAGGAATGGCAATGACCAAGCGAGAGATAGAGATCAAGGTGCGGCTGAACGAGAAGGAGGCGGAGCACCTGAACCGGCAGGTGGAGAAATGCCGCCTGTCCCGTGAAGCCTACCTGCGGCACCTGATTGCCGGAGTAGTGCCCCGTGAGGCCCCGCCACCGGAATACTTTGCCTTCATGCGGGAGCTGCATTATGTGGGCAACCTTCTCAACCAGATCGCACAGAAGGCCCATGTGCTGAACGTCATAGATGCCAAGCGTTACGATGAGGCCAGCAAGCAGTGGGAAGCCTTTATCCGGGAGGTCACGGCGGCGGTCATCCTTCCGGCAAAACGGGAGTAGCGCTATGGCGACAACTTCCATTTGGGCCGTGAAGGGATGGCTGGGCAAAGTGGTACTCTATATCGAGAACCCGGAAAAGACGGAAAACCCGCAGTTCTACCGGCAAAAGGATATGACCGATGTGCAGGCACAGAATTTATCGGATGTCATTGACTACGCCGCCCGCCCGGATAAAACGACGGAAGCGCTGGACAGTGAAAGTGTCCCCATACTGCGCCAGCTGGTCAGCGGCGTCAACTGCCTGCCCGCAACGGCACGGGACGAGATGCTGGCGGTCAAGAAGCGCTTCGGCAAGGAGGACGGCGTTGTCGCCTATCATGGGTATCAGTCCTTTGCCACCGGTGAGGCTACACCGGAGATGGCCCATGAGATCGGCGTGAAGCTGGTCCGGAAGCTGTGGGGCGAGAAATATCAGGTGCTGGTTGCCACCCATTTGGATAAGGAGAATCATCTGCATAGTCATTTTGTGGTGAACAGCGTATCCTTTGTGGATGGCATCCGCTACCATCGTACCGGGAAAGACTACTACGAAATGCGGACAGTCTCCGACGAACTCTGCCGGGAATACGGCCTGTCCGTGGTGGAGAAGCCCCAGCCGGGAAAGGCAAAGCACTACGGGGAATGGCGGGCCGAACAGGAGCAGCGCCCCACATGGCGTGGCCTGATCCGCAGTGAAATCGATGGGCTGATCCGGGAAAGTGTCAGCGAAAAGCAGTTTTATTACCTGTTGCGTCAGAAGGGCTATGCAATAAAGTTCGGTAAGGACATTTCCGTGCGCCCGCCCGGAAAGGAACGCTTTGTGCGCCTTTCCCGGAACTTCGGGGCGGCATACACCGAAGATGGGATACGGCGGCGTATTTTGTCCCAGCCCCTGCCGCAGGTTCCCCATCCGGAAGTTCCGAAAGAGCGGAAAAAAGTCTATTCTGCGCAGGGAAAGTGGCAGAAAACACGCAAGATAACCGGCTTTCGGGCGCTGTATCTGTATTACTGCTATAAACTCGGTGTGTTTCCAAAGCGCCGCCCGCAAAGCCGGGCACGGCTCCATTTTCTTCTCCGGGAGGATCTGATAAAACTGAATAATATCTCACAGGAAGTACGGCTGCTCGCACGGCATCACATTGATACCGCCGAGCAGCTTGCTTTATATAAAAAGGAACAGGAGGTGCAGATCACGACCCTTTCCGCCCAGCGTCGGGCGCTGCAGAAGGCACTGCGTACCAAGCCCGTCCGGGATAGCCCGGAACAGGCTGATGCACACAGGGCGCAGATCAGGGAGTTGTCTGAACGGCTCAAAGCGCTGCGCCGGGAGTTGCACCTGTGCGACGACATTGCAGAGCGCTCCGGCGTGATGGCGGAGAAACTGAAAGCCGTCCGGGAGGACGAGAAAAATCAACAGAAGGAGGAACAGCAACATGAACACATCCGGTGACGCCGCCGAACAGGTCGTCCGGCTCAGTCTGGAAGGCGTGGAGGTGGCAGCCAAGATCACAGGCAGTGCGGCCAAGGAGGTATCGGCGCTGCTGATCGCCGCCCTGAAAAACCGGGACAAGAACAAGGTCAAGGGGCGGCAGCGTCTGACCGCCATGCTCCGCAGCGGCAAGGAATTGACCATCTTTACCGTCAAAAATCAGGACATGGCCCGTTTTGTGGCTGACGCCAAGCGCTACGGCGTGGTCTACTGCGTGCTGCGGGAGGCAAAGGGCAACCCGCAGGGCATCAGCGAGATCATGGTGCGTGCCGAGGATGCCGCCAAAATCAACCGAATCGTGGAGAATATCAAAATCGCCACGGTATCCGACCCGGAGGCCATCCGGGAGAACTTGTCCGGCAAGGAGAAAGAGGGTTCTGGCCAGCCGGTTCCGGAGCAGACGCATCCCCAGCAAAGCGAGGATGACCGGCTGCTGGATGAGATGCTTTCGGGTCCCGCCGACCGGCAGGAGACGCTTCGTGAAAACCCTACGGCGGCTCGCACGGAGCGCTCCCGTCCGTCCGAGCCTTCTTCCAAAACCAGAGAGAACTCCGAAGGGGCGTCTAAAGATGGTCGTCCTTCCGTCCGGGAGGAGTTGCGGGAGATCCGGCGTGGACAGGAGGACGGCACCATCCCCACCCAGCGGAATGAGCCGGAGCAGGAGAAAAGGCCGCAGCAGCCCATCCGGCACAAGCAACCTCCGCAGAAGAAGCGGAGCAGAAAAAGTAAGGAGAGATAACGATGGCAAATTTTGACGATCTGTTTACTACCCCCGCTGCCCCGGAGCCGCCCAGCGCCCCGCCGCAGCTGACAAAGGAGGAATACGCCGCCAAGAAAAAGGCCGAGCGGGACGACCTGTATGCGCTGGCGGATGAAATGGCGCATGAGATCATGCAGGACGGAGACGCCTTCCGGGGCTTTCTGGATGTGCAGGCACGCTTTGACCGCTACTCGCCTACCAATGCCCTGCTGATCTACGCACAGAATGACAAGGCCACCCGCCTGCGGGACTTTGACGGCTGGAAGAAACAGGGGGTATATGTCCGCAGGCATGAGACGGGCATCTCCATTTTGGAGGCCGGGGACAGCTATGTGACCGAGGACGGCCGCACGGGATATTATTATCATGTAAAAAAGGTCTTTGATATTGCACAGACGGATGCCAAACGCCAGCCGCAGGTGCATTATGATGACCGCCTGCTGCTCTCGGCTCTGATCTCCAAGCGCCCGGTGCCCATCGAAATGGCGGAGAATGTCCCCAACGGTGCGGCCTATGACTACACCCGTAGAACCGTCGTTGTCCAGCGTGGCATGGATGGACAGGATCTGTTTCGCTGCGTGTCGCTGGCGATGGCCCGTGCGGAGCTGGACCAGACGGAGCACGCTGACCCGCAGGCGGATGCGTTCCGGGGCTATTGCATCTCCTATATGCTCTGCCGCAAATATGGGGTAGATGCCCGTGGGTACGATTTCAGCCGCCTGCCGGAATCGCTGCGGGATGCCGATTCGCAGACCATTCGCAGTGAACTGACCGACATCCGGGATACGCTCCAGGCCATGACCGGCAGAATGGGGCGGGCGCTGGAGCAGAGCCGTGCGTCCGCACAGAAAAACGCCAGAAAGGAGCGGTAAGCGATGGAGAAACCGAGTAAGCGGGTGCTGACCCTCGATTCGTACCAGCATGGAGTGGTCATTCATGCGCTCAATGAACTGCGAAATGACCTGATCCACGAGCAGCGCCCCACGGATATTGTGGATGAGGTGCTTGTCAAGACCATTGATGCGCCGAGCAAGTCCCGGAAGGGCAAGTGCAGGGATGAACGGTAAAACCAAGAGCGTATGGTATCTGCTGGGACTGCTTCCTGCGGTGTGGCTGGGGCTGCTGGTGGCCCCGACCGCATCCGGCGGCCTTTTCGGGATCATCCGGCAGTTCCCTGCGGCGATGCAACATCCGTTTCATATTATCTGGTGCGAGGACAGCGGAAAAGCTGTCCTCTTTTTTGTTGTCGTCTATGCCCTGCTGGTAGGAGCGGTGCTGTCCACCCGGCGCAACTATCGGCGTGGCGTGGAACACGGCTCCGCCAAATGGGGCCGCCCGGAGCGGCTGAACGGGAAATACTGCGCCAAGCCACCGGAGCCGAACAAGGTGTTCACCCAGCATATCCGAATGGGGCTGGACGGCCGGAAGCACCGGCGCAACCTGAACACGGTTGTGGTCGGCGGCAGCGGCGCAGGCAAGACCCGCTGCTATGCAAAGCCCTGCCTGTATGAGGCGTGCCTGTCTCCAAAGGGGCCGTCCTTTGTCTGTCTTGACCCCAAAGGCGAGCTGCTGCGGGATTCCGGAGGACTGCTGCGGGAATCGGGCTATGATGTCCGGGTGCTGGATCTGCTGCACATGGAGAAAAGCTACTGCTATAACCCCTTCGTCTATCTGACCAATGACAATGAGGTACAGATGTTGGTGACGAATCTGTTCAAAGCGACAACGCCCAAGGGCGCACAGACGCAGGACCCCTTCTGGGATTCCACCGCATCCATCCTTCTGTCGGCGCTGGTCTATTATCTCTATCACGAGGCCCCACCGGAGGAACAGAATTTTCCGATGGTCATGGAGATGCTTCGGGCCGGAGAGGTCCGGGAGGACGACGACAGCTATCTTTCTCCACTGGATGTGCTTTTTGAACGGCTGGAAATGCGGGATCCGGAGCATATCGCCGTGAAGTATTACAAGCAGTACCGTTCCGGCAGCGCCAAAACGCTGAAAAGTATTCAAATCACGCTGGCGTCCCACATGGAGAAGTTCAATCTGGATTCCCTGATTGCCCTGACGGCCACGGATGAACTGCATTTGCAGGACATGGGTGAAAAACGGGTGGCGCTGTTTGCGCTGATCCCCGACAGCGACACCAGCTTCAACTTTTTGGTATCGATTCTGTATCAGCAGCTATTCCAGCAGCTGTTTGACAGCGCCGACCATAAGCACGGCGGCAGTCTGCCGGTTCCGGTCCATTTCCTAATGGACGAGTTTGCCAACATCAGTCTGCCGAACGACTTTGAGATCAAGCTTTCCACCATGCGTTCCCGCAATGTGTTTGTGTCCATCATCCTGCAGAATATAGCCCAGCTGAAGGCGCTGTTTGAAAAGCAATGGGAAAGTGTGCTGGGGAATTGCGACGAACTGCTGTATCTCGGCGGCAACGAACAGGGGTCGCACAAGTATATCTCGGAACTGCTGGGTAAAGCCACGATTGACACCAACACCTACGGAAAATCGTCCGGGCGCAACGGGAATTACAGCACAAATTATCAGATCACGGGTCGGGAGCTGATGACACCGGACGAGGTGCGGATGCTGGATAATCGCAAGGCGCTGCTGTTCATCCGTGGTGAATTGCCGGTCTGCGACGACAAATTTGACATCCTGACCCACCCGCTGGTGTCCCGCACACCGGATGGCGGCGGCCTGCCCTATGTCCACGGCGGAACGGAGCAGGCCGTTGCGTCCATCCGTGTGGATGGCTGGCGGTGGGGACCAGACGAGGAAATTCCTGCGGCCGATCTATCTGAACAAAAGTTTGAACTGCTCTCCAGTGAAGAACTGGAAGCGATTTTTATGGAGGAAAATTATGATGAAGCATCCTGATAAAAGAAAACGTCTGCAAACCCGGCCCCTGCCGATGGGGAAAAAGAGCCGGGTATTTCTGGCGGTCTATTCCGCCGCTGTCCTCTGCGTGTGCTGTATGCCTGTGACGGCTTCTGCCGCAGGCGACCCGCTGACGGTCATCAACAACCTGTCCGACTTTATTTTCGGCGTGATCCGTGCGGTGGGGCTGATCCTTCTCGGCTGGGGTATCGTCCAGATCGGTCTGTCCTTCCAGAGTCACGACCCGTCCCAGCGCAGCAACGGCTTTCTCACGCTGGCAGGCGGCGTGATCGTGACATTTGCCAAAGAAATTCTGGCGCTTATCACAGGCTGAGGGAAAGGAGGTACATCATGGGAAAATGCGAGTGCTATATCCATTCCCTGAAGCAGGGCGAAAAGCACGTTCTGGGGGAAGCAAGGATCATCAAGCGTCTGGGCGACAACGACTATCTGGCGGAATACAACGGCGTGAGATGCCATGCGATTTTCAATCCGTTTGCCGGGAAGTTCTTTGTGGACGATGTGTACGGGATCGTTCGCAAGTCCCCGGCAGACCGCACCCGATAAAATTGGCAGCAAGGGGCAGTCGCAAAGCCTGTCTCTTGCTGTCAGGAAAGGAGAATGCAATATGAGTGACAACTGGGTCGTTCAGAATCTGGAGAACGCCCTTGCGACTTGGAACGAAAAGCTGGCGGAGATATGGCAGCTCATCACGCAGTCGCCGGAACAATTCAAGGGCGGTACCATCTGGAACGTGGTCCTGCTCATCCACGACACGATGCAGGCCATCGGTCTTGCGCTGCTGGTGCTGTTTTTTGTGGTGGGTGTCGTAAAAACCTGCGGCTCCTTCGCAGAGATCAAGCGTCCGGAGGCGGCGGTGAAGCTCTTTATCCGCTTTGCGCTGGCCAAAGCCGTTGTGACCTACGGACTGGAACTGATGATGGCCCTGTTCACCATTGTGCAGGGCGTTATTTCCTCCATCATGTCGGCAGCCGGGATGGGTGCAGCGCAGGAGACGGTGCTTCCTGCCGAGATCGTGACCGCCATTGAAAGCTGCGGCTTTTGGGAGAGCATCCCGCTCTGGGCGGTGGCGCTGATTGGCGGCCTCTTTATCACGATTTTGTCTTTTGTCATGGTCCTCACGGTATATGGCCGCTTTTTTCGCCTGTATATCTACACGGCCATTGCCCCGATTCCCCTTTCGACCTTTGCGGGAGAACCGAGTCAACAGGTGGGCAGAAGCTTTTTGAAATCCTACGCTGCCGTGTGTCTGGAGGGAGCCATTATCGTGCTGGCCTGCATCATCTTCTCGCTGTTTGCATCCAGCCCACCCGCCGTTGATCCCAATGCGGCGGCAGTCACGCAGGTGTGGACGTATGTAGGAGAACTGATTTTCAATCTTCTGGTGCTGGTCGGAACGGTGAAAATGGCAGACCGTGTGGTACGAGAGATGATGGGACTTTAATTTGAAAAGGAGAAACGACAATGATGCAGAACCATGTGATTCGCAGTGACGATCCCCAGGCAGTGGAGAAGCTGCAGGCCAAGCTCGACAAGCTGATCGCCATGCACGCCCGCATGAAGGAGATCAACGCCTATTTCCGCAAGCACGCCACGTCGCTGGGCTGCCCCGGCCTTTCGGATGAGGATGCCGCCAAGTTGGACAGGCGTGTGCAGGAAGGATATTCGAGGGAAAAGCAGCCGTATCCGTCCTACGTCCTCAGCGGCAATACGGCGGAGATTCGTCGGCTCCGGCAGCGCATCGAGGAGGTATCCCGGACGCAAAGCACAGAATATGTGGGCTGGGACTTTCCGGGCGGCCGTGCCGAAGCAGACAAGGAGGACAACCGTCTGCGGCTGTATTTTGACGAAAAGCCCTCGGAGGAGCAGCGGAGCAAGCTGAAATGCAACGGATTCAAGTGGGCACCGTCCGTGGGCGCATGGCAGCGCCAGCTCAACGACAATGCCATTCACGCCGCCGCACGGATAGACTTTCTTCGCCCGGAGAGCGGCGAAAGTCCCACGACCATCCAGCCCAAGCGACCGGTGAAAAATGCACCGGAGAGAGGATGACGTCTATGGAAATCAAAATCAACCGGGAGATACGGGACTACAAGGAGAATATCTTCTTCGGGCTGTCGCTGCGGCAGCTCATTTTTTCGCTGCTGGCCTGCGGGGTGGCAGTAGGCATCTATTTGGGCCTGCGGGATGCGCTGGGGACGGAAACGGTCAGCTGGCTGTGCATCCTCGGCGCAGCGCCCTTTGCCGCTATGGGCTTTGTGAAATACCACGGCATGACGGCGGAGAAGTTCTTCGCTGCATGGCTGCGGTCGGAATTTCTTGTCCCAAAACGGCTGACCTTCCGACCGACCAATTTGTATTGGGAAGCTATGCAGGAAAAGAAGCGTTCCGCTATAAATTTTGGTGCATTTGCCCCGAAGTTTATAGCGGAACATGGAACAAAAAGGAGGCGTAGCAAAAAATGCTGAAAAAGTTGAAAGAGCTGCTTCGCAGAGATCCGGAGCAGTTCCGTATTCCCCGCAGCGTGCAGGAGGTGATCCCCATCCGCACGGTCTGGAAAAGTGGTATTTTCCTTGTGGGGCCGAACCGGTACAGCCGCACATGGCAGTTTTCCGATATCAACTATGCGCTGGCCGGTGAGGAGGATCAGAAATCCATGCTGCTGGGGTACAGCGGCCTTCTGAATCTCTGCGACAGCAATGCGTCCACAAAGTTCAGCATTGTCACCCGGAAGCTCAACCGCCGTGATTTCGAGGACTATATCATGATTCCCTACGCAAACGACGGACACGACCACTATCGCAGGGAGTACAACGCCATGCTGCTGGAAAAGGCGTCTCACGCCAGCGGTATGATTCGGGACCTCTATATCACCGTGACGGTTACACGCAAAAGCTACAAGGATGCCGAGAGTTATTTTGTCCGTGCCGGAGCGGAGTTTACGCTGGCGCTCTCCCGTCTTGGCTCCCGCTGCACAGAACTGGACATGATGGACCGCCTGCGTGTCCTGCACGGCTTTTATCGCCACGGTGAGGAGGCGGACTTCCACTTTGACCCGGCGCTGTCCATGAAGCTGGGCCACAGCTTTCAGGACTATATCTGCCCGGACAGCTTTGAATTTGACCGGGACCACTTCCGTATGGGCGACCGCTATGGCCGGGGACTGTTTTTGAAGGATTACGCCGCCTATCTGCGGGATGATATTCTCTCGGAGCTGTCCGGTATCGACCGGCCCATGATCCTCTCCATTGATGTGGTGCCGATTCCTATGGACAAGGCCATCCGGGACAGCGAGAGCCGCCTGCTGGGCGTGGAGCGGAACATTGTGGATTTCCTTCGGAAGCAGCAGGCCAATAACAATTTCTCCGGCACGGTTCCCTATGACATGGAAAAGCAGAGAGCGGAGATGAAGGAATTTCTGGATGACCTGACCATCCGTGACCAGCGGATGATGCTGGGGATGGTGACGCTGGTGCATACAGCGGACAGTAAAGAGCAGTTGGATGCCGACACCGATTATATAATGAACGCCGCCACCGGGCGAATGTGCCAGATGGCGACGCTCCGCTTCCAGCAGATGGATGGACTGAATACGGCGCTGCCCATCGGCGTGCAGAAGCTGGATATTCTGCGTACCTTCACCTCGGAATCTCTGGCGGCGCTGATGCCCTTCCGGGTGCAGGAGATCATAGAGCCGGGCGGTATCTATTACGGCGAAAACGCCATTTCCGGCAATCTGCTGCTGTGTAACCGGGCCAATCTGCTGAACCAATCCACCATTATCACCGGTGTCCCCGGCAGCGGCAAGTCCTTTTCAGCAAAGGAACTGATCACGTTTCTTGCGCTGGCCACGCAGGATGATATTCTCGTCTGCGATCCCGAGCGTGAGTATTATGCGCTGGGACAGGCGCTGGGCGGCGAGGTCATCCGCATTGCGGCGGGAAGTCCCGACCATATCAACGCTATGGACATGGTGGAGGGCTACGGCGACGGCGGCAATCCCGTGGTGGACAAATCCGAGTTTATCCTGTCCCTCTTTGAGCAGCTGGACCGGGGCGGCATCGGCCCTCTGCAAAAGAGCATCATCGACCGGTGCGTGGATGCTGTGTATGCGGCCTATAAGCGAGGCGGCCCTGTCCCGACGCTGTGCGTTCTGCGGGAGAAGCTGCTGGAGCAGCCGGAGGAGGAAGCCCGTGATCTGGCGTTGGCGCTGGAACTGTTCACCACTGGCAGTCTGGATGCCTTTGCCCATGAAACCAATGTAGACACCCAAAACCGCATCGTTATCTATGACATCATGGATCTGGGGCGGCAGCTGAAAACAATGGGGCTGCTGATCATCACGGATGCCATGCTGAACCGTGTGACGGAGAACTGGCGCAAGGGCAAGCGGACACATCTTTTTATAGATGAGTTCCATGTGGTCTTTCAGAATCCGTACAGTGCAGATTTCTTTGATTCCGCATGGCGGCGCTTCCGCAAACGTGGGGCCTACCCCACTGCCATTACGCAGAATGTGGAGTATCTGCTGGACAGCGTGCAGGCCAGCACCATGCTCTCCAACTCCGAAATGCTGATCCTGCTGAATCAGGCACCCAGCGACCGGGAGAAACTGGCTGCGCTTCTGAACATCTCCCCGGAGCAGACCAGTTACATCACCAACGCACCGGCAGGCTGCGGCCTGCTGCGCTATGGCGGCGCACTGGTGCCGTTTCGGAATCAATTCCCGAAGGATACAGAACTGTACCGCCTGATGACCACGAAACCGGACGAGAGCATTATTGTAGGAGGTAAGACGAAATGAGCGAGTTGAAACTGATGCAGCACCCGGAAATCACAGAACTGCTTTCGGTATTGGAACAGAACGGCCTTCACAAAGAGCAGGACGAGGTAAAATGCCTTGCCGCCTATATCGACGAGATGGAAGGTCAGTTATCCGCTATGAATGAGGAACTGATGCAGATGCACCGGGAGATCAGCACCATTCGGGACAGTTCCCTGAAGGTTCGGTGCGAGAAACTGATTTCCGGTGCAGAAAAACAGCTTTGGCAGGCAGCAACAGCCATTAGGACGGTCAAGCATAACTGCCTTTGTATGGCGAGAAATGCCGTAGACACTTTTAAGGCAAAAGGCAAGGCGGCCCTGCGCCGTGCGGTCTTTGCTATGAAGATTCCCAGCACGCTGGCCCTGCTGCAAGATATGTTGGCGCGACAGGCTGCAAGCGCCCAAAAAACGGCCGAGCGGCTGGGCGGCATTCAATCGGAATTGCAGGAGGCCGGAACCCACATACGGCGGGCGGGCCGCACGCTGCTCGGAAGGCCGGAGCCAGAAGATGCCGAGTATGAGCAAAATAGAGGACTGCTTGGCAAGGCTCAGACCGTTATAGGGCGGATGCGTAACAGCCTTTCAAGTATGGCTGCCCGGACAGCGCAGCTGGTGGACCGGCTGACTTCTGAGCGGGAAACGCCGGATTTCCGCCACTCCGTCAAAGAAGCGCTTCGGGACCTGCAAGCGGAGCAAAAGTACGGGGAGGATTTCCCCGTTCCCGCTGAACCGGCTCGGTAAGGGGGCACAATGGCAGACCTGAAAACAAGGAGGGCCGTCAAAGGGACCGTTAAGACCATTGACCGTGCGGCGGTTGCCGCTGAGCGCCTGAAGTCTGCCGCCGTCCGCACAAAGGATGCCGCCGAGCGCAGCGCCACTCCTGCGGAGACTTCTTCGCAGGAGTACGGCGCTCAGCAGCTGGAGCGCACGGCGCAAGGGACAGGCTCCGAGTTGGGCATCCAATTCCGGAAGCGGGGCCTCCGTGGTTTTTCTGATGCACGGCGAAATGCGGACAAGGCAAGGGCGCAAATGCAAAAATGCAGGGACGTACTGCGGGAAAACAAGTCGAAGAAAGCGGTGCAGGCTCCCCATGCGCCCAAGCCCGCAAAAACGGTGCGGACAGGTGCTCGCCCCATGCAGCGGACCGGCCGCATCGCTGTAAAGCCGCCACCTATCGGTTCCGGAGCGGCGCAGACGGTCAAAGCTGCGGCAAAGACGACGCCAAAGGCGGTTCAGACGGTCAAGGCTGCGGCAAAGGCCGCTGTGCAGACAGTCCAGCGCACTGCCAGAGCAACAGTCTCTGCCGCAAAGGCGGCTATCGCTGGGGCAAAGGCTGTCATCGCCGCTCTCGCAGCGGGCGGATGGGCGGCAGTGGCAATCATCCTCGTTCTCTGCGTGGTCGGGCTGATTGCCAGTTCCTGCTTCGGTGTTTTCTTCTCCGGCGAGGACAGCGGCACGGGACAGACCATGCGGCAGGTAGTGCAGGAGATCAACGCCGACTACCAATCGCAGATCGACGTCACAAAGGCTGGCAGCACCTATGACGAACTGGAAATGTCCGGCTCCCGTGCTGTCTGGCCGGAGGTGCTGGCGGTGTATGCCGTGAAAACCACTACCGACCCCGACGATCCGCAGGAGGTCGCCACGGTGGACGATGCCAAGAAAGCCATCCTCAAGGATATTTTCTGGCAGATGAACGAAATCTCTTCCCACACGGAGAGCAAGACCGAGGAAGTCATCACCGAAACCGACGACGGCCACGGGAACATCGTGGAAACCACCACGACAGTCACACGCACCTACCTTTATATTACAGTCAGTCACAAGACCGCCGAGGAAATGGCAGACCGTTTCAGCTTCAACGCCGACCAGCGGCAGCAGCTCTCGGAACTGCTTGCCGAAGAAAACCGTAAGTTGTGGTCATCCGTTCTCTACGGCATCTATTCTGGTGACGATACCATCGTCACCGTGGCGCTATCGCAGGTCGGAAATATAGGCGGGGAACCGTACTGGTCGTGGTATGGATTTGGAAGCCGTGTGGAATGGTGTGCCTGCTTTGTCAGCTGGTGCGCCGACCAGTGCGGCTATATCGACACGGGTGTCTGCCCGAAATTTGCCGGTTGCGGAAATGGCGTGCAGTGGTTTCAGGAGCGTGGACAATGGCTGGATGGCTCCGCCGAGCCTGTTCCCGGCATGATTGTCTTCTTCGATTGGGACAACAAGGGCGGCTCCGGTCCCCAGGACGGAGAGGCGGACCATGTGGGTATCGTCCAGAAGGTGGAGAACGGAATCATCTACACCGTCGAGGGTAATTCCGGAAATCTCTGTCGGGTGAACCGCTATTCTGTGGGACAGTATGAAATTATGGGCTACGGTGTTCTGCGCCCGTAACCGTAAAAAAGAAAATGGTGTCACCCCACTGGGTGACACCATTTTTATCAAAAGCAACGCAGCAAACGAATTGACGATAACGCATCAAACGCTATAATGGACTTGACATCAATTATTGGGGACGGAAATGATACGGACATTTCGTAAATCTAACCCATTTGCGATACCGCCGCCAAAAGCTGTTGGTATTGGGGCGTTTCCGGAAAACCTGACGGAGACGGTGACGGCGTAACTTCTGTTGTCAGCGCCGGTGCAAGGAAGCAAATGCTCTGGATCACCCGCATTTTGTGCTCCAAGGAAGAATGGACATAGACCTGAAGCGTGGTGCGGACATCCGCATGGCCCAGCATCTCACTCAGGCTCTTGACATCTACCCCACGCTCCACGCAGCGGGAGGCGTATGTGTGCCGCAACACATGGAAATTTCGGTACGGGATGCCCGCTGCTTTCAGCAAGGTTCGGTATTGATATTGCATTGTCCGTGGCTCCATCGGCACATTTTTTCCGGTCAGGAGATAGTTTTCTCTGTTTGGATGGGACTGGATGATTTTTTTCAGAAGGGCGGCCATGTCCCCCGGCAAGGGGATGGTACGCCGAGCACTATCGCTTTTGGGCGGCAGCACCATCAAGCAAGTACGGTCCCCGCTGCGAATACGCTGTACGGTTTTGCTGACATGGAGCACACCATTTCGCAGGTCAATATCTTTATATTGTAGGGCGCACAGTTCCCCAAGACGTAATCCTGTATTCAGCGTCAGCAAAATGCCGATACCGGCGGTCGTCGGCTTGTCCATGATCTTCTGCGCCAAACGCTGAATTTCATCCGGATAGAAGATGTCGATCTGCTTTCGTCGATATGCAGGCAGCTCCACGGCCAACCCCGGACTGGTGCAGTCCAGCTTTTTGGCGCTGTATCTCAGGATGGACTTCAAAAGCACGCCCACGTCTCGGGCACTTTTCCCGGAGAGACCGCCTTTTTGTAGGCGGAGAAGAAAATCGGAAATTTGATTCGCCGTCAGCTGGCATACAAGCACTACTCCCAAAGCGGGCAGAATATAATGTTCCAGCATATAAGCATACCGGGCAAGCGTAGATTGCTTCAGCTTATCCTGTTTATCCGCAAGAAACCGCTCTGCTGCCTGATCCAGCGTGAGTGAGGAAGTTTTCACCGGCGCTTTCTGACAAGCGTCCAAGCATCTTTGCCGTTTTGCACGGCACTCCCGATAGCTGCTGGCATAAACATAGCCATACTCAGCCCGGCCGGAGGGCGAGTGGCCCCGGATATACCGTCCCTCCCAGCGCCCATCCTTGCGCTTGTAAATATTTTCTCCACGTTTTGGCATATAGGCCCCTCCTTGACGATGTTTTTGACGGCGTATTTTACTTGCATCTGCTGTTTCGACCGATACAATTCAACACAAATGTGCTGAAACGGAGTATCACTATCACACGCATTTGTAATTTGCATGAAATTTTGCTAAATTCCGGCAATACGGTCATTGACTTTTGCGGGAAGTGTCGATATAATATAGGCGATTAGATGGACTTCGGTATCGCAAATGGGTTAGATTTACGAAGGCCCAAGTCCCGGATTTCTATTCTATCATTCCCAACAAAGACCAAGTTGATTCTCGAAAACAAAATATGCGAGTCCGATGATGCTGCACGGCGGTCATCCGAGCCGGAAACGGTCAGGTGATTGCCTAAAAGGAAAGGGGTGCAATGCCCCATGCGGTCGGCACTGTAAGCGCAAGGATATGATCGAGGCGGAAAACCGCTGGGGCGAAAGCCCGTCATTGCGAGAAAATCGTGAGAAGGTAGATCATAAACGCAGAGGAAAACCCTCAAGGCGCAAGTCAGTAGAATTGTGTAGTTAGGACTCAGAGGCAGCGGGCGCTCTCTCCGTGGTGCTGAT
>OGQP01000282.1_pt1 | contig 36936 bp, 35 predicted proteins | sample 1553251 | NCBI WGS metagenome assembly OGQP01 (sample SAMEA2580016, study PRJEB22360) | human gut metagenome | biome: human gut; feature: human-associated habitat; material: faeces | place: Denmark | collected 2008/2010 | reverse complement strand
ATATACTATTTTTATGTAATAAAAAGACAGATGATAAAGTCTTTAAAACATAGAAAAGGAGCAAGTTATGATAGAATTCCCACAATTCATTTCTGTCAAAGACAGAACAATCAAAGTTGTCGATTATATTAAAGTCGATAATGACAAAGTTGTTGGTATATATATTACTGGCAAAGGTTATATAAACCCAAATGATAATCATGTTTGGATTTATGCTGGTTCTAGTAAACCAGTTGATTCGAATAGGTATCCACATTTTTGGATTACTGATGGGCAAATAAATTTTTCTCATCCTATTGACGAGATAATGGAAGAGTTCTCAGTTAAAAATCTGAGAAGTTTAAATATGAGTGTTATACTTAACACTATCAACGATGATGTTGAGTTATATGATGAGAAGGCTATCAATGACATGAATGCAAAGTCACAAATATTTGTACCAACGATGCATGAAGCCGATGACCCTCTCAAAAAGATAATTAAGCATGTCATCATTGAAAAAAATGTTGACATAGCTAGATATAAATCAAAATGCGAAAAAGCATTTGATCTTTCAAATATGAAGCAGGCTTTGAATAATCAAAGTAAGATGTCAACTAAACAGTTTGGAAACTGGGCTGAGCTCTTAGGTATCGACTACTGTATTATAGTATGGGACAACGGAAAAGACAGCTTAGACAAGTTAAAAGAACCATTAGTTTATGATAGTTATAAAGACGTAGTTATGACCGCAGATGAAGCTGACAAAGCAGATATTCTACGTAAATTAAAGAAAAAATAAATATATAAGGAGAATAGTAATGTTTAATTTTATAAGAAAACTAGGAACTGGTACTATGATAGTTTTATCTATTTTGGTACTAATTATTTTAGGTTTAATCCTTTCTGCTTTTATAACTATAAGTGGTAAGTTAATAGAATACTTTTGTATTGGACTTGTTGCAATAATAGTTATATCATCTATATTTTCAAGTAAGAAAAAGTAAGCGGGAAGGTGACATCAGATGAAGAAAAACATCATATTAACAATCTTAGTTTTATTTTTAGTTATAATTCTAGCATATATCATATTAGATGATATGCCTGCATTTACATTACTTCATATAATGAAGTATTATATCTTTTTAATGTGTATATTCATTATATGTAGTTTAGTTATACTTTTTATAATAAATTTTATCATTAAAAGGATTTATAAAAATAAGATAAATAAAAAATAAAAGGAGAAATTTTTAATGAAATTTAATCTTGATAAGTATGAAATGGAATATAATAAAAAGATTAAAGTTCATGGAGCATTTATTAATCGTGAGTTATCACTTATTGATTTTAACGAGAGGGTACTTTCATGTGCTCTCTCAAAAAATGTTCCTTTAAATGAACGATTAAAATTCGTCGGTATTACTGGTAGCAATACCGACGAATTTATTTCTGTTCGTTTTGCTAATGCATATAATGAACAGGAAATAGAACCATATCATGCTATATTAAAGAAATTAAAGAAATTTAAAGATAAACAAAATGAAGCTTATAAAATGTTAAAGGATACTCTTGGTGAACGTGGATATAAATTTCCGAAAATTTCTGATTTATCAAAAAAGGAAAAAACAAGATTATATGATATTTATATCAATAATATTTTTCCTCTTTTAACTCCAATTGAAATAAATTCAATAAACAGTGTTCCTTATATTCCGAGTGGTGAACTCTGTATTGCTGTTACAATCATGCATGGAAATATTGAAGAAGTTATTATTATTCCAATTGGTAAAGAAATCGATAAAATATATCAATTTGGTAATAAAATAATAATGGTGGAAGATATCATCTATCATTTTATGTCTGACACTTTATTCATAAATAAAGAAATTGTAAGCAGGGGAATTTTTAGAGTTATAAAAGATGCCTCTGTTATTTTATCACATGATACTAGTCGGTTTATAGTAGATCGAATGTCTGAGACATTGAAAAAACGAGAGCATAGTAAAGCATTATTTCTTGATTTATCAAAAGATAGTCCAGAAAGACTTTTAAATATATTAATGAATATATTTAAAATTCCAAATGGTCATTATCATTATAATTCGAGGGTACTTTATTATCAAAGATTTATGAAACCAATTCTTGAAAATGAGTCATATAAAAACTTTACTCCGTTTATATATGAAAATCATGAGAATTATTATAGTTTATTCGAGGCTATAAGAAATGAAGATATTCTTCTTCATCATCCATATGATAGTTATGACACAATTGTTAAGTTTATTCAACATGCTGCTATAGATAAGAATGTTGTTGCTATCAAGCAAACACTATATAGAGTATCCTCAATAGATTCACCTATTGTAAATGCATTATGTGATGCAGCTAAAAATGGTAAAAAAGTAACAGTGCTTATTGAAATTAAAGCTCGATTTGATGAAGAGAATAATATTCGACTTGTGTCAAAGTTAAAAAATTCAGGAGCAAATGTTATTCTTGGATTAGAGTATCTTAAAACACATTGTAAATTATGTGTTGTTATTCGTCGTGAGGGTGAAAAACTAAGAATTTATTCTCATGTAGCAACTGGAAACTATAATGAAAAAACAGCAAGATTATATACCGATATATCTTATCTAACAAGTAAACAAAAGATTGGTATGGATTTACTTCATATATTTAATATACTATCTGGTTACTCTAGTCCAGATGAAAAATTACAGAAAATTTACTATGCTCCTGTAACATTAAGGAAGAACCTTATCAAATGCATTGATAGAGAAATTTCTAATGCTAAAAAGGGAAAGAAAGCTGAAATCTTTATGAAGATTAACTCTTTTTCTGATAAAATAATGGCTGAGAAAATCTATGAGGCTGCTGATAAAGGTGTTCATGTTTATATTATTTGTCGTGGTGTATGTAGTATCGTTCCGAGAAAAAATCTTTTCATTAAATCAATAGTAGGACGATTCCTTGAACACAGTAGGATATATTATTTTAAGAATGACAATAGTCCTGAGTATTATATATCATCTGCTGATTTATTAACACGTAATCTTGATAAACGTGTTGAGACATTGATTTCACTAAAAGATTCATCTGTTGTAAAACAATTACAATGGATAATTGATGTTTTTAAAGCTGATAAAGCAAACTCTTTTATAATTGATAAAGAAGGAAAATGGCATCATGATAAAGGAGATTTTTCATGTTTTGATTGGTTTATCAAGCATACAGATGAACGGAAAAAATTAAAGAAATAACCTTTTATGACAACTTATACGTTAATATAAAAGGTTATAACAACTTTTGAATAACTTAAAAAAAGGAGTTTTTATTATGGCAAAAAAATTTATGGAAGCGGAAACAGTAGTTAGTGGTTTAGTATCAACCAAAGAAGAGATACTGAAAAAGGCAGCTAATGAATTAGCTGAAGTCGTAGTAAACAAAGCAAAGAAAGGTGAAATAACACCATCAATTAAGAAAGATATTCTTAATGTTATTCGTGACTTTAGTCAGGAAGATAAGAATGAAATTCTCATAAACATGGTCGTTGCAATTTCATCAAGTTTTGCTGGTTCATCGAATACAAATAATAACTCTTCAAGAAATACAAGAAGAGATAGAGATGATGATGACTATTCTGATATGTTCGGCAATAGTCGTTCTAATATCTTTAGACACAGATAATCATGATAATAGGCAATGAAAGAAAAAAATTCATTGCCTATTTTTTTATATAAGAGGTGAAAGATAATGGCACAAATACGTGTTTATCATAGTCATATAGAAATTTTTCCTTATAGAGAGGGAGACCAACCTGTAATAGAAAAACGAATGTCGAAATATGATAAAATAACCCATAAATATATTCCAGTATGTTATTATATAGAAAATAACATACTGTATTTACCACGTGGTGCAAATTTATTATTTCTTGAAAAAACTTTTAATACTACTCCAATTATGATGACAAATTACGACAACTATTCGAAAATTCATAATGCAAAGATGTTATATGAACCAAGAGATAATATACAAATAGATGCAATTAATTTTTTAACTTCACAAAAGGGATTTAAAAAAGGTCTATCATATTCTCAATTTGGACTTAATCTTGATACTGGTGATGGTAAAACATTTTGTACAATATATGCTATGATGTATTATAAAATGAAATCTATAATTATTACTCATAAGCAAAAAATAAAAGAGCAATGGATTGATAGTATCCTTAAAATGAGTAATGTTGATCCAAGTCGTATTTGTGATATAGAAGGGTCTGAAACTATAGATGCTATACTACAAGGAAAAATAGAAGCTGATTTTTACTTTGTAAATCATCAGACAATTAATAGTTATGCACGAATTCATGGGTGGCAAGAAATACGTAAATTTTTTATAAAAATTAGAGTTGGAATTAAGGTAATAGATGAAGCTCATAAGTTTTTTGAAAATTCTTTAATGATTGACTTTTTTTCTAATGTTACTAAATCTTTTTATCTTACAGCTACATTCACTCGAAGTGACCCTGTTGAAGTAAGATTATATAAAAAAGCTTATTCTTCATTATATAGATTCGGGGAAGAAACTATGAATTATGAAGAAAAAAGAAAGCATATAGTTTTTATAGTAATATATTACCAAAGTAATATTTCAATCAATGACCAAATTAATATAAGGAATGCACATGGTTTTTCTTCATATAAATTTATTGATTATGCATTGAATGAAGAAAATGAAACTATATTAAAGGTGCTAAGACGTATACTTGAACAAACTGAACAGTTAGAAGGAAAGACACTTGTCATTTCTCCTAAGATTGATTCAGTTAATTATATAGCTCAAAAGATGAGTCAATATACAACAAAAATAATATCAACTGTTCATAGTAAAAATAGTGAAGAAGTAAATAAACAGGCGTATGATGCTGATATTATTTCTTCTACAGTTAAATCAATTGGTGAAGGTGATGATATTAAAGGACTACGTGTACTAATTAATCTTGAACCAATTGGTTCTAAAGGATTAGCAGACCAGTTGAGAGGGCGTTTAAGAGAGTATTCAAAAGATGATGATACATTTATGTTTTATCCAGTTGATACCTCTATTCCTGATTGTTATAATATGCTAAAAAGAATATTACCAGTCATGAAAAAGAAGTGTAAAGAAATTATTATTATGAAATATGATAACCTATAAAAGAAAGAGAATGGAGATAATCCATTCTCTTTCTTTATTTTATATATAATATAATGGTTGAAAATCAAGATGATAAGTATCATCCCATTTACTAATAAGTTCCTGTCTAGCAGAATCAGCATCCGCCCATTTATCAAGTTTTAAATTAATATTACCTATAGCAGTGTTTAACTCTGTATACATTTGTAATGTTGGATAAAGATTAGATTTAACATCTAATAATGCTAATTCCATAAATGATTCTCTACTTGTTTCATCAATAGATGCAAGTGATTTATCATGCTCAAAACCTAAATCAAGCACAATTCGTGAACTTGAATAAAGATTATAAAGATAAAGCTTTCTAGGTGCTTCAAATTTAAATGTCATTTTTGGCATCATTTGAGAAATTAATCTTGCACCAGCATTTGCTAACATAGTCTGATTTATTAGGTTACCAGTCATTAAAGGCATACCACCACCATAATAACCTAAACCAGAAAGACATGAATCATCATAAGTAACATCAAATACATATAGAAGTTTTCTATTAGCAAATTCAGGTAACAAATAAACTTCATACATATCACTTTTTTCAATTCTTTCTAAGTCTGATGTCATGATAGCCATTCTATCTCGACAAGGATGATATAAAGAAAATACTGGTATTGTAATATCTTGTATAATATCTAAAATAGTTTCATCTAGGTTTTCAAATGGTGTTGTTTTAGCCATTAATCCCAATTGTAATTTTATACGGGTAATTACATTTGACATATTCATATTTTTCACCTCAAATCAAGTAATGTAATTTTAATATTTTGTTTTTTGAAATTCTATATTATAATCAAACTTTCATATTTTATCCCATATTTTGATTATATGTGTTTATATAATATTTTAGTGTAAATAATAAAATTAATGACAGGTGGATAAAGTCTTTAAAACATAGAAAAGGAGAAAATTATGAAAATTTTTGAAATAGTTATGAAAATTTTTGATCGTAAAAAAATAATCAGAATTCCAGAAGGAACTGAAATAATAGGAGATAATACTTTTGAAGATTTTTACAATCTTAAGGAAGTGTGCTTGCCAAGCACACTTAAAATAATCGGTCGATCAGCATTTAGGAATTGTAATTTTGAGGAAATCACAATTCCTGAGGGTTGCGAACGTATAGAATCATATGCGTTCGCAGGCTGTGAAAAACTTAAGAGGGTTGTGATACCCTCAACCTGTACTTTTATTGGTACAGATGCATTCGCATACTGTCCAAATATAGAGTACGTTATACTGTTCAACCCTCAACTTACATTATTTACGTTAAAATGGGAGGGTATAGATGTTGGACTCCCAAACGGATGCAAAGTGCTCCGTTGGAGAAATGAGGTGATACATAAATAAATAAAGAAAAAAAGAATGGTGAGAAAATCACCATTCTTTTTTTTATTTATTTTAAATATAATTCCTTGTTTTTCAATCTATAATAACTGTTTCGTAATTATATACTATAACTATATAGTTATTATCACTTATTATATCTCTCAATCTTATAAGATATGGAACTAGTTATTTGTTTTTTACTCATAAATAAATCTTTTAATTCTTTTTTATCTGTATTTTAAGTATATTTATATACTATTTTTATGTAATAAAAAGACAGATGATAAAGTCTTTAAAACATAGAAGGAGATTAATCTATGAAAACAAATGAATGTACAAATTTAATCACAATTCCAGAGGGAACTGAAGCAATAGGTATGTCCGCATTTGCAGATTGTACTAATCTTAAGGAAGTAAAGTTACCTAGTACACTCAGAGAAATAGGACTGTATGCTTTTGCTGGTTCAGGTATTGAACATCTCGTAATTCCAGAAGGTGTAGAAAAAATCGGGGGATGTGCATTTGAAGATTGTAAAAATCTTAAGGAAGTAAAGTTACCAAGCACACTCGAAGAAATAGGACTGTATGCTTTTGAAGGTTGTGAAAACATAGAAATACAGAAAAAAGAATGGTGAAAAAATCACCATTCTTTTTTTATTTATTTTAAATATAATTCCTTTGCTTTTTCAATATATAATTCTCTTTCTGATACACTGATTTCACCATTACTACAACGCTCATAAAGTTTACTTACTATATTATCGTAAATTTCATGAGGAGTTAAATTAGTTGACTCGGTCTTATATTCACTATCTGTTTCATAAGCGTATGAATCAGATTTTAATCTAGCAATACGATTTTCACGTTCTTCAAGTGAAATTTCACCATTAGCACAAGATTCATATAATGCTGTTATTTCATTAACGTTATCTTTATTATTCATTTCTTTTTTTACCATTTCCATGATATCCATAATAGTATCCCTCCTGTTATAATCTATATCAGTATCTTCTGTTATTAATGAATATATATCTGATATTATGTCAGTAGATTCATTTACATTCTTAGCTTTTAAGGATGATTCAATAGCTTTGTAAGACACTAACCAGTATTGCATTTTTTCTTTATTATTATCAAATCTAGCATTAAGAATATTTTCATATTTATTATATGTATTATTCATATTTAATGAAGTTTTAGCTTCATTTTTATAATTTCTTAATACTGAATTATAATTATGGGGTTTTGATTCTAATAATAAATCTTTATATATTGATTTTAATTTTTTAATTAAATCAGGTAATAAGAATGACTCACCATTTACCTGAATAGTTAATTCATTAATTTTAAGATGTTGTATTTTTCTAGTCGTTTTCTTTGGAAAGATAGCAATTCGTTTTTTAATATACGATGAATGCTCCATAATTAAATCTTTAAGTTCCTTATAATATTTAATCATTAATTTTCTATCTATGGTCATTTCTTTATCACCTCATTCCATTATATTACGTTATTAAAAGATTGTTTTTATCATAAATAATATAAAGACGGATAAATATTATTTATCCGTCTTTATTTATTAACTATTCTTTTCAATTACAGCTCTAAGATCTACAAGAGCATCATCAATTAATTCATCAAGTTTTGTAGTAACAGCAGTTTGGTCTGCTACTTTATTAAGTATAGGATATTCCTTATAAATTTTATCAATTACTTCAGCACGTTTGATAGAACCTGCTTTTTTATACTTTTCATATTCTTTTTCTGCATCACTAACGTAGGTAAGGATTCTTTGCTTAATAGCATGGTAAGCAATTTCTATCTTTTCTTGATTAGAGAGTTTTAGATATGACTTAATTTTCATAACTAAAGCTACTATAAGACCTATAACAACTATGATCGCAGACCAGTTATCATTTAACCATTGTAAAAAATTAACTAAGGATTTCATTACCTGTTCCCTCCTCTGGTACATCATTATCATCAGAAGATGAATTATCATTTATATTACACTCATCTTCAACTGAATCATTTTCATCATATGTTGGAGAATCTTCTCCATATGAATTTTGATTTTTAAGTTTTGACATATTTAATTCATGCATTTTTTCAGAACGAGTTTCAAAATAAGATTTGACACAATAAACAAGAAAAGCGATTGTTTCAGTAATAACAGCAGATATTAATGCTTCTAATGTTGTTAAATCCTGAAAATGATACATTGTAAACATTGCATATACTTCTACTACAGTACAATTAATAATTAAAAATAGCATTATTTGTTTAGTTGTAGTAGATAAATCTATTAATTTTTTCTTTTTCTTTTGTTTACCATACTTTTCTTTTATCTTTTTTAAATCTTGTTTTTCTCGTTGTTTTTGTGCTTTAATGATGGCTTGTCGGCATTTACGGTCAAAATCTTCATTAAGTTTAGAAGTCTGTTTTAAATCATTTTCGTCCCATGATAATTCATTAGAATCAAATGATTTTAAGAAATCATCTTGTGTTTGAATTTCAACCTTTTTCTTTTTTTCTTTTGACATTTGTATCACCACCTTTTTATTAATGCAATGTTTTGAATTGATGAATGATAAAATAAGAGATATGATAAATATTTATCATATCTCTTATTTATTTTATATTTGTTTCTTTAATTCAGATGGTAACATAAGTCCTTTTGTTACTAAATCTGTATTTAATTCCATACCAAGAAAATATGTTGAAACAGTATTAAGAGTAGTTTTATTCATTACATCATCTTCCATATTTTCTAATGTAGTATATCCATTTAATGCAATATCTCTTAACATTTCATTCTTCATGTGACTATCATCAGCACGTGGTCCATTTAATTCACGTAATGTATTAATAAGACCGAGTGATACAAGCATAGTATTCTCAAGGTCTGATTCACGACCATTTTTATCTCCGCCTGTAACCTGATTTGTAATAGCAGAACGAGAATCAATATTAGTTGATATTCCATTTTTCTTACTAACAGTCTGTTGTGTTCTTTTAATATTAATATAACCAACAGGAACTGGTTCTTTTGTTGCAATAACACGTGATTTATCCATTGTTAAATGAGGCATATATACATACTCAAATAAAGGTATATTTAAAGCTTTAGCCCCACGTTCAATATCTTCATATGTAATCGTATGTTCATAATCAGCAATATCTAATATTAGATATGCCTTATCATCAGCAAAAAGCATTTTAAAATAATTATCAAATTGCTGATTACTCATTGGTTGAAAAAGTTCTTTATATTTTTTTACATTAGTACCAGATTTATCAATAGCCCCAAAAAAATCATATATTAATTTTTCCATTTTTGCTCTCTTAGCATCAGTTATCATTATCTGTATCATCCTCTCTATGATTCGGAAGTAAATCATCATCAAATAAAAATTGATATTCATTTCCATTTATTTTAATTTTTAGATGGTTACGGATTGTGTCCGAATTATCAACTTTATCTAATGATAAACCATGAATGAATCCGTCATTTAATGTAAATAAAACGTATCTGTAATTTTCATACCATAAAACGAACTTTACTCTATCAGTGTTAGATTTTGGTTTTATCATACATATTGGATAATTTTGATAACGTAATAATGAAATATAGTTTTCTGGTAAATCATACCGTTGTTTTCCATTACACTTCATTTCAATTTTAAAACAAGTTTTCTTAACGGAATCAATTATTGTATTGATGTCTTCATCAATATTTATTATATTTGAACCAAAAATTAAATATCTATTATCTAAAAGGCTTATTGTTTTATCATCATTTGTAGTTGTTACCACTTGAGAATTTGAATGATCCTGAAGAATAGTATTCACTACCATTTTCATTCTCATATCATAATTTTTAACTAGTAGATTTTCAGGTAAATCCAATGAATCTATAGTTGAAAGTATATCAGTACATTTACTGTAATTCGATATATTTTTAGCTATTTTTTTCGTAATTATATCTATAACTGTATCTCCAACAAAATCATGCTGAACCATGTAGATATATTTATTGAAAATATTAGAATAAGCGAATATATTAATTCTTAAATATGAAATGAAAAAATATATTAAAATTGATAAATTTGTAGTATATTTATTTATCGTTTCACTATTTATATCTGATTGAATATAATTAATTATATTACTATATAACCACCATATATTATCATTTGATACATGATATTCTATATCGTCTGGTTTATTCTCAGATATATTAAATATCCTTGACAAAGAGGTATAAGCTTTTAACTTATAATAAAGCACTTTTTCAAAGAAAAATCGAATATATTTTGATGATTGAAATTTATTTGAATTCAATGCAAATGGATGTATATTTATGAATAATTGACCTATATTATTAAGATTCATTACATCAGTATTCAAAATATTTTTCATAAAAGATGGAACGATTTTATCTGAAACTGACATTTTTTCAATCTGTTTTAATAAATCTATATACTCACGTTCAATACTAATTTTACTACTATATTCATTATTGAGGTCCGCATATATTAATTCTTCTGGAATGAGATCTCGTAAACTATTGTAATTACTTACAAACATAGTTTTTTCATGGAATAATTTTCTTAATAAATCAGGATAATAACATGCAACATTTGATTTATATATTGGATTTAGTGAAGTATAATAATTTATTATATCTATTATATCTTCATTATCCATTTCCATGATTGGTTTATCTAATATTTGTGATATCATTTTATTTCCTCCTTAAATCATGATAATATTAGAATTATCTCCATTCATAAATTTTTCTTTTGCTAATGAAAGAAAATCAAATAAACGCTCATTCTTTTTATTAATAATTTTAAGATAGTTGATGGAAGAACTATTAGAAAGCATAACTTGGTCTTTAAGTTTTTCCTTTACTTTATCAACTTCCATTATTTTTGGCATTCTATTAGGATTATCTCCACCATCTTTAATTTCTATTTCAAGATTTAACGATGGAATATAGAAATCTGGAATATAAAAATGTCTTTCTCCTTGATATTCATAATAATATGTGTGAGGAGATGGAGCAATTATATCTTTGGGGTCGAAGTTTAGCATATGATCAACAAATTCAAGGAAACTTTTTTCGTAGCTTCCTACATAAGGAGTTTCTGTAACATGATCTCTCCATTTATATTTACCACTTATTTTTCTTTTTGCTAACATCAGACGTTGCTGTTCAGGGTCGTTTAAAAGATGAATTTTACCATACTTAGCAATCATTCTTTTTTTAAACATTTCAGCATACTTTTCTTTACATTTTGGATTATTACAAAATCTATTATATTTGTGTGTTTTCTCATTCCAATCAGTTGGTTTATGACACATAACACAACTACCATTATATTTTCCTGTTCTTAAAGCATAAACAAATTGCCATGCAGTCATATTTTTAGGTATCATTTCATCATGTTCTTTTTCTATATGTGCAACCATATCTTCAGCATCATAAAAATATGAATCACAAAAGTTACAGTTGATACGTCTTTTTTGACTCATAGTGCCACCATCTTTCTGAGTATTAAATAAGCTTATACTAATGTTTTTTGACAATCATTTAATAGAATTAAAAATTTATAGAAATTACATTGTGATAAATCACTTGTAATAAAGAAAGGATTGAGAATATGGCTAAAGTAGATCCTACTTACGGTGTTAATGAATTTAATAAAACTAAAGTATTAAGTGAAACAGAAACTTATGTAAATAATATACTAACTATATTATTTGGTAAACCAGGATTTTATCCTTCTATACCAACATTGGGTATGGATATTTCTCAGTATTTATATAAGTTTGAAGATGAAATTAATGTAGAAAGAATTAAAGCTATACTTGCTAACCAATGTAGTGAATTTCTTCCATTAGTTGAGTCTGGTGATATTGATATAATAAAGACAACTTATATGGGTCGGTCTATGTTAATATTCCAATTACCAGTGATTATAGATAAAACACAAATTGCTGTTGCACTTGGTGTAACATTAAATGCAAAAGGTCAAATGGTTTATAAGTTCCAAGCAAATGATGAAAAAAGACAATATATTTAATTTTAAAGGAGGAAAAATAAAATGGCTGAAATTAACACAAACAATTCGGCAAATAAGAATCAGGATTTTTTTGGTGGTAATGCAGTATTAGATGAAAGTATTGATCTTGATGCTCTTATAGCATCCGCTAAAGCCCCTGAAACAGTTAAAGAAGAAAAGAAAGTAGTGAGTCCTCTCGAAGCTGCAATGAATGCTCCCCATGAAAATGGACTTGTTGTAACAAAAGAAGAATATGAAAAGGGTCTTGAACAAGGACCAAAAGAAAATATGGCTATGACTACTGAAAGAGTCGAAGAGATGGAAAATAAAGTATCCGAACTTGATGATACTATGAAGAAAAGAAAAGCAGTTATTGTAATAAAGCAAGCTATGACACAAACTGACTATGTCGAAATGATGAATGAGATTCATTCTGTCCACTTTGATGAAAATGATAAAGCATATTTTGATTATAAGGATACGAACGGTAATCCGGTTACACCTAGATTTGTACGTATTCGTACTGATAATGATATTACATTTGAGGAAGAATCAAAGTATACAAAACTTGCAAGTGATGAAGAAAAGGCAGAGGTACTTGCTAATAATGAAAATGTAAATACGAATAATGAAAAAAATACTACGGATAAACCATCTGATGAACTTGCTGTTAAGAAGGATAATATTATTAAAATCTTAATAGATAAGACTGGTTTTGGAACTGATTTTCATTTTACTGATGATGAAAAGAAAAAGATTTTTGATGCACAAGAGATTCGTCTAACTGAAGTTAGTAAACTTGATATTGAAAGTATCAAGTCTAAGAAAAGTGATATTTCATTCCAGGATTCCATTAAGGCTTATCAGATGTCTAATTCTAAGACTACGATATGTTTTCCTGCTTCTGGATTTAGAGCTCAGATGAAGGGTCTTACATATGGTGAAATGGGTGATATCTCACTTTCAATGGATAACGTTACTGTAGACCAATACTATAAGAGACTGAGTATTATTTACAATAAGATGTTCAATATCAATGTTGGTCCATTTAAGTCATTTGAAGATTTCTTAAAGGGATTTGCATATGTTGATATACCTATGGCATTATATGGTCTTTATGTTGCAACACAGCCAGAAATTCAGCAGATTCAACTTCGTTGTGGTAATAATGAATGTGATAAGACTTTCAATTGGGAGTTTGCTACTAGAAGTGTTCTCAAGCTCGATAATTGTAGTATGGAATTCTTGGAAAAAATGGAAGAACTCTCTACAGCTCCTGCATCTGAATATGATAACATTCATAAGAATGCCGCAGTTAATAACTCGAAGTATATTAAGCTTCCTCATTCAGGATTTATAGTTGAAATGGGTATTATTTCAGCATATGAATTCCTTTATAACTTTATTCCTGTTCTTGATGAAGAGACATTTAAGAATGCATTTGGTGACGATCCAAACCAAGTTTATATGAATAACATTCTCCTTCTTTCAGCTATTCGTTCTATAAGAATTCCTAATGCTGACGGATCATACACAATTTGTGAAGGATATAAGGAAATTCTTGAAGCAATATACAATATTTCTCCTGAAGAAATTCAGATAATTGGTGCACTTACCAGTAAGTTCTCTTCAGAATATCAGTCGGCATTTTCATTTAATAATGTAGTATGCCCACATTGTGGAAATGTAACTAAGGACCTTGAAATTACGATGGATGATCTGGTTTTTCAGACATATCAACGCTTAATGAGTACCGAGATAGATGTGACGAATATTCAAGGTTTCTAGACACAACTTTAGCCTTATTTAAAGGTGAATTAAGTTTGCACGACATCTTGTATGAATTACCATTTAGACGGTTACTAGAGCTTCGCTCGGCTCGTGCTGAAAGGTTGATGGATGAAGCCAAAGAAATGGAAAGGGAAACAAATGAGCGTAATAGTGAAGAAATCAGGAACAGGATAACAAGTAAATAGTAATTATATTCTTTCTTTTAAACACTATAAGATATTAAATATTATTAGGTGATAAAAAAGAAAGGGATAAAGCCATGAAGAAGAAAATGACTGCTTATATGTCAATATTATCTGAAGGTGATTTTTCTATCTTTGAAGAAATTATTGCCAATAAATATCGAAAATTTATCGAGTTTTTTTGGTTACTTAAAGAATATAGTGATAATATATCCGCTTTAAAATATAAAGATTCTCCAAAGAATGTGCTAAAAATTGAAGTAACAATGGCAAGTATTGATATTGACGAGGTTCTTCAAGATATGCAAGAAAAAATTACAGATAATGAAAACATATTAATTTACAATAATGGTAAAAAAATTAATATTGAAATAAAAAAAGAAGAGTGTGAGCTTTAAAGCTCACACTCTTTTATTTACTGTATGAAAGATTCAAAATACTCCACAAATGAATGTGAAAGCATTTTAATGTCTTCATATTCTTTTTCAATTGATGATGCATCAAAATCGGTATATATTTCATAACCGAAAATAATGATTACATCATTTATTAAAAGATGTAATATATTTTCATTCAATGTAAAAGGTATTCTCATAGAATATGATATTCTCTGAGTTCCTTTTTTATTAATAGCAGCGCATATTATACCACTATTGATTTTAAAGTCAATAGTTCCAATTTTACCGATGCACTTCGCACCACCATTTGCGATGACATCATCACATAGCAAATCAGCTTTGCCGTTTTTGATGTTAACTAAACGTATTCGTTTCATAGATTTTCTCCTTTTCTATGTTTTTAAAGACTTTATCATCTGTCTTTTTATTACATAAAAATAGTATATAATTACGAATATTTTTTTCTCATTAACAAGAGATTTATACAGAAAACAATGAAATAAAGAATAAAATTCCTACTAATTTTTGAAAGGATGTGCTAAAAATGAAAGATACAGATTTAGGACTTATGTATATATCAGAAAGCTGTTCAATTGATAATAATGTCAGAAACATGGATGTATGTGATACAAATAATCTGTTTTATACTAAGTTTGATACAAATCTTCAGTCTTTTGGTGTAATAAATAGAAACAAGAGACTATATCTTGCTGATAATATCTGGGATTGTATTCAGCAAGAAAAAATTCAATGTTTACTTAGAGATGGAGCTTGGTTTGGTGAGTTCAATCATCCAACACCTGAGTATAAAGATAAGCCATTATCTCCTGAGAGAATTCAGGATGTACCTCCACTTATGAGAGCATTCAAGATTATGAATCCTCATATTAATGGTAATCTTTTACAAGGTACGATTCAATCGGCTCAGAGTGATATAGGCAGAGATTTTGCAAGAGAAATATTAGCAGGTTGGACTCCTAGCTTTAGTTGCCGTGCCATCGCTAGCTTAAAACTTATAAATGGAAAGCCTACTGTTATAGTAAGAAGACTCATTACTTATGATGCAGTATGGTATCCATCACATAAAGAAGCACATATAGTTGGTACAGCAAAAGCAATAAATAAAACTATTAAAACAGTAACAGAATCTGCGATTGATACCGTTAAAGATAAAATTGCAGATGTTATGATTCCTCTTAAAGAGATACTTGAATCTGTTGGTAAAACAGATGTAAATACACAAATGATTTTAGAATCATTTGAATTAACAGCTGATGATATAGTTGGTATTGATAAAACTCATAATTTTGCTATTATCAAAGATAATGATAATACGATTTATGCGAACATTAATCCTGAAACAAAACATCGTGTTGATGATTTCTTTAATTCATTTAAAATATAAAAAATCTTAATAGAAAAGAGGTTCACGAAGATGGCTATAACTGAAAAAAATCTTCATACCAAGATTAAAACTGTTGAAAAAAGTGGTAGTGGTCAAGTTATAAAAATACTTTATCCTACTAACTATGATTCAGATGTACTTCTGACAGATCATAAAAATACAAACATTCCGTCTTCTGCAGTTACAGTTAAAGATGTCATTGATAGTGTTGGTTCATTAGCGTTTAAAAGTAGTATAGATGACGCAACTACCAGTTCTTCTGGTTTAATGTCTGCTACTGATAAGCAAAAAATTGATATGATTGACCTCTCAACGGGAGCTGTTGGTACCATTACTTCTGTACAAGTAAATGGTACCAGTATTGCTTCTAAAGGAGTAGCTAATATCCCACTTGCAAATGGCACAAAAACTGCGGGAGCTATTTTAACAACCAGTACTGTTACATCAGCAACTGGATATACAGCTTCACCTGTTATAAATGGTGTCCCTTATTATAAGAATACTATTTATGACGATGCAACTCAGTCGAAACATGGTCTTATGACTGCTGCAGATAAAACCAAACTTGATGGTATTGCAACTGGTGCTAATAATATCACTGTCGATTCTACACTTAGTGCAACAAGTACAAATCCTGTCCAAAATAAAGTTCTTACTTCTGCAACGGGTGTTTCAACATTATTAAATCAATTAACAATCGGTAAAGATACTCCAGTAGATGATGATTATTTTATTTCACAGTATGTTGGTGGTGGAACTACAACAACTACCTATCATAGACGTTCTGTTAGTGCTTTAGCAAATTACGTGAAGAGTAAGATAACTATACCTACTTCTTTAAAGAACCCACATGCGTTAGTTGTAAAATTTAATGGTGGCACAACTGAAGGAACAAGCATGTTTACTTATGATGGTAGTGCTGCTAAATCAATTAATATAACTCCTTCATCAATAGGAGCAGCAGCGTCATCACATACTCATACCGATTACTATGGTACAAACGAAAGTAGAACTGCAAATACTGTTCTTGCTGCACCAGATGGTAGTAATGGCAGTGCATCTTTTAGAAAACTTACTATGAATGATATCCCTAGAAACTATCTTCATTATTATAGTAGTAGTATGTATACAAAGGGATATTATAAAATAAAGATAAAATCCTTAGCAAATTGGATGTTATCTATATATGTAAGAATATATCAAAAATATCAAAATACTGATTTAGTAATTAGTGGATATAATTATTATACTGCAAAGGAACATTGGTACAGTCCTAAAGCTACTATATTAGGTAGTAGTTTAGACAGTATGCAAATAGTTTTTGGCTATGATGCAGATGATTATTTATGGTTTACTATTCCAGCTAGTGACTATTCAGGCATAGATATAGTTGATGTAGTAAGCGGATTTAATAATCCAATAAATAATTTTAATAAATTATTTGAAATTACTTATATTGAAACAGAACCAACCACGGCTCAATCAAAAGTAACTGCATATCGTCCTTATTTAAAAAGTGATTTTGATATAGCACCTATAACTATTCATTTAAATAATACAACTGCTCACATTACTGCTGCTGAAAGAACTACATGGAATGCTAAGCAGAACGCACTTAAAGCTGGAACAGACTATTTAACTCCTGCATCTATATCTAGTACATATCTTAAAAAGAATCCTGATGGTACTAATAATCTTATTGGAACTAATAATAAGATAAATTCAACATATTTACCTGCTTATACAGCTTCTAGTGTTGGTCTTGATAATGTAACTAATGATAAACAAGTTAAAGGTCTTTCTGAGGGTACTACAGAAAATCATATTGTTACATGGGGTGCAAACGGATATACTGTTAAAGATAGTGGTTATACTATTGCTACAAGTGTTCCACCTGATGCTAGGTTTACGGATACTACTTCTACTTTAGTAGTAGGTTCTAAGAATACATCTTCCACAAATGAAGCTGTAACATCTTCAACTAACAGTATTTATCTTAATTTATTCAATGGTAAAACACTTGCTAATTCTCATAATATAATTGGTACAGGTGCTACCACAGTATCTTCTGATACAGCGGGTAAAATTACTATAAATACTCCTGTTGTTACTTTATCTTCAATAGGAGCAGCTCCAAGTAGTCATTCACATACGAAATCTCAAATTGAAGATTTTCCAACATCTATGCCTGCAAGTGATGTATATGCATGGGCAAAGGCATCAGCCAAACCATCATACGTTTGGAGTGAAATCGGAAGTAAACCTACTGGTGATACATCAACAGCTGGAATTACAAAATTATATGATTCTGTTGGTGAGGGAACCGATGGTACTATAACACGAACTAAATTAACTGAATTATTTGATAAGACTATTGACAATGATGAATTGAATGAAGCTATTACGTCAGTAATTGATACGATTGATGACAAACTGAATGATAAAGATGATTATAATTCAGGCTTGTATGCAACCATTAATTATGTTGAGAGCGAGGATGGAAAATTACAAACAGATATAAATGATAAATATGATTTATTAACAGCTAAAGATGCTGAGATTATACAGATGATAAAAGATACGAATGATACATTAGATATTTCTGACTATATCAGATTTGTTGATGGATTAATAGAAATGGGTTACAGTAGTAACACATATATTCAAAAAATTGATAATAACAAAATTGCATTTTATCAAGGCGACACTATCATAGCCTCAATTCATGATAATAAAATTGAATCTAATAATATCAAAGTAACTAACTCTATTATTATTGGAGACGATACTAATGGATTCTTTGAATTATCAATGGATTCAACTGCTGGTCTTGTTATGAGATAATTTTATTTTTCATGAAAAATAAAATAAGAAAGGATAGTGATATAAATGGCGTCATGGACTTCTGGTAATCTTGATACCAATAATCAATACGTTAAATATACAATAACAATTACTGAAAATAGTACATCTGTTGAAAATAATACCTCCAATGTTACTGTAAAAGTAAAGTTCTTTAGAACTAATAGTGGTTATGAAACATATGGTACAGGTAAAGTTTATTGTACTATTGATGGTACTAAGTATACTAGCTCTGTTGGTTTATCCCAGAAAATCACCAATAGTGGCATAGTTTTATTTACTAAAACATTAAATATTAAGCATAAAACTGATGGAAGTAAAACATTATCTGTTTCTTCTTATATTTCAATAGATTTAAATGGTAGTACACTTTCATCATCATCACAATCTTATTCACATGCTTTAACTAAAATAGCAAGAAATTCAACTATTTCTTCTGTAACTAGCTCAGTAGAAGTTGATGGTACTAATAAATGTACCGTTGAAATCTCAAGAGCTGTTAGTACTCATACACATACAGTAACATGGAAAATAGGAAGTTATACTCATAGTGCAACTAGTGTTGGAACATCAACTTCATATGCTATACCTACATCATGGATGAATGCTATTCCAAGCGCAACAAGTGGTACAGCTACAGTTACTGTCACAACATATAGTGGTAGTACAAAAATCGGTAGTACTGTCTCTAAGAACTTTACTCTTAAGATTCCTTCATCTATAGTTCCATCTGTATCAGCTACAATAGCAATGGTTAATGGTACAGTACCATCTTCATGGGGAATTTATGTGCAAGGTAAATCAAAATGTACTATAACACCTTCAAGTAGTGGTTCTTATAGTTCAACTATTAAAACAATTACTATTACAGGTGGTACTAATGGTAAATATAATAAATCAATGACAACAGATACCGCATGGACAACTCCAACTTTAGCTGAAAGTGGAACTATAAGTTTTACTATAAAAGCAACTGATAGTAGAAACCGTTCAGCTTCAGTTACTAAATCTATTACAGTATATGAATATAAAACACCATCTATATCATCTGTTACTGCTCAGAGATGTACATCTGATGGAACATTGAATGATGATGGTACGTATTTAAAAGTAAGTGTTCCAACAAGCAGTTACAGTAGTTGTAATGGAAAAAATACATGTACATTGACTGTAATGTATAAAGAATCTACAGCTACAACATGGTCAACTGCTACTAATGTTAGTACAACAGCTTCAGTTATTGGAGCTGGTGGTATATCTACTTCAAAGTCATATAATGTGCGTTTCACAATAACAGATGCATTTACTTCTGTTACAAAGGATGTGACTGTTTCAACTTCTGGTTGTTTATTAAATTTCCGTAAGGATAAAGATGGATTATCTCTTGGTAAATTCGCAGAAACATCAGGATTTGATGTTAAATGGAGTAGTGTATTCCGTAGTGATGTGACAGTAAATGGTGCATTAAATGTACCAGGTAATAATATTCAATTTTCTAGTGGATATGGAATGAGCCTTTCTGGTAGTACATTGACTATAGTAGCACAGGGAAGTTCATTATCATTAGCACCTCCTAATGGTTCTGGATATGCAGAAATGACATCAGCAGGTAATAGTATAAAATTATCACAAAGTGGTGCTTTAACATTTTCAGCAACACATGCATCTACTTTAACATTAACAAATTATACTGTAAGTGGACTAAAAATCGCAGGTTTGACTAGTACCGCTGGTCTTGTTTTAAATAACACAAAATACGTAAGAGGCTATATAGCTAATGGTAGTAAAATAATTGATTTACTTGGTCTTAATGGTTCCGATGTTTGTAATGTAGGTTACAGTGATAACCAAACAGTATTAAGAGGTACTAGTATAAACTATAATAGTACAACAGGTACAACGATAGCATCTGATAAAAATTTAAAGAAAGACTTTATAACATTGGACGACAAATATGATTCATTTTTTGATAATTTAAATCCATTGGCTTATCGTTATAAACTTGGAACAAGTAATAGAATGCATTGTGGTTTTATTGCTCAGGAAGTTGAAGAAGCATTGTCTAATGCTGGTCTTACAAATCAAGATTTTGGTGGTATTGCTATTGACAGAATTACAAGTAACGATAGAGAAACTGTGGAAGATGAAAATGGTAATGTAGTAGATGATAATAATTCTTCTATAAATTACTTATTAGATCATGGATTTGATAAAAAATATGGTCTTATTTATGAAGAATTCATTGCATTAACTATTAATCAATCACAAAAACTTAAAAAGAGAGTAAATGACCTTGAAAAAGAAATTCAAGAATTAAAAAATATATTAAATAATAAGGAGTAAATGTTAATAATGAATATAGAAACTATGGAAAATGCAGTAATATCAAGTAATATTAAATTTGGTAGTACTGCATCTGCTAAATATGTTGGATTAAATAAAAATGAAGACTTAGAAATGTTTAGTCAAGGAAATGCGATAACATTCAAGGGAAATAATATTAATATATCAACAGCTTCCGGTACAACAGTTTTAATTGATACTGGTATTAATATTAACAAACCTTGTCATTCTGATTGTAGTGTCACATTTAATAATGCTAAATATATGAGAGGTACTACAACACAGAATACTACTCATGATATACTTGGTTTGAGTTCTACTGATAATGTTAACGTAGGTAGTAGCAGCTTGAATACCAGATTAAGGGGAAAATCTATATATCTTAGAGATACCTCTGTATCTGTAACATCAGATAAAAATCTTAAAAAAGACTTTAATACTTTCGACGAAAGATATGATAATTTCTTTGATAAACTTACTCCGAGAACGTTTAAATATATTTTTGGAAATAGTGGAAGAACACATTCTGGTTTTGTTGCTCAAGAAGTTGAAAATGCACTTAATGAATCAAATCTAACTAATCAGGATATTGCTGTTATTGATAAAATCAATATTAAAGGTAGAGAAGTATCTGAAGATGAAAATGGTAATATAGTTGATGTTAAAGATTCAACAATTAATTACTTATTAGATAACGGGCATGACTCTGAATATGCACTTAGATATGACGAGTTTATTGCATTAGCAATTGATCAGATTCAAAAACTTAAAGCTAGAGTTCTTGAATTAGAAAATAAAATTAAAGAATAAAAACAGACATTTAAATAAAAAACTTTGTTTATGAAAGGACTGTGATTTCTATGAAGGGTGCTCTTATCAAGGTAGTCGGCAGTAATGTTGGACTGAGTGATGAAAGCTATAAATATATCGTTGATAGAATTTGTGATGTAACAAATTTAGTATCATTAAACGATATGAGAAAAAACTATGATTGTGAATATGGTATTCCTTGTGATAGTACAGTTAAGGTTGGAATGTTATATAATCCTGAGACCAATATTATCAGTGATATTGATGGTAATCAGGTATTCCCTCCTAAGTCGGCAACAGAAGAGATTAATACACTTAACGACATTATAAATGAATTAACATATAATGTAGATGAAAATAGTTTATCTCTCAATGATTTAAAGGAATATCTTATTAAGAAGAATAAGAAGAATCTTAAACAGTATCTTTATGACCATCCAATGGTTGTTACTACTGAAGATGGTAAGACTAAGACATATACTATTACTGAAGATAAGCAGAACCAGTTAACTGGTGTCCTTAATGCTTATACTTATGCAAAAGCTATCGGTGTTGATATTCCTCTTACATGGAATGAAACCAACGGTCTTTGTGAACCTTATACATTTGAAGCACTCGTTGGTTTATATCTGCAGATGCTTAATACAGTTAAACCAATCGTTACATATCAGCAAGAACAAGAAATAAAAATCAGAGAAGCTCTTTCTAAAGAGGAAGCTCAAGCTATTGATATTGATTTCTCCGATTATAAACCTGCGGTTAATAACAAAACTGATTCTAGTGTAACTGAAGATACAACTAATAAAGAAACTGAAACAGAATAAAATATAAAAGATGATGAGTAGATTAATTTCTACTCATCATCTTTTTCTTATAAAAAAACAAAATAATAAAGAATGAATAATTTAAAGAAGGTGTAAAAATGATAAAAAAGATAAAAATCACAAATATGAATATTGCAGCAAATCTAAGTAACTTTAAATCAGATGATTATCATTTTAAAGTTATAAATGATATATTAAATAAATCAACAGAATTTAAAAAACTTGGATTATCATGTACATATACGTTTAATGGTAGCACCGATCCTGTGTATTCTAGATTAAATTTTTTATATAATGACAATCCAATTATGACTATATATAGAAATGCAACTAATGTTAAAACTGGTGTTATTATAAATACTGCTGGATCTTCAGAAGTAGAACCTATTATATATAATACAGATAATCTGTCATTTAATTATTATACACATTATAAAGCATTTAGTGAAATATATTTTACATCAAATGCAATATCATTTACAATGATCAATCCTGATGATAAATCAGAATACTCAAAAGGTGCTATTATTATTAGTAAAACTAAGAATGATAATATAGCTATTATTTGTAATAAGTATGTACCTGGTAAAATAATAAAAAGCAATGATTATGTAAATGATATATATTGTGTATCATTGAATTCATTAACAAATTATGTTTTACCATATAAAATATCAGAAATTTCTAAATCATCAATGATGAGTTTTGACCCAGTCCCCCAGTATGCGGAGATGATGATATAGTTAAAAACTGTTATTTTACGTTAAATAGTCCGATAGAAACTCCATGTATAATTAATGCTCAAGGAAAAAATTGGTTATATAATGGCATGTTTGCTTTACAAGAATGAAGGTGATTTATTATGGGAAGAATACAAATATTAAATATAACTGCAAATTCAAAGGATTTCTGTACATCATTTTGTGAATTGATGAATAATAAATGTGATTGGTTAAAATTTGAAGTAAACTTAACTTACTCTAATCCGAAATTTAATGAAAAGAATTCTTATTCTGATAACTGTGGATCTTTTGATATTTTTAACCAAATTGAAAATTCACCATCATTTAATAATATTATTAGTAGATTTATATTTACATCTTCATATAGTTTAGAATATGATGCAAAGTATACAATGTTTCCTTATATTTATACGAATTATGCATCATATCAACGACCAGGAGCAATGCCGAATGATGTGAATAGACAATATGGAACTAGATTTAATAGAATATATGAAGTATATATTACAGAAAATGTTATAGCTTTTTCATTTATTGATCAAACAAATAAATCACAATTTTCTAATGCTTGTTTTATTTTATCAAAAACAAATAACAATGAAGTTGCAGTAATAACAACATCAGCATTTCCAGAAAAATCTAATGAAGCATTATATACATATAATTCTTCTAATCCATTAAAAAATAATTATATAACTTGTGATACAAGAATGTCAGTAAATGACCAAGATTGTTTATTTACTATTGACCCATCATATCCTAAAACAGATGATATCACATTATTGAATCCTGTAAGAGTTCTTGGATCTGATGATTATTGTAAAGATGTATTTTTTACTCATTCATGCCCATTTAAGGGACAAGAGACATATTTTATGCTTGATGATGTAAAGTATCTTTATAATGGTTATCTTGCTATCAAATGTTAATTTATGACAATATTATAAAATAATATTACACTTACAATCTATTAAAATAAATAATAGGAGGTTTTCATAATGGGAAACGAAAATCAGCAGACAGAAAAATATATTGTAGGTTATAACCTGGAAAGTGTTAATAATGTACTTAATAGTCTTAATACTCTGAAGATTTCAGGTGTTGAGAACATGGAAGTTATTATTTCTGTAATAAAAACACTGCAGAATCCGGTTATCTCATTCCCTGCAGATAACGCTGAGACTCCTGATACAACTGAGGTATCTAAGTCTGAGAATATTTCTGTTGAAGAAACAGTGACTGAATAAAATAAAAGAAGTGTATACATTATTAAATGTATACACTTCTTTTTATTGAGAGAAAGGTGTATTGATGATGAAAATAAAATTAAGACAAAAAATAAATAAGATTCTTTTGTCTATATTAAAATATTCCATTTTGTTTTTTATTTGTGGATTATCATATTATTTTATTGAAATATTATTTAGGGGTTATTCCCACTGGTCAATGATAATAGATGGTGGATTATGTGGTGTATTAATAGGTGGACTAAATAATTGGTATCCATGGAATTTATCAATTTTAAAACAAATGGGTATAAGTGCAATAATTATTACAGTAATAGAATATATCTCTGGATATATTCTGAACATAAAATTAGGATGGGATATCTGGGATTATTCAGATTTACCCCTTAATATTAATGGTCAGGTTTGTCTTCTTTTTACTATAGTATGGTTCTTTTTATCATTGGTTGCTATTGTATTAGATGATTATATTCGCTATGCTTTGTTTAATGAGGACTTTCCACACTATACATTATTATAAATAAATATTTTTTATTTAAATTCTATTGATAAAGGGTGATAAAACATGGCTACAAATACTGAGTATTTACACTCAACCATTAAAAATTCTATTGTAGTTGGTAGTGATCAAACAATACAAATCATTTACCCTACCACTACATCCAATGACGTTATCTTCCATGAAGATGTCAGCAATTCAAAACTCCCTACTGGTGTTACCAAGTTAACAGGAGTTTTAAATCAACTCGGAACTCTTGCATTCAAAGATAAGGTAGAGCTTGCTGATGCTGCTACTAACGATGGTGCAGGACAGGAAATCGAAAGCACTTATATTAAGAGTGTTACAACTACTGATGGTAAGAAAATCACTGTAACATATGGTGATGGTACTACCAAGACATTTAATGTAGTTGGTTCAGATTATAAGACAGGTACTGCTACAGTAAGTGGTCTCACTAAGCTTTATACTGCTACTGGTGAGAATACTGATGGTGCACTTACACAGAAGGCAATTACAGAATTGCTTAATGGTAAGGCTAACACAACACATACACATAAGCTTGCTGATGTAACTGATGTAACTGCTACTGTTGCAGAAGTTAACTTCTTATCTGGTGTAACGAGCAATGTTCAGACTCAGATTGATGGTAAAGCTGCTGCTTCACACGCTCATGGTAATATTACTAATGACGGTAAGGTTGGTACTGCTGCAAATAAGGTACTTACAACTTCAACTGCCGGAACTGTTGTAGCAAGTGACGAAGGTACTGCATTTAATGCAAATTTTGAAACTGCTGTTGCTACTCTTAAGGCAAATGGCACTGCTTCTGTTGGTACTGCAACTACTGTAGCAAGAGCTGACCACGTTCACCCAACTGATACTACTAGAGCTGCAGCTGCAGATTTAACTAAGCATACTGGTGATACCACGGTTCATATTACTGCTGCTGAAAGAACTACATGGAATGCTAAGCAGAATAAGCTTACTGCAGATACTGATTATCTAACTCCTGCAACAGCTGGAAAAACATACCTCAAGAAGAATCCTGATGGTACTAACAATCTTATTGATGCTGATAATAAGATTTCTACTAAGTATCTTCCTGACTATATTCTTGGTCAGATGATATATGGTGGTACTGTAGTAGGTAACGTAGCAACTCTTACTTCAAGTGCTAAGAAGAAGCTCGGTGTAACTACTGATACAATCACACTTACAAATGATGATACAGCACAGACTGGTTACAAGGCAAATGAGGGTATTTACTATATCGCTTCTGGCGTTTGTGATATTGCAAAGCTTGATATCAATACTGGAGACTGGCTTGTATCAACAGGTGCTGGATGGAATAAGATCGATAACACTGACTCTGTAACTGGAATCAAGGGTGGTGCTGAAACAGCATACCGTAAGGGTAATGTAAATATTACAGCAACTAATATCGGTCTTGGTAATGTAACTAACGACAAACAGGTTAAGGCTCTCGCTTCCGGTACAACAGTTAATCATGTTGTAACTTGGGGTGCTGATGGTGCTACTGTTAAGGATAGTGGTTACACTATTGCATCTAGTGTCCCTGCTAATGCTAAGTTCACAGATACAACTTATGATGATGTAACTGATGCAGCTCACGGTCTTATGACTGCTGCCATGAAGAAGAAGTTAGATGGTATTGCAGAAGGTGCTAATAAGTACGTACTGCCTACAGCTTCTACAACTCTTGGTGGTGTTAAGACTACATCTACTGTTTCAAGTGCAACTGGTTATACAGCTTCACCTATTATTGATGGCGTTGTATATTATCAGAATACAACTTATAATGATTTGAAGGGTGCATCTGCTACTACTGCTGGTACTCATGGTTTAGTACCTGCTCCAGCTGCTGGTAAACAGGGTCAATTCCTTAGAGGAGATGGCACTTGGGCAACTCCTGATAATACAACTTATAATGATGCTACACAGACTGTACATGGTCTGATGAGTGCCGCTGACAAGAAGAAGTTAGATGGTCTCGTTCCTACATATGTTGGTACTGAAACTCCTTCTTATTCTTGCCTCTGGTTCGATACAACTGAAGCTTAATTATATTCTTATCCTAAATATGAATGAGAACGATAAGGTCATTCCTTATCGTTCTCATTCTTTTAGTTATATATTATTTTATTGATGAGTAATCATAAAAATAATAAAATAATATTTTTAGGAGGAATAAAAATAATGGCTAAGAAAAATAAAATTGAAAGAAGGTATATCGACGATCTTGTTAATGAAGTCAATAATCTTGATAAGAATATTGGCATCAAATTGAAGAAACCTGATATATTTTCTGAACCTGATAATTATTATCAGATATCATTAATGAGATCTGAACTATATCTGTCAAAGATAATAACTATTCTGAATGGAATTGATCCAGATGATTGGTTTACGTCAAGTGATGGATATGGCACTGTATCAGGTCCAACAGAAATAAACCAATATGAATTTACTTCAATAAGTAATTTGGATTGGGAAAAGAATAACGTGTATAACACTACGAGTATTCTGTTTAAATGCAGATTCTTGACAACTTATATAAATAATATCAAGAGTCGACTTGGTAAAGTGAATAAAAATCGTTACAAAACTGATAAAAGAAAGTTTGGTATTGACGAATATTCTTATTTTTATCTTAAGAATCAGATTAATGACATAAGAAGTTTAGTCATTATAATGATGAATGATAAAAAGGATTATAGTAATATTCTTTTGAAGAATCTTTTTAATTCACACTATGGTAAAAAGAAGATAAAACAAAAGAAACTAAATACTCAGATTTTTGCTGCAGTTAAAGAACTGCGAGAAGGAATGACATCAAATGTTTTATCTGAAGCATTTATGGAAGATGATATGGCTATCTATACAATTATGAGATTAGCTTATATGATCTCAACTAATGATACTCATTTATCATATCTTCCAAACTTCAAGTATTTTGAGGGTGCAACAAGAAAAGATGATCTTGTTAAGCTTATCGAAGAACTAGGTCATCAGATTATAATCACATCAGAATATACTAAACGACCAATGATGTATGATTCATTCTTTAGTGCATCACCATTAATAATGACAAACTACACTAACGTAAATAATAATGTTAATTTGTCTGTCGGAGTAAGAGCATTAGCTTATGTTGATTTTATCATGAATGATAAAAAGATTCATAAGTTTATTGAGTGTATGATAAACAAATAAAAATAAAAGGTAATACACATTAATTTGTGTATTACCTTTATTTTTTATAAAAATTTGTTTGCAATCTTGCAAATACGTTTTGCTTTTGAATGTTTAAATCCAAAGATATTATGTATTACATGAGCATTATCGTATCCATTATATTTAATCATAGTGTGGAATAATTCAAATTGTTTTTTCTCATTATTTATTCTATTATAATAAGCTATCTTATCATCTCCTCTTTTTTTACTTCTGAGGAATCTGATAAATTTTGGAGTTTTAATATATATTATACACAATTCAACGATTCCATTATATACTAAACTATTCATTGAATTAATACCATTAGGATCAATAATATATGTATTAAATTCTCCAAGTTGGTTTACTGTTGTAAAATATTCAAATCCTTCACCTTGAAAATCAGGATTTTTTATTTTTGTATATGCAAGTAAAGTTTGGTTTTGTTTTATTTTTTCTGCTTCTTCAGTTGATATGAAAATATGCTCAACACCCTGAGTTTCATTTTTTCTCATTGGTCTAGTTGTATAAGATACAACTTCTTTCATCCTTGATGAACTTCCTCTATAATACAATGGATACATTTCAATTGCTAATCTTGTTAATGTGTCTTTACCCGAACAAGATTCGCCTACTATACAAATAATTTTTTTTCTTTTGTGTGTCTCATTATGCATTATATTCACTCTCCTTATTAATCTTGTTTATAACACAATCATTAAAAAACAAAATAATAAATGATATGTGAAAAGGAGGATTAATAAGTTTATGTATGCTTATGAACGTGAAAAAATACGTAAAGAACAAGATGAACTTTTAAAAAATTCATATTCACCAAATACAATTTATATAGATAATGCATCAGAAAAAAATGATAAGAGATTTGTTTCAATGATGAGTAGTATGTCACATACATATGGTAATGTGCTAGCATGGATTCAAAATTATGTACTTGATCTTATGCCAGAAAATTTATTCAAAACTATTCATGTGAACTCTCAGATTGCACATAGACAAATTAGGAGTACAGGACATGAAATATTAAAGAAAACAAAACCAATGATAATCTTTAGACCAAGAATTGGAACACATGATGAAGATAGATTTTTAAAAGGCACGCCTTTAATTGAAAGACAAACTGATTTATATTCAACTTGGGGTTGGTCTAATTTACAGCCTTTTTTTCATGACCCATCTAAAGATTTACTAGTTAAATTTCAACAAAATAGATCTGTAATGATGGTTGATGTTGTCATGGTATTCTCCACATTAATGAATCAAATTGATTATGTACATTATTTAGAAAATGCAATTCCATGGGGACATCCAAGATTAATTCAAACTTGTCTTGAAAGTTATATTCCTCAAGAAATGTTAAAAATCATTTCTGATATAAGTCATGTTCCGCTATATAATCAAGAAAATTCTACAAGGGATTTTGTACAATATTTAGAGCAAAATTCAATCACACCAGTTACATATAAATTACAAGGTAGCTCAGGTACAAGAGAATTTTATAGATATTATCCTACAAATATTGATACTTTATTTACTGATTTATCATGGGATGAAGGAGAAAAAGTAGGACATGTTATGAATTCTTATCAAGTAACATTTAGTATTAGGTTGGAATTCTATAGTACTGGTTTTTATTATATATTCTCTGATAATATCTATGATATTAAATTACCTAAGATTGATATGGAAAATAGTAAAGTTATACCTGTTTTTACAGATGTGCTTACAAAAGAAGATTTAAATCTTCGTCCAGGATGGCATTTGTATAACAAAGCTTCATGTAGATTGGAAAAAGAAATGGATTCAGTATGTATTGATGAGATGCTTAATAATTCTACAAGAGCGGTTATCAAATATCATTTGGATAATGGTTTACCATTAGTAGAATTTTTAGATATAAAGGTTCGACGACAAGGAAAACTAATGCATGAAGGATTAGATTATAAAATTGATTATAAAACAATGACAATTTATTTCAATAATAAATCTACATATTTTACATATAGAATTTTAATATGTGTAAATGTAGAATATATTAATGATATGACAAAAACTATTTATAAATTAAAATAAAAGAAAAGGTACATGAGCAACGAAAACTCATGTACCTTTTCTTGTTATTAGGCAAATGTAATGAACTAGAGCGTTATTTATGTTATGAATATTCAACTAAAATTAAATTTCAAAAAAATTTCATACGGAAGGTCATTTGTATCCCAAAAAAAATTATTATAGGAGGAAAAAACAGACTCTATTTATGAGGCTTATGTCAGAGCGGAAAACAAAAATATCGTTCATTACATTAAAAGCAAATTTAAATATATTAAGAACAAACCTAGATAGCAATTATGAAATCATTTAATTCAATTATGCTTATAAATAAAAAATCTGTATTAAATGTAATTTTAAAATAAAAATCAACTATATTTTATAAAATCTATATAAATCTACCTAAATTTGGAATTGTTAATACAGTTTTATCTATTTGTTTATATCTTTTTCAACGTATTCATAAATAAATAATTTATTTAGGAAGTGAAAATTACATAATGAAAATAAAAAAAGTTATATTAAAAAATTTTAGTGCTATTGAAAATGCTATGAATGCACATGAACTCACAATAGATTTTCCTGAAACGGATAATAAAATATGTTTAATAATAGGACCTAATGGTAGTGGTAAAACCACTATAATGAGTTTACTTAATCCATTTGCTGAATTAGGTTCATTAGATGTACGTAATGCACTTAATTTAATACTACCAAATAAAGACGGATATAAAGAACTACATATACAGAGTGATGATAATATTTATATTATTAAGCATTTTTATACACATCATAAAGATGCTAATCATTCCGTTAAATCATATATTACAAAAAACGATGAAGAACTAAATCCAAATGGTAACGTTCGTTCATTTAAAGAAATTATCAAAGAAGAACTTGGTATTGAACCTGATTATTTGAAATTAATTAGACTTGGTAGCAATGTTACATCTATGATAGATTTATCTGAAACTGAAAGAAAAACATTTATGAGTAAATTGCTTGATGAGATTGGTATATATCTTACATACTATAAAAAAGTTAATACTGATTTAAGACAGGTTAAAGAAATGATTTCTCATACAGTGGATAAAATACATAGACTTGGTATTGATGATAAAAAAGATACCAAAGATATGATTGATATATTAAAACAAAATATGGAAGATGAACAAAAAAGATATGGAGATTTATCTGGCGAGATATCTATATATAAACATGAAATTGAAGATATTGAAGATCCATTAACTTTAAAAGACAAACTCTCAGCTTCAGTAAAAAAGATAAATAAAATGAATAAGATACTTGAACAAAAAGATGATTTAGAATCTACAGATGCTAAATATTATGAAGAACAAATCAGAAAATATGAAAATAAAATATTGCAACAAGAAACTGAAATTAGTGCTAATAATATTGTAATACAGAATCATCTTACTCTCTTAAATAATCTTTCTGAGCAATTGAGGGGATTAAAGATTCAATATCAAAAAGAAGAAAATATAAACAAAGACTATGAAAAACTAGCCGATGAACATAGAAAAATCTCAGTTAATATTGGATTTGCTGAAGATAATATTGGTGATTATTCACCAGATTATTCATTAAATGATATTGAAAAGTTTATTGTCTATATTAAAAATACTCAACAGGTATTAGATAAAACTTATGAATTTGGTCAAAAAATTATAAGAAAAATAGTATCATTATTAAGAGAAAATAAAAATGTAATGAATTATGTTAATTCTCATATTATGAATATTGATGATAATGATGATACTAATTCTATATTTTTACAATCACTTTCATCAAGATTTACATTTGATGAAAAGAAATTAAATTGTGAGAAAGATGATTGTGAAGCTAAAAAGCTTTGGGTTCAAGTTCATAATTTATTACAAAATAACCAAGTAAATAAAAAAGAAAAACATGATATTTCATTTTATAAAGATATGGAATATGCATATCAAAATATTGCACAAGTATTAACATCATTTGCTGATTATAAAATATTGATAGAGAAATTACCAGAGAATATTAGAAACGGTTTTCTTCTTGAGAATATCTATACAAATATAGAAAGCTTAAAGCCAATATATGATGAGAAAGAAATCAATAATCTTCTTTCAATGATTACTGAATATAGTGATTATAATGAGTTAATTTTTAAAAGAGAAAAAATAGAGGATGAAATGAAATTATTTAAATCTCATTCGAATATTGGATATCTATCACAACAGATTGAAAATATAGAAAATCAAATCAGTGAATATGATGATAAAGTAAGTGACTTAAAGGCTAATATTTCTGATATTAATGAAAATATGATAGCTAATAAAAATACTGTTGAATACTTATACGAATTAAAAGAAACATTTGAAAAATATGAAGAGATAAGTGATGAAGTCCATACATTATCAAGTGATTATGATAAATATATAACTAATAAGAAAAAAATATCTGAACTAGATATTGAAATATCTAAGTGTAAATTTAATATTGATAATCTTAATGAAAAGATTCAGAAATACCTTAATGATTTAAATCAATATAAGTCACTTAAAAAAGAGCTGGATAATTTCAATTCTAAATATGATGAAATGTCCCTTATTAAAGAAGCATTATCATCAAACAAAGGTATGTCACTTTATTATATTAAGAATTATCTTGGTAATACTGAAGAGATAACAAATGAATTACTTGATATTGCTTATGATGGACAAATATACATTGATGATTTTTGTATAACTCCATCAGAGTTTACTATACCTTTTTATAATAGAGGTAAACGTATAAGAGATGTAAAATATGCATCACAGGGTGAGCTGAGTTTTCTATCTATAGCTTTATCATTTGGTTTAGCTTCACAAGCATTATCGAATTATAATATAATGCTATTAGATGAAATAGATGGACCATTGGATAGTAATAATAGAGAAAAATTCATAAGAATACTCGAAAATCAGATTGAAAGAATTGGGTCTGAACAAAACTTTTTAATTACTCACAATGATATGTTTTCATCATATCCAGTTGATATAATTGATTTAGGCTTTAATGAGTCAGATGTTACACAATATAAATTAGCAAATTTTATAAAAGTTAAATTATCATAAATAATATAGAGAAAAGGATATCAAAAATCCTTTTCTCTATCATTCTTTCGAAAAACATATAAATAAAAATATATCTTTTTGAAGGAGATGATCGTGATGGAATCTACTGTTATAAATTGGCTTAATACAGTTGCTCCAGGACTTGGAGTAGCTCTTGCTATAATAGTTGTAGGTGGTGGATTTATAATCGCATTTAACAAATCTGCTAGGGATTTCTTTAAAAAACATGATAGAAAAGTCAGAAAAGAACAACGGGATAGTATTGATGATGCTGAATTTAAACAGCAAATGCTAGAATTAATGAGTGGTGTTAAAGAAATACGAACAAATATGATAGCAATTGATAAGAAGGTAGATGACTTATCAGAAACTATTAGAACAGTAGAAAAAACGAGCAAAGAATCTGATGATGAACTTCGAAAGCGATTAGATTCAACAGAGGAGCAGTTTTGCTCGTTGCATGAAAAACAAGATATAATATCCGGTAATGTTCAATTGTTAATAGAATCGGATAAGGAAAGTAATCGTTCATTTATTACCCTTGAATATTATAAAGCTATTGAAAAGGGATATATTGAAGTTTATACAATGCAAGCAATTGAATATAGATATGAAAAATATTTACAAGAACATGGTGATTCATTTATTAATGGATTAATAAATGAATTAAGAGAATTAAAACATGAACCTTGTGAAAAATAAAATAGAATAAGAAGAATGAATATAATAAATATTATATTCATTCTTCTTATTCATTTTTATCTATTTTTAGTCAAAAAACAATTCTTTAATTACAGGAAAGGATGTGATTAAATGCGAATAAGCTTATTTGATACTAAGGAATTTATTGAGCTTAACCACTTACAAGAAGTGACTAGTTCAATCCTCTTTCAAAGAGGTGGAATTCCACATCCAAAAGGATTAATATCAAATGAAATATTTGGCATCACTACAAAATCACGTAAAGAAACCTTTGGTTACATAGATCTTCATGGATACTTTTTCCATCCTCATATTTATAAAGTAATGAAACGTCTCTTTCGTAACATTGAAAAGATTGTTAATGGTGAACTCTATATGTCAATTAACAATGAAGGAGCCCTCATTCCTGATGAAGCTGGAGAAACAGGAATAGAATTTCTATATAATAATTGGGAAAAAATAAAATGGGAAAAATCACCAGATTTTGGTATGAGAAATGAAAGAATTGATTTGATTACCAAAACACCAAAAAATGAAATCTTTACAAGATATTGTATTGTAATTCCACCATTTTACCGTGATATTTCATTTAATGAAAATGGTAGCGGTAAAACTGGAGAGATAAATCAGTTCTACGCTAAGTTAATACGTAATGCTCAACTTATCAAAGAAAGAGATATGTTTGATTTCCAATTTAATACTACAAATTATAATATTCAAAATACACTTGTTGATATTTATAATTATTTTAAAACTAAACTGGAGAAAAAACAAGGATTATTACGTAAATATCTTATGGGAAGAAACGTTGACTATTGTACACGTACAGTTATAACAGCTCCAACATTTCATGCAGAAAAACCTAATGAGTTAATAACAGACTTTAGACATGCTGCAGTTCCTATATCTCAAGTTTGTAGTTTATGTTATCCATTTATTATGTACTGGATTAAAACATTCTTTGAAAGAAACATTTTTGATGAGCAGTTATCAAAAGTAATCTATAATCCAGATAATAAAGACGAAAACAATCAACCTATAGTATCAACTATCAAATTATTAAATCCTGAATCTTATTTTACTGAAAAATATTTTAAGAAAATGATTGATACTTATATCAAAGACCCTGAATCAAGATTTAATACTATAGAAATTCCAACTACAGACAAAACTAAAAAATACTATCTTCGTTTTAGAGGTAAACGAATGGATGCTACCGATAACTCTGATATATCATCATTAGTATATCGTCCAATGACATGGACAGATGTTTTATATATGGCGGCTGAAGAAGTTACTAGAGATAAACATTGTTTAGTAACACGTTATCCTCTTCTTGATGAATTTGGTATTTTCTTAGCAGAAATACATGTATTATCTACAACAGAAACTGATGTAGTGGAAGCAAATGGAAGAATTTATAAATGGTATCCACATATTGATTTTACAGTAGATCCTGAAAAAATGGCTACTAAATTTATAGATTCAGTTCAATTCAGTAATTCCTATCTTCCAGGACTCGATAAACCATCACACTGTCGAGTATAAACCTCTTTAATTGCGGGGAACTCTTGTTAGGTTCTAGTTACTAAACTATTATAGTAATATAATAGTGGCAATGGGTAATTCCAAAGGTATAGTAATAATACTAGAAATAAAGACAATCACGCAGCTAACACACTTAAAAAATAAAAAAAAGAGAGGTACCTTTTATTCCTCTCTGAAAACATTTAACTGTTTTTTCTACTTGTTACCAAGTAGGATTGACCGTTTTCATCTAACTAAATTATATTTGATGACCGTAAAACCAAATATAATATTAGCTTTTGCGATGTCCACCATTACTAGTTTAAGGATTTCAAACTACTCGGTCTCGCCTGACTGCGAAAGCCTTCAGCTAGTCTAAACCTGTTTTATCATTCTGACCAATGATTTTAAGGCTTTGACATTTTTGGGTGGAATTAACTGTTAATAAGGAGAACAGTTATGGTAATCGAAGAAATACGTATGAAAATCGGAATACGTATTATAAAACTAAAATTCGAAAAGATTCTTCAATTACACTAAAATATTATATAATTATAATTTTA
>OGQP01000271.1_pt1 | contig 37782 bp, 37 predicted proteins | sample 1553251 | NCBI WGS metagenome assembly OGQP01 (sample SAMEA2580016, study PRJEB22360) | human gut metagenome | biome: human gut; feature: human-associated habitat; material: faeces | place: Denmark | collected 2008/2010 | reverse complement strand
AAATAATTATAAGGAGGTGTTTTTATGAAAAGGGATGATATAGTTCCTTTGGCATTTTTGGCATCTGCAGTATGCCATACATTTACCAAAAGTAAATTATCGTTGGCTATAGCCGCAACATCGGGTATAGCTTGCCTTATTAAAATAGGCACAGATTATATCTGTGACCATATTGATGATGCCATTTATACGGCATCAGAAATAAAGGCAGATGAATAAAAAATAAAGGGTGATATAATTTGACATATCACCCTTTATTTTTTTATTATAATATTATTTTGGTATATTTCATAAGCCAAGTTATTGGATAGAATTATGATAAAAACGTAATTTATATTACTCTAGTAAATCCCCTACAGGAACTCGAATAACTTCTTTTTTTTTGTAATTATTTTATCCCTCATAATTTTCTGGATACGCAACTATAATTCCCTTTAATCTTTCAGGAATTTTATAGTTTAATACTCTATCTCTTAAAGTATTTAATCTTCCTTTCATATTTTCCAATTGTTCAATCGAATGAGGAACTGAATATTTTCTTGAAAGTTTCGGATTTTCTAAAATACTAATATAGTAATCAATAATATCAAGTTTATAATTAATATAACTTATTAACATCATCTTATCACTTTCACTTTTAATTTCTGAAATTTTAACGTCAATATAGTCTATACTACTAGGATCAATTCTGCTTAACTTAGTACTACCAAATATAGAAAATTCCTGATATAATTTATTATTAGTTATATCATCTGCACGTTCAAGCATAAAATTAAGTTTCTTATCAGGTACATATGAATCCATTTCTTCAAAGAAAAGATTATAATAATCTTGTACTACAGACTTAATATATGGACTATCACAACTTTCAATAATAGATAAAAGATTCTTTTTCATAAGATTAGTTTGTCTATTTTTAAGTTGATCAATTGTAGAAATAGAAAATTGTGAAACTGAACTCATATTCTTATCTGCATTTGTTTTAGGATAATATTTTGAATGTATTAATTTATTCATCACAGAATATAAATCATTTGTATATCCCATTTTTTTAGCAAATTTATCAGCCTTGATTTCATTCTTTAATGATTTATCATCATTCTTTGAATCAGCAATACATGCATTAAAAATAGGTAAAGAGAGTATTCTCTTGAAGAATCTATCTTTTATTAATGCTTTATTACTCATACTAGTCGATGCAATTTCATATTGTAATATAGTACAAATTCTAGTTGTTATTGAGTTTGCATATATTACATGTCCAATTTCGTGAAGTAAAAGAGCTGTTAATTCTGATGGAGTAATATTGATTATTTTATCATCAAATATTCTTTCATCTATCTCAATTGTCCAAGCTTTGTTTTGTTCCCAAAGTTTCTTAATAACAGAATCTTTATTCTCATTATTAGTCATTAATTCACCAATGATTTTATCAGTAGTTGATGTTTCTGGATAAACAGCCATTACAAATAATGGAGAATACTGATTAGGTGTAACTATATTAATAGTCATATTAAGACCTAATCCTTCCTCTAATGTTTTACCAATTATATCTGTTGCTTTATTTTGAAGCTCTATACTATTAGAACCTGATTTTTTAAGTTCTTTTATATTAGAAAAAGCACATTCAATTTCATGGAAATTATCTTTATTAATGTTAATTTTCATATATAAAACTCCTTTCATTATAATGATAAGCTTAAATATTTGTTTTAAGAATATTTATGTAGAGAAATTCATAATTTTATATTTTTTAGATGACTTAATATTAATATTTTGAGAGATGTTAACTCATAAAAACATAGAAAGGATTAAAATATGAATAAAGTAATTTTAGGTATTATGGTTGGAGTAGCAGTAACTACTAGGATTATGCTCGACATTTCAACAAAAAGAAAAATTGATAAACTTAATGAAAGAATTGATGATTTAGAATGTGGTATGCTTCGTGAAGAAGAAATTCCATTTATCGTTCACGATATGTTTGAAAATGAGGATTGTCATTGTTGCAAAACAAATAAAGAACATGACGAAACAAAAAAAGATAAAAACCCTAGTTTTTTTGTTTCTGCAGACGATCATGTAACACCATTAGTATAAAAATAAAAATAAAGTGAGACTTACAGAAATATTTCTGTAAGTCTCACTTTTTTATACGCTATTTACTTAAAAATCAAAAAAATAATTAAAGCTCAATGTAAGTCTCAGCATTAGCAATCTTAAGCTGTGCCTGAATACCCTGAACAGCAGCGTTAGTATATCTTGAAACGCCCATCAGGTTAGTCATTGAACCACCTGGAAGATCAGGAGCTCTGTAAGCACTGTTCTGAGCTGTAAGAATATGTGTAGTATACTTATAATGCTTGAAAGTGAACTGCTCCTGTGAAAGTGGGAATGGGATTATTCTCAGACCAGAGAATGTCTTCTCCTCTTCATCATAAGAAGCTGCAACCTTCTTAGTAGAAACTATCTGTACCTTAACATCACCAGATGTCATAATACCATAACCATAGTCAAGCTTAACACCGTTAGCTGTAGAACCAGGTCTTGTTACCCAGTTAACTACTGGATTGAGAAGACTAATGAATCTTGGGTTACCATAGATTACGAAAGTCATATCCTCAAGCTTAGCCTTGTCGCAAATATCAATGATAAGACGATCAATCTTAAACTTGAGCATCTTCTCAATGTACTCGTTAGGCAGAGCAGTAGTGAGGGATGTAGAATCGCAGTCAAATGTTCTCTTAGTAATGAAGCTGGACCAACCGAGAATCTCATCAGAACTCAGCTCAACACCATCATAGAGATTAAACTGCTCATCAAGCCAACTAAGAATCATGGAATCTTCCATCTGAGTCATGTAGTCAGCAAGGTTATTATAAGTCTTCTTATAGAGGTCAATATCCATAAGAGCCTTAGCGTCCTCAAGCTCTTCAAGAGAGTAAGGAACATTTACTCTTGAGCCATCCTCAATCTTCCACTCACGCTCTTCACGTGCATAGTCGAATGATACATGTCTCTCGTTCTTTTCATTAGAAAGGAAACCAGCAAATATAACGCCCTTAACAGCACCACTAGTAGAGCTTACTGAAGTAGTCTTAGCAACGAAGTCTACAACACCCATGATATGGTCCTTAACTTCAAGGTCTTCACCTGCGGAATCCTTAACAGTAACATCAATCTTACCACCGAGCCACTGGTTATCCTGAAGATTAATTCTCATAGCAGGATTCAGAGGAATCTGAATATCATCTCCGCCCTTAGGATCAGCAACTACTACCTTAGTAATCTTAAGATCCATTGTGAAATCTTCTCTCTCAGGAGTCTTAGCATCAGTAAGATTCTTGATTACGTCATAATTGTAAGCAGGAAGTTCAACAACAGTATTCTTTATAGGAAGACCCTTACCAGCAGCGAAGATCTCCTTGAAATCATCAGTGAAGAAACACTGAGGATACTTCCATCTCTTACTTCTATCATTGTTATCAACGATATATGTCTGTTCAATATGCTTCTTAACAATAGGGGTCTTAGTGATTTCAGTCTGAATAATATCCTTAGAAGCAAGCTTAAGCTGCTGCTTGATGAGGATAGGGAAATCAATTGCCTTAATAGGAAGAAGCTGAGGAACTCTAGTGGATTCCTTAATAAAGTCCTCTACACAGTTATCGAACATGTCCGAAACCTGCTCGTAGAGATACTTATGAGTACCAAACTCACCCTCATTAGAATCCATCTCTGCACACTCAGTCTGAAGAGTACCGAGAAGTGCATCCTTAAATGCCTTGCGCTTAGCCTTATTCTTTACTAAATCATTTACACCAGTCATTACGTCAACACCGCTACTCATAAGAGTATCGTATGCCTCAGTAAAAATTTCGTCAAAGCTATTATGAGTTCCATGATTAAAACCACCTACAGTAGCTGTTTCCTGGAAGTCTCTAGCTGACTCACTTAAAAATGTAAGCATTAAATTCAACTCCTTTAGAATTAATATAAAATAAAATATTGATGTAATTATATACCTGTTTATCATTAATTCTATTGACCAATAATAAACAGTAATTAATTCATCCGAATTAACTATAATTATTTTAATGTTTTAATAATAAAAACTATTTTTTATTATCTTTTTCTTTAGCTTTTTTAATGAGATTAAATACCAATTGTACAGAAACTATCAAATTTTGATAAAATAGTAATGACTGTACATATGAACTAAGTTCAAACTTAATCATCATAAAATCATATGTTAAGTCCTTGATTTCTCTTAACTTATTAACAGCAACTTTTATAACTTGATTCATAGGTAAATTATCACTTATTGAATCTTCTAATTTAGACACATAATTATCAAGTGCGTTATATAAAGACATATATTCTTTAAATAAGTTATACTTTCGAGTAGAATCATACTCCAAACCAGGACCTTTGCTATTTTGATTATCATCTGATTGACTCCCATCATCGGTTGCTGGTTGTACATCACCATCATCATCTTGATTATTAAAATCAGTATCAGGTTGTACATCATCAGCATTATCATCAGATGTTTCTGGTTGTGTATCTGTATTGTCATCGGTTGCTGGTTGTACATCACCATCATCATCTTGATTATTAAAATCAGTATCAGGTTGTACATCATCAGCATTATCATCAGATGTTTCTGGTTGTGTATCAGCATTTTGATTATTGAAATTATCATCACTCTCTGGTTCAACATCATCTGTTTCAGGAGTGACATCATCCATCTCTGGTTCAACATCGTCAACTTCAGGTGTAACATCATCCTCTTCAGGGACTACATCCATATCATCAGTTGCTGGTTCAACTTCAACATCATCGGGTTCAGGTGTAACATCATCACTCTCTGGTTCAACATCATCTGTTTCAGGAGTGACATCATCCATCTCTGGTTCAACATCGTCAACTTCAGGTGTAACATCATCCTCTTCAGGAGTAATGTCGTCAGTTTCTGGAACGATGTCTGTTTCATCATCTTCAGGTTCAACTGTAACTTCCGGATTATTTTTTCTAGGAGCTTCGAATGCTAAAAAGTATTTACCATAAGATGATGTGGTTGATTTATTTATTTCAATAATCATATTATACACCTCTTAGATATATTTACTGTTAGTTCTTACTCTTAATCTTTCAGCTTCAAGTTTAGATCTAATACGCATTAATTGGTATTTCTCTTTATTATCACCTGCAGCAGATGCATCATTTATTTTTTCATCACAAATTTTAAGTTCAGTTTTAATTTCATTTAAAAGTTCATTTCTTATACGTCTATCTTTTTTCTTACTAAAGTGACGACAGAATGCAACTACAGGAACAAAAGCTAATCTTGCTTTAGCAGCTCCACCATATAATAAAGCTAATTTTAAGTTTCTAAATGCTTTCTTTCTGAAACCAGGTTCAACCATGTATTTTTTACGACGGTCATCATCTTTATCATCAAGAATATGTATTTGATTCTTAATATCATTAACTACATTATCTGGTAATTGTTTCACTGCTTTTACAGCATTGGATACTTCTTGCCCCTTTTGCTTAGCGACAGCCATTTTTTTCTGTTGCTGAACTTCAGCATCCATTGCTTTAAACTGAACTTTATTTGCTAAGTTCTTAGGCTCAGGGGCTTCAGGTTTTTTTGATGTTGTATTTTCTCCATTATTAGAAGATTTACTTACATCATTTTCCATATTATCAATATCATCATCAGATACATCATCTGATTCTGTTATTTGATAGCCAAGTTCATTACAAACTTCAAGTCTTTTATCATTAATAATCTTAAATGCTTCTTCTATAGTAGTACCTTCTTCAAAGTAATTATAACCTTGAATTTTTTCTTCTGTATCATTAGCATTTTGATATTCGTATGTGATAAAATCAAGCATTGATTCATATATTTCTTTTAATATTGAATAGCGAGTATTCTTATCATTTTCATATTCTTCTTTAAAAATTATACTATCATAGTCATCATCAAAAATATGATTGACTGCAGCCGATGGTGTTGAATAATAGGTTTCAATACTATCAACTTTTTCTGTTGTAATTGCATCAATCTGATCTTTAACTGATTCTGTAGCTAATGTTTTAAATATAGAACGAATTCTATGATTAGAAATATTATTAACAGCTTCTTGATATGGTGCATCATTATAAAGCTTAGAAACACAGATTGAATTCTTGATAATATCAGATGTATTATCTTCATTATCATCTGGTTTAATAATAGTAGTAATCTTCTCTGCTACAGATGAATCATTTATTACATTAGATACATACGGTGCAAAAGCATTATATACGTTCTTATCATAATCAGGAAGTTTAACCATTCTATCACGAATAGATTGACTAAGGTCGTTTTTTTCATCATCATTATCACAACGATAATAATCATAAATATCATCTGATAAAGTTTTTTCTATATTTGATAATTCTTTTTCTTTATTTTCCTGACACTGATGATAAGATCTATCAATAACCGCAATTGTATTTTTAATCTTAGTATATTTTGCAACCAAAGAGGCTTTTAAATCTTCGTAACAAGCAAGTTGTTCTGGTGACATCTTATCACGATTCTCTTCTAAAAACTGTGAAACTTTTTCAATCTCAGATTTATATTTAGAAAATGCACAATGCTCACGACCACCACACATCAAATCCTTGTAAAATTTACAGCCAAAATATGGTTCACAGAATATCAATCTGGAATTATCTATAATATCTGATAATTTCATATCCTGATAAAGCTTGGAATATTCTTTAGCATTATCAATATTATAATCATCCTTTAATTTTCGATATCCTATAATGAGTCTTTTTATAGGTGACTCATTAAGAATCTTATCCATATTTACGTAGGACATATTCATTCCTCCATTTCTAAAAGATTTTTAAGTCTTTAAACTTTAAATATTTGTTTCTTGTATGAATAATACATGGAAAAAGAAAGATTGGGATAATACCCAATCTTTCTTTATATTATTTATACATTTTCCCAATGAACCGTTCCATCTTCAGCAAATGTAATCTTCTTACCATCAAGAATAACAGTATCATCAGTTTTCTTCAGAACATCGTCATTCTTTACAAAATTCATAGAAGTTGCATTTGATTCATCAGTGAGAATACCAGACTTATAAGAACCAGTTACATATCCAACAGGATTATAGTCAGCACCACCGTTATAACCAGCAGCTAACTTTGTAACTTTACCACCATTGAGTACAACATCAGAATGAATGAAGTTAGCTGTACACGACTTATCACTTTCACTTCCAGCATATAAGTTATCAATAGTACCGCCATTTACAACTATATGAACATCTGATGTATCACCACGGTTTACACCCTGTACAACATGATATTTACCATTATTAATTGTAAGACTGGCGTCAGCAGTATAACCGTTAGAACCTGCTGCAGTAACATATTGTGCACTACCATTGTTAAGAACAACATTTGCCTTACCAACAGTACCATGTGAATAAGCTCCACCATAAACTAAGCTGACATTATTGTCAGTATTATTAATGACAATATTAGTTACACCAACATGGTTGGTAAATTTCTGGTTACCATCTACGTTACCAAGACCAAAAATCATGCCACCACCAGTAATAGCATCACTAATAGAACCACCATTAATTATGATAGTAGCATTTCCTACATTACCTTTACCTGCAGAACCACCATAAACTTGTAATATATTACCACTATTCATAATAACACAAGTATTATCACAGTTCTTATTCTTAGCACCAGCAACAACACTAATATTAGCAGGGAACTGAATTTCCTTCTTGCTTTCAAGCTGATAGTATATAGCCTTATTGGTATTATCATCTACTTTTTCAATAATAACACCATATCCATTACAATAGAGAATTTTATCATTTTCTACATAAGGAGCAGGTAATACCATCTTATCAGCTACAGTATTAATAGATTCAGTGAGTGAAGTTTTAGTTTCAGCAATTTTTGATTCAACATCTTCACTTTTTGCATAAGGTTCTACAGCTGTTTCAATAGCAGTTGTAACATCAGCAGTTTTTGCATACGACTCAAGACTTGTAGAAATTTTATTATCTACACTCGTTTCATCCTGATAATTAGAATCATTCTCTAATTCAGAAACCTTTGATGGAATTGCCGTATCAGCAGCAAGAGCACCAACTTCAGTAGCTGTATAAACTGGTTTATTATCTGCTAATGCCCATTCCTTAACATCAGGAATTACTGGAGTATCAGTTAAATCGTTATAGCTTCCGCTAAAATCAGATTTACTATCCCATTTTTCTTTTTCAGCCTTAGTAACATGAATATCACTATTATTAGTATGATCACTTACAGATGACTGAACATTGGCAATATCAGAACTATTCTTATTAATAGCACTATTCATAGCAGTTGCATCTGTCTGATGATTTTCAATCCAATCAGCAAGTTCTTTCAGAGTATCAAATGCCTCTGGAGCACCCGCAACAACATCAGCTATCTTTTTTGTGACTTGTTCATCAACTTCAGAAGTCTTAGCATAATCAGTAAGAGCAGATTTTACATCAGCATCAGTTTGATAATTAGAATCATTCTCTAATTCAGAAACCTTTGTAATCTCTTTTCCACTAGTTGAATCACTATCAGAAGAGGAACCCTCAATTTTAGTCCATTCATGATTATACTTTGCATAAGACTCTTTAATTGTGAATTTTTCTCCAGTTTTTCCGATAACATAGGCAACGTCACCATCAAAACCATATGACTCAGTTAATACTTTTTTATCAGATACATATCTAGTTGTACCGATAAATGAAGATTGTGGAGTGTATGAATTCATAATACTAACCACCCTTTCTCAATAAAATAATTAAATTATTAATAAATAATTTATCTATTTGTTTTATTACTCTACTTAATCGACTAAATAAACGTAATACCATAAATTTCAAATGCAGTATCGCAATTGTGAAAAGTTAAATAAATATCTTTTCCAATAGATTCAGAGATATCGACAGTTAAAGTGTCATTGAATTTATAAATTTGTGCTGGATAACTAGTAAATGAAGCAACTCCATATTGTGTACCCTTAAATATTGGTATAGTTATCACTCCTTAATTATCGGCAAGAGCTAATCTATATCCAGCTGTCAATACTTTATCACCAATGGTTAAATCACATTTAGATGTTGGGGTTGACAGTAATGCATACATATCTGTAAATCTAGCACCATTAACTCTATCAATAACTGGAACTAAAATACCTTTAAAATTAGGTGATTCAGTAAATGCACCTATATTTATATTAGTAGCATTATTATCACAGCCATCAACTATAGTATTATATGTGTTTGAGTTCAGATTTGTATACACGCATCCCCAATGTTCTTTATTATCCATAGTTTTGCACTTTCCAAAATAACAAGTGTAATCTGAAGATAGGTCTGGTGTACTTATTAATAATGATTTTAAAGACATTGCAAATCCTTTAGCAGTCTTTGTAAATATCCATATAACATTATACATCGTATTACCTCCTGATCCTGATAGATGTATATCATTTATTTCTGTTTTACTATTTTCAGTAACAAAATAAGTTTTCATTTCTGCACTATTACCAGATTTATTAAAAGCTTCACATAATATGTAAATATTATCAGTAATATAAAATGAAGCACTTATATTAGCTCCACTAAAATTATCTGGAAGAACAACTTTTACCCAATCATAAGCATTTTTTAAATCAGGTATTAATTTTTGTAATGTCTTTTCGCCACTACTCATTCCCGGTGTTATATATCCTACTATTTTACTTATAGCCATATTTATATTTCATTCCTTTCTTTAAAAAAATCAATCTCCTATACAGAAATTTCACCACTCACATCTGACCCACCAACTATTCTATTTTCACCAAGATAAATTTTAGTTTTATCATTATCTTTATCCTGAACTATATACATAGTATTGGGATCTTTTTGTACTAGTCCAAGATATACTGATTTAGTAACATATCTAATTTTTACATTAGATATGTTATTTATTTTTTCATCAATATTATCTTTGGAATAATATTTTGATTTATCGAAGACATTAGCTATTAATTCTGTACCTTTAAATATTGACATAATTAATCCGCCTCCTATTCATTTCCATCATTTTCATTTGTATTTATTAATATTTTTCCTAAATATAAATAAGCAACTTTTTCATCTTCATCTAATACAATATAAAGAGTATTTTTATCATATGTAGACATTTTTTGATATTCATCAATTGTTAATTTATTGATTTTAACATTGGAAATATCATTAATTAACATATTACTTTCATCTTTATTATAATAATCATTTTCATTGAAAACCGTTGCTATAAGTTTTCCTTTATTATAAACAGCCATATATTCTCTTCCTTTCCATAAGGAAATCTGGTTATATATTTGTTTTTATGTCCAATAAAGACAAAAAAATAAGAGAGATAAAAATATATCTCTCTTATTTTTATTAGTCATCCGTGACTACATAAATAGTATCTTCATTGATTTTTCCATCTTTAACTGCTTGATTATATTCACTCATTGTCATAGTATTATCAAGAGCTAAATGAAGTTTTTCATCAACTTGTATTTTTTTATAATATTTTTCATCATGAGTATGATCTTTTTTAGCTTTGTTATTGAGTTCTTTTGTTATTACTCTATTTTCAACAGGATTTTTCGACGTTTCAGATAAAGCATTATCAATTTGAATTTTCTCAGCCATAATAAATCATCACCTTTTCTTATAGAGTTTATAAAAATGTTATTTGTATCAATTATATCAAAAAAAAGAGATGAAAATATTTTCATCTCTTTTTTAAGTTTACTGTAGAGTATAACTACGGTATAAGAAATTCTTTTCAATTTCCTTAAAGATAACTCTATCTCTCTCTTCAGGCATATCAACATATGAAATAGTTGATTCACCATTTATTGAATATACTGCATTAAATGAAACATCTTTTTCGAGTAAATATCTTATAATATCATTCGCACACCGATTTACTTTAATATTAATTTTTCTTGAAATCATTTTTGCATTTTCATTAAACATTTTTATTCATCCTCATTTCTTCTTTTTTAAATATTTTTAAAATTTCAATAATGTCATAATGAATATCATCAATACAATATGCATCTTTATAATATCCATTATGAGGATAGCATTCATCAAAGATCTTTTCAATATTCATATCATAATGATAATAATTATCTTTATAAATTTCAAATTGCTTTTGGATATAATCAAGTTCATTTTGAAAACTATTTGGAACAAGTATTGGTGATTCACGTCGTTCCATAAATTTTACACTATACTTAAGCATAATTTTAAAATTATAAGACAATAATGTCATCCAATCTACCTTTAAATTAAGAGATGGAAAAATACAAAATATACCTTTTGTATGATTATATTCTAAGCGATTTGTAAAAAACCAGTTTCTTACGTTTTCGTGTGCAGATGCTAATATAATAGCATTACTTTCATTTGATAATTTTATCATATTATTACAATATTTATCAAGTCCACTCTCATGAATTCTATAATGTCTATCACAAGGACTTATATAAGCAATATCTTTTTCACAATATGATTCATAATCATAAACTACAATGTTATCATTCATCATTAATTTATCTTCTGAATTACTGATTAAATTTCTGTAATTCCCTATTACTCCCGGGTAACATAAAACAATCATGAATCTTCTTCTCCTTTATATTTAATAATAGACAAACAATTACATTCGTCATATCTTTTCATATCACGTTTTAATTCTCTTTTTGCATATTTATTAATAATCTCTGAAACGATTATCATGATTGCTTGATCAGTTCTAACTGGGTCATAAATGTAGTAATCAGTACCTAAAAGATAATCACAAAGTACCTGAATAGCTATATATGGATCCAATATTGGAAGCTTATCACTAGTTTCTGTCAATAAACTTATATATTTTACCTTATTCTCTGTTAAATCACATTTTTTCATTTTTAAAACTCCTTTATAAATAATATTTAAAAGATAGTAAGACATAAAATATAAAATGATAGATATCAATATTGATATCTATCATTTTAAGTTATTATCAACTAAATATTTTATATGCAATTACTGAATCACCCTTTGGTGTTTTAATCATTTTTTCACCTTTAGCAATTCTAGTGCTTATTTTGATTTCGTTTAAGTTAATCTGTACAGGTTCAGAATTTTTGCGATAAATCATAACAATATCATTCTTACTTACAGAAGCAACACCAACGAGAGTCTCATTCTTTTCCAGTGTAATAAGTGGTAGTGTATTATCTTTTCTCTGCATTGTAGGAAAATATTTAAGATCAGTAATCTTTACCCTACCACCTGATGTAACATAGAAAAGTAGTTTCTTTTTCGGATTCATCTTACAAGCATTAACTACATATTCATCATCTTTAAGACTAATTTGTTGTACACCCTTAGCCTGTTTACCAAGTGTTTTGATATTCGATATTGATAATCTCGTACCATAACCAAGATTTGTTGAAATAATGATATCCTTTGAGGTTTTATCAAATGCAAACAATGCTGAAGCAACTTCATCACCATCATTCAGGGTAATACCAATTTTATAATCAGTAATCTTCTTAAACTCGGAAACTGGGACTTTCTTTGCCAATCCATTCTTTGTTATAAAGATAATACAAAGGTCATCATCTTTAGATTTTAATACATCCATAGATGGTAATTTCATAACAGCGATTATTTTTCCAGATGTAGAAAAATATCTACTGATTTCAACACCAATATCTTCAAATTTCATATCAGGAAGCGCTGATATAGAAATTTTTGATACTTTACCACTACTATCAATAACAAGAATATCTTCTCGATTATTAATTTGCATTACAGTAAGATTACTATTTTCTTTACCAATTGTGCCGATACTAGTATTATCTGATAATTTTAATTTCTTAATATAACCAGTTTCACTAATACCAATAAGGTGCTCAGTATCTGGAATCTTCTCTTCATCTTTATTGTTTTCTTTAACAACCTTAGACATTCTAGGGCGACCCCATTTTTTAATACCTTCTTCAAGCTGATTGATAATAAATTCATCAATCTTTTCACTATGAGATAAGGTTTCCTTAATTGTTTTCAATTCGGTTTCAATAGTAATCTTATCCGATTTATAACGATTATACGAATCATTATTAAAGTTATAAACATGCATATCAGCTATTGTAGCAGCCTGCAATGAAGTGATTTTATATCTCTTCATTAATTTTTCAATGGTATCTTTCCTTGAAGCAGAATTCTTTGCAATTCTAACAGTTTCTTCAATATTGTCCTTATTAAATACCATTAAAAGAACTTTATTCATATGGAGTTTTTCCATACTAATTTGAAGACTCTTCAAGAACATAGAACGAACTATATCTCTTCTATATTCAATCCATTCAAGAAGTAAACTTTTTACACCATAATCATATGCTGCATAATCGTCAATAACTGTAATACCAACAGGATAAGTCATCTTTAATCCAGTATTCTTTTTATAAAGAGTCTGAAGAACTTTATCCGGATTTGCATCGGACTTGAGAATAATTCTTAAATCAACGTCTCCCTCTTTGGTATAATCTTTTATATCTGATATACTATCAAGTTTCATAGCTATAATCTTATCAATAACCTGCATAGTAGTCATTTGAAGAGGTAGACTTGTAAACTTAATAATATTATTTTGATAATCTATCTCTGAAGTAGCCCTCATTGTTAACTTACTTTTACCAGTTTTATTGATTTCTTTGAAATTACCTTCATCAATAATATCTGCTCCTGTTGGTGAGTCAGGAATTAAAAGTATTTTTGCATCAGCGTCTTTTATAAGCTTAATGGTTGCTTTCAATACCTCACTCACATTAAAAGGAGGTATATTACTTGCAAGTGCAAAGCCTATTCCTGATATTTGAGGATTAAATAGGATATTTGGATATTTTGCTGGTAAATACTCAGGCTCTGGTGATTCGCCATCGTAAGCCATCTTCATAGGAACACAGTAATTATCAAAATTATCGAAGAAGCAATCAATCATATATTCACCGATTTTTGCTTCAGCATAACGACCTGCAGCAGCTTGGTCTCCTCTGATATTACCATACGAACCCTGCGGTACAATTGACATTACATTATTATTCCAGTATTGTCCTTCACGTACTATAAGTTCTGCCATTGCACTATCACCATGAGGGTGATAAGCCATTGCATTAGAAGAAATAGTACCAGCTTTTATGAAACGTAATTTCTTTAAAGTTTCATTTTTTGTGTCTTTTGGTCTCTTTTCATTAATCCACCATGACCAATATAATCTGCGTCGACCAGGTTTTAAACCATCTTGAATATTGGGTGCAATACGATATACATTCTTGTTAGCACCAAAAACACAGGAATATTCAAGTACTGCATCACCGATATTTTGTTGGGTTAATCTTTCTGACATTTTATCACTTCCTTAGTTATCAAGATCGTCACGTTTAATTTTGTAGTTTTTCATCAGTTCCTTACGTTTTTCCAAGTCCTTCTTACTTGGTCCATGAATCATATTCATGATTTCGAGTTCTCTTTCAACATCTTCAATAGTAAACTGTACTGAAACACGATTATTCATGTCTAGTGTTGTTTCTCTAAGTTGTTTACCGGATAGTTCTCCGAGTCCCTTAAAGCGAGTTTTTATCTTTAATGAATATTTCATTGCGTCATCAAGGAATTCACCAATTGTCATCATTTTTGGTTCTTTTCCTTTTTCTTGAACTTCAATATTATATCCATATTTTCGAATAATTGGAATAATACCATCACTCTTTTTAATAAAACGATTCGAAACGTTTACACTACAAAACTTTCCATCAATAACACCATTAACAACCGTTCCGTCTTCTATAGTGATTTCTTTAAATTTCTTTTGAATATTACTCATGTAATATTTAATAAACTTTTGATTTGCAAATGTATCTTTAATATTGTCATAATCATCATAACTACGTACAACACCACCAAGTACAAGATATGAGATTATACTTTCAACAAGATACTTATTTACATTACCCATATCTTTTGCTATTCTTATAAGGTTTTCACGGTAATCATAAGTATCCATAAGAAAATCATAAATCTCAGTTTTATTCATAAACTTATCAGATGTAAGTTCACGTATTTTATAGTTCTTCATTATTTTCTTATGATAAATTTCAACCATTTCTGCCTTATTTGCAACATATGGATGTTCTTTATCTGATAATGCATAGAGAGGAGAAAATACTTTATATAATTTTCCAGCCTCTATTATTGGACGATAATATTTATAGAAAAATGCAAGGATACCACTACTAATACCTGCTCCGTCGATATCAGCATCGGTAAAGATATTAATACGATCGTAATATAGTTTATTAATATCAAATGAACTACCAATACCACATCTCATAACAGTAACAAGATCATGCAGTTCTCTATTTTCCATTATTTCAGATAATCCACATTTAAAGCTGTTTGCTACAACACCTCTAAATAAGAAGAATGCTTGTGTATCTGGATCACAACCATTTCTTGCACCACCTGCTGCGGAGTTTCCTTCAACAAGAAATAATTCACGATATTTACGTCCAGTATTATTAGCCCTTATGAAATTTTTCATAGACATTTATTATTCTCTATATCTCTATAGATGTTTAGACTATATCTTCATCTTAATAAATAAGAGCCTCCCGTTTCGGTTTATTGATATATATATATCTCACCTACATTTCACTCTATTATTGAGTCTACTCACTAAATATTATATTTAGTTTTCCCTAGTCGTTGAACACATAACCATATTATATATGGTTACTTCGCTGCGTCGATTGTCTCTATTCTTAACTTTTTTACTATACCTTTGGAATTACCCATTGCCATCATATTATTACTAATATGATTTAGTAGTTAAGACTTAACGAGAGTTCCCCGCAATTAGAGAGGTTTAAAGAGCACCCTATGAAACTTAATGCTCCTTGAAAGAGTTCATTCTTTCTTTTTGAACAGCTGTTTTAACCTTTGCTGCTTCTATTCTTGCTTTTGCATTTAATTTAATTATCTTAATATATTCATTAAGACAACTAGAATTATTTGTAAAGTATTTATCTAATTCAGCATTTACTATTTCACTCAGATATGGGATTAAAGCTTCGTTACCCACTCTAGTCTTTGCATTCGTTTATCCTATATACATCTCTGTATATAACAGACTATATCTTCATCTATTATATTCTATTACCAAATATAATAGAGCCTCCCATTTCGGTTTATTGATATTATCTCACCTACATTTCGTCCTATTATTGGACCTACTCGCTTATCAAACCATCTAGTATAAATACTATTTAGATATTTCTATCAATATGGTTGTTTAGCTTTCCCTAGTCGTTGAACGTTAATAGATATTATTCATTTTTTCATTCTATTTTTAATTCGATAAATTGATGTTTGAGACACTCCAGTGATTTTAATAATTTCTTTTACAGGTATATTATTTAATAAAAGATTATATATAACACTTTTTTGTTCGTTTGTCAATTTCACTGGTCCAGGTTTTGTAACTATATATTTTTTTAGATATATTTGTCCAACTCCGTCCATGTTTAATTGACGTTAATTGATCTCTTGTTAATACATCAATTCTATTAAGAATCTCCTTATCAGGAATATTATCTTTTATCATTTGACAAATTTCTTCAACCGTTTCTAATGATAATTTTGCATTTCCATATGTTGGATGAATTAGTTCATTTTTATACGCATGTTTTTGATTTTCTACACGAGTCGCCCATTCTAAATTTTCAACATTATTCATATTTTTATTTCCATTAATATGATTAACCTCAACTTTATTTTTTGGGTTCTTTATAAAAGCTTTCGCAACCAAACGATGAACTAAAAATGTATATTTTTTACCATTATAAACCAATATAACACGGTGATATCCATCAGTTTTAGATATCTTATCTTTTAATATAATTGGCACCGGTGTACGATGATGAAAATTAAAACTAATTATATATCCATAAGAACTAACTATATATTTGCTTTTATGTCCATTAATAAAAATCCATTTTAATTCTTCATCATTTTGATATTTTATATCATATTTGTCTAATAAATCTATAATACCTTTATTCACTTTATCACATCCTTTATTAATATGATAAATAAATAATATCTATTCTTCGCTGCGTGATTGTCTCTATTCTTAACCTTATTACTATACCTTTAGAGTTACCTATTGCCACCATATTATATTACTAATATGATTTAGTAGTTAAGACTTAACAAGAGTTCCCCGCAATTAAAGAGGTTTAATGTCAGCTATGCAGTTAACCGACGAACCCAACCTGAGCATTTGTAGATAAATTAATTACACAGCATAAACCAGAACGAATATCATCCCATAATATAGGTGTCTTTTCCTTCTGATTTTCAGTCATAGTTGCTTTGGTTTTATTTTGCATATAATTACAAAAACATTTTTCAACAGCTGTTTGATGAATTCCACCATCAATAGTATTTGTATAGTTACAATAAGTATCATAGAATGTTACCGTGTCTGGTACATATCTCATAGCAACATCTAGATGAATATTCTTTTTTATTGTAACTTCTTTTGTTAATACTTTTCCAGTTTTTTCATCTATTACTGATTTTCTCACTTTTTCTTTTATAGTATTATCACCGCTAAAAGAACACTTCGGAGAATAAGATTTAGTAGGAGTTATTCTATCAAGTAACTCTTCAAAGGCTTTTGGTTTAAAAGTATAACTTTCTTTTAATTTTAAACCTTTATATATTTCTACTTTAATCTTTATTTTTTTCTTTCTAATAAAATAAGTCATTTTTTCTATCCATTCTACCATTTCTTTATATGGTAGAACAGTATTATTACCAAGATATTTCTTAGATGGAATAAAACTTATGGATGAACCATGTTGTTTATCACCTTTCTTTAAAGGTTTCTTTTCATCTTTTATCTTTTCACCATCATGAAATTCTATGGTGTGTTTATATCCCTCTTCTTCTCTAAATGAAGTAAGAACAAATTGATCGGATAACGCATTTACAACGGTAAGACCAACACCGAACTCACCTGCTGAATCGCCGCCCTGATCACGGAAAAATTTTGAACCACTTTGGTTCTTAGTACAGAAAATATCCAAAGGATAATCTTTTTCAGGAAATCCTCTTCCGTTATCTTCACATATAAGCTTATCCGATAAAATGTCATAAGATATATAAATATCTGACCCATTTGATTCTGGGTCTATAACCTCATCTATATTATTCTGAATGATTTCTCTGGCTAAATGAAAAGCACCAGCAGGACCATACTTTTGAATATATAAATTGGTTTTAGTTTGAATCTTTTTTATATCTGATTCAATATAAAACATCTTTACATCTTTTGCCAATTTTACCACTCCTTTCAATTTATTATTAACAAAATTATTAGACTTTTATGTCTTAATTTTTTGTTTATCATATAATAAGAAGTAATCCCTACATCCCTACGGATATATAAAATAACAAAAAATAAAGAGCGAATGATATTTCACATTCGCTCTTTATTATATTTACCTACGACCCCAAGAACCGTACTGAGCAGAAGTTGTACCTTCTCTCTTCTTCTTCTTTTGTTTAATAGAGTCCTGCTTTGCAACTACATTTCTAAGCTTCTTATAACTCTTCTTGTAGTTACCGATCATTACACCAAACTGACTATAATAATCTATTGTAGCCGGACCTGCACCTGTTGCAACAGCCATGTACTTTGACTGTTCATTCAACGTTTTCATATCTCCAACTATCTGTCCAAGATTCTCATTATTATAAAGTGATGCTGGGAACTTCTTTCCGCACATGGTACATACGCATGTGCCATCGCCATTATTAAATATTGTAGGCTTCAGCTTACCTTTTTTCGAATACTTATGATGTGGACAAAGTGCCTTAAGAACTTTTGTTTCCTTCTTGCTCTTACCCTTCAATGCACCCTTCTTGTTAAGTGCCTCTGTTACCAGCTTTACCGGCTTTGTTACTTCAAATTGTTTTTTACTCATGGTAAAAATCCTCCTTAAATTTTTTTAAATTATTAAATACTTTAAAAAAGTATTTTATTTTTACACTTAAATATTGTATAAATATATGAGAAAAATCAATTAGACTTTATACACTTAAGTCCCTTCTTCTCATCATAATCGAAGACAAATATCTGATGAAGTTCCATATAGATTTCTCTAGGAATACGTACACCAACCTGTGTGATTGCACGAACTCTCTTATCACCTATTTCAGTCTTTATCTTCTCAACTACGGATGAAGGATTATTATTAATTTCATCCTGTTCAACCTTGATAATTACAGCATTTTTAATATTCTTAGTATATTCTGATGCTACCTTATCATAATTCTTTTCATCAGTAACGTATGTAGATGTTATGAGTGTATTCTTCTTAGCAAGCATAATCTTAAAAGGAAGACTACCCTTATATCTCTTATCCTTTTCTGCATACTTTTCAGTAACTTCAGTAAGTGGAATATTACTTACATCAATTGCACACTTCTTTTCAGAATATTCAAAAGTAACAGATTCATACTTACCAGTAGCATTGTTATATCCATTGATAGTCAGGAGATCCCATCCTTCATGCTCGTCAACATCTGACATTGGTGCTACTACAACACATCCCTGATACTTATCTTTTGAATAGTATGTCTGAAGAATACTGAAACTTGTGTTATAACTAAGAATCTTAAATTCTGGTGTTACAGTGATATATGCAACCAGATAATCATTCTTTGGATCCTTACCACTCAATAAAAACATTGGATTCATATTGAGATTGTTATTTACCCATCTCATGTTCTTATTGAATGTATACTTCTCACAAAAACTACCTTTACCGTCCCAGCGAGTAACCTGTATGTTACCAAGATTTTTAATCTTATCGTGAAGTCTTATTCTTTGTCTAATTCCATCAAAAGTGATGAAACTTTTTCCATCATTAAATTTACCATTTGGTTTTTTCTCTTCCACTATATTGAGGTTCATACCCTCAAGTATTGGAGTGTTTCCCGCATTAAAGAAAAAATTTAAAATCATTTTATTTTTTGTCCTTTCGTATAGTATTTATTATATAATCAATGTAATGCCCTTAAAATATGTCTTAAGGGCATTTGATTGATTACTATATAATATAGTTATATTAGAAATATTTTTTGATAGAATCATTATTTGCTATCATTTTATTAATAGTCTTAACGATTCTAGGATACTCAGATTCAGAAAGACTTGCAAGTGCATATCTTCTGTTCGCATCCTTACCATTTGCCTCATCACGTTTTCTTGCTTCAACAAACTTGTTGAGTACATTTTCAATATCTTCCTTAGGAAGATTTTCAAGTGTATCAAAACACCATGATGTAATAGCAACATAGAACTGTTTCTGACTATCTGTCAAATATCCGAACTTTTCTTTTCTCTCCAAGAGAGCAAAGAGAATGAATACTGGATACCATTCAGGATCAATGATTATATCCATAATCTTCTTGAATGGAATCTCTCTTACTTTTGCATGTTCATAGAGAACATCATACAGAATATGAATCCTGTAATTTGAAGAAGACTTCAATGCTTCTTCAGTTGGAATTACTGAAAGAACATCAAATGCGAGTTTAATATCAATTTCAGCCTTAGCCATCTTCTTCATTTTCTTCTTCATGATAAGCTGACTCAACTCAACTAAATCAGTCATATCGAAAATCTTTGCATTCGGATCCTTTGCCAACATCTCAGTGTTGGTCTTATCTGTTGTTACCAAGATTTCCTTGATAACGATTGGTAATAGCTTGATATTATCTGGCTTATTATCATTCTTAATTTCTTTTGTTAGCTTCTTTACAAAGTCTTCATCACAAAGCTTTGCAAATATTGCATCTTTTGTTTCCTTCACTTCGTCGTCCTTGATATAACCATACTTAACAACGAAATTGATTGTTTCCGGAAGCAGTTCAAACAGATAACTGAAATACGACTGCTTCAGTTCTTTCTTACTGTCATAGTAATCTTCATTGTGTTTCTTGTACTTTTTAAAGGTTATTTTCGCAAAATCCTTTGCGTCGTTTGGTATGGAAATCTTACGGTTTCCGTTCTGTTTGTTCTTTGACATTGTAAACAAAACTCCTTTCAAATTTATCCATAAGTATTTGGATTAGATAATTGTAAGACACATGATATAATATTATATCATGTGTCTTACTTATTACAACTAAATATTATATAACTTAAGCATTAAACTTAGAAAAGATATCCTTAAGATTAACTTGCGTGTCAGTACTACTCTTTACATCTTTATTAGATATTGAGCCACTGAGTTCAGCTAAGTCAATTTCATTCATAGCATTCTCTTCTTCCATTGCTTTTTGCTTAGATTCAATTTCAGCAATTCTATCTGAAATTTTATGTATCTTATCATTGATAGGTGTCAGTCCGGAACATATAAAGAATACATTATTAGGCAACTTCCTATCTTCATTTATTGATATATGGTTAAAATCATGGATAGGAGTACCAACAAATTCTCTCACTTTCGGAGTATGATTATCAAATGATTCAGAAAGTCTACTGGAAAGATTGGTAATAATACCTGAAGCAGTGAGCTTCTTATCTCTCTGTGACTCAACATGTGAGTTATTCTTAATTGTATCAATGAGCATATCTTCAATACTCTTACTATCACAATCTTTTTCAGTTATATCCTGTACTCTTGCAACAGTAATACGTCCTGGGAAAGATATTAATCTAAGCATATCCTGTTCATCTATACTATCAAAACGTGTGGTATGATTATACATACAACGAATTACATTAATATCTTCAATAATTTCCTTATTTACTTTTTCCATCATCTGGTATGACGGAATATCTGCAAATTTATCATTATCATAAAGCATATATGTCTGATTTGATAATGTTGAATAAAGTTCATTGAGATATTCAAGTGTATTAACATGTGAACTTAATGCTTCACTATTAACAGGAAGAACACCAACAAGAATTGTCTTCACATCTGCAAACGTTGATTGAAGAATATTTGCCATTATTGGTGCAGTACCTGACCCAGTTCCACCACCAGTTGAACTTACGATAAAAAGAACATCAAGGTCATTAATAAATGCCTGTATTTCTTTTGAACTTAAAAATGTCATTATTGAATCTTTAAGATAACTCTTAGCAAGTGCACGATTTTTTCCTGCACCCTGTGAAAGTCCATCAGCACTTTTTATAAGTGTTTTCGGTACACCTTCAGGAATCGTTTCCAAGTCCTTTTCAGAACTATTAATAGCCATTACAGGAATATTTAATTCCTTCATAGCAAGTGCGGCAACCTGATTACCAGTATTACCTAAACCTATTATGCCTACTTTCAGCATAATATAATCACTCCTTTCATAATTAAACAAATGATATTGAATACGAAGTCTCAACTTCTATAATATAGTGTATAATTCAGAATTAACTGCCATATACACGATAAATGATATTGAGATCTTTATTCATACTTAAATATTCAACAGGAATATTTAACTTTGAAAACAGTCTTACATCTTGGTAATCACCAACACCATTTAAATCAGTATCCTTATTATATACATACTTACCATTAAATAGTGCAATAGTATTGATTCTTGTTTTATCAGACTGCTCTATATATGTAAAGTAATCCTTAACATCTTTAGTTGAAATCTTCAATACAATTTCTGTAAATGACTCAATTGCATTACTATAATTGACAAAGTCAACAGGGATTTCTGTTTCATCATCTGTTATACTATAACCAGTTTTCCATACATGTTTAATTACTGGTTCAGCTTCAAAACGCTTAAGATAATAAGCTGTAAATCCATCATCCATAGCTTTTTTACCAAAATATTGCTGTCTTTCTACAACACTAAGTTCTTCAGTTGTATATCTAAATGGTATCATTGTACCAGTAAGAGTTAATGCTATATCTGAATTACTAGAAGAAATTTGTCTTGAAATATTCATACTAGTTTCTTTATAATCAACTGGATAAACAGTAATATCATTTTCAGCAGTACCAGTTATACCAATACCAAAAAGTTGTACTAAATGTCCTGGACGATATATAACTGCCTTTTTAGTTCCCTCAGGAGTATCATATGCAAATGCATCTGTATCAGTAGGATTTGTACTATTGAGTTTACCAATACCATCACTACTATATAATGTCTGTATTTCAACTGAATCTCTAATACCAAAAAGTTGTTCCATTACATATTGAACACCACTGATTGGTACCATATTACTTGATTTAGTAAATGGACAACCAGGAGCAAAGGATGCTTTTCCAGTAGGATTTAAAACAACATCTCCGTGACTACAAAGTACTTCTGTTTTAGCCCATAAACTTGAATGTGATTCTGGGAAAGCTACATTTCCATTAGAATCATGTAAATTTAAACTATCTCTGAATATTCTATTCATTTTTATATCAATCCTTTCATTTATTATAAGAAATCATTAAGTAATTGTCATTTTAAGGATTATTTGTTTTATTTTCTACATCTTTAGTCATAACACCATTAATTATAACAGCATCATGTAAAGACACTTGACTATAATCTTCACGATTATACTTATCAACTTTTACTTTTGATTTTAATACGTATCTATCACGTAATTTATTTTCTTCTCTCATTTTAACAAGAGATTCAAGTTTAATTTGATCTTTAAACGGCATGAGCAATGTCGTTTCAGGTAATTGTATTGTTTTATTTATATAATCAATTTCATCAATTAATCTTATCATATTTTCTGTCTTAAAATCACAAATATAAATAATATCAAGACCAAGCATATCTACTGTATATGATTTAACAAATCGAATAATTTTTAATAATAAATCTTCTAGAGGTGTAGATGTATCATTTATCATATATAAGAAATTAATATTATTAATAACTTCTTTTAATCTTGTAATAATATGGTTAATGTAATAATAAAGAAGTTCATATGTTACTTCATTATCGTCTGTATCATCAACTTCATCTTTTAAAAGATCATATTTAACATCAATTTCATGATTTAAAACTTTTTCCATATATGATTCATATGATATAGTACTACCTGTAGATGAAATATATTCACTATAACTTTCTTTATAGTCTAAATGGAAAATGGCTGAATAAAGAGTTGGGTTTTTATAGTATAAAAACTCAAAGAAATTTTTTGCAACCCTAGTGTAAGTTTTTCCATTATAAGTAGTAGTAATAGTAAAAATATTAGCCATTTCTTGTGAATAAAAAGCAGCTCTATACATCGTTCTTAATGCATCATATGTTTCTCTATCACATGCATCAGTCATTTTAAAATTCAAAAACTGATATAGTCCTTTAATTGCTGAATAGATAGAATTTAGTGCTGCTATTTTTTCTTCTTGTGTAACAGCAGTTTCCATACTTGTTAATACACTAATATAGCTTTCTATTTCTTCTATGCTTTTACTACTTCCGTCTTTATTTAATGTATCTTTACCTAAAAGAAAATCTTTTTTATCTCTTTCTTCTAATAGTTTTTTTACATACTTGACTTGTTCCTTACCCTCATCTGATTTAAAATAATTAAAATCAAATGCAAATGTATCAACCATGTGGTCAGGATTAAAATAATCAAATTTTTCATGTGTAGGATTATATGTCTCTCCGTTATTTTTCATATAATCCATAACGTGAATTATATCAGTTGGAACTGTTATAATTTCACCTGTCAATTTATGTTTTTTTGATACTAGGCATAAAAGAAGAATTATAATATCAAATAACGGTTCTTTAATTCCTTCAATAACCTTTGGAACAGAAAGCATTATATCAAGATTACTATTTGATTCTGGTGATAATAATAATTTTAATAAAATTATATTTTCAAATATTATATCTGTCATTTTATAAGAAATACCAAGACTTAAATATTTTGATTCTACAAAATTATATTCAGTTTCGTATTTTCTATCAATTAAATTTTGGTCTTCCCACCAGTATGGGTCATTTTGTGTTATTCTATCATATTCAACTCTATTTACTTGACTATTGAATGATTGAATAAAGTCGTCTTCCATCAATTCTTCTTTTTGGAAATATATATCATACATAGCCGCATAATCTGGTACAGTTTCATATTCACCAGTATCATTATTGAATCTTTTGGTTGTTCTGAATATTGGTGCACCAAATGCATCGAATTTATGTTCTTTAGCTAGATAATACTTATATGCTTTTAAATCATGAAAGCCTAATAAATTAGCTACATCATAAATTACTTTATTTGTAGCTTTATTATTTATAAGAAGATTTAAATTTTGGGCAATTACCTTTTGTGTTTCACTATCTATTTTCAAATCATATGGTATATTATATGCTTCATATAACATCTTTAATGCATAAACATCAAAGAAATCTCTTTTTATAGAATATGGTATCTGCTTAACTATCAATTGATTGATAGCCATGACCATTATACACATTCCAATGAAGTTATCATAATAACTCATAAATGAACGAAAACGCCACTCATATATAGTAGATGCTACATAATCACGACATTGACTATATATCATTATAAACGCATCATATACATTGGCACGTATATTTTTTCTTTCTAATTGTAATATTTCAAAATTTTTTGCTCTTCTTGCATCTAATAAACTAATACGTTTTGAGCCAATATACTTCAGATATGTATCATTAGGATTTAGCTCTCGTATCTGGTCAATATAACCAATACCTTCAAGTGCATTGATTTTAGAATCTCCATCACCTGATTCAATATTATTGTAATAATCTTGAATTAAATGAATTGGAATATTTTTAGCTATTCCATATTTCTCTGATATTTCATCGCTAACATAAAAAATATGTTGCAAATCATTACTTTTTACTTCAATTGGTGGAAATCCATTAAGCATACGATAATAGTTATTTTGCTCTTCAAATAAATCAATAACACGTTGACGACGGATTGCTAATAATGCATCTCTTTTTTCTACTGGTGTTTTTGTAAAATCCGATAATATTTTTACTTGTGATTCATAATCTGTTATACCAACATTTTGTAAGTCTTCCAAGGTATAATCTTGATATGTAAAAAAATTATCATAATGCTGTATAGCATCCAGATATTCATCAGCTTTTGCTTTAGTTTCAACTGTTTCATATTTTTCAGCTAAGTAACCAAATTTAATAGTAATCTTTTTAAGAATTTTTTCAAATTCTTTATAAAGAGTATACATTGGACTTAGTCTTTCATCTTTACGCATTTTATATTCTCAACTCCTTATAATTTGAAGTTTATTAAATGATTGTCCTGAGATTAATAATAATTTTAAGAAATGACAATAAATTAATAAATTTTATATATATATTTGAAAGGAAGGACAATATGGCTAAAACATTACCTGATATTATATATAATAAAAGTAATAATATACCAATTGTAGACGCAAGAACATCTGTGTACCAGATTCCATTTTATAAAGATAGTGATTATCTTTCAAATTATGAAAGCTATGTAAATTTCATAAAAGGATGCGAAAGATTAGTAAGACATAACGATAGATATAATAAGTATATTAGTTATCTTAAAAAAGAAGTTAAACTTAATAGATGTCAAGTATTTAAAAATATTACTGATGAAGATGCAAATATTGAAATGCATCATGGACCAATATTTACATTATTTGATTATTGTGCAATAATAACTGAATATTATTTATTAAAGAAATGGAAGATAACAACCGAAAGAATAGCTGATACTGTATTGGATGAGCATCAAAAAAATAGAATTCAGATCGTTATGGTAAGTTCAACAGTACATGAAGAAATACATAATGGTGGTAATATATTTATCAATTATCATCAAGCATATGGTGATTTAAATGCATTTATCAAAAAATATGCTGATGCTATATCTGATGAATATCGTGAGCAATTAAATAGATATATTGATAGATCATTATTATATGATTCGAATGACTTTGGTATATTGGAACTTAATAAAAATCTAATAAAAAAATAAAAAAAAAAGAATTGCGGTAAATAAATACCGCAATTCTTTTTATGCTTCTTCAGCAGAATTAAAGATAGAAGCTGAAATAACTCTCCTTGTTTCGTTACTTTCTTTAATTATTTGCTGATACCTATCGGCTTCTTCTTCCTTAATAAGAACAGGCACAATAACCCAATTAGCATTTTGGGTTTCATTAAATATACTCTTTACTTCTGCTGAAGTATTGAGAAATTTAATTTCACCTTTTAATTCTTTTAATGTGTATCCGGCAGCTGTATCCGGATACATTGCGATAGCAGCCTTTGCAGCAGACTCTATGCTACCGCCGTATTCAGTTAAATTTAATGAAATACATTGTTTAACATATCCGTCTGGGACAGTATGAATCTTCTTTTCACTATAATGAGATATTACTCCCATTATTGCAAAAATCATTATGATAATCATAATGATAATCATAATGAATTTTCTATTATTTGCGGGGTTACCAATTAAGGTTTTCTTCCGCTTTTTGTAAAAAGCGGAAATACCACCTATTGATTCAATAGTTTTTGAACCCATACCATTGAGGGCTTTAGCCCTTTCCCAATAGTAATTATCAAAATCATATTCTTCTTTCTTCTCTCTCAATCGCGATTGAGAGAGATTCTTAAGACTCTCATCAAATTTAGATGAAAGAGCCTCTTCCTCTATACTTCCAACTGGTGGAAGTTTTTTGATTTTTCCTTCGATATCTTCTAACGTATTAAATATTTTCATAAATATTCTCCTTTTCTATGTTTTAAAGACTTTATCATCTGTCTTATTTAATTACACTTAAATATTATATAAATATTATAATTGAATATTCTTTTATACCTTTGACAATTAGTTAAAATAATAACTAAAAGTGAGGTTAATAAATAATGTATATAGATATTGAAGTTTTAGAAAGACTCGTGCGATTAGCTATAATATTAGCATTTGCTGTTGTAGGTATTGTGTTCTGCGGTTCTATACTAAGAATAATGAAACAATATCGTTTAAATCTTAAAGAGCGTAATAATTTAAAATTACAACTTGCTATTATTAAATCTCAGCAAGATCTAAATCAAAATAAAAAAATAATAACTAAACCAAAGGAACAATTTGAATTAACTAATGATATACTTGATCTTATAGATAAACTTATTCAGATAGAAGCATCCAATAAACTCAAACAATCTGCTATGCTAAATGAAAAATATCAAACAATCAATGCAGATAATGATATTCGTAGCATAGCTGATTCTGTGTTTGATTCATTAAAGAAAGAAAATATTTTTAATAATGATGATATATTTCTTAATAACGAATATATTATGAAATATATAGCACAGCAATCTAGTATAGTATTCTTAGCTTTAGTTAAGAACTATAACAATGAAATTATGAGAAATCGAAATTAAATTTTCGATTTCTCATAATTTTTTATTTTAAGTTCCATAGATATTGATGTATTGCCCTTGTCATATATGCATCATATAATGAATTATGCTTAGCTCCATTATACTCAAAACCACCAATAGCTTTTACAAATTCTTCTCTATCAAGATCGAATGCAATATATGTAGGTACAAAATTCTTCATTTCCTTAGTATTATCTTTTGGTCGAACCATCATTGCTAAATCTTGATTTACATCTACACAAGTAGCTGAAATTGATTTTGGTAAATCAATAGCAGTTCCACCATTTGGAATAAGAAGATCAAGTAATAACACAAAATCATAATGACATACATCGGCAACAAATTGAATGATTCTTCCTTCTTCTATTTTTGGCTGTAACCATTGAAGAAGTTTTGTTCCAACACGTCTTTTATTACCTGTCATTTTCCAATGCTTACCTTCAAATGTATTTACTGGATTCATAAGATTATTTATAACATTTTGTCTTATCCACTTATCTACTTGGCTTTTATCATAGTCTGTAAATTCCGCATAAAACGTTCTACCATCTGAATCTATTAATCCAATACTAATTAAACTTGTATCTTTACGCAATCCAGTAAATTCGGTATCAAAATAAATATAACATTTTTTATCAATTGATTGTTCAAAACCTATTTCATTCATTTTTCTTAAACCTCCATTTATTTTATTTCATATTTACAATGGTATTTTTATTAATTTTAAAAGTATATTATAAAAATTATACGAAATATCAATTTCATCTTTAAATTCATCCCAGCATTCAGTATATACAATATCTTTATCATAAGTAATAAATTTAGAAGAATTATCAAAATTTCTATAATATCCGACATCTAATTCTCTATTTTTATATTTATCAATAAAATGCCTAGTGAATTCTATTACTGTAGAATTATCTTCTGTTTCCATTTTTTTAAAGAATAATTTTATAAATTTTATCATATAATCTTCATGTTCTTTTAGAAGATTATCGCTTATTCCTTTAACAGCAAAATCTTCTGGACTATAATAGAGCTCCAAGCGTTTATTTAAATGTATATATGATGTATAAAAATGCTTAGGTCTAAAATTAATATAATTACCGATTTTTGTATGTGAACAATGTTTTGTTGTAATAATGGCATCTTTTTTTATTGATATTATATCATCATCTTCTAATGAATTATATTCAAAAAAGAAACGCCTTGCTAAAGGAAATGATTCTTTTATCATTTTTTTAAATGTATCATTGTCTCTTTGTATTTTACCTATTTCTATTTTTCGTTTATCTTTGCTATAGGTTGATAATTTTTTTATTGTTTTCTCATCAAGCAGTTTAAATTCTCTTATTAGAGAAAACCCAGCTTCACTCATATCATATTCAGTTATTTCTTTATTAAAAAGATAATTAATATTATCATTTATAAATGTATCATTTTTCCATAATGTGGAACTCATTTTCATCATTCCATTCCTAAAAAATTAAAAAAATGTATAGTAGAGAATTAAACCCTACTATACATTTTTTATTTATATAAATAACTCGAACATCTCTACCATTTCTTTTTTACTCATATTATCAATATAAAGATCCCTTTTCATTAATTCTTTTTTCATTTCTTTTTTACTCAATGATTTAAATTCATTGGCAAGTTTCATACGACCCATTTTGGTAGATTCGAGTTCTTCGTTTCTTTCTTTTTTTATTTGTTTCAAGATTTTCTTACATTTTTGAATAATTTCGGCTTTATCAATTTCTATTATACCAATTTTATTATATGAATATTTTTTATAATCATAAATTGGATAATCAAATTCCATAAAAACATACTCTGATAAATATTTCAGATATTTCAGTTTCGATTCGTTTTTAGTACATAAGAAAATTATATTATATTTCTTCTCTATACTACCTAATATTAGTGTTGCTAATAAACCTCGATTTTCATCTAATTGCTCAAAATATTCAGTACGAATATCATCTTCAGTAAGTTTCATCAAAGCTGAATTATTAGGATATAGAGTCGTACTAGCAGCTATAATATTTTTATATTTTCCATCACCTTTACGAATACGAGTAGAAACAAGGACATATTGTGCATTCAATATGTCCTTATCTCTTTCATTACTCAGAAAATCATCTTGAAACGTTTTGGAATTCATCCAAAACATCATAATAGATTACCACCTTAATTTTTTCGAACTACATTTATTGTCATATCATCCGATGACTGATTTGTTGACCTGTCAGGTTTATTATCATTAAGAGATTCAAATGATATAGTATCACTGAATTCCTCTTCACTTATATCTGATGATACATCAACATCATTATCTTCAGATATATCACCTTCCTCATCGTCCTCATCGTCATCATTATAACCATTATAGATATCAAAGCTGTCATCCAGTTCAATCATCATATCACGTGCTTCACGCTGAAGTACTGATGCATCTACAATCATAGAACCAGTATCTCTATTGAGAACCTTTTCTCCATCATTAGATAATTTGCAAGTATTAAGGAAATCATTTATTAATGTTTCCTTTACAGGATCTCTCATTTCTTTAAGATGAAGAACATATGATTCATCATCTATTTCAAAAATATTATGACTAGTACCTGCCAATGAAGCTAATGTAATATAATAAGTAAACATAGTATCAGTGTCCATGTTATATTTTTCTGGAATACAATCAAATATTTCATGGAATTTATCTCTGACAACATACATTAACACATATCTATCGCAGACAATAAAATGATAATGCTTATCATCAAAGTCAACAACCTGACTAACCATTTTATCATACTCATCATTTGGAATTATAACTGATGGATGAGTACAACTAATGATATACTCTTTTAATATAGTAATCATCTTTACTATATAATCAGCATCATACTTGCTATCAATATCTGTAGTACTCAGACTTGTTGTCATTGACATCATCTTGATTGATAAAGATGGCTGAGAAATTCCATCACTGATAGATACTCTGTCTAATGATGGAATATATTTACCATCTAGTTCATATTGCTTATAAAAATCATCATGAAGATTTGACTGATAAATTGGTGTTGTCCTTGATTCATCTACATACAACAACTCAGAAGTATTATTAGTAGTAATATTTAACACTGGAGTAGTTTCCGTTGTTTTAATATCATTCTCCTCAGGTTCTTCTTCAGGATAATTTTTCAACAACTGTTCTTCCCATGGTCTTTTATTATAACCATCAGAACCTGAATTGATATTGATATCATTGTTATGTTTATTCTTATTCTGTATTTTTTCCATATCATTTATGATGTTTTTCTCAAGGGAGACTGGTAATCCAGTCTCCCCTAATTCTTCAGGAGCATCTTTAATTTTATGCAATCCCAATATGGTATTGCAAGCTTCTGGGTCTGTTTGCATTCTAGCAAACAGATCTAGAGTCTCAGACTGTTCATCAAGAGTTAAATCCCACTTGTTTTTATTTTTCTTACTCATTTTAATTTCAATCCTTTCAAATAAAGTCTTCATCATCACGTTCCCAATAATTATCTTCAGAATCTTTCTTCGCTTTCTCAGCTTTTCTATATTCTTTAATAAGCATTTTCGTCGGATTTTTCTTTTTTGTTTTCTTGTTTTTCTTATTATGTGGTTCAAATTCTGGATTTATTTCCACATATTGTTCTGGAGCAGTTAATACATAACCACGTTTTGTGATATCACCAATTTCTTTTAACTGGTCTTTTTTCGTCACTTTCTTACGTATTTGTCCAAAGGTATATTTTCTTCCACAACGTGGACACCTCATATTTACATAATCTTTATCATAACAGAGAAGTGTTTCTCCATCACAACTACATGTAAACAGTTTATAATCGACAGAATAAATATATGCAAAATCAAGCATACATATTGTTCCATCATCTCTTATACCCCAGTTAACATAGTTACGACCGGTGATACCAACATCACCAATCAAGAAACTTGATGAAATATCTTCAAGCATATTTCTCATTTCATCTTGATAAGTATGAAAGTCATCTAATGTGAATATACTAACATATTCACTTATAGATATAAAACCACCGAAATTACATTCATATACCTTAACGACATATGGATATAATACCTGGGCATATATGAATTCTCTCATATTATCTATCATACCATCTTTATCGAGTGCTATCTTCATAGCATATCCATCTATGAGAACAGCCATTCTATTTGTTCCACTACCAAGCGAAGTATATGGAATACCATATTTAGTCAGTAGCTCTTTTATTTTAGAACCTTTTTCATTATTATCCATAGTTTCCATGCTAATACGATTCATTTCAACAAAGAGATCAAATGATATATATTCAAATATCATAGATCTCTTTTTAGTCATATTTTGAGTATGACCACATTCTTTTTCCATAATAAAGATCACCTCATTTTATTTTTTAATATTATTCCATGACCAATCAAGTGAATTTTGTTTGTAATCATCAAAATCACCATCATGATCTACAGTACTCATTAAGAATTCATTTGTCGACTTCTTAGCATTGCCCTTGTATTGCTCAACTGAATTCTTTTTTCCTTTTTTCTTTTTCTTCTTTTTTGATTTAGATGAAACCCCATCTTCATCAATTTCACCCATACGCCTGCGTTTATTACGATCTTGTATGGCTATCAGTTTTGCCTTTAAAGCTTTCTCTTTCTTTTTATCAGCCTTGAAAGCTTTCTTAAGGCGTTCTTCTTTCTCCTTATTATGATAAAGAGCACGAATATTCCATCCGTTTTCTTCCAGCATTGCTTTCATCTCAAGTTCACGAATTTCTTCCTGAGATTTCATTCTGCCGTTGTAACTCTGTTTCATATTCTCATCTTCATATTCCTGAAGCTTTTGAATATATTTACGGTAATCTTTATTAGAACTCATATCACCTTTGAATTCTGGCATTTCAGCATTATCTCTTATATAACCTCTTTCTTGGTCATATCTTTGAATTGCTTCAATGTCATCCATCATTAAATCATATGCATAAGAATTCAGATGTTCATCTGACTTCATATTTCGTTTGATTTCTCTCACTGCATATAGAAATTCTGGGTGTTCTTTACCAAGTTTCTTCGTATCAGATTTGTCAACGTAAACAGCGATATTTCTATCAAACTGTACATCTTCATTCTCATCGAAGAACTGATCATTTTTAATTTCTTCCGTTTCAGATGTAGGTGTCATAATCTGCTGATATTCTTCATCAGTAAACATTGCTTTCTTACATTCTTCAAGTTCATCAACAGACTTAACTTCATCTTGCTTTGGAAGAAGATCTTTTGGGTCTGCATCACTACAGATAAATTCGGAGAGATAATCCCATGATATATTCTTTTTATCTCTTCCTTTATATTTTGGGAATTTCAATCCATTAATGAATATCTTTCCACGAAAATATAGTTTCTTAAATTCCTCTGGATCATACATCCCATTTGTTTCTGCAACAGCATCCAAACATTTAAGAGCATTACGAGTCACAGTAACAAATTCATCTATACGACGATACTTGTTCTTTGCCTTTCTCAAGACTTTAAATGTCTCATAATACTTATTCTTTGCCTGTCTTTCAGCTTCACTAAGATGGTATTCATCACCATAATCATGTACTACTACACAACTATAGGCTTGTTTTAATTCTTCCATCTTTTTTGGTGAAATATAAACCTCACGTCTTTCCTCAGGCATAAGCCTTTGACCTGAACGAACTTGCTTTTCTTCAAATTCTTCATCATCGTCATAAGGTTTAATTTCATCCTCAAAACCAATTTTAATCATTTAATTAACATTCTCCTTTCAGTTTGATTTTAGAATTTACATAAAAATGATATATAAATATTCATTAAATCAAACTATATTAAATTAAGAGTTCAGAATAATTTTAAATTTCATATCAATAACAAAAAAATAAAGAAAGAAAAATTACAATTACTCATTCTGTTTAAAAGCCTTCCTGAAAATAGTTGTTGAAATGAAAAAAAATAATAGATGTATATAGTTTTATCTATATACATCTATTATTTATGCCGTTTGTGATGAACTTACATCCATTTTTTGTACTTCATCAAATCCCTTAACATCAATATATGTGAATTCTTTCTTAATAGCTTCAAATGATTCAGGAGTTAGATTCTGAGTCATAGCTATTTTTCTTTCAAGCTTATCATACATTTCATCCGATATATATGGTTCATATTCTTTTAAAAATTGTGAATATTCACCATAAACTGTATTTAATGGAACTAACAGCTTTAATGAATTATGAACAACTTCATGCATTGTTTTTGATAAAGGAACTAATCCTACTTTATTTTCATAATGAAGTTTTAAAACTTCATCAGCAATTAATAAATCGTTTAAAGGAATTCCCTCATCTTGATACTTTGTAAGAACTGTATTGACGTAATCATGTAATGTAAAAGGTTCATGATGAATTTCAATACTTATTCTACCTCGTTTACCATTTGTCTTTTCCGATGTAATATTCTGAAAGAATATGCAATGATTTAAATTAACATGCTCTTTTAAGTATTGAATATAATCTCTATATTCTGTAGAAGAACGTATGATTTTCTTTATTCTTTCAATATACCGGTTTCTATCTTTATCGGTTTCTATATTAATATAATATTCCATTGGTTCTGGAGCATTAATATTATATAGTTTAATATCATCACTCAAACTAGTTGTTTTCATTATTAGTCATCTCCTTGATATAACGTTTATATCATTGTCAATTTATTCATTTTTTAAATAAATGACCAAATAAACTAATAAAATATGCCAACTGGTCAGTTTCCCAATCTGGTGCACTATAATCATCAATATCACAAAAACTAGCAACTTGTTCGGCTAAAGTATTATCAGCTGAAAAGATTTTATATGTGAGTATAAAATCAATTTCTTTTAAAGCATTAATAATATCTTGATTAAATATTATTGGGCAACAAAATTGATTGTTTATCCACCAGTTTTCATCAGCAATACTATTAAATAACTCAACAGAAAATTGATATTCACTCTGTGTTAATAAAACTTCTATTCTTTCTCGTCTTTCTTCATCAGTATATTTATTCATAAAAGTCTGAAGTTTCGTTAAAATTAAAAGTTGAGAACGATTCCTCATACCATATTCAGAATACTCTTCTTTAGTAACTTTAGATTTACGAACAATAAATTTATTCATATCTCGTTCTTTCATAAATCTTTTTGCTAATGACTTCTCAACAGTAAAGGCATACAAAGGATAGAGATCATCAATTGCTATTCTTTCAGGTAGTTCATCTCTATCAATTTGAGGTTTCTTGAAAAATCTCCAAATATACAATTTAGCACACTTCTTTCTTTAAATGTATTCTTAAATAAATGATTATATAACATAACTGAATTTAAAGAATATGGATATGATAATCCCTCATCAATAAATTTCATCCAATCTATAATATTATAGAATGCAAATGTTTGACTTAGAATTTCGGATATATCTTGATTAAAGTCCTCATAATCTAGATCATTAAGTACTTCTATAATATTATCATATTCTTTTGTAATATAATAATTATATTCAAAAAGAATTTTATCATATTCCATTTCAGTTGAATTTATAAAAACATGTGTTGTTTTTAAAATACCATCATCATACATAGAAGTTTGATATAAATATGGTTTAAGAATAGTATTACAATTTCTTTCAGAAAATTCTTCATATTCTTTTTCACTCATTTTTATTTTCTTCAAATAAAACTTATTCATATCACGTTCTCGTTTGAATATATCAGCAAACTTTTTATTATTAGTATGAGCATATAAAGCAGTATCAAATGTTTCATGACTAATAATATTTTCTTTCGGTACTCCGATATATTCATCATTCAATTCTTTATTGTGAATATGAAAAAGATATATCATCATTCTTTATTTACCTCTCTTTCTCCTAAAAATAAATCATGAAAAATAAATAATAGTAATGCAAATTTATTCGCACAAAAATCACAATAGTTATTACCTTTTACAGTTAAAAGATATGATAAGTTATTTGATGCAAGTTCCATCATCTCAGACTGTTCTTCTTCAGTCCAATAATCAGGGTCACTACCATTTATATCATGTTCAGTAGTATATCCTATCAAATCCAATGCTGATATCAATTCATCATTAAACCAATAATATTCAGATAATTGATGAATATTCGTTATATCTGTAAAATAGTATATTGAAGGATCATCGACTATTTGATCATATTCATTTTTTGTTGCAATCATTTTTATTGAATGTAAATTATTATAATCACCAGTATCAAATGAGTATTCAGATAATTTATCAAATGATTTTGTATCTTTTAATTCATTTATTACACTATCATCTACGGTTTTAACTTTTAAAATATAAAACTTACATTCTTTTCGTTCATTAAGAAATTTATCAGCATATTCTTTTTTTGTTGTCCACGCATATAACCCAAGACGGTAATTACCATACTGAACATAATTATTATCTGTTGGTAATACCCATTCTATATTTTTATACACAGCATTTGGAAGACGTACATAAATCATATATACAGTTTTCATTATTTATTCATTCCTTTCATAGTCCGTCCATAATAATAAATAAATACGCTGATTAAATCCATCTTATAATCATCGTAAACATTCATATTATCTTCTCCCATTAATTTCAATAATTTAGCATCTCTTTCACTACCAAAATAAGTAGAATAAGCTTTGAAATAATCTATGTATATAAGAGCCCCTACTATTTCTGATTGAAACATTAATGGATTAAATTTACATTTAGTCCACAAGTTTGAATAAATCTGTTCACAATACCCAGACATAATTGTAGTTCTTTCTATCATAGTCATTGTAATACTCACATCAATTATTTCATATTTATTATCATTTAATATTTTACTATAACCATTAACTTCAATAAGGTACAACTCTGGATATTCTTGTGCTAATTGATTTACTTCTTGTCTTGTTATTTTATGAACTTTTAAAGTAAAAATATTCATATCTCTCGTTTCTTTAAATGATTTTGCTAGTTTTTCATCATCTGTATATGCATATAAACTAGGAACCTGTTTATTTTTTTCATCATATAAAT
>OGQP01000261.1_pt1 | contig 39039 bp, 34 predicted proteins | sample 1553251 | NCBI WGS metagenome assembly OGQP01 (sample SAMEA2580016, study PRJEB22360) | human gut metagenome | biome: human gut; feature: human-associated habitat; material: faeces | place: Denmark | collected 2008/2010 | reverse complement strand
TTTATGAGATAAAAACTTATCTCATTCTCAATCACTTATAAAAAATACGTACTTTCTTGACTTAAAATGACAATTCTGTTGAATAATCGCACTTGGCTTGCATTTGCCAACAGAAAATGGTGCAGACATACAGATGCAATCCATAGTCTTGGATTCATCAATTGGAGAATGGGAAGAGCACGTTTTTCTATTGGAGATATAGTGTATCTTTTTTTGTCAGATGAGCGTTATGTACGATTCAAGATGGTGGTAACTGCAGAGAATTGCAAACGTGAAGACCAATCGTTTTGGGTCGTTACACCACCCAATGACATTACTTATAAACTTGAACCACTTGAAGAATATGAAGGCACAATGCTTTCTGAGAAAGAGTTATGTAAGCATGGTTTAAAAGGAGGCAGATCTCTTGAAGTTCCTAATTGCAACAATAAAGAACTTATTGGTTACATTAAATCAATATTCTAATTATGAAAGGCGACGCACAACCCCTAATAAAATTCTTCGATGGATCTGACAAGCGATTCATCATACCTCTGTATCAACGCAACTACGACTGGAAGGAGGAAAACTGCGAGCAATTGTTTCAAGACTTGATGAAGCTCCATAATAGCGACCGTAAGAGCCACTTCTTTGGCAGTATTGTATCAAGCATTCAGTCGGGAACAGAAGATAGATTCATTATTGATGGTCAGCAGCGAATCACAACCGTTTCGTTGCTGCTGATAGCTATGGTCAACGCCAAGAAAGAAGGGCTGATAGAAGCTGACGACGCAAAGCTTGTTGAGAAAATCTTCAAACGCTATCTTGTGGATGAATATCAAGAAGATGAGCGCAAGGTGAAACTCAAGCCCATCAAGAAGGATATGCAAGCCTTTGACGCTTTGCTGTATAAGCCCAAAGACCAATATATCAAGGAATCTAACGTAACTCGCAACTACGATTTCTTCTATAACAAGATTACTCGTGCAGGTTTAACGCTCGACGAACTCTTTGAGACCATCAAGAAACTCGAAGTTATCAACATACGTCTTGACGAAGATGATGACCCACAGCTAATTTTTGAAAGTCTTAACTCCACGGGACTTGACTTGAGCGAAGCAGACAAGATACGCAACTATCTCTTGATGTCACTCGCACCTGCCGAGCAGGACGAGCTTTATACTCGTTTTTGGAATCCAATAGAAGAGTTTACCAAGTACGACCCATCATCTTTTGTGCGTGACTACCTAACCATGAAGCAAGGCAAGATTGGTCGTATTGATAAGATATACTTCATATTCAAGGAGTATGCTGAAACTGCAAGCATTGAAAGGGCGACACTTTTAGAAGATATGCATCACTATGCCAAGATTTACAGCCAAGTAGATAAAGCCAAAGTGGGTACAGACAAGCTGAACAGAAAGTTAAACCAGCTCAGAACCCTGGATTCTACAGTTGCTTATCCTTTCTTTATGGCTTTCTTCGATTATGCGCTCAAAACCGGATTGGCTGAGACGGAAATCTATCAGGCACTTGATGTCATAGAAGCCTACTGGGCACGCAGGATCATCTGTAATCTCCCGTCGAATGCTTTGAATAAGGTTTTTGCCACACTTCACAGAGATGTGCTGAATCACATCAACACATCAAGTGACGATACAACACCTTCATATATTGACGTACTGAAATACGTCCTGCTAAAGAAGGGGCGCTCTTCTGTATTCCCATCCGATGAGGAGGTGAAGAGCGATTTCAAGACACGCCAAGTATATAAGATGCCAGTAAATGCTCGTATGTTTATACTTGAGCGTTTGGAGAACCAAGACAACAACGAGCGTCATGATGTGGTGAAGGAACTGACAGACAAACATATTACAATTGAGCATATTATGCCACAAACCCTCTCGGACAAGTGGAAAACTGCGTTGGGTGATGATTGGGAAAGAATTCATGAGCAATATCTGCATACGATGGCAAACCTAACCCTTACTGGATATAATTCTCAATACAGCAATCTTTCATTTATTGAGAAAAGAGACATGGAGAAGGGTTTCAAAGACAGTGCGTTTCGATTGAACAACAATGTAAAATCGTGCGGACAATGGACCGAAACAGAATTAAAAGCACGTCAGAAAGAATTGCAGAGTGTGTTTATGCGCCTTTGGCCTATGCCTACAACGACATTCGAACCTTTGAAACGTGAGGCAGAGTCAGCATCGCTTGACGATGAGGACTATGAGTTCACTGGCAAAAAACTTCAAGCGTATATACTTCATGGAGTCAGGTATGCGGTCAACACTTGGAAGGAAATGCTCATTCAAGTATGCGGACATATACTGATAGAAAAACGTTCTACCATAGAATGGCTTTGTGCAAACGAAAAGTGTGGTTTCTCAACCAAACAAGAAGATTGGAGACGCGAACTGGCAGCAGGAATATATGTATGGACAGATAATAGTACTGCAACCAAGATAAACATTCTTCATGGAATGTTCGAGGAATGCAATATCCCTGCCTCAGAACTCATCTTTGAATTTCGCCAAGAGATAGAAGAAGTGGATGAGGGATAATTACTTGTAAAGTATAACCATAATAGTATGACAGTACCTACCATCCAGACCAATTCAAGCAAAATAGAGAAATCATTTTTGGTGAGTTTATACGACATTACCCTTGCCGTTTAGAAAGTTTAGCGTTTGACAATATCGGTTTGTCATTCAATTATTTATCTCGCTATAACGCCTAATCTCCACAGATTTTAGGCGTTTTTTAGCTCTATCTCCAAAAGTTGCCAAAGTTACTAAACCCAACCCCAAACAGGTTGGCTTATGAAAAATCTTAACTTTGGAGCATTTAACTCGCTATACGACTTCTTCACAGCCTTTCCCGACGAGGCAAGTTGCATCGCCTTTCTTGAAAGTAAACTTTGGCCTAATGGAGTAGTGTCGCCCTATGAACCAAGTTCAAAGGTCTATGTCCGTGGCGATGGTATGTACCGTTGTAAAAATACTGGCAAGAATTTCAATGTCAGAATAGGAACGATATTCGAAGGCACTAAACTTCCTTTGCGGAAATGGTTCATCGGTCTGTATCTGCACCATAATCACAAGAAGGCAATCTCCGCCACCCAATTAGCCAAAGACATCGGGGTTACGCTGAAAACTGCATGGTTCATGCTTAATAAGTTCCGCAGGACATCGCACGCTGTTCATTTCCAAAAGTTAGACGGCGAGGTTGAACTTGATGAAACTTTCGTTGGCGGTAAAAATCACAACCGTCATAAGAACAAGAAAGTTCCAAAGTGTCAGGGCAGGAGTTTTAAGGATAAAGTTCCCGTCATGGGGATGTTGCAGCGTGGCGGAGCAGTGATTTGCAAGGTGGTAAACGACACTTCAGTTAAATCCCTCACACCTCCTATTCTGAAGTCAATAGCAAGGACGGCAACACTGTTTACTGACGAATGGTGTGGCTATGACTTAGTCCGTAAACTATATAAAACCGAAGTGGTGGACCACGGCAAAGGTCAATATGTCGATGGGGATGCCTATACCAATAGTATCGAAGGATTTTGGGGCAATTTCTGCAAGCGTGTCATTCACGCTATCTATAACAAGGTTAGCCGCAAATATATGCAACGATATTTTGATGAGTTCTCATTCCGCTTCAACTCCCGCAACGTTACTAACGCCACGCGGTTTGAAATGGCAATAGTCAATTCCCAAATCCGTGTCACGCAAAATCAGATAGTTGGAAAATGATGCCCAAGAAAAAGGGCAAAAATTACATACCAATACTTGACCAACCCATAGAAGTGCTGAAAAAGCCTATGGGTCAGCCAATAGATTTTGATGCTGCTATGACGCAGATATTATCCTACAAAAAGCCTAAGAAAAAGAGGAATAAGTAATTATTGTCTTTTCAAAATCCTTTTCTCAATATTACCTTCCCAAAGGAGATTGTTGTTTTCATCGAATATCTCAGCATGAATATTATGTCGCATAACGTCATGGAAATATCCGCCGTCCACTGTGATTGACTTGACAAGCCCCGCGTTCCAAGGAATGGATTTGCGATACTGTAGGGTTTTACTTCCTTCTTTGATAACTTCTTCATTCTCTGTCAAGCGGTATTTAATATACACTCTTTCTTTAATTGATTTTCCTGAGATATTCTTAACTGAAAGACGGATTGTAGCCTTCCCAAAGGAAGCATTTGTCACAACATCCCATCCAGTTTCTACTGATTGCAGTTTTATAAGCATGGAATAATCAACTTCTTCAACAACCTCTTCAATAGAGGAATTTGCAGTTTGTGCTACGCTGGTAGAATTGTTACATCCTATCAATGATAGAATGATAACGACCATTAAAGACATTAACCTCATACGGCGATTTTCATAAGTTCTCCGTAGACATCCAATTGGAGATTTTTATTACTTGTGTTATATATAGAAAAGTGGGCTGCCATCCCTGCAATTCGTTGGGCATCGCCAAACACCCTTATACACGCACGGATGGGCAGCCCACGATATATGAGCTGTCACCGTGCCTCGTGTATAATTAGTTCAAATTGGCGATTTCAACGAATTTGAGGCACTTCTCTGTTATTTCAAACTTTGTCTTCTCAAAGGCAGTGCAAAGTTCGCGAAAAATTTGTAACTTTGCACCTATATAACAGAATATTATGACAGCAGACTCAATTCAGTTACTTATAGGCTTCGGCCAAATCTTGGCTGTGGCTATTATCCCAATCATTGTTTGGTTTTGGGGAATTAAATATCAAAATCGAAAAGCTAAACGTGATGCACAACTTAACTTATTTCTTACATTGATGGCGAACAGAAAGGCTAATCCTATAACAAAAGAATGGGTAGATGCCTTAAATACTATTGATGTCGTATTTCAGGAAAATTACAAGGTAAGACATGCTTGGCGTGAATATCTTGATAGTTTGAATGCTCAATCGCCGCATTTTCAAAATAACAATGCTTTTTTACTTGATTTGCTTTCTGAAATGGCGTTGACCCTGGGCTATAAGAATTTGAAACAAACTGAGATTGACCGTTTCTACTCACCAACATATTTTGGGTCTCAAATGTCTCGCCAGGAAATTTTGTTCCAAGAAAATTTGCGCGTTCTAATGCACTCGAAAAGTACTTCTGAGAGTTTCTCTGATGAAGAGTATGAAAAGCATCATACTGATTTGATGCAAAAAGGCTCTCCTGTATAAATTGACAAATCATATTTAAATCCCTTTATACTCTTTCATCGACTCCCCAAAATACATTTGAAATTCTCTCCGATTACGGAATTTCCGTTCATCAAACTTTATCCATGCAATCTCGGCAAATTTTCTAATCATAGGCAAATCAGTGAACGGAAATTTCGCTGTATGCTCTTTTTCGGATATAATACAGCCATTCGTCTTTAAACTATCTCTGATAACTCTGATTAGTTCGGATAAAAGTGCTATTGTCGCTGATTTTCCAGCACTCTCCGCACTCGTTTCTCGCTCGGTAATATCGTAGAGTGGAGGCAGTCTATCAAGTGACAGAAATGCTTCTTTGAAATGCGGCTGATAGTTTATATCTCCGCTAACTGATATGTCGGTACTGCCATCGGGATTTTTCTCCCAACGGATTGTTATACTTGACTCGTTCATAAGTTAAATGTTTGCTAAAATCTCGGTTTTGAGCCGAAAACTTATGTCTGCCTGTTATTAAGTAGAAAAAGTAACAGCTATGACCCAGCATAACAAATCCGATAATGGACAAAGAATTAAAATGGTTTATAAAAGCCAAACGAATACAAGTTAAGTTAGGGCAACTCCCACCGATAACTACGGAAATAGCGTGTGGTGCATAGAGCAAAAGCCCATTATCAAAGGATAAATCTGCTTAGGTCATAGCCGTTCTTATCCTCTAAATACGATAACTTTGAAAAATGAAGGTGGCACACCTATTTTTGATGTGCCACTCTGTTTGGGGTAGTTTCGTATAAACTCACCTCATTTTTTTCGACAGTATAAGAAAAAAATCCGTGCAACCTTTTGAGTTACACGGATTTTTATTTATCTATCGCTTATCAATTCTTTACTTGACCTCCTCGAAATGCAAACCGTTATTAAACAAGCCATCTGCGTGAGCGTGCTGCACATGTGCTGCAAATATGGAAATAAGCAACATGTTACAAAACCACCACGAAAGTATGTATTTCTCCCCAAGCAACCAAAAGAAAACACAGAAAAAATCACAAACTTGATAATTTTTTATTTTGCTTGGCTATACGATGCAGAAATACCAAAACTTTGCCATTATGTTGTGTCCTCTATAGTTTTTACCAATATTCCACGTAGCAGAAACTATTGACATCATCATATTTCCTGATGTTTCTAAGTTTCGTGTATTTCACCTGTTTGTCTGTTACAGTATTGGACTGTTATTCAATTTCCTTCTTAGCCAGTTATACAAAGCGATTCGTGCTGCTTGTTGTATCTCAAGTCTAAGCATCCAATCTCTATCTTGTTTTGTGGTATTTCCATAGATGTCATCATCACCGAGAAATATGGTTCCATCATGGCAGATTTCACCACGTCTACTGTAATATTGTTTGTATTTCTCCTCTGAACGTCCAGCAACATATCGCTTCAAATACCTAACGAATCGTGCAGTCGGCCTATTCTTTTCATCTGCAGTTCCATATAGTTTGAAATCAATATTCGCCATACCTTCTATAGAAGCTATGGTTGCCATTGTTGATACACTTCGTTTATAATCAAAAAACTCTACTCCATCTGCCAGTAATGAGATGCAATGTCTTACGCCTTTACGCATATCGCCTCTCATAGCGGGATATCTGTCCATACAGAACTCCATAGCCGGAGTGAACTGTATTTGCTTTTGATGGTTGGTATCTAGATTATTGGTATAATAGTCTATAAAGTTCGTTGCCTCTTCACAAAATTCTGTGCAATCCGTGAACGCTTGTTGTTGCAGTTGTTCACCAACCTTAGGGAACAAATATGTCGGAATCGTCCAATGACTGATTTGATTATTGAACTTCTCGGTTTCCTCAGGAGATAGAGTCTTAAAATCATCCATAGGAGCCTGGACACCATAGCATCCTGCGCTTGCATTATATTCAAAGAAATGATAATTGGTCAATGCAGTCAGCAGATGCAGTATTTCACGCTTAACCCGTTGCGACTCCGGTATAGATCTCCCAAGTCTCACCACATCTTCGCTAAGACCACGCTTCAGCAGTTCAGCCTCCATCGGCAGCATCTCCTCTCTATCTTCGCACTCATATTCCAGTACAGCAGGAAAATGCCTGGCAAACTTTGATAATGGCGCTCCCTTAAAATAGAAAAATACCACCAACTGAAAGCGCTCCCTATACAGGAATGCTTTCAGCAATGGCACATCAGTGAATATGATGGATTTTCTAATCATGTATTACTTCTTTTTATTGATAGAAGAATTTATCTCATCAACTATAGGCTGGAATTCTTCCTGGAACTCTTTTAACTTATCCTTTATCTGATCCATAGAAATGTCCTCACTATAGCGGTGATTGTAGATATAATCAACTACCTTTTCGCCTGCCCTAAATTCTAAACTTCTATGGGTAAAGAATACAGATAAGATTTCTGTTGATGTTTTTACGTATGGGCATATCATAACTGGGTATGTCGCTCCAAAATTACGGAATGTCGACTCATAACAAATATCTTTCAGCCTTAGGTTTGAATACTTTTTCAAACAGGGCATGTAACCTCTGGCATAAGTTCCGCCATTTAGATAGTTCTTAAACCATCTTAGCTTTGCTTCTTTTGTATCTGCGATAAGTTCTTTATTACTGTCTTTTGAAAGGACTATACACTCAGATGTGTATACAAGATTTGTTAAATGCCGACCAAGTACGAATTTCAGGAAGTTAAAGCATTCCGGTTGAGTATTTAAACCATTTTGACTTATAACAAATGGTGACTTTCTTTTTTTCTTATTATAAAATCGTAATTCGGAATTAGCATTATTCCAAAATTCAACTTTGCCAAATTGGAATAATTGTCCGATAGACCTTTTCTCTTCTTCGCCTGCATTTTTCCCAAAAAACTCTAACGACATCCAATCGTTGGGCAAAGAACCGTTGGTTTCAATATTATTTGATTTTATATATTCACGGTTTTCTTCCAAGATAGCAGCAGCCAATGGCTTGAGTTTAATCTTGAAGTATTTAATCTCTTTGTCAAGCAATTCATATTTTGATATTAAATACCTGAGAACAGCCTTGAGTACATTTTCTGAAATTTCGTTTTTCTTTTCCTTCCGGACATTATTACGGCTCAATTCTAGTAGTTCGGTAGCTTTTCCGTTTAAGATATTAACACTGAAATTCAGCAACTCAATATTGCTATTGAATTTCTCTACATACTGATTCCTATAATATAACGCCGTTTTTCCGTGTTGAGACCCTATTCTTACCTCATAGCCAGTTTCCTCATCATAATAGTCGTATACATCTTCTTCCTTAACGATAAAGTCATACTCTTTGTCATTCATCTTAAAATGAATGCCAACATTGGTTTGCTCTGCAAATTTATTAATCTCATCAATCAGTTTAGCAGCTTGTATATCTAAGGATTCATCAACGGCAAAGTCAAAATTTCCTATTGTCTCCAATGACACCTTTTCATTAGAGTGTACAGTCCATCCTGAATGCTTGTCAAAATATAAGTCACAGTCTATAATGGTGCCGAAATTCGTAAATTCGTCTTTGTAAGTTTTTTGTAAAATATTGCCTTTTTCATTACCAGATGGGTTCCACATTTCCAATTTCACAACATCATCAGTGCCCCATTTCCTAGTGACTAAGGTGACTTTATCCGTTATAAGGAAAATGCTTTGAAATCCAATACCAAATGCGCCAGAAGGACGCATCCAAGAAGGCATTTTCTTACAGATATCATTTTTCTTTTGATTTTGGCTCGAGCTACCAGTTCGTGTCAGGTATATGACCTCATCTGGAGCTATACCAACACCTTGATCTTGTATTTTCAAATGCAACTTTACATGGTCCACCTCTACTGCCAATTTGTTAAGTTCGACGTTAATTACGTGTTCAGCGCATTTCTTTCTAAACTCGTTTCTATCAGAAAGAGTCGGATTCTCCAAAAAGACGCGGATATAGGTGGCATCTACTGCGTTTTGCAGCAGTTCCCGTATACTCTGACTTGCATCATTGTATAATCCAGCTCCTTGCAACATTTCAATGGCCTTTAATGAATTTATCTCAAATCGAGGTCTGTTCTTTCCACTTATATCATCATATCCTTTCAGTCTCACGATTAGTTTTCCAACAGATGGTAGAGAACCAAAATCAATAGACGGGGCTATTTTATACCAATTCCTACTTTGAAATTGTAGCTCGACGTCAATCATTTTAAACCAGTCGTTTAAAAGATTAGCCACTTTTATGTCTTCACATTCTGCTGATATTTCTATCAGTTTGCGTCCTATATTGATATGAGTAATATCTCTATTCGTTTGGTTATACAGCAAAGAGTCGGAAGGAATGCTGGTCAGTGAACTCAACAAGACTTTGGATACCCTATTAGTATCCACATCAAGCAGATCTCCTAACCGCAACATGCATGCGACAAATAAAGGATGACATTTTTCCGTGCCACATCCAGAATTCTCTTCTTGAGCTAATTCCAGCAAGTCTTTCTGCTTTTGTCCATGAGCTTTACATATATTCCCTAATATTCTGATAATTCTTTCAGGAATACTACTTCCCGGTAGATGCATTGACCCCTCATGTTGAATACGACCAGTAGCCCTATCAGCATGTTCTTGTCTTATATAGTCTGCGAACAAAAATTTTTGAGCATCTATGTTCTCGGGAGTTATCTCATTATTTTTATGAAAAAGTTTATTGTCCTTTATTTCAAAACAAAGAGCATAGTTATGCATTGGTGATGTCTCGTCGTCCTGCTTACTTCTTACATAGTTGATGAACGCAGACCCTTCCTTCAAGCATTCCAACTTATCATCACGAGTTATCACCATCCCTAAATCATGATAATATGATGCCGATAATAATAACCATAAATCGACGATAGATAACTTATCTATTACCTCCGCCCCCATTATAAGTTCAATGTTATTTAGTATGGTCTCCGAATGAGTTGAGTCATGCAAACTATAATGAGGGAAATAGTGAGAAATAGTATTCAACAATTGAGGTACATGAGTTTTTGCTACGTGCCATTGCTGCAGATACTTTCCTGCTTCCGCATTTTCTTTTGATTTACTTTCAAAAACAGATTCTATATGGCTCATATCTTATTTGTTATTTTCTTTGAGGAGTTCGATTAATCTATAAATCCCAGTTGAAGGGTTTTGGAATTCTTTTAATCCCTTAGCTCTTACAACTGCTAAGTATGTATTGTCGTTCAAGAATGCCTTTTGAGTATCAGTGAAGGCTGACTTGGAGTAATTCTTCCACACTGGAGCGCTCTTCTTCAATTCCTTGATGAGGGCGTCTGTTTCAATGGCAGCCTTTTGGTCTTTGGCATGAAGCAGCAACCATATTTCAAAGCAAGGGTTACTCAGTAGCATTTCAGCCTTACATTTCAGCAATTTCTCATTGATGGCTTGCACGTCCATGTCGTACATGAGGAATGTGTGCACCTTATCCCATTGTGAAATTTTGAGTTCCTTTGTACGCTTCTCAACCAACGACGGAGTAATCTTCGTTCCTTCTATGTGCGAAACGATTCTGATAGGTGACTTGTACCACGTTTTCAAAAGATTGATATAGCAGACTTCTGTTTCGCCCTCGCAGATGACGAGAGCGATCTTTCGCATCCGCATAGACGGAGATGGTTCTCTTTTGCTCGCCATAATCAACCTTCCAATAATTGTTTAATACTTGACACCGACGAATCAATATAAGGCACTGCATCAAAGCGTCCTTGTATATATCCCTTTTCTGCATCCATATTTTCACGGAAATCCTTAAAGTCATACAAAGAATACACCTCCGTTGCACCTTGTTCCGACTTGTTGACGAAAACAATTTGGTCACGTCTCAGTCGTTTGACATCGATAAGGTTCGTGTTGTGGGATGTGAACAATAACTGACTGTTTTCTGAAGCATGGATCAAGTCGAGTATGAAATCTGCCAGACGAGTGTGAAGTCCCATGTCAAACTCGTCCATCATAATACTCTTCTTGTTCTTTACCACATCCAAGAGTCGTATCAGAATCTGGAACAATTTTCTTGTACCATTAGATTCTTCCATGTCCATGTCGAACATGATGTCCTTTTGGTCGCGATGAAATGTCTTGAATCGAAGTACATCCACCAGCTTGTACGATAGCTCCATTTGTCCTGGCACAACCACAGGAGCCGGCATTTGCTCTTTCCTTGCTTCAATATCAGTAATATCCGTATCACATATTTCAAGTGCTTTGAGTATCACCTTCTTGTAGGCATTGAAACTATCCAATACCATCATGTCATTCACATTTACAAGCCCCAGTAGGAATTGATTCATGAAATAACGATATAGCTTTTGAGCAATATCACGATTCATGGAACTTGCACAGCTAAGGAAAAGTTTCTTCTCACTGGTGTTAGTAACAACATCTGAAGGTTTTACCATGACTCCAGCACCAAAACTGTATTTGCCATCAGCATCACGGACAAATACCTTAGCCCTCCTGCCAACGGGATAATAGTACAGACTTTCACTGAGTATACGCTCGCGAGTCAGCTCAAAGGAATATTCATATTCCACGTCTTCGCAAACAAAATCAATCAAGAATTTGCTTGGCTTTTTCTGCCATCCATCGAATTTGAATGGTTCAAAATTGAAAGTCACACCCTCGTTGTGAAGATATGAATCTAAAATCATTCTACAACAGAAAGTGATGGTTTTGAGGATATTTGACTTGCCTGAAGCATTAGGGCCAAACAGCCCAACGGTTTTTAGCACAGGCACATCTTTCCACTCCATCACATTATGACTTAACTCTCTTGCCTGAGCAGTATTGATGCTTGCTGCTCTAAAATCAATCCTCACCCTATCTCGGATAGAGAAAAAATTTTCAAATTCGATTTTAAGTATCATTTCAATCTTGATTTTGTAGGACTTCTGCAAAAATAGCAATTAAACTATGGCCAACAAAGATTTTAGGCGATTATTTGCTTTGTTACCGTCATTTTTAACAGTTATCAACCGAAATAATCGTCTGATATGGCAAAATGGCAAGAATCACACACTTGCTTTACAACCTTCTATCACGACATTCAAGGTTGAGGTGAAAGTCTCACAGAGCTATACCAACAAACTGGCGGTAAAGTTGGCGGTGATATCGTAGGAAACATCGCAGGAAACATCACAGATAGCATCGTAGAAAAAATATCTACGACGCGAGCAAAAATTGTTAGAATTATCTGGAAGAATCCGAATGCGACGGCACTGTCCATTTCTAAAGAAATAGATATCGCTTCTCGCAACGTGCAAGAGCACCAAAGAAAGCTACAGGAACAAGGGGGCAACCGTCGCATGGGCCCAGACAAGGGGGCACTGGGAAATAATCGCACCATAGTCTTTGAGGGTAAGAAGACCCCAAGAAGACAAATAGAATTAACAAGAATAAACGAAGAAAGAATAATTGCAATGAACATGATATCATTCTTTGCAGGTTGTGGAGGTCTTGAGACTTGGGATTTGAGCAAGCAGGGTTCCGGGTGGTTTAGGCTAATGAGTTCGAACCAAGTATTCACGCGCCCTATGAGCCTAAATCGGACATTAGGTCGCAAAAGGTATCTTTTTTATTACTTCTTGTTGCCTTTTGTTTTTATAAGGCACCTCGTGCTTGTTTTTAGCCCAGAATAGCCCGCTATTATTCACTAACAAAGACAAGCAAAATCTGCTCTCCTAAAAAACACACAACAAGTCCTAACGACCGAATTGGGATAAAAGGTAGTGCTTTACCACAAAAACACATGATAAAACGCCCCAAAAACTACAAATAAAATACATCAAAAATTATAAATGGATTACATCAAAAACTTAAAATACGTTTGGTAATCGAATTAAAATGAGTACCTTTGCAGCATAAAACAAAATCGAATATGGCATATCTAAATAGAGTCTTTGACTTGCGACTTAAAGCGCATCTTAAAGCAATGGGAGCAGTGCTCATTGAAGGACCAAAATGGTGTGGCAAGACCACCTCTGCCAAGCAATTGGCCAATAGTGTTATTAGTTTACAAGATACTGACCATCGTGAAGAATATTTGGCTACAGCCATTACCAAGCCCTCATTCTTATTAGAAGGGGAAGTGCCTCGCTTGATAGATGAATGGCAAGATGCCCCAATGCTATGGGATGCAGTGCGCACAAAGGTTGATGAGCGTGGCTTGCCTGGTCAATTCATATTGACAGGGTCTAACGCTATTGACGACAGTAAAATCCATCATAGTGGAACAGGGCGTATTTCCCGGATGGAGATGCTGCCCATGAGCCTGTGGGAATATGGTGAATCTAACGGCAGCGTATCATTGATGGAGATGTTCGACAATCCTCAAGAAGAAATCTTCGCTACCTCGGAACTAAAAATGGAAGAAATCATATTTGCTGCATGCAGAGGAGGTTGGCCAGCAACATTGAATTTAGGTGATGACAAGTCAAAATTGCTTGTTGCCAAAGAGTATGTAAAGTCTGTTTATAAAAATGACATATCACGCATAGATGGGGTAAAGAGAAATCAGAAGTTGGCGCACCTGATAATGAAATCATACGCACGCAACATCTCTACATTGGCGAAAACCACATCCATATTGGCAGACATTACTGCTTCTGATGATGTAGAATGTACCAGGCCTACGCTTGAAAGCTACATCGAGGCATTGGAAAAACTGTTTGTCATTCAAGACATAGAAGCTTGGTGCCCTTCCATAAGGAGCAAGACAACAATCCAAAGCAGACCCAAACGAGCGTTCTGTGATCCATCGGTTACAGTCGCATCACTCAACCTGTCACCAGAATCCTTGAAAACTCAATTAAAGACATTTGGCTTTATTTTTGAGCAAATGTGCGCACGAGATCTTAGGGTGTATTCAGCTTCTCACGATAGCCGCCTGTCATACTATCGCGACCGCTACGGACTGGAAGCCGACTTAGTGCTTCATCTTGATGATGGACGCTATGCTCTGATAGAGTGCAAGCTTGGCAGCCGTGAAATAGAAGAAGGAGCCAAACATCTTTTGGAAATTAAACGACTCATTCAAGTGCATAATGAGACAGAAAAGCAGGTGCCGCTGCGCGAACCCGATTTGATGATTGTCATGACAGGTGGCAGCATGGCTTACACACGCCCAGACGGAGTCAAAGTCATACCGCTTGCTTGTTTAAAAGATTAAAAAAGACATGTCATGAATGATATCAGTAAGGACAAGGATTATCAGGAATTCTTTGCAGGAATAAAAGAATTGGCAAAGGGACTTATGCAAATTCGTGAGAGAGCAGCCATAGAGTATGCTCCCATTGTGGAGGAGTTCTGTGCGAGGAAACACGCAACAGCAAATGAAGTAGGCCGGATGCTTGACTATCTGTTTGAGTTTGCCGATGACGAACGCATATTGCTTATGTACAAGAAAGTTTGCCGAAGATTCGTCTATGATTATCCCGAAACCATAAGTTATTACATCATGGAGTACAGAAAAGAATATGACCGTGAAAGTCTTATCGGTACCGAATATGAATATCTGCTTCATGAGGATGATGAATTGTTTGACAAAGAACATAAAACAGAATAGAATATGGGAACAGCATTACTGGCACTTTGCTTCTGTGCGTTGTCGCTCGTCCTTGCCTTGTTTGTGGGCATATCGCCCATAAGCGACAAGGCAAAGATTAGGTTTATGTATGTCGGTGCTGCGCTGTCGTTGATGGCAGTGCCAATGATGAGCCATTATATTGCAGGGCTGAACGATATTGTGGACGAGCTGCGTTATCAAGCTGTGCTTGTGTTCATCGTCGTTGTGTGTTGCTATTGCTTCGTCATGGCGAATATGGTGAAGTACAATGTCATGAAGAAAAAGGTGGCGGTGCTTGAGGATACGGTAGAGAAGCTGGAGCAAGAACGTGCGGCAGCAATGTCGCAAGCCGTGGATGAAGAGCAGCAGCACAAAGTGCAAGAAGCACTCGACTGGTTTGCAGCGAAGATGAGCGTGTTCAGCAAAGAAGAGCAAGAGGCCATCAACGCTTGTGCCATAGCCTTTGCCGAGCGTGACCAGATGGTAATACCTAAAGTCAATATTGCTGTCAATGCCAAGTGCAGCCAAGCCGACCTCATGGCGTATGCCAGCTCCGCTTTCTTCAAGATTGGCAAGAAGCGTAAGGACATAGCCCGGTTTCTGAGTATTGTGTTCGAAGCTTACTTCCCTGGTGGTGAGGGATTCGTGTATAAGAAGATGCCGGGGGCGAAAGAATGCCAGAAATAGGCGGTTTAGACATATTGGCTACGCCTTATTACAGCAAATTTAGCTCCAAGAAGAAAAACATAGTAAAACATTCGTTATTCTGATTGTTTTGCGTTAATTTTGCACATGATATCCACTTGCTGGAAGCCCAAAGGGCAAGCGGGTGGGTTTTGACTTTATGGAAATGGGCGTTTACTTAGCGCCTGTCTTTGACATGTCGTAACTTCGCAACTTACAGTAATCGTCAAAGGACGGTGGCAACCAGTAAATGCTCACGGTAAGGTATATTATACCCTGCCGTGATTTGTCGTATATGTACTTATTGTATGTATACGGCTGCTCACGTATGGGATTAATATATACCATGCGTGGGCTTTCAGCGTTGTCCGTCTCGACGATTAGGGCAATGCGAAGGCCTCGACATGTGGGATGGGCAAAGGCGAATCCCACGCTTTATTTTTGTAGAGGTACAGCAATTTTTTATAATTATCGTCGGAGATTGGGGTTCTATCCGCACCTAATAAGAGGTAGAGCCGAAATGTACAAAATAACATGGGACAAAGAAACGGGAGGAGTACTGCTCCACTCTCGCATTGTGGAAGGTACGTTGGGTATCTCCCCCCGTCCTGTGTTCTTTGAGGAGCTGGACTTGTTGGGGCTTGATAAACTTGGATGGACTTATCCTCATGTGGAAGAGCCGATTATGTGGGCTGTCAACAAGCAGTATTGGTATAGGGGAGTGAGGCTCTTTGATGCCAAGGGCGCCAATATATACACCAAACCTACACTGGAGATACAACCTGGTATAGAACCAATGGAGTTGGTGCCTGTTGACGTGAAGAAGATGCTTCAGCGTACATCTGATTTGATGTTCGTATTGGAGAATGAAGCCATAGAATTTATCCGTGACACTTATTTGGCGTATGCCAAAGCAAATAAAACCTATGACAAGGCAGATGCCAACAAACTGGACTTCGAGACGATGGCAGAGCGCGTGGAAAAGAAGAACAAGCAACGCATGGCTGTGGTTAAACAGGATTGTGACTCGTTCGATATTATGCCACTTGCTACGGCAGAAAAAGAAGGCAAGCGTGTGCTGCTATCTACCAAAATAGACCGCTTCATAGCAAGCTTCTCTGGTGGTAAGGATTCGCAAGTGGTACTCGACTTGTGTACACGTGCCATTCCTCCTACAGACTTTGAGGTCATTTATAGCGACACCGGCTATGAACTGCCTCCTTCTCTCGCTCTTTACAAAGATGTGGAGGCGTACTATAAAAAGAAGTTTCCTTCTCTCCGTTTCCTTACAGCCCGCAACCACGAGTCGGTACTGAACTATTGGGACAAGATTGGCACACCAAGTGACAATCACCGTTGGTGCTGCTCAGTGATGAAGACGGCACCGTTGTACCGAATGTTGAAAGTTGAAGGCAACAAGCAAGCACGTGTTCTGACATTCGACGGAGTGAGAGCGGAGGAGTCTGTAAGGAGAAGTGGATATAATCGAATTGGAAAAGGTGTTAAACATTCGACTGTTATCAATGCAAGTCCAATATTATCTTGGTCTTCTGTTGAAGTATTTTTGTATTTGTTCCGCTATGGCTTTCCAATTAATATTGCATACAGACGTGGTATAACAAGAGTTGGATGTATTATTTGTCCTTTTTCCTCTGAATGGAATGACATGGTGGTTAATCAAACTTTTCATGAAAAACTTGAGCCCTTTTTGTCACGAATTGAAGACAATGTAAAACGTAACAAGGTACAGGATTTTAGAAATTATATTGAAGATGGAAACTGGAAACGACGAGCCGGCGGTCGTGACATTCATTCTTCCTCAGCTATTGACTTTCTGTCTTCAAAGCCAGACTTGAATGTCATGTTGATCAAACCACAGAAGCATCCTTTAACATGGATTAGCGCTATTGCTCCATTTACAGGTTCTGAAAAACAAGGAGAACTCAAATACAGGAATGAAGTATACTCATACAAGTGTGAAAATAATGGTGATGTTTATAGTCTGTCTTTCAAAAATACAGCAAAAAGTTTAGCGTTGCAAGGATTGATAAAAAGGGCTTTGAATAAGGCCACATTTTGCATAAATTGTGAAGCTTGTGAAGTAGAATGTCCGACAGGTGCATTATCTATTTTACCAAAAGCCGAAATAGACACTAATAAATGTATCCATTGTGGGAAATGCCTAAATTTCCATGAAACTGGATGTATTGTAGCTCATTCATTAAAAATAACAGAAACACCAAAGAGTAAAATGAAACTGATTAGTTATAATAATTTTGGATTACGTGAAGAATGGTTAGACTACTATATGTCTAATCATGACGATTATTTTCAGACAACAGATCATGGACTAAATGTCAAGGAGCAGTTGCCAAGTTTTGTAAAATGGCTTGTTCAGGCAGAAATTCTTTCTGATACAAAGAAAAGAGAAATTACCCCATTTGGAAAGTTGCTTATCGAAATATATGAGAACAATCCAAGTTTAGTATGGCAAATTATTTGGATAAACTTGACGTACAATTCTCCTATAGCACATTGGTATTCGCAGAATGTTTCTTTCGGAAGCAATTTCACTGATGCTGATTTGAGAGAAGGGGTAAAGAATGATTATTCCAGTGACAGCACAACAACGATAAAGAATGTTGTGTATGCTCTCACTCGTACATTTAAGGAGAGTCCTATAGGTGAGGAACTTGGTCAAATGACTAAAGTTGACAAGAACACATATACTCGGTCTGGATTTTCAGATATTGAGGTGGAAGCAGTCGCATATTCATTATACAAATATGCACAGATAAAGGAAAGCAACTTGATGAGAGTTTCCGACTTTTACAAAGCTGATGAAAAGGACGGAATATATAAGGAATTTGGTATTTCAAAAAGTGATTTGGAAAAGAAATTGCGTTTTCTTTCTTCTGATAGTCACAGAGTATTGGTGGCAGAACTAAATATGGGTTTGGATCATATTACACTAAGAGATGATTTAACTCCTGAAAAAGCTTTAGAGACATTAGCGAAATGAAAGCATTACTTGCTACATACACAGATATGATTCTTTCTTTAACATTGGGTAATTATAGAGGACGGATTTCGTTATCAAAGCCACTATACCTTTTGTCTTTGATTGAATGTGTCAAGTATGGTAAGTTATGCTGTAATAAATTTAGCTTAGATGATGTTTACTTACAACAAATGTTTTTCTCACAATATGAGAAGGTCTATGGTGAGAAAAGATGTTGCTTGTCAACATTTCTTAAACCATTTTATCATCTTGCAAGTTCTCCATTTTATCATTTAATATGGAAGCGTGACTTTGAATCTCCGAGTATGTCATCCTCTCCTTCTGCCAAATACCTCCGCGAAAATCTTCTCTATGCAAAATTGGACGATGAGCTATGGGAGCTATTACAAGACGCAGAGAATAGGAATTATATAAAACAGAACATCATCAGTCGATACCTGACAAAATAACTATAACGAACCAATCATACACTTATGGCAACTAAGTATGACGATATAATAAAGCTTCGTGGTGGCAAAGCCGCTTACGACATAGCAGAAGAAAAAAAAGGTGAATGGGTTTCGTTCATCCCCAATGAACAATTTAACAACGTGTTGCGTACGGTCATAAAGAGTGTGCGTGGAAACGACATTGACAACCACAAGAGTTTTTGGATAAACGGAACATACGGCACTGGCAAGAGCCATGCCGTAGCAGTTGTCAGTCACTTGCTGGGTGATGCCGTGGAAGATATACGCCAGTGGGTGGACTACGAGTATAAGGACGCAAAGTTTGCCACACTCCGTCAAGCTATTTATTCACTTCGCGAGACGAAGCGTTTGCTCACGGTCAATGTTTATGGACTGGGAGCAATGACCCATCCAGGCGATCTTGCTCTTGTCTTGCAGAAGGCGGTGACTGAAACCCTCCACAAGCACAAGATAGAGATAGCTGTGCCGACAGATTATGAAAACTACATTGAGCAAATACGCCAGAATCCGGAAATATGGAATCATCTGATAGATACTCATACAGCTCTGTCGTCTGTTGTTGCCGACAGTGATCAACTGGCAGAAAGCCTGAAGACAAGCGACCTTGGTATATTCCACCGCGTGAGCGACACGCTGCGTGAGGCACAACTCGATATACGCCTTAACAACGACAATATCAAGCAATGGCTTTGTGAGGTGCAAGACCGTCTGACAGAGTTGGGAACGTATAACGGTTTGCTGATTGTTTGGGACGAGTTTACCGACGTTATGACCGACGCCATTGGTGTACCCGTGTTGAAACAATTGCAAGAGGTGGCTCAGAAGTTCATGAATGAGGACTGTAATTCCTACCTGTTCCTTATCTCGCATCCGTCTGCATTCAACGGCATCGACTCCGAACAACTGAAGCAGACCGATGGGCGATACCACCGCATGAAGTACAACATGGAATCTGTATCGGCATTCAAGATTATGTCGCGTAAGTTTGAAATCATCGACGAGGAGCGACATACGCAGATGTGCCAGCAATTCTATACGATGAATTCGCAGTTGCTTGATATTTTTACCGCTACCAGCAACGACCAACAGTCCACTCGCGAAGATCTCTTCAATCTCTACCCACTGCATCCGGGTACCGCTAATCTTGCCACCCACTATGCCACTGTGGTAGGTTCATCCAGCCGAAGCGTGTTCGAGTTCTTGGGACAGAATGACTCCATACGAGAATTCCTTGACAGCGAGGAACATTTCCTCAACCGCGACACCATCACGGCAGACTATCTGTGGGATTATGTGCTGAAGGTATTCCAAGATGATGTGACCAACTATGGAGCCGTTACGGAACGCTACAACTCATACAAGCTACAGGTCAGCAATGAAGGTGCAGCCTATTTTGCTGTATTTAAGGGAATATTGTTGCTCAACGCCTTCAACAATGTGTCGGGAGAGAACAACAACGGACTGGTAACACCATCGGAGGACAACATACATGCCCTGTTTGCAGGGACATGCTATGACAGAGAGGTGGACGCAGTGCTACAGTGGTTCAACGAACAAGGCATCATACAACGTGCGCCGGGCGGTTTGTATTCCGTGCAGTTCTCAGCCCTGCCTTCAGGCGAGATAGAAGAAAAGAAAAACGAGATGCGCAATGTGCAGTATCGCTATACAGACCAGGTACTCAACTTCTCAGATGCCGCCAGCACTGCCTTTGAGAAAAAGATGATGCAGAAAGTTATACGTCCTTATGGATTCAAATTCTTCTCTGACCATCAGAACGAAGCCGTACTCAGAAGCCAAATCAAGAATGCGCGAAAGGACACCAAGACAAGTGCCATGTTTTTCGCATTGCTTATGGCAAGGAACAACACTGAGCTTGGCATGCTGCGCAATTTTGCGGAGAAATGTGCCGAAGACGAGAACGACAAGGACCTAAAGAATATTGTGTACCTTGTGTTTGACGAGGTGCTCACTGACGCAAAGTATGAGCAGTTTATAGAATACCAGGCTAACTATGCCTGTGCCAGCAGTCATGGATTCCTTGACCAGCAGAAAGTACACCGCGACCATGCTGTGTCGATGGTAAAGGAATGGATGGACAGCGTGCAGCGTGGCAATGCTGTTGTATATATAAACGGTGAAGAAAAGCAACCTATTTCAGTGAAGCATCTTTCAAGCATTGTCAATAGTGTGATATCTCCGACCTTATTCCCGTATGGTCCGGATGCTTGCGAATTGTTGCGCCAAAAGTCACCATCAACATTCTGGCGTCAGCAGAACTCTAAAGAGATTGTGCGTACATTCATCTTTGCCACTTCAAAGGACGAACTGACAACTATAACCGCTCAGATGCGCCCTATACAATATCTTGTACAAGAGTGCTTGGATGACAACATGGAGTGGAAGGACGATGTGCCAGAGACCCATCCGTTCAAGGTTGTATATGACAAGGTGCAGAGTATCATCAAGTATGCAGACAAGAGTCTTCCATTCAACTTTGATGACAAGTTTTCAGTTTTGCAGAAGCCCCCATACGGCTTATACGGTAGTTTTGCTCCAATGGCAATGATGGCTTTTGCTCTGAAGCCTTGGGCAAACAAAATATTCGATATGCAGGGCAAGCCACGCGACAAGAATGCATTGATTGACGATATCGTGTGGCTGTTCAAGGTGTGGGATGACAAGAAATCGAACAGTAAGCTGAACTTCAAGTTTCAGACTCCCGAGGAAGGCAAACTGTGTAAAGACCTCATATCACTTTTCAAACTGAACAACAAGAACAATGACTATTCGGATGTGACCAGTCTGAAAGATGCCCGCTATGCCATTACATCAGAGTTTCTTGGGAAAAAAGGTTATCCGCTGTGGACAGTGAAATATGCGTCGGAAGAGGCTTTTGCAAGTCTGCCGATATCAATCACCATTACGGACGATGAGCGCAGGCTGATAGATGATATAGTAACCATCTGTATGGAACGCGACCTGCGGAATCCAGCGTTGGTAAAGGATACTATAGACCTCATCTCTGAACTGAGGTTCGAGATGAAGAACATCCTCAATGTGGATGCTGCCTTCTCTGATGGCTTTAAGAATTATCTGATGCAGCTTGACTTCATCAACATACAAGAAGATGAAGTGGATGACGTGAAGCACTTCATCGAGCAAAATCTACAATCAACAGTAGGTTATTGGACTGAAGAAGAGGTGGAGAAGAAGGCATTACAATGGAATTCTGCAAGAAGTTCATCTGCAAATGGTCAGCAAAAAACAAATGGCAATGGTTGGCAACAAAGCAATGGTTGGCAACAAAGCAATGGTTGGCAACAAAGCAACGACATAGTTTCCAAACCGCCTGCCAATAATACTGTACAAACATCCTATACAGATTCTAACGCATTGGAGGAGAAGCGCAAGCAAGCAAAAAAGCACATTTCAAGCATTGTTTCCCTTGATGATGCAAAGGCTCTGCTGACCCGACTGTGTGACGAATGTGGAGAGTGGCTGTTGGACAAGATAAACGGTTAAATCTATGTATAAGGAGTTTGGTACATTGGAAGACCTCTGTCATGAAATAGAGGTCGACAAACATTGGACGGGAGCGGAGAGCAGTCTCCGCAACCGCTATCCAATACGTTTTGTATTGTTTGAGAATTTTGGCGACTTTGGCGATTTCGTGCAAGTGTGCCAAGACCATGACGTGTATGTGCAAAGCATAGAAAAATGGATGAAAGACGGACAGGACGACAAACTTATCACCTATTCGCAACTTGCCGCATTATTCGAGGCTTACATTAAAAGTCTGCCTGCAAACGATTTCGTCATCGCGCCATTTTCGGAGATAACAAGATTCTATGACAATGCACATTACGCTGAGTTTGATTCGTTGCTGAAGACAATACGTCTTATCCAATCACCGGAAGAAGCCCAACATGATCACCAGCGTATATACGTGCCTGTCATCGGTATGCAGAGCAAGGTGAGCAAATTCAAGGACGATCCAAATATCCACATATGGGAATACCGCTCTGGGACAGAGTATGACAACTATCACCTGATTCTTACGAAGGGAACAACATACGGTGTGAAAGGACTTGAAGAACATTATACGCTGTGTGAAGACCTACGCCATTGGATTGCCCTTTGGAAAAATGTGGGTGCCAAGATAAAGCCGCAGATTATTTGTACATCAAAGTGTATTTTCGCCAACAGTAATAATGCCCAGCCAGACAATGCCTTCAAGTATACGATTTGCAACAATGCGTTTGAATTCTTGACCAAAGGACTCCGTATTGATTTTGGCAAATTGAATGCAAGAGAAGAAGATATGCCGTATTGGGAAGAACTGGCTTCCAATATTGATGTGGCAGATTTTGATTTTGACGCTTTTGTCAATCAACGGTTCAATACATCAAGTTTGAATGAAGAGAATGCCTTTGTGCAGACATGGTTTGAATATAGGGATGAGTTCTCACGTTGGCTGCTGAAAACTTATTCTGTATGGAAAACAGAGGAATGCAATTATCTCATTAGGGTCTTGGAGAACGTTGCCTCTTTGGGCTCGTCAGATTTGTTCTCACAAATAGCTACCCAAATCTTTGAAGAGCCTCTTGACGAGACCAGTATTAGCCAACGTTTGGCTCTGCTTAGAGAAGCAAAAAGACAGCATGTGCAGATAACGAGTTTGGCAGAACAAAAGGTTAAGGCAAAGTTGTCGGCAATGGCTGCTGATCCAGAACGTGGACCATTGTTTGCGATGAAATATATGTCACCACTCACTTTGTCAGAACAATGTCTTATGACGGAATGGGTTGGTCACGGAAAGATAGAAAAGAACTATATAAAGATTCTTTTCCCTGAATTGTATGCCTATTTGTTGCCTTCAAGTGTGAAAACAGAGAAAGTCAACGGTTGGATAAATGAATATTTCCAGGAATATTGTCTTTCAAAAGTGGGGAATAGTCAAACAGAAAACCTGGCAAACAAGCTCAAGGAACTTAACGCCTCACAAGTCAGTTTTGAGGCATGGCGCAATGGTTTCAAAACTGTAAAGACATTCATGCACAACAGGCAGGATATTGACATTTACTATTGGATAGACGGACTTGGTGTAGACTGGATTCCATTCATAGCTCAAGTCGTTGAAAAACATAAGGCAGACGGGGTGTTCTTGAATGAAATTTATGTTGCAGCTTCAGAATTGCCTACAGTCACTTCTGTAAACAAGACGAAGTTGGATGAGATGGCAGATGGCAAACTGGAGAAAATCGGAGATGTTGACAAGTTTGCGCATACGCAGAAAAAATATCCTGCATACCTTATTGAGGAGTTTCGAATTGTAGAAGATGCCATTTCGAAAGTTCTCTCACTGTACAATGGCAAGAAGATAGCATTTGTCTCTGATCATGGAGTCAGCTATATGGCACAGTTCGGAGCTGGACTTAACCTCGCAGGCGTGGAGACAGATCATGCTGGACGTTGTGGACATTGGCTCAAAGGGTCTGCTCCGGCAGACAATAACTACGTTGTTTTGGATGATGGCCAGACGCTGTGCTCATTGAATAACAACTCTCTTTCCACCAAAACGCCAATGGGACAGGGTGCTCATGGAGGCACAACACCAGAAGAGGTACTTGTACCTATCATAATTGTTTCCAGTCAAAAAAATGCAAATGTATATTCTGCGAAATTGCAGTCAAACGAAATTGTGGCAAGTAGCCCCATAGTTAGATATACGATAAAGGGAATCAGCAGCATAGACACTCCATATGTAACATACAATGGTGTTGACTATGAGCTTCACAATATGGATGGAGATGTTTATGAGAGTGAACGATTGAATCTCGTCAGCACTTCAACCAGAATAATCCTACATATAGGAGAATTTAAGCAAACAGACAATCTGAGCATCAACACTGGTGTTCAGGAAGACGACTTATTCGGATTTTAAATTATGCAAGCAACTATCACACAAAAGATTCGGGAACAGTTCTCCTCGATGGCTATATATAAAGACCCAGCATCAACCAACAGCTTGTTTGCCGGGCGAAACCTTCCGTCATTTGTAAAAGACTTTATTCTAAAGCGGTTTATCAATGCGGATGGAAATGTCAACCGTGCTGAGTTGACAAACTTCCTTGATATGGTCATACCGCAAAAGCAGACAGAGGTAAAAGACCGTTTGGCTTCTGGTGAGGAACTTACTTTGCTCACACGTTTCATCATCTACATAGACTTGGTGAAAGGTGTGCGCAGATTCGGAATTCCAGATCTTGGCATCAAAATAAATGAAGGACAAATACCTGAGTACGTTTACAAAAATCATCAAGGCGAACTCGTTGATGGTGAGAAATGGGGAATCATCAAACTGTCTGTACTTCCTGATGAAGACGGAAAGAAAAATCATGTTGAAATGGTTGACTACAAACCATTCAAACCTTACCGCAGTGTAGACATTGAATATTTGCGAAACGCCCGTGCCTTTTTCTCTACAGAGGAGTGGATAGATGTACTTCTGTCATCTATGGAATACGAAGCGGAGGGTTTTGAGACAATGACTCAGAAAATGGAGTTCTTGACACGTCTTCTAATCTTTATCGAGCCTCGCCTGAATGTTATAGAACTCGCTCCTAAAGGAACAGGCAAGTCATTCGTATTTGGAAACCTCTCAAAGTATGGATGGCTTGTGAGTGGCGGTAAGGTTACACGTGCCAAACTTTTCTATGACAAAGCCAAGCAGCAGAATGGCATCATCAAGAACCATGATTTCACTGCCTTTGATGAAATTCAGACCATCATTTTCCAAGAACCGGCAGAGATTCAGGCTGCTCTCAAATCGTATTTAGAGTCTGGTAAAACAACGATAGACAACAATGAATTCAGTTCAGAGTGTGGGCTTATGATAATGGGCAATATACCTCTTAACGAGCAGCGCCGACCTTTGAACTACCGATACTTTGATTCTTTGCCACAGTCATTCCGCGAATCTGCTTTACTTGACCGTTTCCATTGTTTTATTGAAGGTTGGCACTTGCCTCGTATCAACAAAGGCATTATTTACAAAGGGTGGACATTAAATGTAGAATACTTCTCTGAAATACTACATTCGCTTCGCACTCAAAATGTATATGGACTATTGTTTGACGAATTAGTGGGATGTGACAAAAATGCTGATACACGAGATTTCAATGCGGTTAAGCGTATAGCAGTAGCATACATGAAGCTATTGTTTCCTCATTGGACTCATGTTGAAGATGTAAACATTGATGATTTTGATACTTACTGCCTACAACCGGCAATTCGTCGTCGTGGCATTATAAAGGAACAATGTCATTTCATTGATGTAGAATTTAAGACTGTTATGCCTGATTTTTGGATAAAGACAAATATGTAGAATAATAACTGCGAAAGCCTATGAGATTTATACTCTCATAGGCTTTTGCTTTGCTAAAGACCATATTTTTATAATAACATACCAATATTTGTGGCAAACTTCATAAAACACTAGCTTTACATTATACCTTACAGATGATGTTGTTCACTTTTCTCAACTGCGCATTATCATAAGCCAAGAATATCGTCAGGGACACAGATATGGCAAGGGCACAAGCCATGCAAATAACCAGGAACAGGCGGAAGTGCTTACTTCGATACATTCTCTTTATCCAATACCAGGGATACGACAGAAAAATAAAGCGTGGCAAGGCTTTCATGGTTTGCGGTATGGGTGGCTGCTCTATTGTCTTGGATTTCTTTTCTTGCATAAGCTTCATCATTGCTGCATATCGCTTTTCCGTCAGTTGGATATTGCGATTTATAGTCTCTGCATTTTTGTTGCAGTTAGCTGTGACCGTATTATACATATTGGCAAGTTCTGTGAAAACTGAGACGAGCTTGTCCACATACTTCTCGTCATCATAAAGGCGAGACTGCAAGGCGGTGCTGACAGCATCAGATATAAGGTTTGCCACCTTAGTCTCATCAATTTGCAGTGAGGAATCTGATTGCTCAGTAGCATTTTGATTTAGTTCCTCTGCTATCTTTTGTGGCAATGCTTGAATATCAGCACGGAGACTGCTGAGATTTGCTGCGATGATATCTTCTTTCATTATCTTCTGCGTTTTGAAGGTTTATACTTTGTTTGCTGTTGAAGTTTCCACTTGTCCTTATCCTCATCTTTGTCACGCCAACCTTGACTGTTGGTAGGACCACCGCCGCATTCCGTAGCCTGGACATGAGGCTGAAAGATCAATTCTTCCAATGCCTGACCGAAGAATATACATAAGTTGGAATAGCTGAGAGACGAGTCTAAACGAGAGCCAGCACTATGCGTTTCGTCTAAGAAGAATGACAATCCTACGACTTTATCTGTCAACTTATTGGATGTCGTCTGCATCTCTATATGCCGTTTGGATAGTTCTGCAATGAAACTTTCCCAGTTATTAGACGCTTGTCGTGCATCCAATACGGCAGCTTTGAGTTGTGCTTTCTTCATTTGCTGCGGACGCAAGCGATTCAAGTTCTGTTCTTTGCTGTTCTTTCGAGCGATGTACAGACCATATTCCTCTGTCAAAGCTCTACAGATGCGAGCACTGCGATAACGCTCATTTCTATCAGAGAGAACATTTCCGTCATTGTCTACAATGTTATAAACAATGTGACAATGTGGATGCTTGGTGTCGTGATGGCGGGCTATGATAAACTGCGTATTGACGATTCCCATACGCTTCAACCATTCCTTTGCAATCTCTGCCATAAGAGCGTCACCCTCTTCATTGTCAGGAAAACGCTCTGCGTCTCGCGGAGAAAACGAGAGCGCTATATGCTTTACTGGTTTCTTGCGATTGGGACGCATGGCAGCTTGAACATAAAAGCTGTCAGCAATAGTCTTGTTGTCCGTTATGCATACCCCTTCGTGAGCCAACAGATTGGCTCGCTTGGTTTGGCTTTTGTCATTATGAGCATAGTTGACGAGACCGCCAAAGTCTACCCTGTTCATTATCTTAGCTATCATGACGCATAGGCTTTACTTGGTTAATAATACTACTGATTGCAGCAATGATATGCAGGCATTGCTCCTTTACGGCATCAAAGCCGTCAATGTGCATCTGGTGTGCAATCTGATTTACATTGTTTGCAATACCCGACAAATCACGAATCTGCTTTGCTAATTCAGGAGAAATCGTTTCTCTTATATGGTTGTCCATTGCTGCCTGATGGCAATACTCGCTGACGGACAATCCTGCTTTTGATGCCTTGGATAGAATGTAGATGAAATCATTCTCACAAAACATTATCCGCACTAACTTCGTGCGTTTCTGATAATCAGCCAACTTGGGGCGACCACCTTTGTTATCTTTTACTTTTGTCATTGTCTCATATTTAATAAAGGTATGATGTGTAGGTGATTTTTTAGAGTGGGAAGTACATAATGTCATTCATTGCAAATCGGAGTTTTGCCTTGATGGCATGAAGCTACAGTTTTAGTGACACTAAAACACAAACTTGCCACTCTAAAAATCACCCTTCTTTCTTTTGATAAATTCCCTGTTCCACTCGGCATAGCCGACGTTCCTTTATGAACACATCTATCCACTTTGAAGCTGTGCTTCGATTCTCGTTTTGTACTTCAATAAGAGCATCGTAGTCCTTTTTGGTGAATGTGTTGGGCAGTAACTCGAAGAAAGCGTTACGCCTTGAAGCAACACTTTTTTCTTGCAGGTCTGGAACCGAGCGCCTCTGAACTCTCATCAGTTTTCGGTAGATGAAAACCGAATGGGCAAGTAACGTGTCGCAGATACTCATCGCTGTACGGAAATCCTCTTCTTGACAGAAAAGATGAACTGAACCGTCTGGCGCATGAGGAAGTTTAAACATTTCCGTTTCAAATGTCCTCACGGCTGTCAATACCATCATGATGCGATAAGCCATCAATCCCATACGGCGAACAATACCTTGCATCCCATTACCCACTTCGTCACAACATTCATCGTTGGTACTTTCATAGTGTTTCAAGAACTGCATTTGTAAGTGTTCTGGAATATAGAACGTGTAGTTGCCTTCCCGCATGAAAGATTCACGCAAATGAAGAAAACGCTCTCCCAACAACTTGAATTTTGCATTCTTTGACTGTGACACATCGCTTGTGGCAAACACATTGCGAAAGCCTCTCTTGAATGGAATGAAGTAGAACGCAAATCTGCTGAACAAGCCATCCTCAGCTGTCGGCGTGAGACGACATACCTGTTCTGGCGTACCAGCCAAGACTACGGATATGCGTGGATTGTCAACATCGTAGAACTCTCTGTCCTTGGCGCGGTTTGCCCCTAATGGTTCATGATGATATGCCTTCCGCAATACATCCGAATAGTTGCCAAAGTCCGATTTCAAAGTTTGGCTTAATGTGTCTCCTTCGGTTTCAAAAAGAATCACGATGCCATCATTTTCCTTTGCAATACGTTTGAATGCACTTGCGCTGCTGTTGGCTGGTACAATGAGCGTCTTTATAGGAGGCTGTTCTGGCATTTGAGCATTTTCCGATTTCTTCCCCTTGGTATATTCCGCCATGTCTGCCTTATATTGCGCATCAAGAGTTTTCGTCAATTCATGGAGTTGCCGATTGATGGGTGTTATCAACTCCCGGCACAAAGTCAATGCCCCTTTGCCCATACCAGCCTCTGCCGTCACGAAAAGGTAAAGGTTAGGATAAACGACACGCTCATCATAAACTCCACAGAAATTAGGGAAACATACAGAGAGTGTTGCAATGGATCCAATCAATATTGTTCCTCTATCATCTGAAGAAATAGCATTGTCAACAACTTCCTTCAAGAACACTGGCAATTGTTCATACACCTCTTCAGGAAATGTAGGCAATTCACACTCGTCTTTTACCCATTTACCCGTTTCTCCATTTTGGATATTTGGATAAATGGATATTTGGCTACCTTTCAGAGAAACACCCACTTGCTCAGCCATGTAGAAGAATGTGGCTATGGTGATGCCTTGCCGTTTGCCTTGCAGACAATATGTATATTGCTTGTCAGCTTTCGCATATTTATAGTCGTGATGAAGTTTGCTGAGCCTATGAAAATATGTTCTACCGCTTTCACCACAACCATCAGCAATAGCAAAACCTAAGTTCACCCAATCATTATAAGATGGGGCAATGTCTATGTGCAGACTTTCAATTTCACAGACCACTCGATTGAGGTCTTCTTCCACATCGCTATATACGATGGATGAAGTCTGCTTTTCCACATCGTTCAGCTTGCTTGGCAATGCTTCAGAATGGACATTCTCCCATTCTTGGGCGGAAAATATTTTCTTTGACATGTTCTTCGTATTTGGGATTAATAAAAACATCAGGATCATGAGGCAGAAAGCAGGAACGAGCAACATCGCTTCCTGACATATCCACATTTGGATAACCTGCATGTGCAAGATAATTGGCTATTGCCCTAAAGAAACGTGAGTGTTCCATACCTTGCAAATCAACAGCAATTATCCATTTCAAGCCATCACCAGACGGACTGACAAACATAAGTTCGGTCTCAAAATACTCATCAGCAAGCAATCGTTGCTTCAAGTCTATGAGATCTGGCACATGGTCAAAGTCAATACACATCAAACCGGAGTGCATCAGCAAATCATCTTCTCTACGCTTTCTGAACAAACCAGAAAAGGTGCAATAGTCAAAATGCGTTGCTTTATAGCGCTTGCCTTCAGCCTTATTAGTGAGATTGCGCAAGGCAGCAGTCGGTAGCATGGCATAATGCCCAACGATATAACGATAGATGTCAATGATACCGACTGCTCGCAATGGTTCCGTATTTAGGATAGGCTTGCGGAAGAACGAGAACTGATAGCTGTCTGTTATCTCCATACCACACCCTTGCCTTTTTTTGAGTTGATGAAATCCTCAGCCTCACGCATCAAATCATTCTCCGACTTGCACGACTTACTCTTTAACCACTCGTCTATTTCTGATTGCAGAAAAGCCAAAGCCTTGTTTATCTTATGTACAGGTATCTGTTTGGCAGAAACCCATCCATAGACAGTCTGCTTGGCTGGATGTGAAGGCAGATAAGCGCAAAGTTCATCCATATCCATCCATTTTGGTTTGTTGTTCTCTTGCTTAGTTTGCAAGACATTCACAGTTCTCTTCAGTTCTTCAACTGATTTGATAAGGTAGGACAATGCTCCCGGCATCTCCTCCAACGATTTTACTTCTATTTCCATGATTAGAATCTTTTTGAATTGTGCCGCAAAGATATCCGGTTGTTTATTGGTGCAAAACAAGTGGAACAGCCCCACACAATTAGCACCTATCATAGCCCTTGGTTTGCCCTATCATTTTAGATTTTGTTAAGACAGATGCTTATGCTTAGTTATGTAGAAATCATTGTCTGAGCAAGAATTTCACACAGGAATACATGGAAATAGTTCAGCAAGGAGAAAAGCGGATGTTTAGAAAAGAAAAATCCCCTCATCTGTATGGTAACAAATGAGGGGAATGCGGTGGTAAAAGAATAAACGATGAGTATAACTCATTGACTATCAAAGGTGGCAATCGCCACCAAGCGTAAAACCTATATTATTGGTTGCTGACTCTGCAAATTGTCAATGTGTATAGTGTTGGCAGCCTTTTCCTTTGCTGAGTCAACGATGTGGGAGTATATTTGGGTGGTCTTGACATTGGTATGTCCAAGCATCGACTTAATTGTATAGATGTCCGTGCCAAGTTCCAACTGGAGCGTTGCATACGAATGTCGGGAGACATGGAAAGTTATATGTTTCTTGATGCCAGCAGCCTCTATCCATTTCTTCAATGGCTTCGAAATCCAGGCGGCGTTCTGCAACCCTGCAAAAACAAGAAGCTCCTTGTCTTCAGGACGAGTACCACACATGGCATACGCCTGGTCGGAAATGGGAAGATACGCACCCACCTTTGTCTTTATCTGTGAGATGTCTATGCGCCAACTGCCGTTGCTTGTCTGTGATATTTGCTTCCACTTCAAGTTCTTGATATCTATATGGCGCAAACCAGTCAAGATAGAGAAGAAAGAAGCGCGTCTAAGTACATCACTCTCGCAAGGGGTATCAGCCAATCGCTTCACTTCGTCAAGTGTGAGCGATGCTCGCAGCTTGTCTTCCGATGGAATGCCTTTCACCTTGGCACTCACATCCACTGTGAGATATTCGTCAATGAAAGCTTGCTTCACTCCTGCCTTGACGATGGCGAAATAGGTAGAGGCGGTATTGCGTGACACCGTCCCTTTCTTGTTTCCTCCCAAAGGAGCGCGAAGCAGAAACATCTTGATGTCCTCCAACAATTTCACCGTTACGCTCTTGAAAGGTATTGGTTTTCCTTCTGAATACATCTTCAACAATTCGCCCACACGGTTCCAATTCACAATGATGGCATTGGAACTATTGGGATGGCGTTTGTCTATGATGTCAATGAAATATTTAATGAAGTCTTGTGCGCTACGTTCATTCTGTTCAATGATTTCTTCCTCACGGTCGGAATACAGGGCGGCATTGTCATATTCATGCTGCCGAAGTTTGCGCACGTTGTCCGCATAGATGCAAGCCTCTTGGTCTATGCGCGACTTGCATTGGATAATGCCATTTACGTCACGCTTTGGCTTGTAGTTGAACGAGCCGTCAGGCAGCACACGGGCAATGGACGACATATCCCATTGTGGTGTGGAGATGGTTCGGTTTACAGACTCAACCACACGGCTTGGCTTGTTGTCTCCTTTCTTATACACAGGGTACGATTCGATGAAAAGATACCACTCGTTGTCATGGTGAACGGACTTGCGCAGCTTCACGGTCACCTTGGTGTTCGATAATGCTTTCTTCATATTCGGTTTATTATACTTCTGATTTATACAAATTGTCTATTTCTTCTTTCGGCACATACACATAATTGCCTATCTGCCGTGACGGAATGGAATATTTGCGGATATGCGCCCATACCGAGCTGTCGTTGATGTGGTAGAGGTTGCATATCTCACCAATGGTATAACAGTCCTCTGGTTCCATACTGTACATTCTGGGCACAGGTTTCTCTCTTTCTGCAAGACTTTCTTTTCTGGTGAAGAACATGGTTTCCAAGGCAGAGCGTTTGATTCGGGTGAGCCGCTTGCCGACGTTGATGGCAGGAACTGTACCGTTCTTTATCAGCCGATAGAGTGTAGTACGTTCCACTCCGAACATCGCCACCGCTTCCTTCACCGACACATATTCCCTAATGTCAGGAATGTGCTGTGCCAAACGATCCAGTTTCTCGTTCTTCTCCTTTGCGTCCTTCTTTCGTTTCCAAGCCACCTTGCTGCACTTAGGCGAACAATACTGGCTGTCAAGAGTCTTGGCAAGGAACACTTCACCACAGACCTTACACTTGCGTTTGATTTCAAATCCTATTGCTGGCATGTTTTCTACTTTTAAGTATGCATTAGTATGTATTGGTAGGAACAAGTCCCACATTATCTACTTTTTTGTTGTGTTGCAAATGTGCTGCAAATAAGCGATAAACAAGCGCATAACAAAGGCATAAGAAACAAGAACCCCATAAACGCAAAAAGCGTGCAACTCATTGAGCTGCACGCTTTTGCTTATTGTTTATTATGTGTTTACCTTTCGGCATTACTTAACCTCTTCGAAGTCGGCGTCTTGGACGGTGTCGCCGTTGTTGTTGGCATTGCCGCCCTGCTGCGCTCCGGCGTTAGGGTCGAATCCTGCGCCCTGCTGTGCGTCTCCGGCTTGCTGCTGGGCATTGTAGATGTCCTGAGCGGCTGTCTGAAGGGCAGCGTTAAGCTTATCGATTGCAGGGTCGATGGCATCGATGTTCTGAGCCTTGTGCGCTTCCTTCAACTCGTTGAGCGCCGTCTCTACGGCTGCGCGCTTGTCAGCAGGGAACTTGTCGCCGAGGTCTTTCAACTGCTTTTCGGTCTGGAAGATTACAGCGTCGGCCTTGTTTACTTTGTCGATGCGCTCTTTCTCTTTGGCATCGGCTGCCGCATTGGCTGCCGCCTCGTCTTTCATACGCTTGATTTCCTCGTCGCTCAAGCCGCTTGACGCCTCGATACGGATGCTCTGCTCCTTGCCTGTGGCTTTATCTTTTGCCGACACGTTGAGGATGCCGTTTGCATCGATTTCGAATGTAACCTCGATCTGAGGGATTCCACGCGGTGCCGGTGCGATTCCATCAAGATGGAAACGTCCGAGCGATTTGTCGTCGCGCGCCATTGGACGCTCGCCCTGGAGCACGTTGATTTCAACTGACGGCTGGTTGTCGGCTGCCGTTGAGAACGTCTCGCTCTTGCGCGTTGGTATCGTTGTGTTGGCTTCGATAAGTTTTGTCATCACGCCACCTAGAGTCTCGATGCCGACCGACAATGGAACGACGTCAAGCAGAAGCACGTCTTTCACGTCGCCGCTGAGCACACCGCCCTGGATTGCAGCGCCTACGGCTACCACCTCGTCAGGGTTAACGCCCTTCGACGGAGCTTTGCCGAAGAATTTCTGTACGATTTCCTGTACGGCAGGGATACGGGTCGAACCGCCCACGAGAATCACGTCGTCGATGTCTGACGCAGTCAGTCCGGCATCCTTCAATGCCTGCTGGCAAGGAACTACGGTTGCCTGGATAAGGCTGTCGCAAAGCTGCTCGAATTTAGCGCGGGTAAGCGTTTTTACCAAGTGTTTAGGCACACCGTTTACCGGCATGATATACGGCAGGTTGATTTCTGTCGACGTAGAGCTTGAAAGCTCGATTTTTGCTTTTTCAGCAGCCTCTTTCAAGCGCTGAAGAGCCATCGGGTCCTGACGGAGGTCAACACCCTCGTCGTTTTTAAACTCGTCAGCCAGCCAGTCGATAATCTTGTGGTCGAAGTCGTCACCGCCAAGGTGAGTGTCACCGTTGGTCGATTTCACTTCAAACACACCGTCGCCAAGCTCAAGAATTGAGATATCAAACGTACCGCCACCGAGGTCGAACACCGCAATCTTGCGGTCGCTCTGGCTCTTGTCAAGACCGTAAGCCAACGCTGCGGCTGTAGGCTCGTTCACGATACGGCGAACGTTCAAGCCTGCAATTTCGCCGGCTTCCTTAGTTGCCTGACGCTGAGAGTCGTTGAAGTATGCCGGAACGGTGATTACGGCGTCGGTCACTGTCTGTCCGAGATAGTCTTCTGCCGTCTTCTTCATTTTCTGAAGAATCATAGCCGAGATTTCTTGCGGAGTGTACTGGCGACCGTCGATGTCGACACGCGGAGTGTTGTTGTCGCCTTTGACCACGTTATATGGCACACGTGCGATTTCTTTTTGCACGGCATCGTAGGATTCGCCCATAAAACGTTTGATGGAGAACACCGTACGAGTCGGATTGGTGATTGCCTGACGCTTTGCAGGGTCACCTACTTTTCTTTCGCCACCATCGACGAAAGCAACGATTGAAGGCGTTGTGTTGCGGCCTTCGCTGTTAGGAATTACCACAGGGTCTTTACCCTCGAGAACTGCCACGCAGGAGTTCGTAGTACCTAAGTCTATACCAATGATTTTACCCATGATTCTATATTTTTATTTGTTATTATTCAAGTTTTCTCTGCCGTGCCCTTACGGGACGCGACACACTCGGATAAACAAATCGCGTGCCAAACTCCGGCTGCGCGAATCCGACAGCCGCCGATGCTGACATTACGTCAGTCTGTTACTGACATTTTGCGCTAAAACTCTTCAATTAACCATATTTTTACAAATAAAAAAGTTGTTCTTGATATTTTTTCGTACTTTTGCGAACAAGTAATCTATTTAGAGAACTTTTAAATTTTAAATATTATGAATATCTCTCACATCGAACATCTCGGAATCGCTGTCAAGAGCCTTGACGAAGCCATTCCTTATTATGAAAACATTCTCGGAATGAAGTGCTACTCTATCGAAGAAGTTGCCGACCAGAAAGTAAAGACTGCGTTCTTCAAGGTTGGACAGACCAAACTCGAGCTCCTCGAGCCGACTTCTGACGAGAGCCCTATCGCCAAATTCATCGAGAAGCGCGGCGAAGGCATCCATCACCTCGCATTTGCCGTTGAAGACGGTGTTGCCAACGCTTTGGCTGAAATGGAAGGCAAAGGCGTGCGCCTCATCGACAAAGCTCCTCGCAAAGGTGCCGAAGGTCTGAACATCGCGTTCATCCACCCGAAGTCGACACACGGCGTTCTTACTGAATTCTGCGAGAAACCTGAATAAGCAAACACTTAAACTATTAAGCATTTTAATATGAGCAATCAACTTGAAAAAGTGCAGGAGCTTATCGCCTTGCGCGAGAAAGCACGCCTTGGCGGCGGCGAGAAAGCCATTGCCAAGCAGCACGAAAGAGGTAAATACACCGCACGTGAGCGTATCGCCCAACTGCTTGACGAAGGCAGCTTCGAGGAATTGGATATGTTCGTGCAGCACCGTTGCACCAACTTCGGACAAGACAAGAAACATTATCTCGGCGACGGCGTCGTTACCGGCTACGGTACAATCGACGGCCGTCTCGTTTATGTTTTCGCACAGGACTTCACCGTTTGGGGCGGCTCGCTGTCGGAAGCTATGGCAATGAAGATTTGCAAAATCATGGATATGGCAATGAAGATGGGCGCTCCGGTCATCGGTTTGAACGACTCGGGAGGCGCACGTATCCAGGAAGGCATCAACGCCCTTGCCGGCTACGCTGAAATCTTCGAGCGCAACATCCTTGCATCAGGTGTAGTGCCTCAAATCTCTGCAATCCTCGGTCCTTGCGCCGGCGGCGCTGTCTACTCTCCGGCTCTTACCGACTTCACAATCATGACAAAGGGCATCTCATACATGTTCCTTACAGGTCCGAAGGTTGTGAAGACAGTGACTGGCGAGGACGTTACTCAAGAACAACTCGGCGGCGCAACAATGCACACCACAAAATCAGGTGTGGCACACTTCGCTACTGAAGACGGAGAAGAGGCATTGAAGCTCATCCGCAAACTCCTCAGCTACATCCCTCAGAACAACCTCGAAGAGGCTCCGCTCGTAAAGTGCACAGACCCGATCGACCGCGTGGAAGACGCTTTGAACGAAATCGTGCCCGACTCTCCAAACAAGGCATACGACATGTATGAGGTCATCGGCGCAATCATCGACAACGGCGAGTTCCTCGAAGTGCAACGCGACTATGCGAAGAACATCATCATCGGTTTCGCCCGCTTCAACGGTCAGTCTGTAGGTATCGTTGCCAACCAGCCTAAATTCCTCGCCGGAGTGCTCGACTGCAACGCATCGCGCAAGGCAGCCCGCTTCGTACGCTTCTGCGACGCCTTCAACATTCCTTTGGTTTCTCTTGTCGACGTTCCTGGATTCCTTCCTGGCACAGGCCAAGAATACAACGCCGTAATCCTTCACGGCGCGAAGCTCCTCTACGCCTACGGCGAAGCTACAGTGCCTAAGGTGACTGTGACAATCCGCAAGAGCTACGGCGGAAGCCACATCGTGATGAGCTGCAAGCAACTCCGCGGCGACATGAACTACGCATGGCCATCGGCTGAAATCGCCGTGATGGGTGCGTCGGGTGCTGCCGAAGTGCTTTATATGAAAGAAGCCAAGACACAAGAAGACCCGAAGGCCTACATCGCAGAGAAGGAAAAAGAGTACACCGACCTCTTCTGCAACCCTTACAACGCAGCGAAATACGGCTATATCGACGATGTAATCGAACCGCGCAACACGCGTTTCCGCATCATCCGCGCTTTGCAGCAACTGGCTACAAAGAAATTGACCAATCCTGCCAAGAAGCACGGCAATATTCCTTTATAATATAGTTACGTGTATGAATAAAAGATTTTTAACGCTGCTGTTGCTCTGCTCCTTCTGCGTTGCCGGCTTGTTTGCCCAAGGACGCAAAGGCGTTTGCATCAACGAAGTGATGGTGCAGAACGACAGCAACTATGTAGACGACTACGGTATGCGCCACGCGTGGGTTGAGCTGTTCAACTCCACGTTTGGTTCGGTCAACATCTCAAGCATGTTCCTGACCGACGACAAGGCAAACCCGCGTAAATATCCAATCCCACGCATGGACGTCAACACCAAGATCCCGCCACGCCAGCACGTGGTGTTCTGGTGCGACAACGAGCCCGACAAAGGCACGTTCCACGTGAATTTCAGCCTCAAACCCGGACAGGACAACACAATCTACCTGTTTGACAGCGACGGCACAACCCTCATCGACGAGGTAACCGTCCCTGCAACACTGCCTGCAGGCGCTTCGTTCGCCCGCAAGGTCGACGGACAAAAGGCTGAAAACGACGCCGAAGCATGGGAAGTGCGCGACGGAAAGAATGGCAAATACATCACTCCGAGCAGCAACAACGTGATTATCGACAAGAACGAGAAAATCGAGAATTTCGAGAAGCACGACAAGACCGGTGTCGGAATGACAGTGATGGCAATGACCATCGTATTCCTTTCGCTGTTGATTCTTAGTTTATGTTTCATTGGACTTGGTTTGTTCCACGCTCAATCTGCACGCCGCAAGAAGCAAGCCGCAACAGGCACTGTCGACGACAGCAAGCCGCTGATGGCAGGTCTCGACTCAGGCGAGGAGATCGCAGCAATCTGCATGGCTCTCCACGAGCATCTCAACATGCACGACAAAGAGGATTTCGTGCTCACCATCAACAAGGTGAAACGCGCATATTCTCCATGGAACTCAAAGATTTATTCTCTCCGCGAGCTTCCTCACAAATAATCCAAATCCACTTTAAATCATTGAATTTATTATGAAAGAATATAAATATAAAATCAACGGACAAGAATACAAAGTTGCCGTAGGCGACATTGAGAACAACATCGCTGAAGTTTCGGTCAACGGAACGACATACAAGGTGGAACTCGAACAGGCTGCCGCTCCGGCTCCTGTTGTGAAGAGCGTTAAACCTGCAGCCGCTCCACGCACCGAGGCTGGCACAAAAGTCGTTGCCAAACCGGCGGGCGCCCGGGGGGGCCGGGGCGGGGGACCTAAGAA